>Ga0209262_10000842_pt1 | contig 13024 bp, 9 predicted proteins | sample Lowcelwee11metaG_FD_187171 | JGI IMG/M metagenome (GOLD analysis project Ga0209262, IMG submission 187171) | Freshwater pond sediment microbial communities from the University of Edinburgh, under environmental carbon perturbations - Low... | ecosystem: Environmental > Aquatic > Freshwater > Pond...
ATTGCGGGGGAATCATAATCTTTACAATATAGGAACAGCACTGATCGCATCTCAGCTTGTAGGATGCGATTCAAAAGACGCCGTTCAGTCAGTCTATGAATTTAAAGGACTTGAACACAGGCTTGAATTCTTCGGCAGTTTCAGCGGAATTGATTTCTATAACGATTCGATATCCACAATTCCTCAGGCGACTACGGCTGCAATAAAAGCATTCGACAATAAACTGGGTTCGCTGGTTTTGGGAGGTTATTTCCGGGGTGATGAAATTGTATGGACAGTTCTGACCGATGAATTGAAAAAATCTCAAATCGACAATATTTTCTTCCTGCCTGAAACAGGTAAGTTAATGTTTGAGGATTTTATTAATTCCGGATTTAAATTATTGCAGAATGATGACGAAATCTTAATCGTATGGGATGATATACGGATCAGATGCTTCTTCTGTTCAGATTTCGACGAAATGGTGCCGCTGATATTTAAGCATACTCCCAAAAATTCGATCTGTCTGTTATCACCTGCATCATCAAGCTATAATATGTTCAAAAATTTTGAAGAACGGGGAAAAATATTCAAAGAAAGCATCAAGAGATACACAAGCGGAGACAACAATGATTAAATACGATCACATCAGGCTTGATCTTGAAAAAAAATTCAGCGACGAGATCAACAGGATCATACACGGCAACATAATTCTTAAGCTTCTGGTTGACGCGCGAGTAATAAATTCAGACGACAGCTATTCAAAAGTTCTAGACAGCTATAATTTTAAGATCACGAAAGAAATGACCCCAAGATTATTTGATCTCTGCATCGAAGTAAAAGACACACTGCAGTTTTCCGACAACATTGATTTTTTTATAATTAACTCGCCTGAAATGAATGCATTCGCGATACCGAGCAATTACAAAGAACATCCACACAGAATAGCGCTGAATTCAACTATCATCGATAAAATGGACGATGATGAACTGAGGTTCGTGATCGGGCATGAGATAGGGCATCTGATCACTAAAACATATAAGATCAATCAGATGATGCATTTTTTGTTTCAGGGCAAGGAACCGAGCCTGTTGTTAAAACAGAAATATATGTTCTGGGGAAAGTTATGCGAGCTGTCATCAGACAGGTTCGGACTGCTGGCTAATAAAAATATCGAGAAAGCAATATCAAGTTTCTTTAAGCTCATTTCGGGTCTTCCGAAAAACATAATTGATTTTGACCTTGAGGCTTTTATAAAACAGAATAAACTGTTCCTTGAGGCTCATATCAATGAAATTTCAGCTCAGAGCATTACTCATCCCATTCCGTCTCTCAGAGTAATATCCTTAGATATTTTCAGCAGATCGGAAACTTTCAGAAGCGCGGTGAACAATAAAAAAACTGTGCCTGATAAGAAATTGAACTACGATATGGCGGAAATCCTGCAGAAATTTTTCTTTATGGGAAACGATACCGATGTTCACAGAATGAGGTTCATCGCATCGGCAGGTCTGATAATGTCTCAGATAGACAAAGCGATAACAGAAGATGAGGTTTCTGCTATAATTGACACGCTTGCCAATTATCTGCTGTTCCCGAAACAGTTTCTTGACGAAATGATCGGCAGCCAGAAAGTTAACGATATCTTTTACGATTCAATCAATCAGCTTCTTGACCCGAAAAAGAACAGAGGTTCGATCGAACAGGAAGCCGAGACTATGTTCAGTTATCTTATCAATATCGCTTTATCCGACAATGACATTACTCAGGCTGAAATTGATTTTCTCAATAAAATAGGTTCTGAGCTGTTCGGATTTACAAAAGAGAAAATTGCCTATATGACGGCTGAAGTAATTGCCGATAATTTTCAGCCTGCGGGATTATAATTTATTTGTGAATATATACTTTACAGCCTAATTGAACATGATCGAAAAGATCTATAATGTCCCAGTTCTTCATTCTTATACATCCTATCGAAGCTTTTTGTCCGATAGTTGATTCGTCATTCGTACCGTGAATATAAATATATCTGTCAAAAGTACTTGAATTTTTTACCTGAACACCTTTCAGTCTAAGAATTCTTGAAGTAATTATATCTTTTTTCCCGTCGCCTATCACCGCGATTTCTCCGGTGGGTTTTCTGTCATTGAATATCGTTCCGTATTCCGCTCCGTCTCCGATCTTTTCGCATACAATATGCATCCCTAGAGGAGTTTTAAAACTGCCGTTCTCGAAACCCTCTCCGTATTTAGATGTTGAGACAGGATATTTCAGCCGTACATTTCTGTGCGTGAAAACAAGCCTCTGATCTTTTATTGATATATCGATTCTCATTATTTACTAACCGATATCCAGTTCGTCGGTAATATCCGCTATGCTTTCGAATTCTTCCTGAAGTTCCTCGAGAATGTCAACCGCTTCCTCGACTAATTTACGCTTTTCCTGAAGCTCTTCAATTTCCTTGTTGATCTCGCCGGCATCTCCCTCTCCCTCATCAAGGTCATCCTGCAGTTCTTCAATCATGTCGTCAATTTCTTCGAGTTCGTCATCGCAGTCAAAATTCATGTCTTCAAAAGTCTGGTACAGCTCATTTGTTTTTGCAATTTTTTCTTCAAGTTCCTTTTTTACGATCTTTACATCAGCAAGAATGTTTTTTAAATTTTCATAATCGTTCATTTCATTCTCCTCTTATTTTTTATAAATATAACTTTTTTTGATGTTTTTTACACTAAAATTATTCGTTATAATTTAAAACAACATTTTTTAACAGCAATAATCTTTTTACATCTTTATTATCATTAAAATACTCCTCGTTCTTCTCTTCTAAATTCTTCAATAATTTCTGCGCTTTCTTCCAATCCTCCATTATTATGCTTGTTCTAAAGTTTAAAACGGAAATTTCAGGATCGTTATTCTTTATCTGTCCCGTCAGCCTGTTCGTTTCTCTGAAATAGCCGTGATCGAAAAGGATCAGCGCTGTTCTTTTAAGTTCATCATCGTTCAGTCGTGAATCTTTCAATCCGGAATAATACTGTATTCTGTAAATTACATCCTGTCTTATTTTTACTGACGATTTCCATTCGTTCCTGAATTTTTCAAGTATATAACCGTCATGAATAATAGATGCGTATTTTATTATATCATCACCTCCGGAACTGTCGCCTGTTATATAAAGGCATTTTGCTTCATAAATTATTGATTCGTACTCGAAAGCATAGAATTTATTATTAATATTATTGTTAATTTCCCTGAACAATAATAATGCAGGCTGAATCTTTCCGGTGTGGTAAAGATCAACTGCGTAAAGATACTTGAAATACTTCGACTTGGGAAAGAGTTCTGTGAGTTTTTTTGAATATCTGAGCGAAGATACATGATCGCCTAATATCTGCGCGTAATACTCTATCAGGAACATGTTAGCTTCAACTCGCGTGAAACACTCATTCAAAGCAGTATCATCAAGAAGTTTTATACCCTCGGAAATATCGCCTTCATAGCCGAAAACTGAATTTACCCAGAAACTGTCCTGAAAATATAAACCCGTAGCTATTTCAGAAAGCCCAAGCCCGAAACCTGTATCGGGTGTTTTATAATTCTCTGATAATTTAACAAAAAGTTTTTTTGATTTTCTTACGCTTCTGAACATACTAAAAGACGGGTCCGCGGATTTCAGATAAGCTCTGCTTCCTGTAAGAATCGCTTTCAGTAATTCTTTTTCATAAGGGGATAATACTTTTATTCTCTCATCGGAGATATCTTCAATTACAAGCGTAATCTCTTTTTCAAGCTTGTCAATATCAGTATCACGCATAAGCCTGTGATCATAAAGCTGTGTGTAAACGGAAAATATCCTGCTCCATCCGTTTGTTTTCGATGCGTTATCAAAAACTAGCTCTTCACCCTGATACAATTTGCCGGAAAAATCAGAAAAAGACGAAAAAAAATCCGCAGAGAATAAGTCTGCGGATAATAATATTATTACAAAAATGATAAGTTTCATTCTGATCATTTTTTTCTCTATTTAGAAAGTCACATCCACAAGCTCAATAGGGTAATCGCCGTCAAAACAGGCAAAACAAAAATTGTCGTCTGTATTGCTGACGCATGCCGATAGATCTTCCTGTTTCAGATATTTTAAAGAATTTACACGCAGAAAATCAGGCATTTCTTCAAATTCCATTCTGTTCGCCATCAGTTCTTCTTTTGTGTTTGTATCAAGACCGTAAAAACACGGGAATTTAACAGGCGGTGAAGCAATTCTGAGATGAATTTCCGTAACTCCTGCATTCCATAGCATTCCGGCTATTTTTCTCATAGTCGTTCCTCTGACTATTGAGTCATCCACGAGTATAACTCTCTTCCCTTTTAAAGTAGAGATCACAGGATTGAATTTCTGTTTTACGCTTTCATCCCTTCCTCTCTGATCGGGTTTAATAAAAGTACGGCCGACATAATGATTCCTGATAAGCGACATTTCAAAAGGAAGATTCCTGGCCTGAGCATAGCCTAAAGCCTGAATATTGGATGAATCGGGAACGGCAACTACAACATCCGCTTCAAGGCCTTCATCGTATTTTGCAAGCGCCTGTCCCATCTTTTTCCTTGCGTCATAAACGCAAATTCCGAACTGTTTACTGTCGGGCATTGAAAAATAAACCGGCTCAAATACGCAGTGCGAATGACCTTTCCTGCCGTTTCTCATTTCAGGACATCCGAATTTGAATCTTTCCACCTGATTGTCTCCGAAAACATGTATGATCTCTCCCGGTGCAACTTCTTCGATGTTTTCGCATCTTAAGATATCAAGCCCTTTCGATTCCGAAGCGAAAGCGTATCCGGTTTCCGTTTTACCGAAGGAGAATGGCCTAACTCCGTACGGATCTCTGAATCCCCATATCTCGTTCCTGCCGATAAGCACGGTGGAAAAAGCTCCTTTAAATTTCTGCATGACCATTCTTAAACATTCAACGATCGGCACCTGTTTTACGATATGATGCCACACGATAAACCTGAGCAGAAGCTCGCCGTCGTTTCCGCTGTTGAAATTCACTTTTTCCTTTTTAAGCTCTTCCGTAAGTTCTATATAATTGGTTATATCTCCGTTGCTGGCTAGAGCGAATATCGTTCCTTCAAGAGTTTCAATAACATGCGGCTGTGAATTATTAACATCGCTGGTTCCTCTTGTGGGATATCTTACATGCCCGACTGCAATTTTACCGGGAAATTCTTTCAGAACATTTTCAGTAAGGTTGTCTTTAACAAGACCGAGCCCGCGTATCTGCTTGATCTGCATACCGTTGCTGACCGCAAGCCCGCAGCTTTCCTGTCCCCTGTTCTGTATCGCAAAAAGACCCAGCATAGTATCGAATGCCGCTTCTTCAGAATTAAAAACACCTACTACTCCGCACATATCAAATCCCTATAATTAGTTTTGCCCAGTCCCTGGCCATTTGAACATCTCTTTCTTTCGCGGTTCTGATCGGTTCTTTAAACTCAATCTTTCCCAATATAGTATTACCGGTTACCGCTTCCTCAAACTTTTCAAAGAAATTCCTAGGGCCGCCGCCGTGACAGCAGAAAAGAGCTACTTTTTTATTTACAGGTTTATGATTCTTGAAAAAAGTCCTGAGGGCGGGAGCATAAGTCCATGCCCAGACGGGAGTACCGATGAATAAAAGATCATAATTCTCGGGTTTGATAGCGAACGGCATGAGCTCCGGTTCAGCTTTCATCATAGCCTGTTTTCCGCCGGCAAATATTTTCATGAAATTATTCCGTGTAATCTCTTTGACAGGCTTAAGTTCAAGCAGATCGGCACCTGCCTCTTTAGCTATAGTTTCCGCAATAAGTCTTGTATTTCCGTCAAGTGAGTAAAAAACGACAAGTTTCTTCATAAAAACCTCCTCCGGATTTTTTCATGTCGGAATATACTGAATTTCTAAAACAATTGCTATAATAAAAAACATCCTGACAACAATATTATTTTTGTTTTTATTTCGGGAAAAATCCGCTATATTTCGGTATGATTTAACCGGGGTTAACCTATGAAGATAATCGACGCTCATTTTCACTATTCAAAAATAGCAGCTTTCAAGCTGACTTCAAAAAAATTCAAGATAAACTATTCTAAAGAAGGTTTTATTCAGGAAACTGCAGTGAATCAGGTGATTGCAGGCGTATGTATGGGGCTGACTGAAACAAAACAATATAAATTTCCCGACAAACTGGCTTCAACGCCGATGATTTTTGATCTGGATATAATGCCCCCTAATTTCTACTTCAGTGCCGGTATCAATCCCGATAAACTGTCCAAAGACAATCTGAATGACCTTGAGAAAACTATTCAAAGACCCGATTGCGCAGGTATTAAGATCTACGGCGGATATTATCAGTATTATTTTACGGACAAGATCTATGATCCTGTCTATGAGCTGGCCATGAAGTATGATCTTCCCGTAGCTTTCCATACAGGCGACACTTTCAGCGACAACGGGCTGTTGAAATTTTCGCATCCTCTGACGGTAGATGAGCTTGCCTGCAAATATCCTTCTATGAAGATCGTTATCTGCCATATCGGGAATCCGTGGGTGATGGATACTGCGGAACTGCTTTATAAGAATGAAAATGTTTACGCGGATCTTTCCGGGATCCTGATCGGCGACAAAGCGAGGTTTGATTTGTTCAGTTCTCAGGAATTATTTATGAACATTTATAAAACTTCATTCATCTTTGCCAACCGTTATGACAAACTTATGTACGGGTCAGACTGGCCCCTCGTCTCCATGAAGATATATATAGATTTTATTAAACTGATGGTTCCGAAAGAACATCATCAGAAGGTATTTTATGATAATGCCCTGAAAGTTTTTAAGAAGATCAAACTCGATCAGAATATTTTATAACACCGTCCGAAAGCTGATTTACGGGCTACCGGTATTTTTGCCTAAAAATCCATATATCCAAAAAACGGACGATGTCTTTTCTTAACGGCAAAAATCACTCCCGCCTATATCGTAAATCACTTTATGGCCGTCTTTTATAATATATTCTTCTTAATAAAATCATTTTATATGACTATTTGAAAATATTTCTTGATTTTTTATTTTTTTTACCTTAGATTCGGAACTTGTTGCAAAACTTAACATAGATAGGTTCCCGATCGGCTTGAGAAAGCGGGGCGGATAACCCGGAACCGGCTCTTATCTTTTTAAAAAGTAAGCGGCACTTCGACGGCGAAAGCAGATTGACAGATTTGTTTTCAAGGATTAAAAGTGAAAGGATAAGTGTAAACCACGAACTAAAGGAAATTGTTGAAATGAAAAGATATAAATTATAAGTTGTAACTTACTTTAGTAAAACAACATCCTCTCTGCAGAAAATCATTTTTTGCAGTCGAATTACCTTAAAGAACTGTTACAACCCCTTCAAAACAAATATTAATATTATTTTAAGTTTAATTTTACTTAATGGACAAAATCACAATGATGATTATTGATTTAAGATTACAAAAATATCTCTTGCATAGTTTACACACAATCCGTATATTTGCGGGACAAAGACTATATACAGAATATCGGTTACGCACAAAACCTGCCCGGAAAACCTCCGGGAAACAGGTCGCACAAAGAAAAAAATACTAAAAAATTTAACTGACGAAGTGCAATTATGATAGACATAGGACTTAAAAATATAAAAAAATCTTACGGAGCTTTTGAAATTCTCTCCGATGTCAGTTTCGACATAAAAACGAATGAAAAGACCGGTCTGATCGGCAGGAACGGGACCGGTAAAACGACTGTTTTCAGGATCATTTCCGGAAGGGAAGAAATAAACGGCGGAATTCTTTCCATAAGAAAGAACATAAGAATCAGCTGTCTCGATCAGATATCTGTATATCCCGACTATTTCACGGTTGACGATGTATTAAATTCAGCTTTTGCGGAATTATTCTCAATAAAGAAAGAAATGACCGGACTTGAAAAACAGATGACCATACTTAAAGATGCTGCATTAGATGAATTATTGGTCAGATACGGAAAAATTCAGGTCGGTTTTGAAAATAAAGGCGGTTATGAGATCGAATCTAAAAAAGGTAAAATCTGCACCGGTCTTAAAATAAACGAAGAATTTCTAAACAGGGATTTTTCGGTCTTGAGCGGAGGAGAAAAAACTATTGTAAATCTTGCAAAAATACTTTTGGAAAATCCTGAAGTTCTCCTCCTTGACGAACCTTCAAATCATCTTGATATGAATTCCATCGAATGGCTCGAAGGATACCTGTCCGAATATAAAGGAAGTGTGGTAATAATATCCCACGACAGGTATTTTCTCGATAGAACGGTAAATAAGATCATCGAACTTGAGGATGGAGAAAGCGATGTGTATCACGGCAATTATTCATATTATAAGGTAGAGAAGGAACGCAGACTTCTTGCCGAATTTGAAGCATATAAAGATCAGCAGAGAAAAGTCAATGCGATGAAAGAAGCCGCTAAAAGGTACAGGGTCTGGGCGAGGGGAGACCACGATAAATTCTTTAAAAAAGCAAAAGAGCTTGAAAAAAGGATAGAAAAAATAGAAATGCTCGACAGGCCGAAACTGGAAAGAAAGCAGATCGGACTCGGTTTTTCCGGTCAGAACAGATCGGGCAACAATGTGATCGTTTGCGAAGATCTGTCAAAGTCATTTGACTGTGTCAGGCTTTTTGAGAACATAGATCTGAATGTTTTTTATAAAGAAAAACTGGCTGTTATCGGCAGGAACGGATGCGGAAAATCGACTCTCTTAAAGATGATAATGAAAGAGATCAGTCCCGATTCCGGTCATATCGAGCTTGGAAGCAGCGTGAAAGTTTCATATCTTGATCAGAATATAAGTTTCGATGATTACGAATTGACCGTACTGGAAACTTATAAAGATTTCTGCAAAGTCTTTGAAGGTGAGGCTAGGAACGCGCTGGCGAACTTTCTTTTCTATAAAGATGAAGTTTTCAAGAAAGTGAAAGAACTTTCAGGCGGCGAGAAAACAAGGCTGAAATTAGCGCTCCTTATGCAGACGGATACGAACCTGCTCATACTCGATGAGCCGACGAACCATCTCGACATAGATTCAAAAGAGATGCTCGAGGAAGCCCTGAACAGCTTCAAAGGGACTATTCTGTTCGTATCACATGACAGATATTTTATCAATCAGATATCGAACAGGATCGCGGAACTGAAAGAAAATGAAATGAAAAGCTATGAGGGCGATTATGATTATTATAAGGAATGTAAAGAGAAGCAGAATATTCAAATAAGCGAACCTGTAAAAGAAAAGAAATCAAAACCTTTAGTAAAAAAAGAGGCTAAAGCTGATCTCAAAACACTAAAAATAGAAAGCGAGATAGAAAATGTTGAAACGGATATCAATGAACTGAACAGAAAAATTGAAACTGCTCCGGATGATTATGAAAAAGTATCGGAGTTTTACGAACAAATCAAAGTTCTCGAAAATAAAAGAGAAGAACTTTATAACTGCATAATAAATGCGTAAGGAGAAAAAAATGACAGAATTTAAATTAGTTGAATATGATCCTAAATATGCGAAAGCAATAGCCGATATGTGGAATGTGAGCAAGGAAGGCTGGAACGGCGAATCAGATCATAAAACTGAAGAAAGCGTGAAGAGAAAAGAAGAAATATCATCCCATTTGAACCTTTATCTGGCGCTTGACGGCGACAAAGTTATAGGATACTGCAAATTATCAAAATATTTTGCCGAAGAAAATACACTTTATGTTGACCTATTGAATGTGGATCCGGCATATCACGGTAAAAAAGCCGGTAAAATGCTGGTCAAAAAATCAGTCGAAAGAACTATTGAACTCGGATATCCGCGTATTGATCTTTTTACATGGGCTGGCAACACGAAAGCCGTTCCTATGTATAAAAAATGCGGCTTCTTCTGGGAGCAGATGGAAGGCGGTTCCACTCATTTGATGAATTTTATACCTACAATTATTCAGACGGAACTGTTTAAGGATTTCTTTAAGAAAGCTGACTGGTATGACGATTCAAACCGTAAAATAGATCTTATTCCGGACGGTGTAACGGAGAACGGTTTTGATTATTTAACTTATTCATGGCAGAAGAACGGTAAAAATCTGCTGGTTGAATTCGAAAAGACCGGAAGAGGTATCAGACATATCGAAACTGATGATTATTCCATTACTTCGACTGTAGAAAAAAATAAGCTTGTTTTCGGTAAAGATTATAAGATCAATTATAAGATAGTCAATAAAACCGGTAAAAAGCTGGAAGTCGGGATCAAAGGACTTACGGATAAGAACATAAAAACACAGGCTGATTTTTCCGGAAATATCAAAGGAAAAAAGACTGTTGAAGCGGAATTTCATCTGGATAAGATCGAAAAAGATCAGAGCGTCTGGCAGACGCATCCGTGCGTAATGTCCGAAATTTCAGTGAACGGTAAAAAAGTAATCTTTAAAACCGGCATAAATCCGCAGTTCCCGTTAAAATTGAAAACCAGCGGTAATTATTCGATCAATCATGCAGGAATTGAAAAAGATCTGTTTCTTGATGCGGAAAACAATTTTAATGAAGACTGTACATTTGAAATTACTCTTCCGAAAGTGCCTGAGATCGAATTTTCAGAATACAAAAAAACCTTTTTTATGAAAAAAGGAGAAAGGAATACCGTTGCTTTAAAGATGACTCTTCATAACTCAGTTCTGATCTGTGATGATATTAAGATCAAAGCTGTTTTCACGGACGGAAGATCATACTCATACAGGCAGAAATTCAATCTTGTCCTGAACACTTATGACGGAAAACTTTACAGTCAGAACGACAGCTATTTTTATATGAGCTACGGGAAACTCAGTTTCAGCCTTGACAGACACATAGACTGCAATCAGATGATCTATAGAAGCATAGCTTCTGAAGCCTGGTGTTATATGGGTGCGCCTAAACTCGGAAAGCCTTTCACATCGGAATTTGTGAGAAAAGCTCCATATAAAAGCGAATATGCCGAACAGCATAATTCTATCACGCTGAAAGGATATTACCGTTCGGTTGATTTTCCGGGCTGTGAATTTGCCCAGATCTTTAAAATGTACCGCAGCGGTATGCTTGAGCAGTGGTACGAGATCATAAGTTTTCCTGAAGGTTCGGATGAATTTTCATTATCCTGCGAATTTGATATAGAACGCGGAAAGGTGACCGTTCCTTATGACGGAAAGCTGGTAAAATTCGACAATAACGCTTATTCTGATTCAAGCCTCGATTTTATGGATAATGATAAACTGAGCGGCAACTGGATGTATTCCGAAAAAGATAAAGGAACAATGGCTATGATATGGCCTCAGAGTTTTAAAATAAAATTCTGCTCGTGGTATTTATCAGTCGAACATAAATTCACAAGATCAGGCAGTATGAAAACTGAACCGCTGATATTCGCAGCCGATATGTTCAGTTCTGAAAAAGAAGTGCGTGAATTCGCTCTGCATAAAGAACTCGGGAACGAGCAGATCAGCAGCAGTTTCGATCTTGAGATCAATGCGGGTAATCCATTCTGCAGTAAAAAAATCAGCGGGGTTTATGTTGATTTTAAAGACAAACCGCTTGATGCGACCGTACATATAAATTCGGTAAATTATCCTTCGATCAGTTTTGAACAGAAAGCTGAAAAAGAGCAGAACCTGCACAAAATTGACTTTGAGTTCAAATTCAAAGGTAAAGAACCTGTTGAGCTTATATCCGCAGATGCCGATCATTATTCGATGGATTGTAAAAAAACAAAAGCCGTATTTGTTAAAAATAAAGGAAAAATGACTTTAAACGAAGATAAAATTGAAAAAAACACGATCTTGACAGCTAAAAACGGCATACTTGAGATAAAGTCATCACCTGAATTCGCGCCTTCCATATACTCACTGTCATTTAAAGGCAGAGAGTGGCTGGCTTCAGATTTCCCTGCAAGAACGAACAAATCATGGTGGAACAACTGGTTCGGAGGATTATTCTGCAAGCCGATGGGAATTAAAGAGCATCATTTGATAGCTGAAAAAACTACCGCAAAATTCGTTAAGAAAAACGATACTTTTGGAAATACATGGGAAGGTATCGAAGTAACTACTTCAATGGAAAAATTCGATGCTCTGAAAGGAATAGTTGTTAAGCAGTACTTCCTTATGATGCCGGGATATCCTGTGCTTGCCGTTTACGATGAAGTGTATAACGGTTCAGGCTTTTTCAAGGAATATTCCCAGATAGCCGGATGGATCTATATCAATTCCGGAAGCGATCTGAAAAACATCGAAATAAAAGTTGTTGAGAACGGCAGAGAGAATAAGGTAAAATGCGGCTTTGAAGCCAAAGAAATGAACTTCAAATCCAATCTTGTTATGTATAAAAATAAAACAAGATCCGAAAAATTACACTTGTACAACGGCGATGCGGTATCGTATGCCGAAAGCATATCAGACAACGCTATAATTAACAGTGAATTTCAGGAGAAACGGAAGATAAAGAACGGAGAAACGAAAGTCTTTCCGCCTAAATTCGTAATTTTCTCTGAGCTTGAACTGAAAGAAGAGAATCTGACAGATCTGCAAAATGTAATGTTTTGAAGCGTAAGTAAACAAAAGGTGTAAATAATGTTAGACATAAGAATAGTAGAGTATGATCCGAAGTATGCATCTTCAGTTGCTGAAATGTGGAATTGCAGTAGTGAAGGTTGGAACGGGCATGACTGGTCAACAACAACAGGCAATGTAATTAAGAATGAAAGCAATTCTTCTTATCTTAATCTGTATTTAGCTGTCGTTGAAGATAATCTTAATGTTACGACACCTAAAGTCATAGGTTATTGCAAATTAGCAAAATACTTTCATGATGAATCAACACTAATTATTCATACTTTAAATGTTGTTCCTGCATATCATGGTCAGAAAGTCGGTAAATTATTGGTGCTAAAAGCAGTATCAAGAACAATTGAGCTAGGTTACCCGCTTCTTGAATTATCTACATGGGCAGGAAATAGTAAT
>Ga0209262_10000843_pt1 | contig 13024 bp, 12 predicted proteins | sample Lowcelwee11metaG_FD_187171 | JGI IMG/M metagenome (GOLD analysis project Ga0209262, IMG submission 187171) | Freshwater pond sediment microbial communities from the University of Edinburgh, under environmental carbon perturbations - Low... | ecosystem: Environmental > Aquatic > Freshwater >...
CAGGACCAGGGCTACCGGCTGCTGGTCGCCGTGGCCGACGTCGATGTGTATGTCGGCGCCCATTCCCCCATCGACGTCGCCGCCAGGGTCAACACCACCTCGGTCTACACCGGGGTTAAAAATTTCTCCATGCTTCCCGACCGCCTCTCTTATGACCTGACCTCGCTGCTGGCTGGGAAAAGCCGCCGCGCCATGGTGGTGGAGATGAGCATCACCGCGGATGGCCAGATCAGCGGCCGGCGGATCTTCCCCGCGCTGGTCGAGAACAAGGCCAAGCTCTGCTACGACGCCATCGCCGACTGGCTCGAGGGCAAGACCCGTCCGCCCGAGCCCCTGGCCGGCGACAAGGAGCTGCGCCGGCAGGTGGAGATCCAGGACCGCCTGGCGCGGGTCCTGCGCCGGGTGCGCATGGCCGCCGGCGCCCTGGAGTTCGCCACCCTGGAGACGCGTATTGTGATGGGCGACGACGGCAGGGTGAAGAACATCATCAGCCGCAATCAGAACCGGGCCGAGCGCATCATCGAGGAGTTGATGGTGGCCTGCAACCAATCGACGGCGGCTTTCCTGGCCGGCAGGAACCTGCCGGTCTTCAGCCGCGTGGTGCGCGAACCCGAACACTGGGGGCGGATCGTCGAGCTGGCCGGCACATACCACTCGCGCCTGCCCGCGGACCCCGACGGCCGGGCGCTGTCCGGGTTCTTGCGCAAGGCGCGCCTGGCCAAACCCGAAGCCTTCACCGACCTCTCCCTGGCCGTGATCAAGCTGATCGGCCGCGGCGAATACCATGTCCTGCAAGGCGGCAGGATCCCGGAGGGCCATTTCGGGCTGGCGCTGAACCACTACGCCCATTCCACCGCCCCTAACCGGCGCTACCCCGACCTGGTGACCCAGCGCCTGCTCAAGGCGGCGCTGGGCGACTCCGCCCGTCCCCGCGGGGGGCTGGCCGGCGGGCCGGATAAGAGCGCCTACTCCCTGGCGAAGCTGCAGTCCCTGGCGCAGCGCTGCACCCAGCAGGAGGACGCGGCCAACAAGGTGGAGCGCCAGGTGAAAAAAAGCGCGGCGGCCGAACTGCTCGAAGACAAGCGCGGCAGCCTGTTCCAGGCGCTGGTCACGGGCAGCTCGGACAAGGGCACCTGGGTGCGCATCAAGCACCCCCCGGTGGAAGGCAAGCTGCTGCGCGGCGACCCGCGGCTCAAGGTCGGCGACCGCCTGCGCGTGCGCCTGGTCTCGACCAACGTGGAAAGGGGCTTCATCGATTTCGCCAGGGATTGATTTGACTTCTTGCCCTATCAACTATAGGCTGTCTCATGATGAATGGAGGGAACAACCATGAATGAGATCACTTCCGCGACCCTGCTGGTCATGGCGGTCATTTTTATCGTCTTCCTGTTTCTTTCCGGGATACGGATCGTCCGCCCCACCCACCGGGGGTTGGTGGAGAGGCTGGGGAAATACAAGCGCTTCGCCCGCCCCGGTTTCAACTGGATCATCCCGGTGATCGACCGCATGTTCCAGGTGAACTCCACCGAGCAGATGGTCGACGCCCTGCCCCAGGAGATCATCACCAACGACAACCTGAACGCCCGGGTCGACGCCCAGGTCTATTTCAAGGTCAAGCCCGATGAAGAGAGCGTGAAAAGGTCCCAGTACAACGTCAACAATTACCAATACCAGATCGTCAACCTGGCGCGGACCACCCTGCGCAACATCATCGGCACCATGACCCTGAAGTCGGCCAATTCCGAGCGGAGCAAGATCAATTCCGAGCTGCTCAAGACGCTGCTCAACGAAACCGCCAGCTGGGGCATCGACGTCGTGCGCACCGAATTGAAGGAGATCGACCCGCCCAAGGACGTCCAGGAAACCATGAACAAAGTGGTCAAGGCGGAGAACGAAAAGATAGCGGCCATCGATTATGCCACGGCCACGGAAACGGTCGCCGACGGCCAGAAAAGGTCGGAGATCAAGAAAGCGGAAGGGGTCAGGCAGGCGCATATCCTGGCGGCCGAGGGCGAGGCCCAGGCCATCAAGCTGGTCAACGAAGCGGCCAATCAGTATTTTATCGGCAACGCCCAGCTGCTGAAAAAACTGCAGACGCTCGAGGTCTCGTTGAAGGACAACGCCAAGATCGTCATTCCGCTGGGCTCGGAGCTGGTCAACGTCATCGGCGAGCTGGCCGGCGTCGTCCCGATCAGGAAAAAGACCGAGTAGCGGCCGCGGTTCCGGGCGCGGCTGACCCGCCACAGGGGGAAAAAATGAGCAAGATATTGCGAGCCATCGCCGCCGGCTGGGGCGCGAAGAAGCTGGGTTTCGGCTGCCTCTCCACCATCGTGATCTTTTTTATATTATGGTGGCTGCTGGGCCATTTCGGCATCTTTAAATAGGCCGGGACCCGGCACCTGCCCCGAGCAACAAAGGTTCGGGGCTCAAGTCAAGAAAGCCCGGCCGATCCGGCCGTCTCGTGAGCCTTCAACCTTTCCTGGAATGCTTTTTCGTTTCCGCCCTCTCGGCCGCGGCCTTGGTCCTGTGCACGGTCCCGGCGGGATGGTTGGCCGGGGAGTAGAGGGTGTACAGCTTCAGCTTGGCCGTCTTCGAGGCGTTGATCACGTTATGGAACGTACCCGCCGGGATGATGACGGCGTCGCCGTTTTTTGCCAGGCGCTTTTCCTTGCCCGCGAAAACAAAAACCGCCTTGCCCTGCTCGATGCGAAAAAACTGGTCGACCTTCGCATGCACTTCATTGCCGATCTCTTCCCCGGGCAGCAGGCTCATGAGCACGAGCTGGGCGTGCTTGCCGGTGAAAAGCACTTTCCGGAAAAAATTGTTTTCCAGGGTTTTTTTTTCGATTGCCACCGAATATCCCGCCATTTTTCCACCTCCAGTCACTGTGCCGCCAATGTAGCATAGTCGGCGGTGGAGTTCAAGGCGGCAGGGTGACCATGCAGGCCAGTGCCGGGCTGCTTGAACGCGACGCGCTCGATTGCCACGAGGAATAGCTCTGCCCGCCGGACCGGTCTTTCATTCGTGTTCCCGAACTGCTAAGATAGATCCATAGGCCGGCAAAGGCCGTTTTTTAAAAAAAGGGAAAAAGGAGGGTGACAACATGGGTCGATTCAGACTGACCAAGAATCTGGGGATGATCCTGCTCGGGATCTGGCTGATCATGACCGGGCTGATCCCGCTGCTCCATCTGAATTTCGAGGGGCTGGGGATGATCATGGCCGTGCTGGCCATCGTTTCCGGCGTGATGATCCTGCTCGGCCGGTGAGCCAAAGGGTCGCTACTTTTCCTCGGGCTTGCCTTTCTTCATCAGCGCCTCGATCTCGTTGACCTCTTTGGGCGCCGCCGCGGTCAGGATTTCGCAGCCGTCGGCGGTGATCAGAATGGTGTCCTCGATGCGCACGCCCATGCGGCGCTCCGGCAGGTACAGGCCCGGCTCGACGGTCAGCACCATGCCCGGCTGCAGCGGGCCGCCGAGGAGCGCGCCCTCGTGGGTGGACATGCCGATGAAATGGTGGATGTCCCCCTGCAGGCCGCGGCTGTCGATCTTTTTTGCGGCCAGCACCTCGGCCACGCGCTGACGGATCTGCGCCGCCGTAACGCCCGGTCGGCAGGCGGCGATGGTGGCTTTCTGAACTTCCAGCACTGCCCCGTAGTTCTCCTTTTGCTCACGGCTGAAAGTCCCCGAGACGGGCCAGGTGCGGGAGATGTCCATGCACAGGTGGTCCAGGTCGGCGCCGAAGTCCATCAGCACCAGCTCGCCTGCGGCCAGCAGCGTGTCGTTGCGCTCGTAGTGCCAGGTACAGGCGTTCAAACCGGCGGCCACGATGGGCTGGAAGGCCACCCCGCCGGCTCCGTGGCCGAGCACCCAGCCGGTCGCCGCCCCCTCCAGCGTGTACTCGAAGGCCCCGGGGCGCGTTTGCAGCATGGCCCGGCGCACCGCCTCGGCCGTGAGCCGGCCGTTGCGACGCAGGCTGTCGATCTCGGCGGTTCCCTTGATGAGCCGCATCGCCTCCAGCAGGGGCGTAACGTCGCGCAGCTCGGCAGCGGGGAAGGACTCCTGCAGCTTGGCGGCACGCAGCGGGTCACGCCCGGGGAAGTCGTTGAAGCGGCTGCGCTTGAGGCGGGCGGCCAGACGGCGCTCCTCGTAGCGGTCGGCGTCGATCGTGTCGCCCTGGGCGAGGCGGGCGTGGATCACCGGGCCGGACGCCTGGAACTGGCGCGCCAGGAACCCGTCCAGGGTGGAGAGCCCGGCGATGGAATTCAGCCGCAAGCGGGTCGCGGCGCCCTCCTCCGCCAGCAGGTTGCCGCCCTCGACCATGATCTCGCGCGCGCTCTGTTCCGGAAGGAAGAGATGGGCCTCGCCGCTGGCGGCCGCCATGACCAGCGCCGCCTCCCGGTCGTTGCAACCGGTGAGGTAGTAAAAATCATTGTCCTGGCGGAAGCGGGCGCCGGGCCGCGGCGAGCTGTCGCCGAAGAGCACGATCAGCCCTTCGCGGGCGGTCGCCATCAGTTGCCCCCGGCGCCGGGCGCATTCGTCGGGTGAAAAGGGAGCGGGCGCCGCCGCGGAGAGAAAGACGTGAACCCCGCTGACCATGACCAGCAGCAGAACGACCAGTACGATCCGTTGTCTCATCCGGTACCTCCTGAAGCGGTTGCCCGGGCGTCCCGGCAAAATGGCGGGAAGGGAACGCCGCGGGATTGTATCGGGCCGGTTATTTTTTAGCGCGCCTGAGCGTCCAGCGCAGGAAAGCCATCAGGCTGCCGCCGGTGGCCATGCCCAGGGCATAGGCGCCGATCACCACCAGGGCGATGGGCAGGGTCACGCTCCAGCTCAAGAACGAGACGGTGATGGTCTGCAGGTTCTGCAGGGCGAACAGGATGGTGACGCCGGCGAGCAGGACGATCAGGATTAGGTAAAGGAATCTCATTTCATTCCGCGACCGGCGCCGCTGCCGGATCCGTCTTGACCTTCAGCTTGATGCGCAAGGTGACCGACTGTTCCGCCGAGAGCCGGATGCCGCTCACCGTATAGGATTGATATCCCTCAAGATCGGCACTGACCTGGTAAAAGCCCGGAGCCAGCGCCGGGAAACGGAACGCCCCTTTTTTCTTGCCCGAGGTGGTCTCGGTCACGCCGTTGTTGCCGATATTCGTCGCCGTGATCGTAGCTCCTTTCAAATAGACGCCGTTCTCGTCCATGACATTGCCGAGGATCCTCGCGCTCATCCCTTGCCCGGGAAGAGCAGCCGCCAGCAAACCCAGCAGGACGAATACCGCCAATGATCTGACTATATGGTTCATGCAAAGCCTCCTATATCCACCTGAATTTTAATGCGAAACCAGGGCGATTTCAATAGTACTTGGGTCTTATTTTTAAGATCCGTCTTCGGTTCAACGGCGATGCCGGTCTGAAAAAAACAGGAAATTCCTTTTTTTCAAGAAAAAAACCGATCCGTCCGCGCGGCAAATTCGCGATCCGGCGGGTTGGTTGCGGATAAATGGGGTTTTGCCGCATCATGAAATAATCACATCCTTTGGCATATAAAATGCACAAATAATTATCTTAACTAGGAGGAACTATGAAAAGAAGCAATTCCGCTCCGCTGGCCAACTGGACCTTGATCGTGCTGTTGGCCGCCGGCTTTCTGGGAATGAGCGCCACGCTTGGGGCTCAGAGCCCGGACATGCCCAAATGGGTCGATCCGCTGACTTTCCCGCCCGTGGCCCAGAGTGTTCCTGTGCTCTATAACGGCAAAGCCGCCGACCGCTACGAGATCATCATGACGCCGGGGCTGCATCAGTTCAGCTCCAGCCTGGGCGCGGCGACGGTATGGACCTACAGCCAGGCGGGGATGACCCCCGGGGCCCTGGGCCCGACCATCGTCGCCCGCAAGGACCGTCCGGTCATCGTCAAGTGGATCAACAACCTGCCCAACGACATGGCGAGCTTCCCGCTCGCGGACGCCTGGGATGAGACGATCAACGGTTCCGACGTGCCCGTCGGCGCCGCGGTACCGCACCTGCACGGCGGCCACAATGCCGCCCGCTTCGACGGCACGCCCAACCAGTGGTGGACCGCCGACGGCGAGATGGGCATGGATTTCGTCTCCGACACCTACACTTTTCTCAACGACCAGGCCGCGGCCCTCTACTGGTACCACGACCACACCATGGGCTCCACGCGCTTCAAACCCTACCTGGGGCTGGCCGGGGCCTATCTGCTCACCTCCAGCGCCGACAACGGCAAGGCCATCCTGGGGCAGCGGGTCCCGACCGGATACGGCGTATACCACCTGCCCATCGTCCTTCAGGACAAGACCTTCAACGCCGACGGCACGCTCTTCTATCCGTCCGTGGGCGTCAGCCCCGCTCACCCGCAGTGGGTGCCCGAATTCTTCGGCGACACGCCGGTGATCAACGGCACCGCCTACCCTTACCTGGACGTGAAGCCGCGCCGTTACCGCCTGCGCCTGCTGAACGCCTCGCAGGCCAGGTTCTATGACCTGCACTTCGAGTTCGGGAAGCAATACCTCCCCTTCTGGGTGATCGGCTCCGAAGGCGGGCTGCTGCCGGCGCCGGTGAAGAAAACCGGGCTGGTGATCTCGCCGGGCGAGCGTTTCGACATCATCGTGGACTTCTCGGGCATCCCGCTGGGAAGCGACATCATGCTGACCAACGACGCCCTGGTTCCATGGCCCATGGGCGATCCCATCGACAACCTGCCCGAGCTGATGCTTATCCGCGTCAACCTGCCGCTCGACCGGCCCGACGTTTCGGTGCGCCCGCGCGGGCTGGTGCTGCCCCGGGTGCCGAGACCGTCCCTTAGCCCCGAGACCAAGGTCCAGGACATCGTCCTCAAGGAGACCATGGATCCGGACCTGGATGAACCCGTCGAGGTTCTGATCAACGGCTATGCGTTCATGGATGAGGTCACCGAGAAGGTCAAGGCCGGCAGCACCCAGATCTGGAATTTCATCAACCTGACCGAGGACGCGCACCCCATGCACATGCACCTGGTGCAGTTCCAGGTGCTGAACCGGCAAAAATTCGATGTCGCGAGCTATGACGCGGATTGGGCCGCTTACCTGGCCTCGGACCGCGATCCCGCGCTCAAGCCCGTGCTCGCCGACTACCTGATCGGGGCGCCCGAACCGCCCTGGCCCGAGGAGAAGGGGTTCAAGGACACGGTCAAATGCCCTCCCAGCATGGATCCGCTGGACAACACCTACAGTTACGTGACCCGGGTCGCCGCCAAGTTCAACCTGCCAGCGAACTCCAAGCTGGACTTCGATCCCGCCACCGGGAGCTTCGGCAAGTGGGTCTACCACTGCCATATCCTCGAGCACGAGGAGAACGAGATGATGCGGCCTTTCGAAGTAGTGAAATAGGGGGGGATCAGGATACATGCCGGGGCGGGGCCTCAGTGCCCCGCCCCACCCTTGGCCGGCTTATTTTTCCACGTCCCAATCGGCAATCATTTCCAGGCGCAGCTGCACGCGGCCGTCGGCCTGCCAGCTTTCCGAGGAATTGTAGTCCCACTTGAGGTATTCGGAGCCGCCGCCGCTTTCGGTGGTGATCAGGAAGCGGTTGTCGAGGTGGCCGAAGTACATGGCCTGGTCGCGGGGCGAGTCCTGGTCGCCGCCGCTGGGGTCGACCGGCACCCAGCCGTAATTGGGCAGGTAAACCTCCACCCAGCGGTGGTAAACGAAGTCGAAGCTCGCGTCCTCGCCGCGCACGACCACCGAGCCGACATAGCGCGCCGGCAGCCCGGCGGCGCGGCACATGGCGATGTAGATGAACGCGTACTCGGAGCACGAGCCGCTGCCGCGCTGCAGCACCGTGGGCGCGATGTCCCAGCCGCCGATGCGCTTATAGATCATTTTCAAGCGCAGGTAGTCGTAGATATTGCGGGCGATCCAGTAGGGGTTGTCCGTGCCGGCCACGGCTTCCCTGACCGCATCGCGGATGACCGGGTCCTTGAGCCGGTACTTGTCGTCGTCGCCCAGGAAGCGGCCGCGGATGTCGGCGGGAATATCCTTCAAGGAACCTGTCTTTTCGGGGAACAAGTGGTACATGACGTCGAAAATTTTCGCCTTGACCCGCATGCGGGTAACGGCGCGCTCGCCGGGCTTCAGGGCGCCCTTGCTGAAACGGGCGACCTCCTGGCCCCAGCGGTCGTTCAACCTGGCGTCCGGGGGCTGCGGGAATTCGATGGCCGCGATCTCCTGGGTGGAACGCTCCCTGGGCAGGGCCAGGTAGACATCGAGGCCGGTCACGGTGCCCGGGCCGAAGTTGATCACGTCGTGGCTGAACGTGACCGTGGCGGCGCGCTCCCTGGTGCGCGTAAAGGCGCCGTCGGCGAACACGGTGACCTGGGCGATCTCGTCCTGCTGGTAATCCGAGGCCCACAGGGTGTTCTGCGCCCAGGCCAGCCCCCAGGGATAGGGGCCGGGTGCGGGGAGGATCATGATGACGCGGCCCGTTGCGGGCTCGATGCGGTACAGCTCGTCGCGCGAGCGGTCGGCCAGCCAGAGGCAACTGCCGTCCCAGGCCAGGCCGCGGGGGTCGCCCGCCGGCGCTTTGAGCGTCTTGATCGTGGTCCCGTCGTCGGGGCTGATCTGATAGATCTCGTCGGTCTCGTTGTCCGCTACCCAGAGGTAGGCGCCGTCCCAGGCCAGCCCCTGCGGGTCGGCGCCCGGGGCCATGATCACCTTGAGGGTGCGGCCCGTGTTCACGTCGAGCTGGTAGATCTTGCCGCTGTAGGCCTCGGCGGCGGTGTTGGTGAAGTCCATGTCCGCGACCCACAAGCTCTTGCCGTCCCAGGCCAGGGCGGTGCAGAAGTAGCCCGGCGCCTGGATCTCGGCCAGCACCTTGCCGTCCGCCGGGTCGACGCGGTAGAGCTTGTCGCTGTCCCGGTCCACGGTCCAGAAGGCCCGGCCGTCGAAGGCCAGCCCGGTGCCGAAAGGGGAGGGGGCGGCGAGGCGCTTGAGCACGCTGCCGGGGCCGGCTGAAAGAGTTATCGCGAATAAAAAGACGGTTGCCGTGATCAGGATCGGTTTTTTCATCGGGGGCCTCCTCAGGTTCGATTTTAGGCAGGATCAGGAGGAATGTCAATCGACCTTAGGGCTCACTGTCTCGGCGCGCTTCCAGCGCGTGGATCAACTCAGTAACGAACTCATTGACCGGCGTGGGGATGCCGTGTTTTTTTCCCAGGCTTTCGATGGCGCCGTTGAGGAAGTCGATCTCGCTCGGGCGGCCGCGGCGGAAATCCTGGAGCATGGAAGTGATGTTGTCGGAGGTGACGAAGCGGTTGACGAAGGCGGCGTCCATTTGCAGCTCGACCCCTTCGGCGGCGGCCACGGCGACGCCCTCGCCGAGGATGGGGCTCTTGAGCGCGTCGAAGCGCGTTTCCGCCACCAGGCGGTTGTGCCCCTGCAGCAGGACGGAGAGGGGATTGATCACCGAGTTGACCAGCAGCTTGGTCCAGAGGTCGCGCCGGATGTCCCGGCTCGCTTCGACCTTGACCTTCAGCCCGCCCAGCAGTTGGAACCAGGGCGTGGCGGCAAACGCGGGTTCGACGCGGATGTTGCCGCCGAAGCAGCGCACCTCGCCCGCGGCGATCAGGGTCGCGCCCATGGCCACGATGCCGATGAACACGTTTCCGGCGGGAACGGGCGAGCCGCGCAATGCTTCGAGGGCGAGTTCCCTGATGCCGTAGCCGTTCTGCAGCAGCAGCACTGTTGTCGTCGGCCGCAGAAACGGGGTTAGCCGGCGCAGCGACGCCTCCAGGTCCACGGCCTTGACCGTGACCGCCAGCAGCGTGTCATCCAGGGCGGCAGCGACCTCTTCGCTGGCGGCCGGAAAAACCGGGGCGTCGAACAAGCCGTGGACAAGCAAGCCCTTCTCGCGGATGGCGCGGACGTGGTCGCGGCGGCCGACCAGCAGCGGCTCGCTTCCCGGCTTGGCCGCCAGCGCCGCGGCCAGGACCGAACCGATGGCCCCGCCGCCGAGAATGACCACGCGCGGCTTCCTGGCAATGTCTTTCATGGAACCGTTATAGCAAAAAGACACGGAGAGGTAAAGGATGAGAGATATTCGCTTGACTGTCCGGACTCATTGGTTTATAGAATACGGGAACGAGGTGCTCCATGCGTTATCGGCGCTTTTTGCTGCTTGGATTGCTGTTGCTGTCCCTGTTCTCCTGTGCTCGGGATGAAGGCGACGACGACCTGACGCTCCTGGAGCGGCTGCGGCGGCTTCCCGGGCTGCAGGTCGCGGAGATCGCCCCGCCGGCCGGTTTCCGGCAGGCCTTCCAGGTCGACATCGCCCAGCCGGTCGACCATAACGATCCGGGCAAGGGAACCTTCGCCCAGCGCTTCTATCTCTCGTATCGCGGCGAGGACGCGCCGACCGTGTTTTACACCTCGGGCTACGGCATCAGCCGCAACTATGAGTCCGAGCCGGCCGCCCTGCTGCAGGCCAACCAGGTGCTCATGGTCCACCGCTATTTTCCCGATGCCGTTCCGTCGGCCGATGACTGGAGTTTCCTTTCCATCGCCCAGGCGGCGGCCGACCAGCACCAGGTGCGCGAGCGGCTGCGGCAGATACTGCCCGGCCCCTGGCTGAGCAGCGGCGCCAGCAAGGGGGGCATGACCGCCCTTTATTACCGTTACTATTTTCCCGGCGATGTCGCCGCCACCGTGGCCTATGTGGCGCCGGTCTTGGAGCGCACCGAGGACCCCCGTTTCCTGCCTTTCTTCGATCAGGTGGGGACTGCCGCCTGCCGGGAGAAGCTGCGCCTTTTCCAGCTGGAGGTCCTGCGGCGCCGCCAGGCGATGCTCGCCCTGGTCCACGAGCACGCCCTGGCCCGGCAGTATGCCTTCAATGTGTTCAGCGAAGCGCAGGCCCTGGAGTATGCCGTGCTCGAATATCCCTTCGCCTTCTGGCAGTACGGGACGACCGGCGGCTGCGACGCCGTTCCCGACCCCGGCGCCGCCGACCGCGAGCTGTTCGAGCACCTGGTCGCGGTCTCGCCGCTCTCCTATTATGCCGACGCCGACTACCAATACTATCGTCCGCTATTTTACCAGGCCTACACCGAGATCGGCTACTGCCCGTTCCTCTTTGCGCATCTGAAGAGCCTGCTCCTGGCCGTGCCCGCGCCCTCCTACCGCGCGTTCGCCCCGCGCGGGACCGAGATGGTCTTCCGCCCGGAGGCGATGCGGCAGGTCGTCCCCTGGCTGCGCCTTCAGGGCGAGCGCATCATCTATATCTACGGCAGTGACGATCCCTGGACGGCGGCGGCGCTGGCGCCCGGCCCGGGCCTCGACGCCCTGCAGGTGGTGCAACCCGGAGCCAACCACCGGGTGAAGATCGCCGACCTCGACCGCAAGCTGGAAGTGATCCAGGCCCTGGAGCGCTGGCTGCAGATCGACATCGACGAGTCCCGGCTGGCGTCGGCGGCCGCGGAAACCGATAGGGAGAGACTTTAAATAAAGGGCGCCGGGATCACGGCGGCTGAGTGACCCCGCCCGGCGGGGCGGCGTTATTTACAGGCCAGGACGCCGTGGGCCAGAGGTTTGGGAACGATGCGCCGAAAACCGGCCGCGCGCAGGCGGTTGACCGCCCCCTTGCTCACGCGCCCGCCGGATGCGCTCTTCGGGTCGCCGAGGTAATGGAACATGCGGCCGTTGGCGGCCAGTACCCGCCAGGCCTGCCGGTAAAAGGCCTCGGCGTAGAGATCGCCGGCCAGGCTCATGCTGGGCGGATCGTGGATGATGACGCTGAAATGCCCGTCCGGGAATTTGGCGATCTCCTCGCTGCTGTCGCCGACCAGGCGCGTGATGGCGGGATGGTGGAACAACTCCCGCGACCAGGGGTTCGCCCGCGCCATTTCCAGGGAGCCGGGATCCAGCTCGATGGTGACCACGGCGGCGGCGCTTTTGGCGGCGGCAATGGCGGTGTAGCCGAGCCCGGTGGCCGTGTCGAGCACGCGGCCGCGCACCGGCGCGGCGGCCTTGACCATCTCCATGGCCGCCCGGCGCGGCGAGATATCCTTGAAACGGTGCATGGTAAAGCCGGCGATCAGCAGGCCCGGAGCCTCCGCGGTCGGGAACAGGCGATAGGCGCGCTGGCTGGACTCGGAAAAACCGCGGATCTCCTCGCAGGTGCCGCGAAGCACCCGGAAACAGCCGTTCTCGGAAGCGGCGATGGCCTGGAGTTGCCGCCAATCGACCATGAGCTCTTCGCCGGCATGGACGCCGTGCTCGTCGAGTCGGACCTCCCGGCGGCTGCACCCGAGGTCAAGGGAGGCCTCGGCGGTCGGCCGTCCGTCGGCTTTGGCTTGCAGCAGCTCGGCGGCCTGGAACCTGGACAAGACGACCCAAGGCGGCTGATCGCCGATCCCGGAACCGCTATTCATACCTCAGGGCCTCGATCGGGTCGAGGTTGGCCGCTTTCCAGGCCGGGTAGGTGCCGAAGCCGACGCCGACCAGCACGCAGAGGACGATGCCGGTCAGCACCCAGTCGAGCGGCACCGCCGGCGCGGCGTTCAGGGCCTTGCCGGCCAGGTTGCCGGCGCCCAGGCCCAGTACGATGCCGATGATGCCGCCGAACTGGCACAGGGTGACGGCCTCGATGATGAACTGGAACAGGATGTTGCGCTTCTTGGCGCCGATGGCCTTGCGGATGCCGATCTCGCGCGTGCGCTCGGTGACCGAGACCAGCATGATGTTCATGATGCCCACGCCGGCGGCGAGCAGCGCGATGAAGGCGATGACGATGGCCCCCAGGCGCACGTACTGCGTGATCTGGCCCACCTGGGAGATCAGCGACTCGTTGGAAAAGATGTCGAAGTCGTTCTCTTCGCCCGGCGCCACCTTGCGGATGGTGCGCATGTAGCCGATGGCGGCGTCGATGGTGCGGTTGTAGGTCACCGGGCCGTGGGCCATGACCGTGATGTTGACGCTGCGGCTGGTCTTGCCGTACTTGGCCTGGAAGGTGGAGAGCGGCGCGACCACGA
>Ga0209262_10000844_pt1 | contig 13022 bp, 16 predicted proteins | sample Lowcelwee11metaG_FD_187171 | JGI IMG/M metagenome (GOLD analysis project Ga0209262, IMG submission 187171) | Freshwater pond sediment microbial communities from the University of Edinburgh, under environmental carbon perturbations - Low... | ecosystem: Environmental > Aquatic > Freshwater >...
GGGCAAGGGCGTTCGTTATTCCGGTGAGCGCATCGAGCTCAAGGAAACGAAGAAGAAGTAATGGGTGCCGCGATGGAAAAGAAAGTCAGTCGTCTGAAGAGAGCCCGCCGCAGCCGCGCGAAGATCCACGAGCTGCGCGTCGTGCGCCTGAGCGTGCACCGCACCGCGCAGCACATCTACGCCCAGGTCTTCGACCCGGATTCGAAGGTCATCGCGTCGGCGTCGACGCTGCAGAAGGACGTGGCGCAGGGGCTCAAGGGCACCAGCAACGTCGAAGCGGCAAAGGCCGTCGGCAAGGCCATCGCCGAGCGCGCGAAGGCCAAGGGCATCACCCAGGTCGCTTTCGACCGCTCGGGCTTCAAGTACCACGGGCGCGTCAAGGCGCTCGCCGATGCCGCGCGCGAAGCCGGCCTCGAGTTCTGAGCCGCACAGGTTCCAGGAGCAGCAATGGCTAGAATCGAAAAAGTCGCGGCGTCGGACGAGTTCATCGAGAAGCTGGTGACCGTCAACCGCGTGTCCAAGACCGTGAAGGGCGGCAAGCAGTTCGGCTTCACCGCGCTCACCGTGGTCGGCGACGGCAACGGCCGCGTCGGCTTCGGCTACGGCAAGGCGCGCGAAGTGCCGGTCGCCATCCAGAAGGCGATGCAGCAGGCGCGCAAGAACCTCGTCAACGTGAGCCTGCGCAACTCGACCCTGCACTTCGCGGTGACCGGCAAGCACGGCACCTCCAAGGTGTACATGCAGCCCGCCGCCGACGGCACGGGCGTGATCGCGGGCGGCAGCATGCGCGCCGTGTTCGAGTGCGCCGGCGTGCGCAACGTGCTCGCCAAGAGCTACGGCTCGCGCAACCCGATCAACGTCGTGCGCGCCACCATGAACGCGCTGACGGTCATGCCGTCGCCGGAGCGCATCGCGGCCAAGCGCGGCAAGACGATTGCCGAAATCACGGGCTGATACCACCATGGCAACGAAGAAAGAAACCGGGGCGGGCAGCGCGGCAAAGAACGTGAAAGTCACGCTCGTCAAAAGCCCGTTCGGCCAGATCCACCGTCATCGCGCCACCGTGCGCGGTCTCGGCCTGCGCCGCATGAACCAGTCGGTCGTCGTCGCCGACACTCCCGAGATCCGCGGCATGCTCAATGCGTCGCGGCACCTGTTCCGCGTCGAAGAGGCGTGATCGGACCATGAAGCTCAACACCATCAGCCCGGCACCGGGCAGCAAGAAGCCGCGACTGCGCGTCGGCCGCGGCGCGTCCGCCGGCCAGGGCAAGACCTGCGGCCGCGGCGTCAAGGGCCAGCGCGCCCGCAAGGGCGGCTATCACAAGGTCGGCTTCGAAGGCGGCCAGATGCCGCTGCAGCGCCGGCTCCCCAAGATCGGCTTCCGCTCGGCGATCGCCCGACAGACGGCTGAAGTGCGCCTGAGCGAACTCGGCAAGATCAAGGGCGGCGTCGTCGACTTGGGCGTCCTCAAGGCCGCGAACCTGGTCCCGGCGGACACCCTCAACGCCAAGATCGTGCTGTCGGGCGACGTGAAGTCGGCCTTCACCGTGACCGGCGTGGGCGTCACCAAGGGCGCGCGCGCGGCCATCGAAAAGGCCGGCGGCAAGGTCGTCGAGCCGGCGGCCTGAGCCGTCGTCCGCAGCAACCGCACCAGCTCTTAAGGATCAGCAGTGGCCAACCAGTCCAACAACCCGGTCGCAGCCCTTGGCGAGGCGACCCGGTTGACCGAACTCCGGAACAGGTTCCTGTTCCTGATCGGCGGCCTGATCGTCTATCGCATCGGCACGTTCATCCCCGTGCCGGGCATCGACCCGGTCGCGCTGGCCCGGTTCTTCCAGGACCAGCAGGGCACGATCCTGAGCATGTTCAACATGTTCTCGGGCGGCGCGCTGGAGCGCCTCTCGATCCTGGCGCTCGGCGTCATGCCCTACATCTCGGCTTCGATCATCGTGCAGATGATGGCCGTCGTGGTGCCGCAGTTGCAGGCCCTGCGCAAGGAAGGCGAGGCGGGCCGGCGCAAGCTGACCAATTACACACGCTGGGGCACGGTGGGGCTGGCCGTCTTCCAGGGCGCGGGCGCGGCCATCGCATTCCAGAACCAGGGCGTGGTGATCAACCCGGGCATCCAGTTCGTGTTCCTCGCCACGGCGACGCTCACGGCCGGCACCATGTTCCTGATGTGGCTCGGCGAGCAGATCACCGAGCGCGGCCTTGGCAACGGCATCTCGATGATCATTCTCGCGGGCATCGTGGCGGGCCTGCCGGCGGCAATTGGCGGCACGCTCGAGCTGGTCCGAAATGGCGAGATCAACCCGGCGCTGGCGCTGATCCTGGTGATCATGGTTGCCGCGGTCACCTGGTTCGTGGTGTTCGTCGAGCGCGGCCAGCGCCGCATCCCGGTCAACTACGCCAAGCGCCAGCAGGGCCGCCGCGTGTTTGCCGGCACGTCCACGCACCTGCCGTTCAAGCTCAACATGTCCGGCGTCATCCCGCCGATCTTCGCCTCGAGCCTGCTGCTCTTCCCGGCGACGATCGCGAGCTGGTTCGGCACCAGCGAGAATTTCGGCTGGTTGCAGAACGTCGCTGCGAGCCTCGGCATCGGCCAGCCCGTGCACATGATCCTGTACGGGTCGCTGATCATCTTCTTCTGCTTCTTCTACACCGCGCTGGTCTTCAACTCGCGCGAGACGTCCGAGAACCTGAAGAAGTCGGGCGCGTTCATCCCTGGGATCCGCCCGGGCCAGCAGACGGCCGAGTACATCGACAAGGTGCTGACCCGACTGACGGTCTGGGGCGCGCTGTACGTGGCCCTGGTCTGCCTGCTGCCCGAGATCCTGATTTCCCAGTTCCGGGTGCCGTTCTACTTCGGCGGCACCTCGCTCCTGATCATCGTCGTGGTGATCATGGACTTCATGGCCCAGCTGCAGGCGCACCTGATGTCGCACCAGTACGAAGGCCTGATGAAGAAAGCCAACCTGCGCGGCTACGGCCGCCCCGGCCAGGTGCGCTGAGCGCCCCCGGCTGCAACGGAGAAAGTCATGAAAGTTCGTCCCTCGGTGAAGCGTATCTGCAAGAACTGCAAGGTGGTTCGGCGTCGCGGCGTGGTCTACGTGATCTGCAGCAGCGACAAGCGCCACAAGCAGCGGCAGGGCTGATGGCCCGGTCCTTGCATTGAGCAACACTGGTTTTTCTGATATTATTCCGCGCTTTTCGCGCCCCGGAGTGAGCCTAAGATGGCCCGTATAGCCGGCATCAACATCCCGATGAACAAGCATGTCTGCATCGGGCTGACATCGATCTTCGGCGTCGGCCGGTCGCAGGCGCTTGCCGCCTGTGAAGCGGCAGGCGTCAAGCCCGACACCAAGGTGAAGGACCTGACCGAGCCCGAAGTGGCCGCGCTGCGCTCGCAGATCGCGAAGCTTCCGGTCGAGGGCGACCTGCGCCGCGAAGTGGCGATGAACATCAAGCGCCTGATGGACCTCGGTTCGTACCGTGGCCAGCGGCACCGCAAGGGCCTCCCGATGCGGGGCCAGCGCACGCGCACCAATGCGCGCACGCGCAAGGGCCCGCGCAAGGCGGCGGTCAAGCTGAACGCACCTCCGGGCAAGGCGTAATCCGCCTCCCGGATCTGACTGACAACAGGTTGTACTCGAATGGCTGACGACAAGAAGTCCGCAGGCAAGCCCCGCAAGAAGATCAAGCGTGTCGTGACCGACGCGGTTGCGCACGTGCATGCCTCGTTCAACAACACGATCATCACGATCACCGATCGCCAGGGCAACACGCTGTCCTGGGCGACTTCGGGCGGCTGCGGCTTCCGCGGCTCGCGCAAGAGCACGCCGTTCGCCGCGCAGGTCGCCGCCGAGAAGGCCGGCGTGGCAGCGCAGGAATACGGTGTCCGTACCGTGGACGTGAAGGTCCGCGGCCCGGGCCCGGGTCGCGAGTCGGCCGTGCGTGCGCTGAACGCCGCCGGCCTGAAGGTCACCAGCATCGAGGACGTGACGCCGATCCCGCACAACGGGTGCCGTCCGCCCAAGAAGCGCCGCGTCTGACGCGCCGCTGCCGAGGATAAGAGAACATGGCAAGGTATCTTGGCCCCAAGTGCAAGCTCTCGCGTCGCGAGGGCACCGATCTTTTCCTGAAGAGCGGCGTCAAGTCGCTCGAGTCGAAGTGCAAGCTCGAAGTGCCGCCGGGCGGCATCAAGGGCGAGCGCCGCACCCGCGTGTCGGGTTACGGCCTGCAGCTGCGCGAAAAGCAGAAGCTGCGCCGGATGTACGGCGTGCTCGAGCGCCAGTTCCGTGGCTATTACCAGCAGGCCGCGGGCCGGCCGGGCGCCACGGGCGAGACGCTGCTGCAGATCCTCGAGGCGCGCCTCGACAACGTCGTATACCGGATGGGTTTCGCCTCGACGCGCAGCGAAGCGCGCCAGCTGGTGAGCCACGGTGCGATCGTCGTCAACGGCGTGCGCATCAACATCGCCTCGTACCAGTGCAAGGCCGGCGACGTCGTCGGTCTCGGCGAAAAAGCGCAGAAGCAGGCGCGTGTCGCGCAGGCCCTGCAGATCCGTGCCCAGACCGGCTTCCCGGACTGGGTCGAAGTCGACGAGAAGAAGTTCTCCGGCGTACTGAAGTCGCTGCCCGAGCGTGGCGACATCCTGCCGGACATCAACGAAAGCCTCGTCGTCGAGTTGTACTCCAAGTAACCCATCCGGCCCGGTCGAACCGGGCCATTGACAGGGCAAGGTGACTTAAATGCAGTCAGCCGTTGCGGAATTCCTCCGTCCGCGCGTGGTGAAGGTGACTCCGACGTCGCCGCGTCACGCCAAGATCGTCATCGAGCCGTTCGAGCGTGGCTTCGGCCACACGCTCGGCAACGCGCTGCGGCGCGTGCTGCTGTCGTCGATGCCGGGCAGCGCGATCACCGAAGTCGAGATCGATGGCGTGCTCCACGAGTACACCAGCATCGAAGGCGTGCAGGAGGATGTCGTCGACATCCTGCTGAACCTCAAGCTCGTTGCGCTGCGCCTGAACGCGCGCGACGAATCCGAGCTGCGCCTGTCGAAGAAGGGCCCGGGGCCGGTCCGCGCCGGCGACATCCAGGCCGACCACGACGTCGAGATCCTGAACCCGGAACTCGTGATCGCCAACCTGACCAAGGCCGGCGAACTCAACATGACGCTCAAGGTCGAGAAGGGCCGCGGTTACCGCCCGGCCGTCCAGCGCCTCGTGTTCGAGGAGGCCAGCCGGCCGATCGGCCGCCTGCTGCTCGACGCGTCCTTCAGCCCGATCCGCAAGGTCACCTACAACGTTGAAGCCGCGCGCGTCGAACAGCGCACCGACCTCGACAAGCTGATCATCGACATCGAGACCAACGGCACGATCGACGCCGAAGAGGCCATCCGCCGCGCCGGCTCGATCCTCAAGGACCAGCTGTCGGTGTTCGTCGACCTGCAGGGCCAGGACGAAGAGAAGTCGCGCCCGGCCGACCACCACTTCGACCCGCTGCTGCTGCGTCCGGTCGACGAGCTCGAGCTCACGGTCCGCAGCGCGAACTGCCTGAAGGCGGAGAACATCCACTACATCGGCGACCTGGTGCAGAAGACCGAAGTCGAGCTGCTGCGCACGCCGAACCTCGGCAAGAAGTCGCTGACCGAGATCAAGGAAGTGCTCGAGAGCCATGGCTTGTCGCTCGGCATGCGGCTCGACAACTGGCCGCCGACGGGCCTGAAGCGCGACGAAGAGCGCGACGTCCTCTAAGAGTTGACTGGCGGCGGGTCCCTGGTGACCGGTCGCTGACCGGAGCGAGAAGAAGAGATGAGACACGGATTGAGCGGGCGGCAGCTGAGCCGCAATTCGACGCACCGCGCCGCGATGCTCCGCAACATGGCGGCATCGTTGCTGCGGCACGAGACCATCAGGACGACGGTCCCGAAGGCGAAGGAGCTGCGTCGCTTCGTCGAGCCGCTGATCACGCTCGGCAAGCAGGACAGCGATGCGAACCGTCGCCTCGCGTTCGCGCGCCTGCGCGACGCGGAAGTGGTGACCAAGCTGTTCGCGGAACTGGGCCCGCGCTTCAAGGCGCGACCGGGCGGCTACACGCGCATCCTGCACATGGCCAACCGCGCCGGCGACAACGCCGAGATGGCGCTCATGGCGCTGGTCGATCGCGCGGCCCCGGCCGTCGCTGCCCCGGCCGCCGACGAAGGCGAGGCGAAGCCGAAGGCCCGCAAGAAGAAGACGGCTGCCCCGGCCGCCGACGACGGCGAGGCGAAGCCGAAGGCGCGCAAGAAGAAGACGGCTGCCCCGGCCGCCGAAGGCGAGGCCAAGCCGAAGGCGCGTAAGAAGAAGGCGACGGCGAGCTGAACCCGCGCTGGCCGATCCCGCACGGGCCGCACGCCGGCCGCGGAAGACAGTGGAAGCCGGACCTCGTGTCCGGCTTCTCTTTTGCGGCGTCCTGCAATAACGTCGGGCGTCACCCGGCCATTGCCACCATGACCTCAACCACCACTCGTAGGGAGCGGCACCCCAGATGAGCATCATCAAGGAATTCAAGGAATTCGCCATGAAGGGCAACGTGCTCGACATGGCGGTCGGCGTCGTGATCGGCGCGGCGTTCGGCAAGATCGTGTCGTCGCTCGTGGGCGACGTGATCACGCCGATGATCGGCAAGATCGTCGGTGGCGTGAACTTCAAGGACCTGGCGTTCACGCTCGGCACGGATCCGGCGGGTGCGCCGATACTGCTGAAGTACGGCGTGTTCCTGCAGAACATATTCGACTTCGTGATCATCGCCGCGGCGATCTTCATGGCGCTCAAGGCCATCAACCGGCTGAAGGCGCCGCCGCCTGCCGTCGAGCCGCCGCCGCCGGCCGACGTGGCTCTGCTCACCGAGATCCGCGACCTGCTGAAGAAGCAGTAGTCGCATCAGCCTCCGGCTCGCTTCTCGCCTCTCCCGCGCGGCGGGAGAGGCGGGCAGACCGCTCTAGGCAATCTCCGCGAACGAGTCCCGCGTGAGGTTCTCGGGCGCGCCCGACGCAGTGCACGCAACGTCGTCCTCGATGCGAATGCCGCCATACGGCTTCAGGCGCCGCACGACGTCCCACGCGATGTAGCGGCCGAGCCCGCTCTTCTGCGCCTCGTCGAGCAGCAGGTCGATGAAGTAGAGGCCGGGTTCGATCGTCACCACGACACCCGGCTCGAGCCGTCGCGTCAGGCGCAGGTAGCGATGGCCGGTCGGCCGCGGTATCTCGGTACGGCCCGTGTCGTCCGCGGCCAGCCCCGCGACGTCGTGCACCTGCAGGCCGAGCAGGTGGCCGATGCCGTGCGGGAAGAACACGCCGGAAACGCCGGCTTCGACGGCCTGCTCGGGCGTGCATCCGGTGAGTACGCCGCTTTCCACCAGCGCACCGGCAATCAGCCGGTGGGCGAGCAGGTGGATGTCGCGATAGTCCACGCCGGGACGCACCGCGGCGCAGAGCTTCAGCTGCAGCGTCTCCATCGCCGACATCAGTTCGAGAAACGTGGCATCGACGCCCGTGCTGGCCGCATGCGTCCGCGTAATGTCGCTGGCATAGCCACGGAATTGCGCGCCGGCGTCGATCAGGAACGTCGGCCGCGGCACGTCGCGGCGGCGTCCGAGCGTCGTGTAGTGCAGGATCGCCGCGCCTTCGCCGAACGCAATGATGTTGCCGTAAGGCAGTTCCTGTTCGCGCAGGCCGATGGCCGAGCAATAGGCCTGGTGCACCTCGAACTCCGAGGCACCGCCCCGGTAGGCCGTGGCGGCTGCAACGTGGCCCCGCGCGCCCAATCGCGACGCCTCGCGCAGGCACGCGAGTTCATACGCCGTTTTGGCCGCCCGGTGGTAATGCAGGAACGCGAGCAGTCCTGCGGGGTTGGTCGCGCTGAATCCCCACTCGGCGAACTCGTCCGGCGCTTCGCCGACAAACGCGAGCCTGCGGTTACCGGTGTCGAGCAGGTCGCGCGCGTGGGCCGGTTCGCGGATCACTTCGATGTCGAATTCACGCGTCCAGGCGTCGGTCGGGACTGCCGGCGGCTTGTGCCAGTAGTCGGCCGGCTGGTGAAAAATGAGCTGCGGACGCCGGCCGGGCAGGTAGCGGATGAAGCTGTCCGGAGCCTCCTGCAGGGGTGCCCAGTGCAGGAAATGCGGGTTGGCCTTGAAAGCGGGGCCATGATCGTCGAGGAAATGCAGCCCGGGGCGGCCCGAATACACGACGAGGCCGTCGTGCCCGTCGCGCTCCAGGGCGCGGTCGGCCAGCGCGCGGACGTGCTGCAAGTGGGCGGGAAACAACCGGTCGATGGCATCCGTCATGGCCAGGGCCCTTGCGTCAGGAGTACCGGGATCATAGGAGAATCGGGCCCCGAAAAGCGGCCCGTTGCGCCCGCCGCAGGCCGAATGTCGCCAGATACAGACAGTTTGGCTCGTTCCGCCTGCGGTGCGGAGTCCTAAAATCCCGTCCGCGCATCAGGCAGGCCCGCCGCAAAGGGGTGGTTCGCCGACGATGCACATTGTTCGACATCCACAGACCGCACATTTTCGGGGTATTACCAATGAACGCCAAGATCGCACTCGTCGCCGCCCTCGCCGCCCTGGCCCTCGCCGGCTGCGCCAAGAAGCAGGAAGCCGCCGTCGAAGCCACGCAGGAAGCTGCCGCTGAGGCCGCTGCCGCCGCTGGCCAGGCTGCCGACGCCGCCACGGACGCCGCCGCTGCCGCGACGGACGCCGCTGCCGCCGCTGGCGAAGCCGCCGTTGACGCCGCTGCCACCACCGCCACGGACGCCGCTGCCGCTGCTGGCGACGCCGTCGCTGAAGTTGCCACGGACGCCGTCCAGGCGACGGGCGAAGCCGTCGAGAAGACCGGCGAAGCCATCCAGGAAGCCGCCAAGTAATTGGCGCTGACTGTTCGTCAGTCCCGCAAGGGCTGACGACAAAGGATGGGGCGGATCCCGGCTGGGGTCCGCCCCATTCTCGAAGCACGAGACCAGCCCCGGCGCCCGACGCGGCCCGGTGATCGTGACTCCCGCTGGAGGCGGGTCGAGCAGTGCCCGTCACGGTACGCGACGCTCGCAGTGTCCCCCGCGACCGCGATTGGATCCGCGCGGTCTATCGCGACTATCTGTCGGAACTCTCGGTGTCGAAGACCGGCCTCTTTCCGGCCCTGGGCGAATGGGAAGCGCGCGAAAGCGAGTTCCTCGCCGGCTGGTTCGCCGACAGCGCCGCCTGTCCTTTCGTGATTCTCGACGACGGCCACCGTGCCGGCTTCGCGCTCGTGTCGCGTCCGCCCGCTTTCCCACGCACGACCGTCAACTACCGCATGTCCGAGTTCTTCATCGTCAGCGACTCGCGTCGACGCGGCGTGGGTGCGTTCGCGGCGTCGCTGCTGTTCACCCGGTTCGCCGGCGACTGGGAAGTGGTCGAGGACGAGCAGAATCGCCCGGCGCTGCAGTTCTGGCGGCGCGTGATTTCGCGCCATACCGCGGGTCGCTTTGCCGAAACCCGCGATGGCGGCGAGGTGCGCCACCGCTTCCGCACCGAGGCGCATCCGTCGGCCCGCGGCGCGAACTGACCGTCGCGCGTACTGCTGGCCTCGCCTGAGCAAGCGCGGTCCGTTGACTGCACTTGCGCGCCGGGCTGCAGCAACGACGCTCGAGGATCAGCGCAGGACGCGTGCGAGGTAGCGCCCGGTGTGCGATGCCGGTGTCGCCACGACCTGCTCCGGCGTGCCTTCGACGACGAGCGACCCGCCGCCGTCGCCACCCTCGGGTCCCATGTCGACGATCCAGTCCGCCGTCTTGATCACGTCGAGGTTGTGCTCGATGACCACGATCGTGTTGCCGTCGTCGCGCAGGCGGTGCAGCACGCCGAGCAGCTGCTCGATGTCGTGGAAGTGCAGGCCGGTCGTGGGCTCGTCGAGGATGTAGAGCGTGCGGCCCGTCGCGCGCTTCGCCAGTTCGCGCGCCAGCTTGATGCGCTGCGCCTCGCCGCCCGACAGCGTCGTTGCGTTCTGCCCCAGCCGCACGTAGGAAAGCCCCACGTCGAGCAGCGTCTGCAGCTTGCCCGCGACCGCCGGCACGCTGCGGAAGAACACCGCGGCATCCTCGATCGTCAGCTCGAGCACGTCGTGGATGCTGCGCCCCTTGTAGCGGATCTCGAGCGTCTCGCGGTTGTAGCGCATGCCGCGGCACGCATCGCAGGTGACGTACGCGTCCGGCAGGAAGTGCATCTCGACGCGGATCACGCCGTCGCCCTCGCAGGCCTCGCAGCGACCGCCACGCACGTTGAAACTGAAGCGGCCGGGATCGTAGCCGCGCGCGCGTGCCTCGGGCACCTCGGCGAACAGCTCGCGCACCGGGCCGAAGATGCCGGTGTAGGTCGCGGGATTCGAGCGCGGCGTGCGGCCGATCGGGCTCTGGTCGATGTCGATCACGCGGTCAATCTGCGCCAGGCCCTCGACCGCGCGGCAAGGCGCTGCTTCGCCGGCTGAATCGGTCAGCGCGCCGGCCGCATGCCGGTACAACGTGTCGATCACCAGCGTGGACTTGCCCGAGCCCGACACGCCGGTCACGCAGGTCATCAGGCCGAGCGGGAAGGTTGCCGTCACGCCGCGCAGGTTGTTGCCCGTGGCTTCCACGATGCGCAGCAGCCGGTCGGGTTGCGCCCTGCGGCGTTGCGGCGGCAACGGAATACGGCGCCGGCCGCTCAGGTACGCGCCGGTCAGCGAAGCCGCGTTCGCCGCCACCTCGGCAGGGGTGCCCTGCGCGACGATCAGGCCGCCGTGGATGCCGGCGCCGGGTCCCAGGTCGACGACGTAGTCGGCCTGCCGGATCGCGTCCTCGTCGTGCTCGACGACCACGACCGTATTGCCGAGGTCGCGCAGCCGGACGAGCGTGTCGAGCAAACGCTGGTTGTCGCGCTGGTGCAGGCCGATCGACGGCTCGTCGAGAATGTACATGACGCCAACCAGCCCTGAGCCGATCTGGCTTGCCAGCCGGATGCGCTGGGCCTCGCCGCCCGAAAGCGTTTCCGCGCTGCGGTCGAGCGAGAGGTAGTCCAGTCCCACGTCGCTCAGGAAGGTCAGGCGGTCGCCAATCTCGCGCACGAGCCGCGACGCGATCTCGCCGCGCCAGCCGTCGATGTGCATCTCGGCGAAGAAGCGCCGCGCCACGGCGATCGACATCCGGGCTATCTCGGGCAGCGCGCGACCCGCGACGAACACGTTGCGCGCGGCCTGGTTCAGGCGGCTGCCGCCGCAATCCGCGCAGGCGCGCACGCCGCGGTACTTCGCCAGTTCCTCGCGCACCGTCGTCGACTCGGTCTCACGGTAACGCCGCTCGAGGTTGGGCAGGATGCCTTCCCATGCGTGCGAGCGCTTCGTGCCCGCGCCCTTCGCGTCGAAGTAACGAAACTGGATCTTTTCATCGCCGCTGCCCCAGAGCAGCGCGTGGCGCACGGCTTCTGGCAGCTCGCTCCACGGCGCCTCGATGTCGAAACGGAAATGACGCGCCAGCGACTGGATCAACTGGAAGTAGTAGGCATTGCGCCGATCCCAGCCACGAATGGCGCCACCGGCGAGCGAGAGGCCCGGGCTGACGACGACGCGCGCCGGGTCGAAGTACTCCTGTACCCCGAGGCCGCCGCAGGTACCGCAGGCGCCGTTGGGGTTGTTGAACGAAAAGAGCCGCGGCTCGAGCTCGGTCAGGCTATAGCCGCACACCGTGCAGGCGAAGCGATTCGAGAACACCAGCGGTTCGCGCATGGGCTCTTCGCTGAACGCGAGCCGCGCGGAGCCCTGGGCGAGGCCGAGTGCCGTTTCGAACGATTCCGCCAGGCGCTGCGACGCGTCGGGCCGCACCTTGAGGCGGTCGATGACGGCCTCGATCGTGTGGCGACGGCGCCCGTCGAGCGCGGGCCGCTCCTCGAGCTCGACCAGCTTGCCGTCGATGCGCGCCCGCACGTAGCCCTGGCTGCGCAGGTGGTCGAACACCTCCGCGTGCTCGCCCTTGCGGTCCTGCACGATCGGTGCGAGCAGCAGCACGCCGGTGCCCTCGGGCAGCGCGAGCACCTGGTCCACCATCTGCGTGACGGTCTGGGCGGCGAGGTCCTGCCCATGTTCCGGGCAGCGCGGGACGCCGGCGCGGGCGTACAGCACCCGCAGGTAATCGTAGATCTCGGTGACCGTGCCGACGGTCGACCGGGGGTTGTGCGAAGTGGCCTTCTGCTCGATCGCGATGGCGGGGGACAGGCCCTCGATGTGGTCCACGTCCGGCTTTTCCATCACCGACAGGAACTGCCGCGCATAGGCGGAGAGCGACTCGACGTAGCGGCGCTGGCCTTCGGCGTAGATGGTGTCGAAAGCGAGCGAGGACTTGCCCGACCCGGACAGGCCCGTGATCACGATCAGGCGGTCGCGGGGCAGGTCGAGGTCGATGTTGCGCAGGTTGTGGGTGCGCGCGCCGCGGATGCGGATGACGTCCATTCAGCTTCAGCCATCGGGCTGCCGGCAGGCAGCCTGCTAATATAGGCGGCGCCCCCGATCCGAGGCAAAGACCATCCGACCCCGCGACGACTCCCCGAGGCCGGCAATGACGCCCATTGAGCGTCGTGCCGTCGGCGCCCTGGCGGCCATCTACGCATCCCGCATGCTGGGCATGTTTCTCATGCTGCCGGTGCTGGCGCTGTACGCCCATACCCTGCCGGACTATTCCCCGGAAATGCTGGGTCTGGCCATGGGTGCCTACGGCCTGACGCAGGCCCTGCTGCAGATCCCGTTCGGCCGCTGGTCGGACCGTTACGGCCGCAAGCCCATGATTACCATCGGGTTGCTGTTCTATGCGGGCGGCTCGGTGCTCGGCATGTTCGCGCACACGACGTGGCTGCTGGCCCTGGCGCGCGGCGTCCAGGGCGCCGGCGCCGTATCGGCCTCGGTCACCGCACTGCTGGCCGACCTGACCCGCAGCGAGGTGCGGACCCGCGCCATGGCCGTCATCGGCATCAGCATCGGGCTG
>Ga0209262_10000845_pt1 | contig 13020 bp, 12 predicted proteins | sample Lowcelwee11metaG_FD_187171 | JGI IMG/M metagenome (GOLD analysis project Ga0209262, IMG submission 187171) | Freshwater pond sediment microbial communities from the University of Edinburgh, under environmental carbon perturbations - Low... | ecosystem: Environmental > Aquatic > Freshwater >...
GGTCGGACGGCGCGGGCACGCGAGGAAAAGGGTGGACGGTCACAAGTCGGCTCCTGCGGCCGCGCTGTGCACACTTGCACAACGTTGGCCGATGTACCAGTGGATTGCGAGGCCCGTGCCAGCGCGCCAAAACCTCGGGAAGACCCCAAGAAAAACGGCCTCACAGCAACCGTTTCGCGGTGCCCGAGGCCGATGTTGCGCTGCAGCACGGGGAAAACCCTGTCGAATTTCGCGCATCCCCTTTGCGCGGGCTGCGCGAAATCCAGCACAGGTCTTTCGACCGCGAGGGCGGGTCACTGGGAGAAGCGCGTGAGGACAAATTGAAGTCGCCTCGGAAACCTGAACCAGCCCGTCGCAGGGAGGTCCACATAACGGAATCTCTATGGAGTGGAGTTTTGCAGTCCTAGTGCGACTGTGCTCTTAGCGCCACAGGGTTGAATCGATCTTCGGCGCTTCACTGGTTGCGGCGCGCGCTGAACTTGGGGCCGCATTGCAGAGTGGGCGCCGGCTCAATCCACGAAAAGCAGATCTGCAGCGGATGGCGTGTGGCGTTCGCTGCATGGGCATAGGCGGCTTCTGGTTGATGAAGCACAGTTCAGATAGAGGTCGTCAGCGGTTCGGCGCGCGCGGACGGTGGGCTGAGAACTTGCACCCACTGCGCCCATCGATGCAGCGTGAGGTGCATCGCGGGCCCAGTTGGATGTCTGGGTTCTCGGCTTTGTGGATCGATCACTCTACCGAGCGATGACCTGGCGACCCGGACAAAACAAACCAATACCCCGAAAAATCAAGGACAGACGGCGCGAGCTCACCCAAAAGCTGCTAACGACAAACGGTTTTCTTCATCCGGCCGACAACCGCAATCCGGATGTCCGAAGCCGGTCGGACACGACAGGCCAGCACATAGCCCTCGCGTTCTTCGTCTTCGCTGACGTGGGCGCGGCTCATAACGCGGGCGACGAACTCGCCGGACAGGATCGCGACCTTGCAGACCCCGCAGCCGCCGTTGCGGCAGCCCAGCGGAATGCCCTTGCGGTCCAGCGCCACCATGCCTTCAAGCAGGGAACGGGCGTCCGAACAGGGGTAGTGCTCGCCGGTGTCCTCGATCAGGACGTTGAACTTGGGCATGTCTCCGTGGCCGCATCGAGGCGGCCTTGTGTGTCTGTACGGCGCGCATGATGGCCCAGCCCCGCTCCTTCGTCCAATACCGATGAGTGCGCCCCACCATACCCGGCCGGCATGGCGGAGTGTGGGGGCTAGAACTCTCTCGCAGCCTTGCGCATCGAGGCCAGCAGCGACTGCAGGATCGGCGAATCGTCGTCTGCCCGGTAGATGCAGCACAGGTCGACGGTGGCGTTCACCGGGTGGTGCAGCGGCCGGTAGGTGATGCCGGGCAACGCCATCGAGGTCGCCGACTGCGGTACCAGCGTGACGCCGAAGCCGGTCGCGACCAGGGCCACAGCGTGCACCACGTCACCCACCTCCTGCGCCACCACCGGCGTGAAGTGGCAGTCGCGGCACATGTCGTGCACCCGGTCGATGAAGCTGGGCCGCGCGCCGGTCGGGAACAGCACCAGCGGCACATGCTCCAGCTCGCTCATCGACACCGCCGTGCGCCCCACCAGCGGGCTGTCGGTCGGGATCGCCACGTAGAGCTGTTCGGTCAGCAGGGCCTCGCTCACCAGCCCGTCCACCGGGCGCATCAGGCGATTGAAAGCCAGCGTGATGCGGCCGTGGCGCAGCGCGTCGATCTGCTCGTCCTTGACCATGTTGTGCAGGAAGATGCTGACCTCGGGGTGTGCCTCGCGGAAGGCGCGCATCAGGCGTGGAATCGCGCCGAAGATGCCCGAGCCGAAGATCGCCACGTCAACCCGCCCAAGCAAGCCCTGGGCCGCCTTGCTGCTGCGCTCGACCGCGCGCTCGGTCATGCCCAGGATGCCACGCGCATCGTCGTAGAACACGCGTCCGGCGTCGGTCAGCTCCACACCCCGGTTGGTGCGGCGGAACAGCTGCACCCCGATCTGCTCTTCGAGCTGCTGGATCTGGCGCGTCAGCGGCGGCTGCGAAATGTGCAGCCGCAGCGCCGCGCGGCCGATGTTCTTCTCTTCGGCGACGCAGATGAAGTAGCGGAGATGGCGCAGTTCCATGGTGCGCGATTCTGCCGCCCCGCGCCCTTCCATACCAACAAGGGTAAATACCTAGTCTCTGATATGCCGTATAGGTATTACAGCCAGAGTTCGATGGTATTGGACGGGCGGTGCCCCGGCCCCCTACAGTGCCGTCACGTTCAGCGGTCGGGTGCAGTGGCGTCGATGCACCCAGGACCTCCTTACAAGCGACGACAGGAGACAGACAACATGGCAATGACAGGTGTATTGCGCCCCGGACACATCCAGATCCGGGTTCTCGACCTCGACGAGGGTGTGCGCCACTACCGCGACGTGTTGGGGCTGGAGGAAACCGGCCGCGACGCCTCGGGCCGCGTCTATCTGCGCGGCTGGGACGAGCGGGACCACCACAGCATCATCCTGCGCAAGGCCGACCGCGCCGGCATGGACTTCTTCGGCTTCAAGGTCGACAGCGAGGCCACGCTGAACCAGCTCGAAGCCGACGTGCAGAAGTTTGGCCTGAAGACCGAGCGCATCCCCGCCGGCGACCTGCTGGAAACCGGCGAGCGCGTTCGCTTCGAGATCCCCAGTGGTCACCAGATCGAGCTGTACGCGAAGAAGACGATCACCGGTTGCGACCGCGGCAACAAGGACCCATCGCACTACTCCAAGAAGATGGACACCGGCATCGCGCCGATGCGCTTTGACCACGCGCTGCTCTACGGGCCCAACGTCGACCAGGTGCTCGAACTCTTCACCAAGGTGCTGGGCTTCCACCTGGCCGAGTACGTGACCCTGCCCGACAGCGACACCAAGGGCGCGCTCTGGCTGGCCTGCTCCAACAAGGCGCACGACATCGCCTTCGTGATCCACCCCGAGCCGGGCAAGCTGCACCACGTCTCGTTCTACATGGAGTCGATCGACCGCGTGTTCCGCGCCGCCGACATCATGGCCGCCAACGACGTGAAGGTCGACATCGGCCCGACCCGCCACGGCATCACCCGCGGCGGCACGATCTACGCTTGGGACCCCTCCGGCAACCGCTTCGAAACCTACTCGGGCGGCAACAGCACCTACCCCGACCTGCCCCCGATCGCCTGGACCTGGGAAGGCCTGGGTGAAGGCGGAGGCCTGGACGTCGCGCACCGCAAGATGCACGAAACCTTCCTGACCGTGGTGACCTGAGCCCCGGAGCCGCCCCATGCCTGTTGCCAACATCCACGTGCTCGCCGGCCATCCGCGCCCGGTGCTGAAAGCATTGCTGCGCGAGGCCTCGGCTGCGTTCGCGCGGGCCATCGAGGCCCCTCCCGAGCGGCTGCAGGTCTGGATCACCGAGGTCGACCCCGAGCTGTATGCGATCGCCGGCGAACCCGCTGACGAGGTGATGCAGCGGGTGCCACGTGGACAGGCGGAAATTCCGCTGATCCGCATGGCGCTGATGGAGGGGCGCAGCACCGAGATGCTGCACCGCGTGATGGCCGACCTCAGCGAGGTGGTGGCGCGGGTGCTGGGGGGCGACCCCCAGCGCGTGCGGGTGCAGATCGACCATATCCACCCCGACCGCTGGTCCATCGGCGGCGTGCCCGCCAGCCGGGCGCGTGCAGCCGAGCTGGCGGCGCGTGCAGCCGCGCAGGCCTCGGCCTGACGACGACGGCCCCGGCCGCCCACCAATTTCCCACTTTTCTTCCGGCATCCCCATGTCCACCACGCAGCACTTCATCAACGGCCAGTTCGTGCCCTCCGCCTCCGGCAAGACGTTTGAAAAACGCTCGCCCACCGACAACAGCCTGATGTGCCTGGTCGCCGAAGGCGGCCAGGCCGAAGTCGACGCTGCGGTGGCCGCGGCCAAGGCCGCGCTGCACGGCGACTGGGGCAGGATGCCGACCGACAAGCGCGTGGCCATGCTGCACGCCGTGGCTGACGGCATCACCGCGCGCTTCGACGACTTCGTCGCCGCCGAAGAAGCCGACACCGGCCAGCCGCACCACGTCATCGCGCACGCCTTCGTTCCGCGCGGCGCCGCCAACTTCAAGGTCTTTGCCGACATCATCAAGAATGTGCCGGCCGAGAGCTTCGTGATGGACACGCCCGACGGCGCCGGTGCGCTGAACTATGCGATCCGCAAACCCAAGGGCGTGATCGGCGTGATCAGCCCCTGGAACGCGCCCTTCCTGCTCATGACCTGGAAGGTCGGCCCGGCCCTGGCCTGCGGCAACACCGTGGTGGTCAAGCCCTCGGAAGAAACGCCCGCCACCGCCACCCTGCTGGGCGAGGTGATGAACGCCGTGGGCGTGCCGCCCGGCGTCTACAACGTGGTGCACGGCTTCGGGCCGGACGCGGCCGGAGAACAGATCACCCGCCACAACGACGTGGACGCCATCACCTTCACCGGCGAGACCCGCACCGGCACGGCCATCATGAAGGCCGCCGCCGACGGCATCCGCGACGTGAGCTTCGAACTCGGCGGCAAGAACGCCGGCATCGTGTTTGCCGACTGCGACTTCGACGCCGCAGTGGAGGGCATCTTCCGCTCCGCCTTCATGAACACCGGCCAGGTGTGTCTGGGCACCGAGCGCGTCTACGTGCAGCGCCCGATCTTCGACCGCTTCGTGGCCGCGCTGAAGGCCCGCTGTGAGGCCGTGAAGTACGGCCGCCCCAGCGACGCCGGCAGCAACTACGGCCCGCTGATCAGCCAGGAACACAAGCGCAAGGTGCTGGGCTACTACGCCAAAGCGATGGCCGAGGGCGCGACGCTGGTGACCGGCGGTGGCGTGCCCGACATGCCGGCCGACTTGCGCGAAGGCGCCTGGGTGCAGCCCACCATCTGGACCGGCCTGCCCGAAACCGCCAGCGTGGTCCGCGAAGAAATCTTCGGCCCCTGCTGCCACATCCGCCCCTTCGACGAAGAAGACGAGGTCGTGGTCCTGGCCAACGCCAACCGCTACGGCCTCTCGACCACGATCTGGACCGAGAACCTGAAGTGCGCGCACCGCATGGCCGCCGCCATCGAGGTGGGCATCACCTGGGTCAACAGCTGGTTCCTGCGCGACCTGCGCACGCCGTTCGGCGGCAGCAAGCAGAGCGGCATCGGCCGCGAGGGTGGCGTGCACTCGTTGGAGTTCTACACCGACCTGCGCAACGTCTGCATCAAGCTCTGAGACCCACGTCATGACCCCTGAACTCATCCAACGCTGCGGCGACGAGCTGTATGACGCGTGGCGCGAGCGCCGCGTGCTCCCGCCCCTGCTCACCCGTTTCCCACACATCACCACCGCCGATTCGTACGCGATCTCACTGCGCATGGTGGCACGCCGTGTGCAGGCGGGCGAGACCATCGTCGGCAAGAAGATCGGCGTCACCAGCAAGCCGGTGCAGGACATGCTGGGCGTGTACGAGCCGGACTTCGGCCAGCTCACGTCGGGCATGGTCTGCACCGAGGCCGATGGCGTGGACCTGAACCAAATGATCCAGCCCAAGGCCGAGGCCGAGTTGGCCTTTGTACTGGAGCGCGACCTGATCGGCCCCGGCATCACCGCCACCGACGTGATCCGTGCCACCGCCTATGTGTCGCCCTGTTTCGAGATCGTCGACTCGCGCATCCAGGACTGGAAGATCAAGATCCAGGACACCGTGGCCGACAACGCGTCGTGTGGCGTCTTCCTGCTTGGCGACGCCAAGGGCGACCCGCGCAAGCTCGACCTGCAGCTCGCCGGCATGGCGCTGCAGCGCAACGGCGCGCTGCACTCCACCAGCGTGGGCGCGGCCGTGCAAGGCTCGCCCATCAACGCCGTGGTCTGGCTGGCCAATACCCTGGGCCGGCTGGGCCTGCCGTTTCGCGCCGGCGAAATCATCCTCTCGGGTTCGCAGTCGCCGCTGCTGCCGGTTGTCGACGGCGACGACCTGGTCTGCACCATCGGCGGCCTGGGCACCTGCCGCGCCCGCTTCCACGGAAAGGCTTCCGTCGCATGAACACGACCACCACCCCGAACCCGCTGGGCATGGACCGCGCACTGTCCGACGCGGACATCGCGACGTTGACCGACCGCATCGAAGCCGCCCAACGCAACGCCACCGCCATTCCCAAACTGACCGAAGACTTCCCCGGTATGACGCTGGGCGACGGCTACGCGATCCAGCTTGCGCTGCTGCGCCGCTGGCTGGCCGAGGGCCAGCGCCAGGTCGGTTGGAAGGCCGGCCTCACGTCCAAAGCCAAGATGGACCAGATGGGCGTGCGCGTGCCCACCGTGGGCTTTCTGCTGGCCGACTTTTTTCGGCCCGAGAACTCGGTCATCCAGACCAGCGACCTGGTGCACCCGCGCGTGGAATGCGAAGTCGCCTTCGTCACCAAGGCCGACCTGTCTGGCCCCGACCTGACCCGCGAACAGGTGCTGGCCGCGACCGACTTTGTTGTGCCCGCGGTCGAGATCATCGACTCGCGTTTTTCCGGCTTCAAGTTCGACCTTCAAAGCGTGGTGGCCGACAACAGCTCGTCCGCGCGCTTCGTCACTGGCGGCCGCGCTCGTGTACCCGCCGACATCGACATGAGCACGCTGGGCGTGGTGATCGAGAAAAACGGCGAGCCCGTCGCCATGGGCGCGTCTGCCGCCGTGGCCGGGCACCCGGCCGACGCGGTGGCACTGGTCGTCAAGGTGCTGCACGAGATCGGCGAGAGCCTGCCCGCCGGCAGCTTCGTCATGAGCGGCGGCATCACCGAAGCCATTGCGGTCCAGCCAGGTGACTTCGTCTGCGCCCGCTTCCAGGAACTCGGCAGCGTGTCCATGCGCTTTGCCTGAAAACCCACTCACCGAACCCACCATGAAAAAAATCAAGTGCGCCCTGATCGGCTCGGGCAACATCGGCACCGACCTGATCTACAAGATCCAGCGCAGCCCCGTGCTGGAGCCCGTGTGGATGGTCGGCATCGACCCGAACTCCGAGGGCCTGCAACGCGCCCGCGACATGGGCCTGAAGACCACCGCCGACGGCGTGGACGGCCTGTTGCCACATGTCGAGGCCGACGGCATCCAGATCGCGTTTGACGCCACCAGCGCCTACGTGCACGCCGAGAACAGCCGCAAGCTCAACGAACTGGGCGTGATGATGATCGACCTGACGCCTGCGGCCATCGGCCCGCTGTGCGTGCCGCCGGTGAACCTGAAGGAGCATGCGGACAAACAGGAGATGAACGTGAACATGATCTCCTGCGCCGGCCAGGCCACGATCCCCATCGTGCGCGCGGTCAGCCGCATCCAGGCCGTGGCCTACGCCGAGATCGTGGCCAGTCTGGCGTCCAAATCGGTCGGCCCGGGCACGCGCGCCAACCTCGACGAGTTCACCTACACCACGTCCAACGCGATCGAGAAGGTTGGCGGAGCCCGCAAGGGCAAGGCGCTGGCCATCATCAACCCGGCTGAGCCGCCGATGATCATGCGCAACACCATCCAGTGCCTGTGCGACGACGAGCCCGATCATGCCCGCATCACCGAATCGATCATGGCCATGATCACCGAGGTGCAGAAGTACGTGCCCGGCTACAAGCTGGTCAACGGCCCGCTGTTCGACGGCAAGCGCGTGGCCGTGTACATGCAGGTGGCCGGCCTGGGCGACTACTTGCCCACCTACGCCGGCAACCTGGACATCATGACCGCCGCCGCCTGCCGCACCGCCGAGATGTTCGCCCAGGAAATCCTGGCCGGCACCATCACGTTGAAGCCCACGGCAACCGCTGTTGCCGCCTGAAGGAAACCACCCCATGACGACGAACCTCAAGGGCCGCAAGGTCCTGCTGCACGACATGTGCCTGCGCGACGGCATGCACGCCAAGCGCGAACAGATTTCCGTGGAACAGATGGTCAAGGTGGCCACTGCGCTGGACGACGCGGGCGTGCCGCTGATTCAGGTCACGCACGGCGCGGGCATGGGCGGCAACTCGCTGCAGCACGGCTTTGCGCTGGCCAGCAACGAGGAATACCTCCAGGCCGTCTGCCCGAAGATGAAGCAGGCCAAGGTCTCGGTGCTGCTGATCCCCGGCCTGGGCACCATGCGCGAACTGCAGAGCGCATATGACTGCGGTGCGCGCAGCGTGCACGTGGCCACGCACTGCACCGAAGCCGACACCTCGCCGCAGCACATCGCCTTCGCGCGCAAGCTGGGCATGGACACCACCGGTTTCTTGATGATGGCCCACCTCAACACGCCCGAAGGCCTGGCCCAGCAGGGCAAGCTGATGGAGAGCTACGGTGCGCAGACCGTCTACATCACCGACTCGGCCGGCTACATGCTGCCCGACGATGTGACCGTCCGCGTGAGCGCCCTCAAGGCTGTGCTCAAACCCGAGACCGAGATCGGATTCCACGGCCACCACAACCTGGGCCTGGGCATCTGGAACTCGGTGGCCGCCATCGAGGGCGGAGCCTCGCGCATCGACGGCTCGGTCGCCGGCCTGGGCGCCGGTGCGGGCAACACGCCGCTCGAAGCCTTCCTGGCCGTGTGCGACCGCCTGGGCATTGAAACAGGCGTGGACCTGTTCAAGCTGATGGACGTGGCCGAAGACGTGATCGTGCCGATGATGGACCACATCGTCCGCGTGGACCGCGACTCGCTCACGCTCGGCTTTGCCGGCGTGTACTCCACCTTCCTGCTGCACGCCAAGCGGGCCGCCTCGCGCTTCGGCGTCTCGGCGCGCGACATCCTGGTCGAACTCGGCCGCAAGAAGATGATCGGCGGCCAGGAAGACATGATCGAAGACACGGCCATGACCATGGCCCGCGAACGTGGCTTGATCACCGCGCCCTCGCGCGAGAAGGCCACGGCGTGAGCGCACAGAAGGAGATCGCCATCGTCGTCGGCAGCACCGGCGCGATGGGCCAGGTCATCACGCAAAGATTGAGCGACACCGGCCTGCAGGTGGTGGCCGTGGCCCGCACCGCCGAGGCGCTGCAGGCACTCGCCCAACAGGTGCCCGGCATCCGCGCCTGCGCGGCCGACATCGGCGACGACTCGGCCATCGAGGCCATCCGTGCAAAGCTGGACGCACCGGTTCGCATGATGGTGCAGGGTGCGGGCGTGGCCACCGCCGGCGGCGTGCTGGACGCCCCCACCGCCGCGATCACCGACGCGGTCAACATCAAGGTCGGCGGCCTGCTGCGCCTGGTGCGCGCGGCCGACCAGCGCCTGGCCAAAGGCTCGCGCATCGTCGCCATTGGGGGCCACTATGGGTTTGAACCCAGCGCCTACGCCGCCACGGCCGGCGTGGCCAACGCGGCCCTGGCCAACGTGGTGCGGCAACTGAGCTGGGCCTACGGCGATCGCGGCGTCACCGCGCACCTGGTAGCGCCCGGCCCGGCCGACACCGAGCGCCTGCGCCGCGTGGCCACGGCCCGGGGCGCGCGCGAAGGCCTGTCGCCCGACGCGGTGCTGGAGCAGATGCGCGCCGAGTCCGCCATCGGTGCCTTCACCACGGTGGAGCAGATCGCCTGGGGCATCGCCCTGCTGCTCGACCCCAACGCCGACGCACTCGCCGGCAGCACCCTGTTCATGGACGCAGGCCGCCGCAAAGGCCTGCCCTGACACCGGCGGGGCATCCGCCTCGCACACGCTTTTTTCTGGAAGCCGGCACAGACCGGCCTGGTTCACCGCACCCATCACCACAACACTGGAGACAAACCATGCAACTGCGATCCACCACCCGCCGGGCCACCGCCCTGGCCGCCGCCCTGGCGGCGCTCACCTTCGGCTTCACCGGCACGGCCCAGGCCACCGAAGGCGGCGGCACCACCGCTGCGGCGGGCGCCGAAGGCTTTCTGGCTGGCGCCCTGCCGCCCCCCGGCACCTACGGCCTGGTCTACGCCACGCACTACTCGGCCAGTCGCTTCAACGACGGCGACGGCAACACCGCCATTCCCGGCTTCAAGGTCAAGGCCAATGTGCTGGTGGGCCGCCTGGTCCACATGACCAGCAGCACCGTGCTGGGCGGGCAGCTGGGCTACTACGGTGTGCTGCCACTGGTGGACCTGAAGGTCAACGCCGCAGGGGCCAGCGACAGCCGCACCGGCGCGGGCGACATCGAGGTCGCGCCACTGCTGGCCTGGCACGGCCCGCAGTGGCACACCGCCGCAGCGATGGCGCTGGTACTGCCCACCGGCTCATACGACAAGGCCCGCATGGCCAACCCCGGCAACAACATCACCACACTGCGCCCGGTGTTCGTGGCCTCGTACCTGACCGCATCGGGGCTGGACCTTTCCACCAAGCTCACCTACAGCATCAACCGCAAGAACAGCGACACGAACTACCAGTCCGGCCAGTATCTGCATGCAGACTTCAACGCCGGCATGCGCGTGGCACCGGCCTGGCAAGTGGGCCTGCAGGGTTACCTGATCCACCAGACCACTGACGACAAACTCAACGGCGCCAAGGTGGGTACCGACGGCAACCGCACCCGCGTGTTCGCCCTCGGCCCGGCTGTACGCTGGCAGACCTCGCCCACCGCGCCGTCGGTGGAGCTGCGCTGGCTCAAGGAGACCGGCGCACGCAACCACACCGAAGGCTCCGCCCTGTGGCTCAAGGCGGTGTGGGCACTGTGAAGCACAGCCGCCACTGAACCGAGGAGGTTTCGCCTTGCTCGCTCCCCGCCCCGTGGCCGACGCCCCCTCCCCCGCAACGCCGGCCGACACCACCGGCCAGGCGCTGCACCCCACCGACGAGCTGGTCTCGCGCCTGCGCTTTGACACACGCGAGGGCCGCATCTGGCTCAACGACCAACGCATGGTGCTGCTCCACAACTCGGCGCTGGGCGTGTTCCGCCAGGAACTGATGGAGACCCTGGGCGTCGAGAAGGCGCGCGGCCTGCTCACACGCATGGGCTACAACTGCGGCGCACACGACGCCGACCTGGCCCACCGGTTCCAGGGCATCGACAACGCCGACCAGGCCATGTTCATCGGCCCGCAGCTGCACATGCTCGAAGGCGTGGCGCGCGTCGAGGCTGTGCACATGGAGCTCGACGTCGAGGCCGGCCACTTCCTCGGTGAATTCAACTGGCACGGATCGGCCGAGGCCGAGGCGCATATCCGCCTCTACGGCGTGGGCGCCGACGTGGCCTGCTGGCAGCAAGTGGGCTACGCCAGCGGCTTCGTGAGTCGCTTCATGGGTCGGCCGGTCGTGTTCCGCGAAGTGCAGTGCTGCGCCCAGGGCCATGCGCACTGCGTCATCGTCGGCAAACCCGCCGAAGCCTGGGACGACGCCGAAGACGACCTGCGCTCGCTGCGAGCCGACGCGCTCAGCAGCGGCGTCAGCAGCGCCCACACCGGCTTCGACGCCACCACCAGCGAGGCGCAGAGCCTGTTGGGCAGTGGCGCGGTGGTCGGCGTCAGCGCCGGCTTCAACGCGGTGTGCCACATGGTACGCCGCGCCGCGCACACGCAGGCCACCGTGCTTTTCCTCGGCGAAAGCGGCGTCGGCAAGGAGGTGCTGGCCCAAGCGCTGCACCGCATCGGCCCGCGAGCGAAAAGCCCCTTCGTCGCCATCAACTGCGCGGCGATTCCCGACGAGCTGATCGAGTCCGAATTGTTCGGCGTCGAGAAAGGCGGCTTCACCGGTGCGCAGACCAGTCGGCCCGGCCGCTTCGAGCGCGCGCACGGCGGCACGCTCTTCCTCGACGAGATCGGCATCCTCGGCTGGACCGCGCAAGGCAAGCTACTGCGCGCGCTGCAGGAGCGCGAGATCGAACGCGTAGGCGGCTGCCAGGCTACGCAGGTGGACGTGCGCGTGGTCGCCGCCACCAACCTGGACTTGCGCAAAGAGGTGGACGCCGGGCGCTTCCGCGAAGACCTGTACTACCGCCTGAATGTGCTGCCGCTGCGCGTGCCGCCGCTGCGCGAACGGCGCGAAGACATCCCCGTCTTCATGAATCACTTTTTGCGCAAGTTCAACCAGCGCGACGGCCGAAACGTGACCGGCTTCACCGCGCGCGCTATCGACGCCATGCTCGCCTACCACTGGCCCGGCAACATCCGCGAGCTGGAGAACCTGGTTGAACGCGGCGTGGTGCTGGCCAGCGACGGCGGCGCCATCGACGTGAGCCACCTCTTCCTGGGCGGCGAACGGCTGGAAGCCGAATGGCTGGGCCTGCGCCGCGACGGCAGCCTTCGCAACTGCGAACACGCGGCCGAAGTCTGCGCCGATCATGCCGACACCCACACCACCGGCCACCCGCTGGGCGACGGCGTGCAGGCCCTGCTGCAAGGCCGCGCGCCGGGCCTGCGCCTGTCGCTGGACGACCTGGAAGCCGAACTCGTGCGCAGCGCCATGCGCATGACCGACGGCAACCAATCCGCCGCCGCGCGGATGCTGGGCATCAGCCGGTCACAGCTGATTTATCGGTTGAAGGGGTTGGGACGGTAGAGCAGTGTTCGCGCGGACTCGCTCAATACCGTGCCAAGTGAGTCGAGAAAATTTCCGGGCAGCTTCGAGACCTCTCCCCCGATCCAGAGCTTCTGGCCCTTTGCGTCACTGGCTCTGTTTCGACTTGAATCAACCAATTCGCCATCCGTCTAAGATTTCGAACGGTGGCTGCCATCAAGAACTCGTCCTGTGCGCCACTCAGAACTCGCTGTCTCACTGCGATCTTGTTTCCGAATCCGCTTGAAGTGCGCGAACAGCATCTCAACCTTCTGGCGATCTCGTCGGGACTGCTGATACTCCGCCGTCCTTGAGACTGAGCGGTGAATTACTGCCGAAACCACAAGCAGCTCGGTGGCCTGCCCGGGCGGCTTCTAAGCCTCGACCAACCGCATTGAGATCTCCCTTGATGCGGCAATGAGTACCGGCAGGTGCGCCTTCACGATCTGCGGCACGGTCGCCACCTTGTGCATCCACGTCAAATTGAGTGCGGCGATCACCTCGTCACCGG
>Ga0209262_10000846_pt1 | contig 13017 bp, 9 predicted proteins | sample Lowcelwee11metaG_FD_187171 | JGI IMG/M metagenome (GOLD analysis project Ga0209262, IMG submission 187171) | Freshwater pond sediment microbial communities from the University of Edinburgh, under environmental carbon perturbations - Low... | ecosystem: Environmental > Aquatic > Freshwater > Pond...
AAGTTCGTCTCGGCACCGCGCTCAGGTAAAAAGGCCTTCGTCTGCTTCGACGAGGACACGACGCTCAAAAATGTGGACCAGGCCATGGACATGGGCTTCGACGTGCCGGAGCTGATCAAGCGCTTCACCTCGGCCGGCACCGGTCCGGGCCAGGGCGGCATCCCCGGCCACAACCTGCCGCTTTATGTGAACCAGAGCGGCTCCTCGCCCGACCCGCAACCGCGGCCGACGTTGACCCGGCCCCCCCTGGTGCCGACCTTGATGGCCACCTACGCCGGCGCCAATCATGCCATGATCAAACGCACGCCGCTGCACGAGCTTCAGGAGGCCGACGGCGGCCGCATGGAAACCGTGGGCGACTGGAAGCGCGCCCGTCGGTTCTCGGATGATGCCCGTTGCCGGGCGGAGATCGAAAGCGTGCGCACGAACGTGGGACTGCTGGACGCCTCCACCCTGGGCAAGTTCCGGATCTTCGGACCGGATGCCCTGAAGGCCCTGCAACGGGTCTACGTAAGCGACTTGAGCCGCTTGTACCCTGGCAAGGCCAAGTATTCAGCCATGTGCAACGACGACGGCTGTCTTACCGACGACGGCGTGATCGTCCAGACCGCGGAGAACGACTACTACTTCACAACTTCCACCGGTCGGGCCGGGGTCACCGCCGAGTGGATCCGCTACCACACCCGCTTCGACAACTGGGATTTTTCCATCGTCAACCAGACCGACGCCTACGGGGTCATCAACATCGCCGGCCCCAATGCCAGGGCCGTATTTTCCAAGATCACCCAGGCGGCTGTGGACAACAAGGCCTTTCCGTACATGGGTTACCGGGAGTTCAAGGTCGGAGGCGTGGCCGTGCGGGCGCTGCGCCTGGGCTTCGTCGGCGAGTTGTCCTACGAACTCCACGTTCCCTCCTCGTGGATGCCTTACGTGTGGGGGCTGCTGATGGAGGCCGGCCAGGAGTTCGGCATCCGCAACTTCGGGCTCGAGGCCCAGAACGCGCTGCGGCTGGATAAGGCGCACATCATCATCGGCTCGGAGTCCGAGCAACGCACGACGCTTCACGACCTGGGCCTGGGCTTCCTCTGGCACCGTCACAAGCCCGAGGCCAAGACCGTGGGCGACGCCGCGCTGCGGCACACAGAAAAACAGCCCGGCCGCCTGAAACTGGTGGGGTTCAAGATGGAGAACGCTTCGTCCCAGCCCCCCAAGGACGGCTCTCCGATTGTGGACAAACGCATCCGGGGGTATGTCTGCACGGCACGGCTGAGCGTCGCGCTGAAGGAAGTGGTCGGACTTGCACTCGTTGATGACGAGCTGGCCGCGGTAGACAGCCGGTTGGCGATTTACGAGGACGGTTGCCAGGGGCAGCTGATTTACGCGAAGGTCGTCCAAAAACCGTTCTATGACGCACCGGGCGAACGACTGCGATCCTAAGAAAGCAGGTTCGAGTGGCCAAGGGTTTCAGGGTTCAAGTGGAGAAAAAGGAAGAAGAACAATGAAAGGCTCAAGCATAAAGATGGAACGACGGTCGCCGGTCCACCTGCCGGGCAAACCCGAGAAAACCAAGATGCGGGACCACTGGCCGGTGGTTCTAGAATATGCCGACGAAGGCCCGGGGCCCTGGATCGTCGATCTCAGCCATTGCCGACGCTGGGACATCCAGGGCCGCAAGTTGAGTGAAGCACTGCCGTCGGGGGTTTCGCTGCCCGATTCTCCTGGAAGCGTCGTTTTGCATGCAAAGGAGCTGACCGGTCGTGCCGGCCACAGACAGGCGTTTTTGTGGCTCTTCGATGACAAAGCCGCCGCGCCGGCCGGAGCCGGTTGCACGGAGATCACTGAAGGGGCTCTTTGTCTTGCGCTGCTGGGCCGGGACGTTTTTCAATTAACCGAAAAGCTCACCAGCCTTGATCTCGGCGACCCCAAAAACAACGTCCCTTTTTTGCTGATGGGGCCGTTTTCGCACATCACGTGTCAGATCGTCGTTCTGAAGAACGACCCCGCAGCCGCGGCCGTCATGGTTGCCTGCAGCCGCGGCTTCGCGCATGACATGGTGCACGCCGTTCTATCCGCCGGCGAGGAGTTCGGGCTGCGGCCGGCGGGGGAAAACCGGTTTCTGGAACAGTTCCAGGCGTTAGCGGGTACGCCAATTCCAACGAAGCCGAAGGCCTCAACGCGAAAAGCAGCCGCAGCCGACAAACCCAAGTCGCCCGGCCGAAGCCGTTCGAAAAAGACAGCGTCTTAAATAATGCCCTGCAGGAGGAGGACAAAGAACCATGGATCTAAAAGGGTTGGCCGGCGGCCAATACAAGCCTCTTTCCGAAAAAGATATTCAAACCATCCACGAGGCATCCCTCGGCATTCTGGAAAAAACGGGCTTCACCTATGAATCCGGTCTCGATGACACGCTGCGCATGCTGGAGGCGGCCGGCGCCCAGGTTGACCGCGCCGCCGCCCGCATCCGGTTCCCACGAAACGTCGTGCTGGAGCATATCCGCAAGGCGCCGCATCGGGTCGTCCTCTACAGCCGGACCGGCAAGGACGATCTGGACCTGACCGAGGACCGGGTCTATCTGGGCACGGGCGGGGCGGCCATCCGCATCATCGATCTTGAAAGCGGCGAGTACCGGCCGACCACCTTGAAGGATCTCTATCTTCTCGCACGCCTGGTGGACAAGCTCAACCACGTCCATTTCTTTCTGCGGCCCTGCATCCCGACCGACATCCCCGAAGACGCTTACGACGTGAACATGTTTTACGTCTGCCTGAAGGGAACCGGCAAGCACGTGATGTCGGGGGTGAACAACATCGAAGGTTTCCACAAGGTGCTGGACCTTGCTTCCACGGTGGCCGGCGGTCGCGACAAACTGACTGAAAAGCCCTTCATCTCCATTATCACCTCGTTTGCCATCAGCCCGCTCAAGCTCTGCACGGCGTCAACCCTGATCATGCAGGAGGCGAACCGCCAGCGCATCCCCGTGGCGTTGTCCTGCGCCCCCATGGCCGGCTCCACCGCGCCGATCACCATGGCCGCCAATCTGGTGCAGATCCACGCCGAACAGCTTGCCGGCATCGTCATCTGCCAGTTGACCCAGCCCGGAGCACCGCTGCTCTATGGCGGGATCCCCGGCCGGGCGAATCTCAACACCATGGGGTATCTCGGCGGGTCCGTGGAGTGCGGGATGATGAATGCGGCGATTCACCAGTTGGCCCATCACATCGGGGTGCCCAACTACAACTCCGCGGCGCTCACGGATTCGAAGATACCGGACGAACAGGCCGCCTGGGAAAAAGGGATGACAACGCTGCTGGCGGCCATGGGCGGGTCCAATTTCGTGCACCATGCCGCCGGGATGATCGAGTCCATGATTGCCGTGGCTTACGAGCAGTATGTCATCGACGACGAGATCATCGGCATGAGCTGCAAGGCGTTGAAGGGGATCGACGTCGATCCCGAGCACCTGGCCCTCGAGGTGATCGACGCAATCGGGCCCGGCGGGAATTTCATGACCCACGCCCACACCCTCAAACACATGCGCACGGAATACTTCAACGGCAACGGCGTCACCGACCGCAAGAGCCGCACCAAGTGGGAGCAGGACGGGCGCCTGGGTGCCCGTGAGCGCGCCCGGCAAATGGCGAAGAAGATCCTTTCGGCGCCCGAAGTTTCCTTTTTGCCGGAAGACATCGACCGTGCTATACGGAAGAAATACAAGGAAATAATAACTCTGTAGACAGGCCTGATAGGGTTGCGGGAGGCTGGCCTTGGCGAGCCCCCCATCATATCCTGGCCGACCGCCGCTCCCATTCATTGCGACCTTTGCAGCGCTGCATTACCACCTTCGTAAATTGGAGGGGTTGTGACCACTTACGATTTCATCGTGAGAAACTGGTCCGAGCTGATGCACCTGGCCTGGCAGCACACGGTGTTCGTCAGTATTGCCCTTGCCATCGCCATTGCTACGGGCGTGCCCCTGGGAGTCTATCTCACCTTCAACCGGCGGCTGGCGGACACCGTGCTCTACCTCGCCGGGATCATGATGACCGTCCCCTCCGTCGCCCTCTTCGGGCTGATGATTCCCTTTCTGTCGGTCTTCGGCCATGGCATCGGCACCGTGCCGGCCGTCATCGCCCTGGTGCTTTATTCCCAGCTGCCCATCCTGCGTTCCACCTACGCCGCCATCCGCAGCGTGGACCCGGCCATCATCGACGCTGGGCTCGGCAACGGCATGACCCGGGCGCAGGTGCTCTTCAAGATTCAGATCCCCATGTCATTGGGGGTCATCTTTGCCGGTGTGCGCGTGGCGGTGGTCATGTCCATCGGCATCGGCGCGATTGCGGCCTACATCGGTGCGGGGGGCCTGGGACAGTTCATCTTTAACGGGATCACCCAGACCTACGACGCCATGATCAATGCCGGCGCCGTGGCCGTGTCCGCCATGGCGATCCTGGCTGACTTTCTCTTCGGCCGTTTGGAAAAAACACTGGTCAGCAAGGGGCTGCGACGTGATTGAACTGAATCGGGTCACCAAGATCTACCCGGGGGCGGCACAACCGGCCGTGGACAGCGTCAGCCTGACGGTGCCGCAGGGAGAAATCTGCGTCTTCATCGGCCCATCCGGCTGCGGCAAGACCACCTTGATGCGCCTGATCAACCGGCTGATCCCCCTCACCTCCGGCAGCATCTCCGTGGATGGCAAGGACATCATGACCCTCAACCCCATCGAGCTGCGGCGCCAGATCGGCTACGTCATCCAGCAGGTGGGGCTTTTCCCCCACATGACCGTGCGGGACAACATCGCCACCGTACCGAAGCTTCTGGGCTGGACCAAGGCCAAAATCGATGAACGCGTGGATGAGCTGCTTGGCCTGGTGAACCTGGACCCTAGGGAGTTTCGCGACCGCTACCCCCGGCAGCTGTCCGGCGGGCAGGCCCAGCGGATCGGCGTTGCGCGGGCCATGGCCGCCGATCCGACGACCATGCTGATGGACGAGCCCTTTGGCGCCATTGACCCGATCAACCGCGAAGTCCTCCAGGACGAATTCCTGCGGATCCAGGCGAAGCTCAAGAAAACCATCATTTTCGTCACCCACGACATCAACGAGGCCATCAAGATGGGCCAGCGGGTCGTCCTGCTTCAGGATGGCCGGCTCGTCCAGGCCGGATTGCCGGACGAGCTGCTCAATCGCCCGGCCAACGAGTTTGTGAAGAGCTTCGTGGGGTCCGACCGGGTGCTCAAACGCCTGAACCTGCTCAAGGTCAGGGACGCCATGATGCTGAATCCGGTGCATTGCCACGAGGAGGATTTGAGCGAAAAAGTTCTTGAGCAGATGACCAAGTGCGACTTGGCCTTCCTGATCGTGGCCGACCAGGACCAGAAGCTCCGGGGCTACGTCAACCAGTATGACCTGCGCGGCCACAAGGGAATAGTTGCGGATGTGGTGAGAAAGCTCACCCTCACGGTTTCTCCGGAGCGCAACCTAAAGGAAGCCTTGAGCCAGATGCTCAGCTACGACCTGGGCATCCTGGTGGCCGTTGACGAGGAGGGCCATATCCAGGGGGTGCTCAACTCGGCGACCCTCTTCAAGCTGGTGGGCGCCACCTACGACGAACGCGGCGGGCACTGGGGCCGGATCACCGCTTCCGGGAGGATTCTGTGAAGCAGAAACGGCCGCGCGGGAATTATTTTACCTTTGCATTCATCCTCTTGGCCTTCGTGCTCGGCGTGGAGGCTCAGCGGCACGGCTACCTGAATTTCGCCCGCGAGAACCCTGGGGACATCTATCGCCTGCTCCTTCAGCATCTTCAGTTGGTTTTCATTTCGGCAACGATCGCCGTGGCCTTAGGCCTGAGCATGGGCGTCGTGCTCACCCGCGGCTTCATGCGGCGCTACCGGGAGACGATCCTGAACCTGCTGGGGATCTGCCAGACCGTGCCGTCGCTCGCCGTCATCGCCATCGCCATGACTTACCTGGGGATCGGCCGCAAGACAGCCATTTTTGCCCTGGTGGTCTACAGCCTGCTGCCCATCATCCGCAGCACCGTCGCCGGGATCTTCCAGGTGGACCCGGCGCTGGTGGACGCCGGCCACGGCATGGGCATGACGCCCCGACAGGTGCTCTTCAAGGTCGAGATCCCGAATGCCATGTACATCATCCTGACCGGCATCCGAACCGCCGTCGTCATCAACGTCGGCACCGCCGCCATGAGTTTCCTGGTGGGCGGCGGCGGCCTGGGGGATCTGATTTTCAGCGGCCTTGCCATGGTCGATGCCGGGCTCATGCTGGCCGGCGCCGTGCCCACGGCCTGCCTGGCGATCATTCTGAACTGGTCTTTCGAGCGGCTGGAGAACCTGATCATATCCCCGGGCATCCCTCGGGGCGAGTGAGTACGACTAAGGCGTTTGTTGTGGGAGCGGCTTCCAGCCGCGATTCAATTTTGAAGATCGACTGATATCGCGGCAAGATGCCGCTCCCACAGATGAATACACTCAACCATCCAAAGCAAAGGAGGACGGTCTATGCGCAAGATGCTAATGGTGGCATTGGTAATGTGTGTGTCCCTCGGGCTGGTTTTGCCAGCAGCGGCGGCCGACAAGAAAATGGTAGTGGGCTCGAAGGCCTTCAGCGAGCAGCGGCTCCTCGGCCAGATCATGATCCAGCTTTTGGAGAAGAATGGTTTCAAGGTCGATGACAAGACCGGGTTAGGCGGCACGCTGGTGGTGCGCGAAGCCCTGGTCAACAAGCAGATCGACATCGCCATGGAGTACACGGGCACCGGCCTGATCACGATTCTCAAAGCGCCCCAGCCCATTACCGACCCGGTCAAATGCTACGAGGAAGTGAAGAAGCTCGACGAGAAAAACGGCATCGTCTGGCTGCCGCTTATTCCCTTCAACAACACCTACTGCCTAATGATGCGCCGCGCGGATGCCGAAAAGCTGAACATCAAGACCATCTCTGATCTGGCGAAATACGTAAAGGAAAACCCCGACAAGGTCGCTTTTGGACTGAACGCCGAGTTCTACAGCCGGCCGGACGGCTATAAACCGCTGCAGGCCGCCTATGACTTCAAGTTCCCCGAGGACAAGATCATAAAGATGGACCCCGGACTGCTCTACAAGGCCCTCAAGGACGGTCAGGTCCAGGTTTCCATGGGCTTCTCCACCGACGGCCGCATCAAGGAGTTAGACCTGCTCGTACTGCAGGATGACAAGGTGTACTTCCCGGTCTACAACCCCTGCGTGGTCGTACGCCAGGAAACCCTGACGGCCTACCCTGAGCTGGCCAAGATATTCGCACCTCTGTCCCAGAAGCTCGACACCAAGACCATCACCGAGCTGAACTTCCAGGTGGATGGCGAGAAAAAAGCGGTCAAGGACGTGGCCAAGGAATGGCTGACCAAGGCAGGGCTGCTGTAAACCCCCTTCCCCCCTCCCCTTGCGGGAGGGGCCGGGGGAGGGGGAGGAGGAAGGCTCCATGAACCGACATTGGACCGAGGGCACGGATCTCGCCCTCGATTTCATCTTGGATATCCGGTGGAACGACCTGCCGGCGGCGGTGCAGCACCAGACCCGGCGCTGCCTGCTCGACCTCATGGGCGCGCTCATCGCCGGCAGGCGCACGCCCGTGGGCGACATTATGGCCGAGGTCGCCCGCGAGAGCTGCGCCGGCGACCAGGCCACGATCGTGGTGTCCGGCGAGCGCGTGTCTTTTATCGGCGCGGCGCTGGCCAACGGCTTTGCCCAGAATGCCTTGGACATCGACGACGGCTATCGCCTCGTCAAGGGCCACCCCGGCGCCAGCTTCCTGCCCGGCCTGCTGGCGGCCCTGGAGATGAAAGGCGGCTGCTCCGGCGCCGATTTTCTTACGGCGGTTGTCATCGGTTATGAAATCGGCATCCGCGCCGGCCTCATCCGGCATGCCGTCTATCCCACGTACCACTCCTCCGGCAGCTGGGGGGCGGTGGCCACTGCCGCGGCAGCGGGCCGCCTGCTGGGCCTCAACCGCGAGCACCTGCGGGAGGCTTTGGGCGCCGCCGAGTACCACGCACCCATCGCGCCCATGGTGAAGGGCATCGACGTTCCCTGCATGGGCAAGGATTCCCTGGGCTGGGGCAACATGACCGGCCTGGTGTCGGTTCTGATGGCCCGCCGTGGCTTTACCGGGGTCGAGCCGTTCTTCAGCGACGCTCCGCAAAAGGAATGGCTGACGGCGCTGGGCAAGAAGTATGAAATCCTGAATCTTTATTTCAAACCCTATGCGGCCTGCCGCTGGGCCCAGCCCGCCGTGGCCGGCTGCCTAAAGCTGGTGAAGGATCACAACCTCGAACCGACCGACCTGGCCGCGGTTAAAGTGCGCACCTTCAAGGCCGCCGCCAGTCTCACCCGCCGGCCGCCGCGCAACACCGAGGAAGCCCAGTACAACCTGGCCTTCCCCGTGGCCGCCGCGCTTCTGGACGGAGTGGTCGGGCCAGCCCAGGTCCTTCCGCCGCGCCTGTTCGACAAGGACATCCTCGACCTGGCCGGCCGGCTGGAGGTGGATGTGGACCCCACGTTCGAGGACCGGTTCCCGGCCAAGGCCATGGCTTCCGTGGAAATAATCACTCGCGACGGGCGGCGATTCGATTCCGGGCCGGTGGAGGCTCGCTGGGAGCCACCGGACACTCTGCCGACCGACACCGAGCTCAAGGAGAAATTCATCTGGCTGGCAGGTCCTGTCTTAGGCCAATACCAGGCCCATGAACTGCTGCAGTTGATCTGGCAGTTTGAGAAAGCAGCCGATGCCCGCCAGTTGATACGGCTGTCCATCGCCCGGCAATAACCGATTAGGGTCTCAAGCGCTTTTTGCCCATGAATACTCGAACCCTGGAACCCTTCAACAAACAGAGGAGCACACTTGATGTTTAATTTTCAAGCGATTACCGACGCCCTGATTGCCTGTGATGAAGACAAGGTTCTGGATCTCGTCAAGAACGGCCTGAGCCAGGGAGTCTCCGCCAAAGACCTTCTGAACCAGGGACTGATCGCCGGGATGGATGTGGTCGGCGAAAGAATGGAAAAAGAGGAGATGTTCATCCCCGAGGTCCTGATGGCGGCCAAAGCCATGAGCGCGGCCGTGGAGTTCCTGAAGCCCCAGCTGGCGGAGGGCGATGTCGGCACCCGGGGCAAGGTGGTCATCGGCACGGTCAAGGGGGACCTGCACGACATCGGCAAGAACCTGGTAGCGATGATGCTGGAGAGTGCGGGACTCGAAGTCTACAACATTGGCGTGGATGTGGCGCCGGATAAATTTGTGAACGAGATCAAGGCCAAGGGCGCCAACATTCTCGCCCTTTCCGCTCTGCTCACCACCACCATGCCGATGATGAAGGAAACCGTGGCGGCAGTGGCCAAGGCGGGAATTCGCGACAAGGTGAAAATTCTCGTCGGTGGAGCGCCGGTAAGCCAGGCCTACGCAAACCAGATCGGCGCCGACGGCTATGCGCCGGACGCCGGCAGCGCGAGCAAACTCGCTAAGTCTTTTCTGTGAGGCCTGTTAAATGAACCTCCCCGAGGCAAGCCGCGGGGAGGTAGAACCTGATAGAGATTGAATCTGCATCGGTGGGCAAGGCCCGGCGGGAAGCCGGGCCAGAATCGTTTCATCCCAATATGGCCTTTAGATCTTCATCCGCTGTGCCGATGGGCTTGATGTTGAACGTTTTTACCAGTGTGTCGAGCACGTTCGGAGTCAGAAACGCCGGCAGCGAGGGGCCCAGCCGGATGTTTTTGATCCCCAGGTGCAGCAGTGCGAGCAGGACACACACCGCCTTTTGTTCGTACCAGGATACGATCAGCGACAGCGGCAGTTCGTTGACCGACACGTTAAACGCCTTGGCCAGGGCCGAGGCGATCTGGACGGCCGAGTAGGCGTCATTGCACTGACCGGCATCGAGCAGGCGCGGGATGCCGCCGATAGCGCCGAGCTCTTTGTCGAAGAAACGAAACTTGCCGCACGCCAAGGTCAGCACCACACAGTCCTTGGGGACCTTTTCCACGAACTCGGTGTAGTAGTTCCGGCCCGGCTTGGCACCGTCGCAGCCCGCCACCAGAAAGAAATGCCGGATGGCGCCGGACTTGACCGCGGCGATGACCTTGTCCGCCACTCCCAGGACCGAGTTCCGGGCGAACCCGACCGTCACTTCCTTGCCGTTCTTGTCCTCTTGAAAACCAGGGAGCGCCGAAGCCCGGTCGATGACGGGCTTGAAGTTGGTGCCGGATATGTGCGGGATGCCGGGCCACCCGACCATGCCGCTCGTGAAAAGATTTCCCTTGTAATCGTCCTTGGGTCGCTGGATGCAGTTGGTGGTCATCAGGATGGAGCCGGGGAAGTCGGGGAACTCTCGGATCTGGTTTTGCCATGCCGTGCCGTAGTGCCCGTAAAAATGCTTGTATTTCTTAAGCTTCGGGTAGCCATGCGTGGACAGCATCTCCCCATGCGTGTAGATGGTGATGCCTTTGCCTTCGGTCTGTTTGAGAAGCTCTTCAAGATCCCTCAGATCATGGCCTGACACGAGAATGGCTTTGCCCTTCTTGTGGCCCAACGGAACTTTTGTCGGCACCGGATGACCATAGGTGCCGGTGTTCCCCGCATCCAGAAGTTCCATGGCTCTCAGAGCGGCTTCCCCGCACTTGAGGGCCAGGCCCACCCATTGCTCCAGACTCAAATCCGTTCGCTGAATGGCCGCCAGACCTTCATGGACAAACGCATACACCTTGTCGTCCTGCTGCCCCAGAACCTGAGCGTGGTCGGCATAGGCGCTCACGCCCTTGATGCCGAAGAGGACGGTGTGCTTCAGCGAGAGGATGTCGGGGTTCTCGGCGGGGTAGGACTTCAGGCCGAGCGGCTCGGCCTGCTTGACCAGTTCGTCTAAAGTGGATTTCGGCATAAAGCTCGAAGCTCCGCCGGGAAAATCGACCTTGCCGCCGGCGGTTTTGACCTTCGCTTTGAGCCGGTCGCGTTTCTGGGCCGCTTGGCCTATCAAATCAATGAAACGCGCGGGGTCGAAATCAACATTCGTCAGGGTCGAGAAGGCCGCTTTCACGGTAAAGACATTGACGTCCGGGTCGGACACCCCGACCTTCCGGCCTTCCACGGCGACCTGGGACAGCCCCATGAGCGTGTAGAGCAGAAGATCCTGGAGCGCGGCGACCTCAGGCTGTTTGCCGCAGACTCCCAGCACCGTGCATCCTGTGCCCTTAGCCGTCTGTTCGCATTGATAGCAAAACATGAGTATCCTCCTCTTTGTGGGTATGGGTAAAGGTTGTGGGGTTTGTCCGAAAGATAGGCTGAAGAGAATCCAAAGGCATTGATCTAAGTCAAAAGCACTTCGAGTGTCGGACTATCGCACCTGCAGCCATAACAGTCAACATCCGAAAGCATTGCAGGCCGCGTCCGGATTTTGAAGTTGATACGCGCCGTGAATTTTGCCATATTTAAAAAGTTTGCAGGAAGCAGGACGTGCTTGTTGAGCCACCCTGCCGGCAATGAAGGGCGGCAGGGGTTTTCGGCCAAGATGAGCCGACTTCGCCAAAGCAGGCCCGGCGCCGGCGGCTGAATCGCGGCTGGAAAGCCGCTCCCACAGGGCCACAAAAAGCGGCAGCACTGTTTATCGACCGTAATCTTGAGGATGTTTTTTATGCCCGTTGAACATTTGAAACAGCATATTCTAGAGCAAATTGCCGAGGCCGGCCGGAAGGTTTTCGGCCAGGTCCCGGAGGGGCTTGAGATCGTTTTCCCGCCCGACCTGCAGTTGGGCCACTTTGCCGTGGGCTGTTTTCCCCTTTCCAAAAAGCTCCGCAAGAGTCCGGCAGAGATCGCCAAGACGCTCGCCGCCGCCATATCCGCCGGCGAGGTGATCGAGTCGGTCACCGCGGCCGGGCCCTACATCAATTTCAAACTCGCCAATCGGATTTTCTTCGGCAGCGCCATCGACACCCTCCTCGCGGCCGGCGACCGCTACGGCGACGTGCCCTTGGGGCGCAACCAGCGGGTGATGGTCGAGTATCTTTCGCCCAACACCAACAAGCCGCTGCACCTGGGGCACCTGCGCAATGCCGCCCTGGGCATCTCGGTGTCGCGGATGCTCGACGCCACCGGGCACTGGCTGGTCAAATCCATATTGATCAACGACCGCGGGGTGCATATCTGCAAAAGCATGCTCGCCTGGGAGCGCTTCGGCAAAGGCGCAACCCCGGAGTCGGAAGGCATGAAGGGCGACCACTTCGTCGGCAAGTGGTACGTGCGCTACGCCATCGAATCCGAAAAAGATTCGACTCTCAAGCAGAACATCCAGGAAATGCTCAAGAAATGGGAAGCGGGCGATCCCGGGACGCTGGCCCTCTGGAAGAAGATGAACCAGTGGGTCTATGACGGCTTTGCCGAGACCTATCGGCGGTTCGGGATGGATTTCGACGTCTTCTACTACGAGTCGGAAACCTACAAGCTCGGCAAGGACGTCATCGCCGAAGGCTTGAAAAAAGACGTATTCGCCAAGGACGAGCGCGGCAACATCGTCTACCATCTGCCGCAGGCCCAGTTCGGCACGGAAAAAGGCGGCGCTCCCAAGAAGGTGACCGTGCTCCGGCCGGACGGCACAAGCCTTTACATCACCCAGGACATCGGCACGGCGATCCTCAAAGTCACCCAGCAAAAGCTGGATTCATCGGTGTACGTGGTCGGAAGCGAGCAGGAGCATCACTTCAAGTGCCTCTTCTCGATGCTGGGGGCCCTGGGGTACGCGTGGGCCTCGAACTGCTGTCATCTTTCCTACGGCATGGTCTACCTGCCCGAAGGCAAGATGAAGTCACGCGAGGGCAAGGTGGTGGACGCCGACGACCTGATCGCCGGCATGGCGGAGTTGGCGGAGGAGGAAATCCGCCGGCGCGACCCCGAGCGCAAACTCTCCGATGCCGAGGTGAGGCACCGCGCGGCGGTCATCGGCGTCGGCGCCATCACGTACTATCTGCTGAGGGTTCG
>Ga0209262_10000847_pt1 | contig 13005 bp, 10 predicted proteins | sample Lowcelwee11metaG_FD_187171 | JGI IMG/M metagenome (GOLD analysis project Ga0209262, IMG submission 187171) | Freshwater pond sediment microbial communities from the University of Edinburgh, under environmental carbon perturbations - Low... | ecosystem: Environmental > Aquatic > Freshwater >...
TTGCAAAATCAATTGCAGCAGTCGGCACCACACTTCAGAAGGATCTTGCCGGCTTCAGCGCCGACCTCTCAAAGGGACAGCGTACTTACCTGGCAGGTGTTATGGAATATGCACCTGACAAGACACAGTATCCTGATGCCAACTTCACCATGAGGCTCACCTATGGTAAGGTGCTCGATTACTATCCTTATGACGCTGTTCATTACAACTGGTACACGACCCTTGACGGTGTCATCCAGAAGTACAAGGAGGGCGACTATGAGTTTGATCTTCCTGAACGCATGTTCGAACTGTACAATAAGAAAGAGTTCGGCAGGTATGCTGCACCGGAGGGTTATATGCCTGTATGTTTCATCACAGACAATGACATCACGGGTGGTAACTCCGGCAGTCCGGTCATCAACGGCAACGGTGAACTGATCGGCCTTGCCTTTGACGGCAACTGGGAAGCGATGACAGGCAACATAGCATTCGAGCCTGACCTTCAGAGATGCATCAATGTTGACATCCGATATGTGCTCTGGGTCATTGACATCTACTCCGGCGCCGGCCACCTCCTCAAGGAGATGGATATCAGGCAGTAATAAAGCTGAGTTTCGAAATACTGAAAGGGGTCGCTGTTGCAGTGGCCCTTTTTCTTTGTCGTGCGGTCATGCAGTCCTGCGGTCTTGCAGTCTTGCAGTCTTGCAGTCCTGCAGTCTTGCAGTCTTGCAGTCTTGCGGGCCTGCGGTCCTGCAGTCTTCCGTCTTCCGCAAATCGCAAATCGCACATCGCAAATCGCAAATTCTCCTCCCCCCCCTCTCCCCGCCACCACCATTGCCTACTGCCTATTGCCTATTGCCTGCTGCCTATTGCCTAATTTACTACCTTTGCAAAAATTTTCACAAATGAACTTTGACTTCATAGAAATAGTAGCCACCTTCATGGTACTGTTTGCAATTATAGACATACCCGGCTCTATCCCTATTATAGTGAATATCAAGGCCAAAACAGGCAACATCAATGCCGGCAAGGCAACCCTGGTCTCTCTCGGCATCTTCCTCGCCTTCCTGATCTTCGGTGAGAAACTGCTGGGACTCTTCGGCATCGACGCCAACTCTTTCGCCATCGCCGGCTCATTTATCATTTTCCTCCTCGGAATGGAGATGGTCCTCGGAGCAGAATTCTTCAAACATGACTCCCCCGGCGGAGGAACAATCGTCCCGATCGCATTCCCGCTAATTGCCGGTGCAGGATCAATTACCACAATACTTTCCCTAAGAGCTGAATACCAGACTGTCAATATTCTTATCGCCCTGCTCCTTAACATGATCATCGTCTACGTCGTTCTGCGTATGACATCAACCATTGAGAAGTGGCTCGGTCCTACCTGGCTGCATATCCTGAAGAAGTTCTTCGGGATCATCCTGATAGCCATAGCTGTCAGACTCTTCTTGAATAACACCGGACTGAACCTGCCACATGGCTCATGAGGTGACCATCTATACCGACGGAGCATGCAGCGGCAACCCCGGCCCGGGCGGCTACGGGGTGGTGCTCATCTCCGGTCGCCACAGGAAGGAGCTCTCGGAAGGATTCCGTCTGACCACCAATAACAGGATGGAACTGCTGGCCGCCATCACCGGCCTCGAGGCCCTGAAAAACCCGGGCACAACCGTGAGGCTCCATACCGACTCACAGTACCTTGTCAATGCGGTCAACAAAGGATGGCTGTTCGGCTGGGAAAAAAAACATTTCGCAAAGAAAAAAAACCCGGACCTCTGGATCCGCTTTCTGGATGTCTACAGACGCCATAAAGTGACTCTGATCTGGATCAAAGGACATAATAACGATCCTGAAAATGAGCGGTGTGATACCCTGGCAGTAGCTGCTTCCAAAAACAGTCTGCTGGCCGATGACACCGGGTATCACCCGGAGAATGACAGCAGCTCACTGCTCTGACCTTCTGACAACAATTGTTGTTAATTATTAAAAATATTGCAAATTTGCAGAAAAGGGGAACCATGAACAGTTATATAACCAGGGCCACTTCAAGCTCGCCGGAGATCTACCTGAGCCCGGGAGAAAACAGATTCGAAATATCGGGCAGGTCTGCCCCGGAGGATGTACGTAGTATATATTACCCTGTTTTAGAGTGGATTGATAAATTCGTAACCGAAGTCTCGGTTAATAGCCCCTTTAACCACAAGAACCCGCTGCTGTTTAAATTCGACTTCGAATATTTCAATTCCTCTTCGGCAAAATTTCTTTATGATATCATCTACAGGCTGAAAGAACTTATTGATACGGGAGTACCTGTCAAAGTGGAATGGTATCATGACGCTGAGGATACCGACTTGCGTGACGCCGGCGAAGACCTGGCAATACTGCTGGAAATGCAGTTCACTTACATCCCCAAAGAAGGGAAAAAGTGATGAGAGGACCGGCAGAACTATATGCTCTGCTTAATGACCTGCAGATACCCTTTGAGTATCATGAACACCCTCCTGTAGCCACCGTTGAGGAGGCTATGAAATACTGGGCTCCCATAAAATCAGGGCACTGCAAGAACATCTTCTTCCGCAATCACAAGGGTGACAGGCACTACCTCGTGATACTCTATTATGACTCCCAGCTTAATATCAGGGAGCTGGAACAGAAACTGCGCCAGGGAAAGCTCTCGTTTGCCTCCGACAGGAGACTCATGCAGTACCTCGGAGTCACCCCAGGGTCAGTATCCCCCTTCGGACTCATCAATGACCACACACACCATGTCCATCTTTTCATTGACAGCTCACTGATGGAGCATGAACGTCTCTCCTTCCATCCCAACACCAACACTGCCTCGCTCATCATCCCCCGCGAAGGGCTGTTCAGATTTCTTGCCCACACCGGTAACACATACGAATTGATCTGATTTTCTGCAGCTAAGGCAGGACCGAACCTGCCTCCGCCCTGCTTATGCAGAATCATTCTAAATAAAGAGGAGAATGCAGCAACCCGGGCTTGTTGCCGGTCTTTATTCAGGATTTGCATTTTGGACCTTTACCCTTACCGCCATGAAGAGAATATCATTCATTGCCCTTATGGCATTTCTATGCACTCTGGCAAGTGCGCAGACCCCCGGGGAGAAAAAAAACTACAGAGCAACATTCACCTCAAATCCACCGCTGATTGACGGGGTGATTGATGACGAGAGCTGGCAGATTCTGCCATGGGAAGGGGACTTTATCCAGTTCGAACCGGTCAACGGAGGACCAGCATCACAAAAAACAGAATTCAAGATTCTCTTTGACGAAGACAATATCTATGTTGCCATAAAAGCATGGGACACCGCCCCTGACAGCATAAGCAGACGCATCTCACGACGTGATAACGCTGACGGAGACTTTGTCGGCATATCATTCGACAGTTATCATGATCTGCGGACAGGATTTACTTTTATCGTCAATGCCGCAGGGGTGAAAAACGACTTTATCTGGTCAAATGACGGACAGAATGAAGATGACACCTGGGATCCTATCTGGTTCACCAAAGCCGAAGTTTATGACTGGGGATGGGCCGCCGAGCTGAAGATACCCCTCAGCCAGCTGAGATTCAGGATATCAGACGGCGGAATATGGGGGTTGGAGATGCTCAGAAGCCAGCACCGGAACCAGGAATTTACAACATGGCAGTTCATCGACCGCAACTCATCAGGGCTGGTTCATAACTTCGGTGAGATCAGCGGACTGCAGGGCATCAAACCCCGTAAACAGGCTGACATTACCCCCTTCGCGGTGGGCAGCTACGAAAGTTATGAGGAAGAGGATGGTAATCCGTTTGCAGCCGGCTCCGACTTTAAGGCAAATGCCGGCCTTGATGCAAAGATCGGAATAACGAACAACATGACCCTTGACCTCACAGTCAACCCTGACTTCGGCCAGGTGGAGGCCGACCCCTCTGAGGTAAACCTCACAGCCTATGAGACCTTCTTCGAAGAGAAGAGGCCTTTCTTTATTGAAGGAAAAAGCATCACAAGCTTTAAAGTAGGGATCGGAGACGGCGATATCGGCAATGATAACCTGTTTTATTCAAGAAGAATAGGCCGCAGCCCTCATCTCTATGCTGAGACCGGAGAGAATGAGTATGCCTCAACACCCCGTAACACGCCTATCATCAGCGCTGCAAAAATAACCGGTAAAACATCTGACGGGCTGTCCGTCGGCATCCTCGAGGCTGTGACAGCTGAGGCGAAGGCAGAAATTGACTCGCTGGGCGAGAGAAGCTTCCAGACGGTCGAGCCGCTGACAAACTATCTCGTCACCAGGGTCATGAAAGACTTCGGAGGCGGCAGAACCATCATAGGAGGCGCCTATACCAACACTCACCGCTTCCTTGACGGCACCGGGATCAACAGCCTGGTTGCAAACGCCAACACCGCCGGAATAGACTTCACCCGGTATTTCGGAAAAGAACGCGAGTGGATGCTCTCCACCTCCGCTGCTGTAAGCAACCTTACAGGCAGCACGGAGGCAATAGAAGCCCTCCAGTATTCATCTGCGCATTATTTCCAGAGGCCCGATGCTGACTATGTGGAAGTTGATCCGACAAGGACATCACTTAACGGACACGGAGGTAACATCCAGTTCGGGAAAGTGGGCGGCCACTGGAATTTTGCGGCCTTCGGGCTATGGAAATCTCCGGGTTTTGATATCAATGACCTTGGATTTATGCAGAAAGCAGACGAATTAAATGCAATTTTCTGGTCTGCGTATACAATTGACAAGCCCTTCAGCATCTTCAGAAGGATCAGATTCAACGGCAACCAGTGGAACTTCTGGGACTGGGGCGGCACCTTCCTCAACATAGGGGGAAACCTGAGCCTCTTCACACAGTTTAAGAACCTCTGGACCCTTAACATAGGAGGCAATTACAATGCCGAGTCAACTGACAATACCAAGCTGCGCGGAGGGCCGGCAATGTACATACCGGAAAACACCAACTTCTTCATGAACGTTGGAAGCAACTCGTCAAGAAAGCTCTCGGCAGATTTCTTCGGAAACATAAACCAGGGGGCAGAAAACTCATCCAGGTCGATTAATGCAGGGATGGAACTGACAGCAAAACCGGGACAGTCATTCTATATAAGCATCTCACCTTCAATATCCGACCGGTACAATATGCTTCAGTACGTAACCAGGAAAACATACGGTGATGAGGACCGGTATATCCTGGCCACCATCAACCAGCAGATACTCCGCATGTCATTGAGATTAAACTACAATATCACACCTGACCTCACGATACAGTACTGGGGACAGCCCTTCCTGGCAGCAATGGATTACAGTGAATACAAGATGGTGACAGATCCGAAGGCCGATGCCTTCACAGACCGCTTTCATACTTACACAGAGAACGAGATCAGCTACAACCAGGACGAGAACCGCTATTACATCGATGAGAACACAGACGGAACAAGCGACTATAGCTTTGGTAACCCTGACGGTAACTTTGATGAATTTCTTTCTAACCTGGTGGTGCGCTGGGAGTACCGCCCGGGTTCGGTTATTTATGTGGTATGGTCACAGAACAGGGGCTATTTTGACAATACCGGAGAGTTTTCAATGAACCAGAACCTGTCTAATCTCTTCTCGACCAACAAACCGTATGACACTTTCCTGGTGAAGTTCACCTACAGGTTCGGACTGCGGTAGAGGCCGGAATGCATAGGTCGGGGCGAGCGGGAATATATTGTTCCCGCTCATTTTATCGGATACTTACCGTATGTATCTGTGAAAATTATTTGCATAAATTTGTGCTGCCATAAAACTGCCAACCCCGAAACCTGACTGAAATGAAGAGCTGTATTTCTCTATTGCTGTTACTGATTTCCCTTTCTCTGAGCGGACAGGAATATGAAAAAAGGAGCTATACCACTGTCCGGATAAACACTCCCCCGGCCATCAATGGCGAGCTTGATGATGAAGCATGGACTATGGGTGAGTGGGGTGGAGACTTCTTCCAGTTTGAACCCACAGAAGGAGCTCCGGTAAGTCAGAAAACTGAATTTAAAATACTTTATGACGACTCAAACGTCTATATAGCAGTAAAGGCATATGATACTGCGCCAGACAGCATCGTCGCAAGGATGGACCGCCGTGATGAAACAGACGAGGGAGATGCAGTAATGATTGCCCTCGACTCATATTTTGACCAGCGTACCGCCTTTGGGTTCGGCGTCAGTGCCGCCGGCGTCAAGGGTGATCTCATCTGGACCGATGACGGAATGAATGAGGACGAGACCTTTGACCCGATATGGTACGTAAAGACAGCCATCTATGACTGGGGGTGGGCAGCCGAGATGCGGATCCCTCTCACCCAGCTGCGCTTCTCGGCAAGTGAGACCCAGACATGGGGGCTTGAAGTAATGAGAGAAATATACCGGCATGATGAGACCGATCTCTGGCAGCCGATTGCCAGGAATGCATCTGGCCTTGTGCATAATGCAGGGCTTCTCAATGGCCTCAGTGATATAAAACCTCGCACCCTCTTTGACCTGACACCCTACAGTGTGGCCAAGCTTGAAACTTACGAAGGGGAAGAGGGTAACCCATGGCTCGACGGCTCTGACTTCAAGGTTAATGCAGGCCTCGATGCCAAAATAGGGATCACAAACAACATGATCATGAGCCTCACCCTCAATCCTGACTTCGGCCAGGTCGAGGCAGACCCCTCTGAGGTAAACCTGACTGCTTTTGAATCATTCTTCCGGGAGAAAAGACCATTCTTCGTTGAAGGAAAGAACATAACCAGCTTCGGGCTCGGGATAGGCGACGGAGATGTCGGTAATGATAATCTTTTCTACTCAAGGAGAATCGGCCGCAACCCCAGACACCCTGCAAGTCCTGACGACGGCGAATATGCCTACACCCCTGCCTTCATCCCCATCATCGGAGCGGCAAAGCTTACTGGCAAATCGGGCTCAGGCCTGTCGGTAGGGGCTATTGATGCCGTTACGGCAGAAGTAAATACGAAGATATATAACGAGGAGACCGGAGAAACAACATATGTCAAGGCAGAACCATTTGCCAATTATGCCGTGGCAAGGGTACAGCAGGATTTCAAGGGAGGCAAGACAATCATAGGAGGTATGATGACCAGCACCATAAGATCGCTGGACCCTGAGACTGAGGATTATTTTCATAAGTCAGCAACCACAGCCGGTCTCGACTTTACACAGTACTTCAAGGATATGAATTATATCTTCCAGCTCCGCACCGCATTCAGCAACATAACCGGCAATGAAAACGATATAGCCAGGGTGCAGCGCTCTACAGTACATAATTTCGTCAGACCCGATGCTGACTACGTGGAGTATGACCCGACACGCACCTCCCTGAGCGGATACGGAGGAAATCTTATGACAGGCAAGATAGGCGGTAACCTGCAGCTTATTTACCTTGCTTCATGGAAATCACCCGGGCTGGAGCTGAATGACATAGGTTACATGCGTGTTGCCGACCAGTTCCTGGGTGTGGGAGTTATAAACTACAGCATCAACAAGCCCTTCAGTGTCTTCAACCGCATGTCATTCGGCACCAATGTAATCCACGTGGCTGATTTCGGGGGCAACACCCTTTTGGTTGGCGATTCGTTCTCGTGGCAGGCAGGTTTTAAAAATCTCTGGAACACTTATTTCGGTGGAGGTGTCAACAGCCGTGAAAGAGACAACCTGTTGCTCCGAGGGGGACCTTCCATGCTGATGCCCGGGACAGCGCGGTTTAACGTTGGCATCAGCACAAGTGAACGGAAGAAGCTGGTTGCAGAACTGGATTTTAACTACGATTGGGGCTTTGAAGACTATTATGATTCATACGGACTGGGCTTTGAGATGACATACAGACCCATTAATACACTTGAGCTGAGCGTGGAGCCTGAGTGGGAGAAATCGTTCAACACAATGCAGTATATCACAACCACTTACAATGACGGTGACGATAACGATCCGCGATATATCTTCGGTTCAATTAACCAGGAAATTCTAAGCTTCTCATTCAGGGTCAATTATAACATCACCCCTGACCTTACTGTACAATACTGGGGACAACCCTTCTTCGGATCAGGAGCATATACTGACTTCAAATATATCACCGACCCCAATGCTCCTGAGTTCACTGACCGGTTTCATGTCTACAGCGACAATGAGATTCTGTTTGATGAGGACAATGGTACCTACCATGTTGATGAAGATGTCGACGGCTCATTTGACTACAGCTTTGAAAAGCCAGACTTCACTGTAAGCGAATTTCTGAGTAACCTGGTTATCAGATGGGAGTTCCTTCCCGGGTCAACCGCCTACCTGGTCTGGTCCCAGACACGCGACTACTATACCGGTGACGGAAAGTTTGACATCAGCGGACAGATGCATGACCTGCTCACTGCAATGAGACCATACAACGTCTTTCTTGTTAAATTCTCCTACAGGTTCGGACTGAGATGACAACGATCAGGAACAGCTGCGACTGGCTATCAGGGGATGCCCTGATGATTGATTATCATGATAATGAATGGGGTATCCCTGTCCATGATGATATAAGGTGGTTCGAACATATAATCCTTGACGGCGCCCAGGCAGGGCTCAGCTGGAAAACCATACTACACAGAAGGGAGGGATACAGGAGAGCGTTCGAAGGGTTTGACCCGGCAGTTGTAGCCAGGTATGATGAAGACAAAATAGCTGATCTTCTGAATGACCCCGGCATAATACGCAACAGACTGAAGATCCGTTCGGCTGTAACCAATGCAAGGGCTTTTCTGAAGGTTCAGGAAGAGTTCGGCAGTTTTGATAATTACATCTGGCATTTTACCGGCGGCAAACCGGTCATCAACTCCTGGAAGAGCCTCAGTGAGCTGCCGGCCCGCACACCTTTGTCAGATACCATCAGCAAGGACCTTAAGAAAAGGGGATTTACCTTCGTTGGTTCAACCATCGTTTATGCTTTCCTGCAGGCAGCAGGCATCGTGAATGATCACGTCGTCTCCTGCTTCAGGCACCCTTCACATTCCTGCTGATCCTTTCCCTGGCCCATGGCATGACAAGTGCCGGGGCTCTTTTTTGTGCCAGGAGCATGGCCATGTACTCCATGTAGGGTTCAACATGCTGAAAATAATGCTTGAACCCTTCGCACAGTGCATTCAGTCCCCCCTCTCCCGTCTCTGTCTTCATGAACCTGTGCTTCGGACACTCTCCCCTGCATGCAAAGTAATACTTGCACCTCATGCAATACCGGGGAAGGGTGTTCCTCTTGTTGAGACCAAATTCAAACTGCTTAGGGCTCTGATACAGAACTGAGAGTTCAGTCTCGAGTATGTTGCCGAGCTTGTACTCAGGATATACAAAATGATCGCATGAGTATACGTCGCCGTTATGCTCGACAACAAGTGCGTCACCGCATGTCTCCGAGTAAACGCAGAGGCCGGGCTTTGCTCCGACCCACTGGGCAAGTGTCATGTCAAATGCCTGTACGAAATACTCACCCACGTCCCTTACAACCCATTCATCGAAGATATCTGTCATGAACCTTCCGTAGCCGGCAGCAGAGACGCTCCACGGAGCCATGACCGATCCGTCCGTTCCCGGTTTGGTAATTACCGGCTTTCTGTTCTCATCGCCCGGAATGACATGTTCCACAACCGGAAGAAATTGCATAAACCGGCTGCCGATAGACTTCAGAAAGCGGTATACTTCAGCCCCCCTCCCTTCGCTGAGGTTAGTCACTACACTAAGTGTATTGTACTCTACACCATATTGTTTCATCAGGCTGACAGCAGCCATGACTTTATCAAAGGAAGGGCGGCCCGCCTTGTTCACCCTGTATGCGTCATGAATATCACGCGGCCCGTCGACAGAGAGGCCGATGAGGAACTTATTGACATGAAAAAATCTTGCCCAGTCAGCGTTCATCAACAGGCCGTTGGTCTGCAGAGAGTTCACTATCCCCTTGCCGGAGGCGTACTTACGCTGGAACTCTATTGCTTTTTTGTAATAATCTATCCCGGCCATCAGGGGCTCTCCGCCATGCCAGACAAAGGTCACCTCAGGCACCTCGTTGGCCACGATATACTGGCGTATATACTCCTCCAGCACATTCAGCGGCATCAGTGGCTGACTGTTCTCATAGATGGTCGGGGCCTTGTCGAGGTAGTAGCAGTATGAGCAGTTCAGGTTGCATGCCGAGCCCAACGGCTTCACCATTGTTGCAAAAGCGGCCGGTGCGCCGCTCTTTATTGCATCATGGAAGGTTATATATTTCTTTTGTGCCATTAATTGTCAATGCAACGGAAAAACAGTAGTGAAATGCCTAATCTGACTGATAGTTTCTCTCTGCCACCAGGGAACATGATATCTTCACTATCTCCCGGCAATATTCAAAATTGCAGCCTGAGGCAAGGTCATTCACAGTGTGATAGGTGCTTTCGGTCTCATCCTGGTGAAAGAAGAGAGGCCTGAATCCATTCATAAAAAAGGGATAGCTGTCGCTCCTGTTATAGTATGTGTTATCAGAGTAAGACAACAGGTTGGTGTTTGCAGCACAGAGCCTGGCCGCATCAGACATCAGTCCGTACGAGTTGTCATAATGAATGATATTTATGTACCATGGTTTTGACGCCTGGGAGGGCTGATATGCGATCATGTCATGATTGATCATCATGATCATGTTATCACCCCTGGCTGCTGCCCTGGCAGCATAATCCCTGCTGCCGTGCAGTCCAACCTCCTCAGCGGCAAAGGTCACAAAACGAATGGTGTACTTTGGCTTGAACTTGTATTTGCGCATCACACGGGCTATCTCCAGGGCTGCCGCCACACCCGAGGCGTTGTCGTTCGCCCCCGGAACAATGGTGAACGGGTCTCCGGCAGAAATGATATTATCATGGTGTGCTCCTATGACACTGACGCTGTCAGAAGAGCTGCCGGCAAGTGTGGCAATGACATTATACTGCATTGTCGTGTAGGTGATGCTCCGGTAGGTATTGGTCAGGGAGAAGGAATCAAGCTTCGCGTCAGGGTACCCGAAGGCAATGAACCGGTCCCTGATCTTCCTTGCAACCTCCCGGCGATTATCGGCAAGTGCGAACCTTGTTCCCATATCTTCAAGCCACCTCACATATGATTCGAGACTGTCAGCCCTGACAGCGGCAGCCATGTTACTGACATACTCATCCCTTATCTCTTCCGGGTCTTTCTGACAGCCGGCAAGGGCTATGAGAAGGATTACCACAATGAATGAAACGGAATATCTGACTCTGCTGTGTGCCAATTATCTCACTTTTGATGAACACGGTAAAAATATCAATTTTATCGGCACCCCGGCTATGGTATACCCAAGATTCTCCATATAATTTGATCCTCGTAGAGGATCAAACTATTGTAGAACAAATGATTGGGGTGTGATATCGACCTTCGTAGATGGTCGAATAATTCTAAATCAATTATTATTCGATGGTCTACGACCATCATGACGCATTTCCATGATCATTTCTACAATAATCGGACCTTCTACGAAGGTCAATATTCTGGTGCCCGAGTCATCACAGCCTCTAAACAGATGTGAAACAGGAAATTTCAGATACCGCGGGGTCGAAAAATCAGAATAGTCTGAACTCTGCAACAAATAAACAGAGTATATTTAGGGAACAATATACAGAAAACGAAATGAAAGTAATAATCACCGGTTCTACTGGAATGGTGGGGGAAGGAGTACTTCTCGTCTGCCTGGATAATCCCGACGTCGAAAAGGTCCTGATAATAAACAGGCGCAGCCTCGGCATCACCCACCCGAAACTGACAGAGATAGTTCATGAGAACTTCCACGATCTCTCACCCGTCGAATCGCAACTGGCAGGATATGATGCATGTTTCTTCTGCCTTGGCGTCACATCGCTCGGGAAAAAGATGGATGAATACTACAAGGTGACCTATCAGCTTACGATGCATTTCGGAAAAACGGTCAGCAGGCTGAATAAGAATATGGTTTTCATCTATGTCTCAGGAGCGGGAACCGACGGAACCGAGAAGGGCCGCATCGAGTGGGCAAGGATCAAGGGGAAGACCGAGAACGACCTGATGAAGCTTCCGTTCAGAAGAGCCTACGGCTACCGCCCGGGATTCATCAAACCTTATCATGGACAGACGCGGGCACACTCATTCTACAAATACATAAACTGGTTCCTCCCTGCCGGGAAAAAGCTGTTCCCCAACGGCTTCAACACCATGGAGGAGCTGGCTCTCTCAATGATAAGCCTGGTGAAGGAGGATCATCCGCTAAACATCATTGCCGGAAAGGAGATAAGCCTTCTTGCAGCGAAGGAGAAGCAGTAAATCATCAAGTGAAACGGTTCATGAGAACAGTGATTTTAATATCCCTGTCAGCGCTTGTCGCTTTGACCCACAGCCAGTGCCGGCAGGCAGAAAAGAAAAATGAGGTAATGATACTGGGCATCTACGGCAGCCCGGTACCTCTGTGGGAGAAGGGTCACAGGCTCGACTCCCTCAGCGTGAATGCAGTCTTTCTGAACTGGCATTCAATAAACGATTCCATGCTTGTGCGGACGAGGTCAGAAGGGGCAAAGGTGTTCGCCGAGTTTCCTCTGCTGAACGGCAAGGGATATGTTGAGAACCACCCTGAGGCATGGGCCGTGGATGATAAGGGTTTAAAGGTGGAGCCTGCGACGTGGTTCATGGGGGTCTGCCCCACCGACACCGCCTTCAGGGAGTACCGCACTGCAGAGCTGCACAGCCTGCTGAACAGGTTTGACCTTGACGGCATATGGCTTGACTACCTTCACTGGCATGCCCAGTTCGAGGACCCTGAGCCGATACTGCCTGAGACATGCTTCTGCGACCGGTGCATCACACTCTTCGGGAAGGAGATGGCGGTGGAAGTGCCGCCAGGTGACACCCCGGCAAGGGCGACGTGGATACTCTCCTCGGCTGACAGCCTGTGGCGCGAATGGCGCTGCAGGGTCATCGCCGGATGGGTA
>Ga0209262_10000848_pt1 | contig 13002 bp, 5 predicted proteins | sample Lowcelwee11metaG_FD_187171 | JGI IMG/M metagenome (GOLD analysis project Ga0209262, IMG submission 187171) | Freshwater pond sediment microbial communities from the University of Edinburgh, under environmental carbon perturbations - Low... | ecosystem: Environmental > Aquatic > Freshwater > Pond...
CACTTCGGACTGGGACGACATGGCGGCCGAGATCGCGTTGAACCACCATGAAAAGTGGGACGGCAGCGGCTATCCGGGAAAGGTCGGCGATATTTTCAATGACGACTGGCGGCCCGGGCCGGGAAAAAGGGGAAATGAGATCCCCCTGTTCGCCCGCATCGTCGCCCTTTCCGACGTGTACGACGCCTTGACCTCGCAGCGGATTTACAAGGACCGCTGGCCCGAAGAGAAGGTGGTGCGCCATATCCGCGAACAAAAAGGAAAACATTTCGACCCCGAGTTGGTCGACGTGTTTTTCTCGATCCATGACGTGATCCTGGCGATCAAGAACAAGTACAATGATAATTGAACCCGCGGCCGGGCGACAGGCTGGGGGCCGGCCCGCCGAGTTGATCCGCAGGCGTTGACCACAGGAGGATAATTTGACCGCTTCAGGTTCCAGCCGACCGGCCAGCGCCGACGATCTTTCCGTTTCCGACGAATTGTCGTTAGACAAGATCAACCGCCTGATGCCTTTCAAGGTAAAAAAATTCCTGCTGGTCGCCAGCTTGTACGATTATTTCATGTTGGAGGAGGATGGGCGGCTGCAGGACCTGCTGCTGAAAACGTACCAGCAATGGCACCTGGGATATGTGCCGCATTTTGTCCGGGTCAGCGGCGGCGAAAACGCCCTGCAGCGGATCCAACAGGAAAAGTTCGACCTGATCGTGGCCGTCATGCGCCTCGGCGACATGGATCCCTTTTCGTTCGGCCGCCAGGTGCGGGAGATCGACCCGGAATTGCCGGTGGTCGGCCTGGCCTATAATACCCCGGAATTGAAGCGCCTGCTGGAGCTGGATGACGGCACGGTCCTGGAGAGGATCTTCGTATGGCAGGGAGACGGCCACGTTTTGCTTGGCATCATCCAATTCATCGAGGATCGCCGCAACGCGGCCAACGATACCCGGACCGTCGGCGTGCAGAACATCCTGCTGATCGAGGATTCCCTCGAATTCTATTCCTCGTACCTGCCGCTGATCTTTTCGGTCCTGCGGGACCTGACCGAGAACCTGCTCAAGGAAGACCTGACCTTTTCCCAGAAACTCCTGCGCCAGAACGCCCGCCCCAGGGTGCACCTGGCCACGACCTACGAAGAAGCCGAAGCGATTTTCGACCAATTCAAGGACAACCTGCTGGGCATCATCACCGATGCCAGCTTCCCGCGCGGCCGGATCGTCGATCCTCAAGCCGGGATCCAGTTTTTACGCAAGGTATTGGCCGAAAAACCCCAATTACCCATTCTCCTCCAATCCAGCGATGCCGGGGCCGAGGACATGGCCCGTTCGGCAGGCGTCGCTTTCGTGTCCAAGAACTCGCCGACCCTGCTGCGCGACCTGAAACGTTTCCTCTCCACCCAGTTCGGGTTCGGCGACCTGGTACTGCCCGGAGAAAAAACGTCCGAGGTCCGCGTCGCTAATTTGCACCAGTTATTCTCGACTATCGGCGAACTCCCGCAAGGGGCGCTGCAAGCGGCGCTGGACCGCGGCGACCTGGACCGCTGGCTGCGGGCCAGGACCGAATTCGCCCTGGCCAATGCCGTGCATGACTTTTTTGCAGGCGCGAAACTGCCGCCGGCCAGCGCCGGGGTTGAATTGAAAAAGATGATCTCGGCCCATCGCGCCGCCAGCCGCCGCGGTTCCATCGTCCCCTATTCCAGGCATTTTCACGAGGATTACTCTCAATTCAGCATGATCGGCAGCGGTTCCCTCGGCGGCAAGGCCCGCGGCCTGGCCTTCATGGACCGCATACTTGCCAGGAACTTCGACCCGGAAAAATTTCCCGGGGTGACGATCTCCATCCCGCGCACCCTGGTGCTGGGGACCGATGTCTTCGATGACTTCATGCGCGAGAACGATCTGCTGCCGCAGGCGGTCTGCGACCACTCCGACAGCCACATGGCCAACCTGTTCATCAAGGCCAGCCTGCCGGGCAAGATCGTCGGCGACCTGCGCGATTTCATCAGGAATGTCAAGGTGCCGCTGGCCGTCCGCTCCTCCAGTTTGCTGGAGGATTCACTGTACCAGCCGTTCGCCGGCATCTATGCCACCAAGATGCTGCCCAACGACCAGGTCAGCGACGACATCCGCTTCCTCAACCTAATCAACGCCATCAAATTCGTCTTCGCTTCGACCTTTTTCCGCCAGGCCAAATCGTACATCGGCAGTACGCCCCACCGCGTGGAAGACGAAAAAATGGCCGTCGTCATCCAGCCGGTCGTGGGCAAGCTCCAACAGGACATTTTTTACCCCGATTTCTCCGGCGTGGCCCGTTCATACAACTATTATCCCGTGGGCCAGGCCAAGCCCGAAGACGGCGTGGTCAACGTCGCTTTGGGCCTGGGCAAGACCATCGTCGACGGCGGCGTGTCGCTGCGCTTCACCCCGGCGTTCGCCGGCGTCCTGCCGCAATTCACCTCGATCAAGGACATGTTCAATTTTTCCCAGCGCGCCTTCTATGCCGTCGCCATGCGCCACGCCGACTCCATCGCGTTTCTCGAGGAAGACCAGTACCTGGTCAAGCTCGGGTTGGAGCGGGCGGAAAAGGACGGCGTCCTGGAAAACCTGGCTTCCACCTATTCGCGGGAGAATGATACGGTCTACGACGGGGTCAGCTCCCCGGGGCCGCGCATCATCAATTTCGCCCATATTCTGAAAAATGGCGTTTTTCCCCTGGCCGGCATCGTGAGCGATCTGCTGAACCTGAGCAGCGAGGCGATGAACTGCGCGGTCGAGGCCGAGTTCGCGGCCAGCCTTGACGCCCGGGACGTTTTTCCCGCCCAATTCAGCATCCTGCAGGTCCGGCCCCTGGTCGTGCAGGATGAACTGGTCAAGGTGGAGCTGAATGAAAGCCAAAGGGAATTCGCCGTTTGTTACAGCGACCGGGTGCTTGGCAACGGCATCAACCAGGACGTTCGGGACATCGTGTTCGTCAAGCCGGCGGTTTTCGACGCGGCCAGGAGCCCGCAGATCGCCGGGGAGGTGGACAAGCTCAACGCGCAGCTGCGCGACGCCGGAACCCCTTACCTGCTGATCGGCCCGGGCCGCTGGGGCAGCACCGATCCCTGGCTGGGCATTCCGGTCAAGTGGAGCCAGATCAGCGGCGTCAAGGTCGTGGTCGAGGCCAGCCTGCCCAACATGAACGTGGACCCGTCTCAAGGGTCTCATTTTTTTCAGAACATGACCTCGCTGCGCATCGGTTATTTCACGATTCCCCTGGACCGCGGCCATGGGTTCATCGATTGGCCGTGGCTGGAGGCCCAGCCCGCCGTTGCCGAGACCGAGCACCTGAAGCACGTCCGCCTTGCCGGGTCTTTGACGGTGATGATCGACGGCCGCAAGAGCCAGGGCATCATTTTGAAGCCGTCAGCGCCGAACGCCGTTAAAAATGGCTGAGTTCCCGTTCGTGTTCGCCAGCGATATGCACGGGCGGGTGGAGCGCTATGACAAGCTTTTTTCGTTTGTCCGCCGGGAACGCCCGCCAGCCGTTTTCCTGGGGGGGGACCTGCTGCCCTTCGCCCGCGGGCTGTCGGGGCTGGCCGGTTTTCCTGCTGAATTCCTGCTGCCGCGCCTGCGGGAACTGCGCGACGTTCTGCAAAAAGATTACCCCAGGTTTTTCCTGATCCTGGGCAATGATGACCCCCGCAGTGAAGAGGCGGCCATTATTGAGCATGAAGAGTCAGGCCTGTGGGAGTACATGCATTTTCGCAAAAAACCGTTCGGGCCTTATACGGTTTACGGGTACGCGTGCGTGCCGCCCACTCCATTTGCCTTGAAGGACTGGGAGCGTTACGACGTCTCCCGCTTCGTCGACCCGGGATGCCTTCCTCCCGAGGAAGGGCGGTTCAGTATTGCCGTCCCCGAAGGAGAAAAAGAATTCACGAACATCCGCGCGGACCTGGAAAAACTTGCCGGTAACGACTCTTTGGAACAAGCCATCTTTCTTTTCCATTCCCCGCCCTACCGGACCGCCCTCGACCGGGCGGCGCTCGACGGCCGCCAGGTGGACGGGGCACCGCTGGACGTGCATGTGGGCAGTATCGCCATCCGCCGTTTCATCGAGCAGCGCCGGCCCCTGATCACCCTGCACGGCCATGTGCACGAATCGGCCCGGCTGACCGGTTCCTGGAAGGATATGATCGGCGGGACCCTTTGCTTTTCCGCCGCTCATGACGGGCCCGAACTGGCCGTGGTTTGCTTCGATCCGGCAAAACCGGAAAGCGCGATCCGTCTGCTGCTCTGAAATGTCAACCCAGGGACCCGGGCGGCCGCGGCGGGAATTTTAGGGAAGCGCCCTGGATAAACAGGCGAGGACCGGGGCGCGAGGGGAACTGACTTACCTGCCGGTATTTTCGCGGCTTTTCCTGCGCCAGCGGCTGAAGCGCTGCACTCTCCCGTTCTTCCAGACAAGGATCACACCTTCTCTGAGTTGCCTGGCGAGCAGGCCGCGGGCCGTCTCGAGAGTGACGAACTCCCCGCGCAGGTCTTTTCCGGGGACAAAAAGATGGAGCATCGCATCCAGGCCGTAGCCCACGGTAGAGGATGGCGCGGTTCTTTGGCCGCGATGGCTGTCCACGATCAGCATCAGCTTTCTTCCCTTACCGATCTCCTGGGCGGCTTCGGCCAGCCGTCGGCAAAAAAGGCTGCTGGCTTGAGCCGGGACGGATCGCCTGTGCGCCTGATAGCCGAGAAATGCGGACCAGCAGAACAGGAACAATAAAAGTACCCGAGCCAGACCCCGGAAAGATCCTTGCTCCCGCGGCAGCGCGTCTGAAGCCGGCACAGGCAGGCCTGGGAACCGGGCATGGGCCGCGAGCCAGGCAAGGCCAGCCAGGTGCAGGCCAAGCTGCGGGAAATAGGCATAGAGGTCGGAACGCGCTTCCAGGAAAATGCAGGGCAGAAGAAAACAGAAAAACCAGAGCAACCCCGCCGTGATCACGTCCCGATCGGCCGCCTTTGCCCGTCCCGCACCCCGTTTCCTATTGAAAAGATAAAATCCCACAATAAGTATCAGGATCAGGATATCCAGGGCAATGGAGCGTACAAGATACTCCCCAATATTTTTCAGCAGCAGCAGGGGCGAAAAACTGAAACGATAGTAAACGGGCGCGTTGAACGGGGTATAGGCGTCGCTCTGAAAACGAAGCATAAAATAGATCACGAGCGCGCCAAGAAAAGGCAGCGAGGCCTTCAGGCAACGGAACCAATTTTTCGCGATGTTCAGGGCAGGCGATCCGTTTTTTATATCCAGAAGCACAAAAAGGCAGACGAAAAGCGGGGCGGCGACCGCGGTTTCCTTGGAGAGAAGCGCAGCCAGATAAAATGTCGCGGCTAAAAAATAACGCGCCGCCCGCAAAATGGCAGGGGCTTGCTTTCTGGCGTTCAGGCCGACCCAAAAGGCCAGCAGTAAGAAGAAGCTGAAGAGCAGCTCGCTCCGCCCGGAGATCCAGCCCACCGCCATGCCCGCGGCCTTGAGGTTCAGGGCGAAGAGCGCCGCTCCCCAGGCCGCCAGCGGCCTTGTCCTTTCCCAACCCCGCAGCAGCAGGAAGACCAGGATGACATTCAGCAGGTGCAGCAGCAAGTTGAAAAGGCCGTATGCCCGGGGGTCGGTGCCGTGCAGCTGGAATTGCAGCCCGAAGCTCAGGCCGACCAGCGGCCTGAAAAAACCGGTCGTGGTGCCGAATAGCCTGGGAAGATCGATCCGGCCGTCAGGCACGCTCTCCCGCAGCCAGATGAAATCGTCGGTGATGAATCCCCTGCCCACATGGGGCAGATAGACGGCAAGCAGCGAGAGCAGGACCAACCCCAGGATCCAGTTCTGCCGGCGGTCATTGCTGTTGTCCTTGGTCATCATCGCGAAGTGGCCTCCGGGTCGGGAATGTCTTTCCGCGGCCTGTTTTTAACCAGGCTATGGCTGGGTTTTCATGGCCAACTGGCGGGCGGCGTCGGTGGCCGCGCCGATTTTCACAGCGTAGCTGGTCTTATTGGCTATATCCTCATCGGTAAGCAGGTGGTAGTCGAGCAGGCCGCCTGACCGGAAGCCGGTGCGAGAGAAGTTGATCTCGGCCAGGCAAAGACTCCAGCCCTCCAGCCACAGCACCAGCTTCTGTTTCTGGGTTTCTGTACCCTGAAAATGGATCAGCAGGTCGATGTCGCTGCCGGGCCCGGCCGTGGCATTCTTGGTCGAGCCGAACACATACACGGCTTTGACCCCAAAGCGGGCACCATCGAACTGTCCGGCGATGCGCTCGGCCATGTACAGCCGCCAGTGCCAGTGGTCCTCGCTGGCGGTCTCCGCCGGCTCCCTTATGTCTCCGGCATCAACGACGGCCGAGACCGGAGTGGCGATGTAACCGAGGGCTTCCCCCTGGTCGGCGTTCATCGCCAGGCGCAAGACTTTGCCGCCGGTCACGCTGGGGACGTCGATCACGCGGATGGTGTCGGCCAGGGCGGCTGACTCGGGCAAGATGTCGGGCAGGTAGTTTCGCGAGGTGAGAAGGAACTTTTCGTTGAACTCGATGCCCGGGTCGTCGGGATAAAGCGGCAGATAGCGTATCGATGATTCGACCAGGTCCTGGAAGAAGTGGGTGCCGAATGACAATTCCGGGACATAATTGCCTTTTTTGCGCGCGATCTCGATCAGGGCGGCGGTGTTGTTGAAATCCGAATAGGTGACCGGTACGCCCAGCTTGATGTCGCCGCGGCTCCCCCAGCGCCCCGGCCCCATCAGGATGAACTGGCGCTTGGGCAGCAGGCTGTTCAGCTTGCCGACCACCCTGCCGACCTCGAGCATGTCCTCGCTTTTTTCCAGCAGGCTATATTTTTCGGGATCGACGTAGACGATGTGGGTGATGTCCGGCAGCTTGCCGTTGGAGATGTAGCGGTTGGCCGAGAAAATGACGCGCTCAGGTGCGATATCCTTGGGGATGGGGCAGGCGACGTTGCCGGCGGTGGAACTTTGCGGCCGGCACTGCAGCAGGTAGAGGTTCTTGCCGTCGTGGGCGAACTCAATGTCCACCGGGGTGTTCATCTTTTCCTGCAGGGTCTTGAGGATCATTTGCAGCTGCTTGACGAAGGGGGTGCGGGAGATCAGCCCTTCGAAGGTCACGAACAGGTTCTGCTTTTCAAAATCGAGATTGATGGCCGAAGGGGTGTAAATGTGGTCGTCCTCGTAGATGGAAACGATCTTTTCTATGGCCGGGTATTCGTGGCCGCTTTCCTTCAGCAGGGCGGGGATCTCCTTGGTTTCGAAAGTGCAGGTTTTCAGGTTGATGACGTCGATCCGTTTCGGAGAGTAGCGCATGGTTTCTTCGGCGGTGACGTTGACGCGCAGGTTGGGGATGCCCGGAGAGATCAATATCGGGTAGTCGTCGCTGACGCGGTCCACGGCGCGGGTGCCCATGCCGGCCACGATCCTGGCCAGCCCGTCCTCGCGCTTGATCCGGGACGACCAGCGGAATTCGTTGTTGCTGAAGGCGACGCCGGCGAAAGCCGGGAAATAATAGTCCCCCACTTTTTGGCCGACCACTTCCTGGATCATGATGCCCATCTCCTCGTGGAAATCCAGCAGCCCGCGCTCGGCGCGGTATTCGATGGGATCGGGGCCGAAGATGGAGGCGTAGACCTCGGCGATGGCGTCGGTCAGCGCATCGAGTTTTTGCTGCTTGGTTCCCTGGTTGGCCAGGAACAGGCTTTTGTATTTACCCGAGAACGCCGTTCCCATGCGGTCTTCCAGCAGGCTGGAGCTGCGCACGATCAATGGCTTGTCGCCCAGGTCGTCCAGGGCCATGGACAGCCCTTTGATGATCTCGATGGGGAAATGCGAATTCTTCAAAAGCTGGACCACGTTCTGGTATTCCAGGCGGATTTGGTCGATCTCCTTGTATTTCTGCTCATTCACTTCCTCGAGGTTGTTGTAGCTGAGGAAACTCATGATGGCGTCGGTGGTGATGTACCATGTCTTGGGAAACCGCAGGTCGCCGAGGATCTCGGAATACTCGCCCGGCTTGGAGAAGATCTTCTGCGCCAGGAACAAACCGGCGCTTTTTCCGCCCAGGCGGCCGTAGCCGTTGGCCGGATAGATGATCCGCTGCACCAGGTCGTAAAAATGGCGGACCTCGATATGGTTCTTGGCGATATTGATGAATTCCAGCTGGTCGGAGAAAAAGCGGCGGATCAGGGAAACGCGCAGGCCCTTTTCCATGGGCGGCGAAAGTTCGTAATCGCCACCGGAAATGTAATGGTAATGGGTGATGGCGTTGATGATATCGACCAGGGGCATGTCGATATTGTTGATCGCCTTGCTCAAGAAGCTGGCCTTGTCTTCCTGGATCCATTTCTGGATGCGGCCCAGGATCTCCTTGTCGGTCAAATAACTGGCGGCGATCCTGAAGGTTTCATCGCTGAGCGCCAAAAGCTCCAGGTGCGATTTTTTCAGGCTGGGCCGGTTCATGTCGTCGCTCATTTCGCGCTGGGCGGCTTCCTGGTCCTTGCTCAGCGATTTCAGCAGCTTCTTGGCCTCCATCACGCCGTTCCAGAAGAGATGGTAGACCATCTTGCGGCCCAAATGGACATACAGGTTCTGGTCGGTGCGCCGCAGCAGGTCGACGATCACCATCCATTCCTTCTTGCTTTTTTCGCTGAGGTCTTTTTGCGCGGTCGCCCATTCGCGCGACACTTGCTCCAGCTTCAGGTGCAGGATCGTCCGCCCGATGCGCTCGGCTATGGTCTGCAGCAGCTTGTGTTCGTCCTTGAGAAAGTAACTGTTCTCGGTCTGCGAGACTTCGCTGGTATAGGAGACCTCGATGCGGCCGACAACCTTGTCTTCCAGCTTGATGTCGGCGCTTTGGGTGCGCTGGGAAGGCTTGAAATCCGGGGTCTGGTAGGTCTTGTCCTCATAATCGATCTTGACCTGGCAGATGTCGGGGAATTGGTACCCCGAAGGGACGGTCTTGATTATTTGGGTGAATATCTCGGCCAGGGGCAGGTGGGTCTTGGTCAGCAGCTCTTCGACCTCGTACAGGCAGTTCAGCTCCTTGGCCCGTTCCCGCATATCATGAAGCAGCTTGTCGATCGAATTCTGCGGATTGTCCATCGTCCCCCCCTTTGTTCCAGAGAGAAAAAAGGGGGCGCCCGCGGGCGCCCCCTTGCGGTTGCTCAGCGGTTAAACCCAGCCTCTCAGCTTGCAGGCCTCGGCGACGCGGTTGACGGCGATCATGTAAGCGGCGTCGCGCATGTATACTTTTTTCTGCTTGGCCAGGCCGTAGACGGCGTGGAAGGCCGAGGTCATGATGTTGTCCAGCTTGCTTAAGACCTCTTCCTTGGTCCAGAAGTAGTTCATGTTGCACTGGACCTGTTCGAAGTAGCTGCAGGTCACCCCGCCGGCGTTGGCCAGGAAATCGGGGATGACGAATATGTTCTTTTTCTTGAACACTTCGTCGGCTTCGGGGGTGGTCGGGCCGTTGGCGCCCTCGGCGACCACTTTCACCCTGGCCGAAATCTTCTGCACGGTCTCGGCGTTGATCTGGTTCTCCAGGGCGGCGGGCACCAGGATGTCCACGTCCTGCTGGATCCAGGCCTCGGCGTCGGCCACTTCGTAGCCCAGCGCCTTGGCCTTGGCCTTGTCGATGCCGCCGAACTTGTCGGTTATGCCGAGCAGCTCGTCCAGGTCGATGCCGCTTTTCTTGATGAAGGTGTAGGACTTATTCTCCTTCTGTTCCCAGCAGGAGACGCAGACGGCCTTGCCGCCATACTCTTGGTAGAGCTTGACGGCGTACTGCGAGACGTTGCCGAAGCCCTGGAAAGCGGCGGTGGTGGTCTTGATGTCGATGCCCAGCTCGTTCAGGGCTTCGCGCAGGGTGTAGATGACGCCGAAGCCCGTGGCCTCGGTGCGGCCCAGCGACCCGCCCATGCCCACCGGCTTGCCGGTGATGAAGCCGGGGTACTTGCCGCCGGTGAGTTTCTCGTACTCGTCCATGATCCAGATCATATGCTGGGCGTTGGTCATGACGTCGGGAGCCGGGACGTCCTGCAGCGGGCCGACCATGCGGGAGATCTGGCGGACCCAGCCGCGGCAGATCTGTTCCTGTTCGCGCATGGACAGGTTGTGCGGGTCGCAGATGACGCCGCCCTTGCCGCCGCCCAGCGGGATGTCGACGACCGAGCACTTCCAGGTCATCCAGGTGGCCAGGGCCTTGACCGTATCGATGGTTTCCTGGGGGTGGAAGCGGATGCCGCCCTTGCACGGGCCGCGGGAGTCGTTGTGCTGCACGCGGAAACCCTGGAAGATCTTGACGGTGCCGTCGTCCATCTTGACCGGGATGGAGAAGTGGAACTCGCGGATCGGGTTGCGCAGCAGGTCGCGGGTGGCCTGGTCCAGGTCCAGTTTCTCGGCGACGTTGTCGAATTGGGTTTGGGCCATCTTGAAAGCGTTGAATGATTTATCAGCCATTTATGGGTACCTCCTTGTGATATTTTGGCTAAGCTTATTTTATCACTTTTCAGCGCTTTTTGTAAATAGTTTACTTTGTAACAATAAATTTTTTGCCGGTCGCCTGCCGGCCGCGTTTTCCGCCTTCAGCTGAACAGGAAATGATCTTTTTTGTAATCCACGTGCACGGTGGATCCGGGGCTCAAGCGGCCTTCCAGGATCATCACCGACAGCTTGTCCTGGATCTCCTGCTGCACCACGCGGCGCAGCGGCCGGGCGCCCAGTTGCGGGTGGAAGCCGGCGGCGGCCAGCCTGGCCAGGGCCGGCGGCGACACGGTCAGCGCGATCTTTTGCGCGGCCAGCAGCTCCCGCAGGTGCTCGACCTGCAGCTTGGCGATCTCCTGGATGTTCTCCGGGGTAAGCGGCCGGAAGGTGATGGTCTCGTCGATGCGGTTCAGGAACTCCGGCTTGAAATATTTGAACAGCATTTCATTCAGCATGCTTTTCATTTTCTGGTAATCGCTCTGTTCCTGGATGATCTCCGAGCCCAGGTTGGAGGTCATGATGATGATGGTATTGGTGAAGTTGACGGTCTTGCCCTTGGCGTCGGTCAGGCGGCCGTCCTCCAGGATCTGCAGCAGGATGTTGAAAACGTCGCCATGCGCCTTTTCGATCTCGTCGAGCAGGATCAGGCAATAAGGCTTGCGCTTGACCGTCTCGGTCAGCTGGCCCCCTTCTTCATAGCCGACGTAGCCGGGAGGGGCGCCGATCAGCTTGGAAACCGAGTGTTTCTCCATGTATTCGGACATGTCGATGCGCACCATGGCCTTTTCGCTGTTGAACATGAATTCGCTCAAGGTCTTGGCCAGCTCGGTCTTGCCCACGCCGGTCGGCCCGAGAAAAATGAACGAGCCCATAGGGCGGTTCGGGTCCTGCAGACCGGCCCGCGAGCGGCGCAGGATGCGCGAGACCGCGTCCACGGCCTCGTCCTGGCCGATGACCCGCTTCTTCAAGATCTCCTCCATGCGCAGCAGCTTCTCTTTCTCCCCGCCCAGCAGCTTGCTGACCGGGACGCCGGTCCACTTGGATACGACTTCTGCGATGTCCTCCTCGGTGATCTCCTCGGTAAGGATCTTCTTTTCCTTCTGTAGCAGCGTGAGCTTTTCCTGGACGCTGTCGCCCTCTTTCTTTTTTTCCGGCAGTCTGCCGTACTGGATCTGCGAGGCCAGCTCGTAGTCGTTGCGCCGCTCGGCGTCCTGCTGCTGCAGGCGCAGCCGGTCGGTCTCCTCCTTGAGATCGCGCAACTTGTGGATCAGCTCCTTCTCTTTCAGCCAGTGGGACTTGATCCGGTCGCGCTGGATCTTCAGCTCGTCGAGGTCGGCCAGCAGGGCTTTCAGCTTGCCCTTGGCGTCGGCGCTGCCTTCTTTTTTCAGGGCCTGGCGCTCGATCTCCAGCCGGGTGATGCGCCGCTCCAGCTCATCCAGCTCCTCGGGCTGGGAATCCATCTCGATGCGCAGCTTGGACGAGGATTCGTCGACCAGGTCGATGGCCTTGTCGGGCAGGAAGCGGTCGGTGATATAGCGGTTGGACAGGGTGGCGGCGGCGATCAGGGCGGCGTCGGTGATCTTGACGCCGTGATGGATCTCGTACTTTTCCTTCAGGCCGCGCAGGATGGAGATGGTCTCCTCCACCGTGGGCTCCTTGACCAGAACCGGCTGGAAACGCCGCTCCAGGGCGGGGTCCTTCTCGATGTACTTCTTGTATTCGTTCAGGGTGGTGGCGCCGATGGCCCGCAATTCGCCGCGCGCCAGTGCCGGCTTGAGCATGTTGGAGGCGTCCACCGCCCCCTCGGCGGCGCCCGCGCCGACGATGGTGTGCAGCTCGTCGATGAAAAGAATGATCGCGCCGTCGGATTCGGTCACTTCCTTGATCACGGCCTTCAGGCGATCCTCGAACTCGCCGCGGTACTTGGCTCCGGCCAGCAGGCTGCCGATGTCCAGGGTGATCACTTTTTTGTCCTTGAGCATCTCCGGGACGTCGCCCTGGACGATGCGCAGCGCCAGCCCTTCGGCGATGGCCGTCTTGCCCACGCCGGCTTCGCCGATCAGCACCGGGTTGTTCTTGGTGCGGCGCACCAGCACCTGCATCACGCGGCGGATCTCCTCGTCGCGGCCGATGACCGGGTCGAGCTTGCCGTCGCGCGCCAGCTGCACCAGGTCGCGGCCGTAGCGCTTCAGGGCCTGGAATTTTTCCTCGGGGCTGGGATCGCTGATGGTCTGGTTGCCGCGGATCTCCATCAGGGCTTTCAGGAAAACATCGCGGCCGATGCCCAAGCGCTTCAAGGTCTTGGCCGCGGCCTCATTCAGGTCGATGACCGCCAGGAAGAGATGCTCGGTCGAGACATATTCGTCACGGAACTGGCCGGCGATGGGGGCCGCCGCGGCGATGGCTTTTTTTAAGGAATTGCCCAGGTAGGGTTCCGCCCCTTCCACCTTGGGCAGGAGCGCCAATTCCTTGCTGAGCGCCGCGGCCAGCTGG
>Ga0209262_10000849_pt1 | contig 13000 bp, 11 predicted proteins | sample Lowcelwee11metaG_FD_187171 | JGI IMG/M metagenome (GOLD analysis project Ga0209262, IMG submission 187171) | Freshwater pond sediment microbial communities from the University of Edinburgh, under environmental carbon perturbations - Low... | ecosystem: Environmental > Aquatic > Freshwater >...
GGGCGCCACGCAGCGTCAGGTCCACATCCATGATCATGGCGCGCACGCGGTCGCCGGTCCGGAAGTTTTCTTTCGGAATCGTTTCGCTGCGCTTCAAACGGCCTTCAACACGGCCGCTCTCGACGATGAGATCGCCCTTGTCCATGCGCTTGACGGTGCCAACGAAGATTTTGTCGCCGCGCGACATGAAGTCGTTGAGCAGCATCTCGCGCTCGGCGTCGCGAATCTTCTGCAGGATCACCTGTTTGGCAGCCATGGCTCCGATGCGGCCGATGGGCACACTCTCAACCGGCTTCTCGATGAAGTCACCCTCTTCGATGTCGGGAATTTCATCGCGCGCATCGGACAGCAGTTCTTCGGCATCGGGATTCTGCAGGCCCGCTTCGTCGGGCACGACCAGCCAGCGGCGAAAAGTCTCGTAAGAACCATCGTCCGGGCTCATGGCCACGCGGATGTCCACGTCGCCTTTGTAGAGTTTCTTGGTGGCCGAGGCCAGCGCCAGCTCCACAGCGCTCAGGACAATGTCACGCTCGACATTTTTCTCGCGCGAGATGGCATCGATCAGCATCAACATTTCGCGGTTCATATCACTCGCCACCTTTCCAAAGCTCTTTTCCAGAGTCACAAACAATTTTTTGCATAAATGAATCGCACAACACCCGCTTCAAACCGGATCCGATCCGTCTGAAGCCGACTGGCGACCCTTGAAATTCACGATGGGCGCCAACCGGGCCTGCTGGACATCGTCCAGCACGAAGCCCAACGCCTGCAGCGGCGGCGGCACACGTTTCTTGCTCACGCGCTGCCCCGGCTTGGGTTCGGGCGCATCGCTCCAGACCAGTTGCCAGGACACCCCATCGGCAGCCCGCTCCAGCGTGCCGCGAAACTTCTTACGACTGGCCGAAATGCCCGAATCCGTGGCGCCGATCGGCGCCTTCAGCGTGAGGTCAACCACGTGACCCTCAAAACGGATGTAGTCCACTTCATGATGCAGCGGACGGTCGATGCCCGGTGAACCCACTTCCAGCCGGCGGTATTCAAGACCTTCGACTTCCAGCAGATAGTGCAGCTGGCGCGTCACCTTTTCGCAATCTTCCACCGTCACGAACTGAGGCACCGGTGCCGGCTGGCCCGCTTCTGGCTGCTGCCAAGGCAGATCGATCGTGACACGCAACAAACCGCCGGCGGAACGCTCCAGATCCACCAGGTCAAAACCCAGTCCAGTGACGGTTTGCGTGACGGTTTCTTGCCAGGCCATTGGTGCGGTATCTGCCTTGTTCGGTGTTGGTTGGAAAAGCGTTCGGCCAAAAAAAATGGGCCGGTAGTAACCCGCCCATTTGGTCGTGAAGCTCGCATTGTAACCTGTCTGAGACCCCTATTGCAATATCCGAGCCACCGACGCCCTCAAATACCCAACACCCATTGAATGATGTTTTTGGCAACAAAACCCAGCATGCCCAGCGAGAGCACCAGAAACAAGATGAACGAGCCAAATTTGCCCGCCTTGGACTCCAGAGCAAGGTTGAACACGATGAACAACATGTACAAGATGAACGCGCCGACGCCGAAGGTCAGCCCGAACTGGGCGATCTGGCCCTCGGAGTAGCCGAAAAGGGTGGTTTCCATGAAAAACTGCCGCGTGGCGGCTTAAGCGGCCGGCGCCGTGGGTACGAAAGTTTCGGGGCAGAGGTCGCGGTAGGCGTGCCAGCTGGCATGGGCCACCAGGGGAATGACCACGATCAGGCCCAGCAGCGCGGTGATCAGGCCCATGCCGAAGAGCATGCCGATCAGCACCGCCCACCAGACCAGCGGCCCGGGATGATCGGCCACGGCGCGCCAGCTCGCGGTCACCGCCATGCTGACGGGCACGCTCTTGTCCACCAGCATCGGAATGGCGACCACGCTGGAGGCGAAAACCGGCGCGGCGAGCAGCGAGCCCATCAGCAGCCACACTTCGAAAAGGCCCGGCTCCCGCACCAAGACCACGTGTTTCAGAAAATCGATCGGCTTGTTGATCGGCACTTCGGACCACAGGGTAATCAGGCCGGCCGAGGTCAATACCCAGCCCGTGCCCGCCAGGCCCAGCAACAGACCAAAGCGCACCAGGCGCCCATCAAACGAGCGCCAGAGCGCCAATACATCGTCCAGGCCTGCCTTGCGTCCGGCGGTTCGTTCGCGGCTGACGTGGTACAGGCCCGTCGCCAGCACAGGGGCGACGATCAGAAAGCCGGAAAACGCACCCGCGAGCAGCCAGAATTTTTCGCGCGCCACCCACATCAGCAACCAGCCAAACAGCGTGATGAGAACGCCGTGGACCAAACCGGGCACAGGGTTGGCTCTCAGATCGCCCCAGCCCCGTTCGATCCAGCGGATCGGCGAAATCATGTCCACGGGCACGGCGGCGGTTGGGGGAGGCGCAGTCGGTGTGGTTTGGGTCATGGGTAGGGAGTCGGTTTGCGCGCCAATGCACCAAATGCATGGCTCTGGCAAGCCTTGCGATGTTAATTCATGCTCAGGCCGCCGCCCGCACCAGCGCCTGGGTGTAGGGATGTTGCGGGTGCTTCAGCACCTGGTCAACGCTGCCTCGCTCCAGCAGGGTGCCGTCTTTCATCACCACGACCTCGTGAGCCATGGCGGCGATCACGTCCACATCGTGAGTGATCAGCAGGTAGCTCAGTCCCCGTTCGCGCTGCAGGCGCTGCAACAAGGCCAGCACCTGTTTCTGCACGGTCACGTCCAGCGCGCTGGTGGGCTCGTCGAGCACCAGCAATTGGGGTCCGACGATGAGCGCGCGCGCGATCGCCAGGCGCTGGCGCTGACCGCCGGAAAACTCGTGCGGGTAGCGTTGCAGCCAGTCGCCGCCATGGCGTGGATCGTCCACCAGCCCCACATCGGCCAGCGCAACCACCACCCGCTCGCGCCGCTGTTCGGCCGACAGATCCGGCTGGTGGACGAGCAGGCCCTCGCCCACGATCTGCTCCACCGTCATGCGCGGCGACAGCGAAGAAAACGGGTCCTGGAAGACGACCTGGATGCGCTGGCGCAGGGTGCGGCTCTGGCCATTCTTGTGGGCTTCGCTCCAGTCGGTACCGGTCACCCGCAGGCTGCCCTGGTGCGGGATCAATCCAAGCGCGGCGAGCGCAAGCGTGGATTTGCCTGAACCCGACTCGCCGATCACGCCCAGCGTGCGTCCAGGCGGAAGGTCGAGATCGGCGCCCTGCACCGCCACGAATTCCCCCTTCTGGAACCAGCCACGCAAGCCCGGAAGTGGAACCGGGTAGCCCACGCGCAGGCCTCGCGCCTGCAGCACCGGCTTACCCGCTTCGGCAAGGGCTTCCACCACGTCGCGCCCGGGCTTGCTGGCCAGCAACATGCGGGTGTAGGCGTGTTGCGGCGCGGCGAACACGGCCGTCACGCTGCCCTGCTCCACCAGATGGCCGCGCTCCATCACCGCCACGCGGTCGGCGAAACGCCGCACCAGGTTCAGGTCGTGCGTGATCAGCAACACCGCCATGCCGTGCTGGCGCTGCAGATCGGCCAGCAGGTCAAGGATCTGGCCGCGCAGGCTCACGTCCAGCGCGGTAGTGGGCTCATCAGCCAGCAGCAGCTTCGGGCTGCTGGCCAGTGCCATGGCGATCATGGCGCGCTGGCGTTGGCCCCCACTGAGCTGGTGCGGGTAGGCACCCGCGCGGCGGGCCGGCTCGGGGATGCCGGTGGAGGCCAGCAGCTCCACGGTGGCCGACCGGGCCTGGCCGGCAGTCAGCCCCTTTTTCAGCTGCAGCACTTCGGCGATCTGGGCGCCCACCGTGTAGAGCGGGTTGAGCGCCGTCATGGGCTCCTGGAAGATGACGGCCACCTCGTCGCCCCGCACGCCACGCAACTGGTGTTCGCTCATCTGCAGCAGATCGCGCCCCGCCAGCAACGCCGTGCCACTGACTTCGGCGTTGTGCACCAGACGAAGCAGGGAAAGCGCCGAGACCGTCTTGCCCGAACCGGATTCGCCCACCAGGGCCAGCTTTTCGCCCGCGGCGATAGAGAAGTCAATGCCGTGCACCACCGGCTGGCCGTTGAAGGCCACCTGAAGGTTTTGGACCTGGAGCAGTGGCGCCGTCATCTTTCTGCCTTCCGCGGATCGAGTGCGTCGCGCAAGGCGTCACCCATGAAGGTGAGGAGCAGCAGTGTGATCACCAGCACGGCGAAGGTGGACAGGGAAATCCACCAGGCGTCGATGTTGTTCTTGCCCTGGCTGAGCAGTTCGCCCAGCGACGGCGTGCCGGGTGGCACGCCCAGGCCCAGAAAGTCCAGCGAGGTCAGCGCCAGGATGGCCGCGCTCATGCGGAACGGCAGAAAGGTCACCACCGGCGTCAGGCTGTTGGGCAGCACATGGCGCCAGATGATCTGCCCGTTGGACAAGCCCAGCGCCCGCGCCGCTCGCACGTAGTCCAGCTGCCGGTTGCGCAGGAATTCCGCCCGCACGTAGTCCGACAGGCCCATCCAACCGAACAGGCTGAGCAACACCAGCAGCAGGCTGATGCTGGGCGCGAACACGGCGGAGAAGATGATGAGCAGGTAGAGCTCGGGCATCGAGCCCCAGATTTCGATGAAACGCTGGAAGGCCAGGTCGGTCTTGCCACCAAAAAAACCCTGGATGGCGCCGGTGATCACGCCCAGCACGACGCCGATGAAGGTGAGCGCCAGCGCAAACAGCACGCTGACGCGGAAGCCGTAGATCAGCTGGGCCAGCAGATCGCGCCCCCGGTCGTCGGTTCCGAGCCAGTTGTCGCGCGTGGGTTTCGAAGGGTTCGGTTCTTTCGCGAAGTAGTTGAGTGTCTTCGGGCCGTAGGGGTTGGGTGCATAGACCGCCCAGTTGTCGCCCCGCGCCAGCTGCTCGCGGATGAACGGGTCGAGGTAATCGGTGGTGGTTTCAAAGTCGCCCCCGAACGTGGTTTCCGGGTAGTCCTGCACCATGGGGAAATAGGTGCTGCCTTCGTAACGCACGATCAGCGGCCGGTCGTTGGACAACAGTTCGGCGAACAGGCTGGCCACCACCAGCGCGCAGAAGATCACCAGGCTCCAGTACCCCAGGCGGTTGCGCTTGAAACGCTGCCAGGCGCGTCGGGACGGGGAAAGGGATGTTGCAGCCATCAATCGAACTTCACTCTGGGATCGACCCAGAGATAACAAAGGTCCGATACCAGCTTGGTCACCAGCCCGATCAGCGTGAAGAGGAACAAGGTGCCCAGCACGACCGGGTAGTCGCGCCGGATCACGCTTTCGTAACTCAGCAGGCCCAGGCCATCGAGCGAGAACAGTGTTTCGATCAGCAGCGAGCCGGCAAAAAAAGCACCGATGAAGGCCGATGGAAAACCGGTGACGATGGGGATCAACGCGTTGCGGAACACGTGCTTCCACAGCACCTGGCGCTCGCTCAAGCCCTTGGCGCGCGCGGTCATCACGTACTGCTTGCGGATTTCTTCCAGAAAGGCGTTCTTCGTGAGCATCGCCGTGACCGCGAAGCTCCCGAGCACCATGGCCGTCAACGGGAGGGTGATGTGCCAGAGGTAGTCCAGGATGCGCGCGCCCCAACTCAGCTCGTCCCAGTTTGATGAGGTGAGCCCGCGCAGCGGAAACCATTGCAGCTGTCCGCCAAAGATCACCAGCAGGGCCACGCCCAGTACAAAGCCGGGGATGGCATAGCCGACCAGCACCAGCAGCGTGGTCACCAGATCAAAACGGGAGCCCGCACGAACCGCCTTGGCCACACCCAGCGGCACCGCCACGAGGTAGCTGATGAAAAAGGTCCACATGCCGAGACTGATGGACACCGGCAGCTTCTCGACGATGAGTTCGGACACCGCCTTGTTCTGGAAGAAGCTGGTGCCCAGGTCAAAGCGTGCGAACTGCCCAAGCATCTGAAAAAAACGCTCGTGGGCCGGCTTGTCAAAGCCGTACAGCGCCTTGATCTGCTCCAGTCGCTGCGGGTCCACGCCCTGGGCACCGCGGTACACCGAGCCGCCTTCCGCGCTGCCGCCCTGCCCCGTGCGCGCCTCGGCCAGGTACTGGTCCACCGGCCCGCCCGGCACGAACTGGATCACCACGAAGGTCAGCAACAAGACCCCGAACAGTGTCGGGATCATGAGCAACAGGCGTTTGAGGATGTAGACCCACATGCTTGAGTTTTAACCGATCGATATCACACAACTGTAGGGCGAGCGAGATGCCTGCTCCAGGAACGCCGCGGAACCGGCTTTGCCGGACCGCCAGCGTTGCCCCTTGAGGGGCTGAGCGGCTACGCGAAGCGAGCAAGCGATGGGGGTGGTCATTTTGACCACCATGTGTCGATGGCCCAGGCTTCACCGGCCGCGTAGGGCGGCATGTCTTTCGGCCGCTCCAGCCGCCAGGCGTTGTAGACCATGCGGTGCGTGGTCGCGGACCACTGCGGTATCAGGTAGTGGCTGTGGCTGATGACACGGTCCAGCGCCCGGCAAGCAGCGAGGAAGTCGGGCTTGCTGCGCGCGTTCACCATTTGTGCCAGCAGCGCATCCACCGCAGGGCTGCTGACGCCTGCGAAATTGCCGGAGTCTTCGGTCTTGGCCGCCTGGCTGCCAAACAGGTCGGCGTATTCGGCGCCGGGGTTGGGCGTGCCACCGTAGGCAATGGAAATGATGTCGAAGTCAAAGCCGCGCAGGCGCTGCTGGTACAGCGCGAAATCCACCGGCCGGAACTTCAGCTCGATGCCGAGTTTCTCCAGATTGCGAGCCCACGGTGTGACGACCCGGGCCCCGGTTTCGGCGCTGTCCAGGTATTCCAGCACCATGGCTTTCCCCTGGGCGTTGCGCAGTTGCCCGCCCTGCACCGTCCAGCCCGCCTCACGCAACAGCGCCTGGGCGCGGCGCAGGTTCGTCCTCAGCGAGCTGTCGCCGTCGGTGCGCGGCAGTGCGTACATGGGCCCAAAGGCTGCGGCGGGCAACTGACTGCGCCAGGGCTGCATCAAGGCCAGCTCTTCGGGCCCGGGCGTGCCCGCAGGCGAACAATCTGTGTTGCCAAACAGGCCCTGCACCCGCTGGTAGCCGCCGTAAAACATCTGCCGGTTCATCCACTCGTAGTCCATCGCCAGCCCCAGCGCTTCGCGCACGCGGATGTCGTTCAGCGGTTCGCGGCGGGTGTTGAGCACGTAGCTCTGAAACCCGGTGGGCAGGCGGTGGACCAGCTCGACCTTCACGAGCTCACCGGTGTTGAACCGCTTGCCATTGAGGCGGCGCGCCCAGTCACCGGCCGAGAAGAAGCGCATCAGGTCGAATTCACTGGCCTTCAGCGCCTCCAGGCGCGCGGTGCTGTCCTTGTAGATCTTGACCGTGATGCGGTCGAAATTGGCGGTGCCCCGGCGCACCGGCAGTTCGCGCGCCCAGTAAGCCGGGTCGCGCACGTAGGTGATGTCCTTGCCGAATTGCACCGGGCCGATCTTGTAGGGGCCACTGCCAATGGGCATGTCCATCACGACCTGGTCAAAGCTTTTGCGTTGCCCGGTCTTGGGATCCACCGTGTCGCCCCAGGCGCGGCTGAACACGGGCAGGCCGCCCACCGTCAACGGCATTTCGCGGTTGGGTTTCTTGAAGCGGTAACGCACCGTGCGTTCGTCAATCACGTCCAGCCCAGCCACATCTTCCAGGATGGTCTTGTAGGCGGGCGAGGTGTACGGACCCATCAGGGTGTCAAAGCTGTGTTTCACGTCCGCGGCCAGCACCGGCTGGCCATTGTGAAAGCGCGCCTCGCGCCGCAGCCGGAAGGTGACCGACAGACCGTCGCTCGCGGCATCCACGTCTTCGGCCAGCAGCCCGTAGCCGGCGCCCGTTTCGTCCAGCGCCCCGGTGAGCAGCGAGTCGAACATCAGGTCAGACAAATAGGCCGGTGCACTGCCGCGCAGAGTGAACGGGTTGTATTTGTCGAACGTGGAAACGCGCAGATTGCTGACCAGCCGCAACTCACCGCCCTTGGGCGCGGCGGGGTTCACATAGGCAAAACGAGCAAACCCCGGCGGGTATCTGAGATCACCCCAGAGGGCATAGCCATGCGCCGACCAGACCGGGGTGGCAGACAGCGCCAGCACGGCCACCGAACACAGGCCAGCCAGGCGTGAACGGAGTCGGTGAAGCGGTGGGTGCATGCGACAATTCTGCTGGAAATTTCATCGGAGGTAGAGACATGGGTTTTCTGACCGGCAAAAAACTGCTGATCACGGGGGTGTTGTCCAACCGGTCTATCGCCTATGGCATTGCCCGAGCCTGCCACCAGCAGGGTGCCGAACTCGCTTTCAGCTATGTGGGCGAACGCTTCAAGGACCGCATCACCGAGTTTGCCGCCGAGTTCGGCTCGACGCTGATCTTCGACTGCGATGTCAGCGACGACGCCCAGATCGACCAGATGTTTGCCGACCTGTCGAAGACCTGGCCGAAGTTTGATGGCTTCGTGCACAGCATCGGCTTTGCGCCACGCGACGCGATCGCCGGCGACTTTCTCGATGGCCTGTCGCGTGAAGCCTTCCGCGTCGCCCACGACATCAGCGCCTACAGCTTCCCCGGCATGGCCAAGGCCGCCCTGCCCTATCTGAACGACAAAGCCGCCCTGCTCACGCTGAGCTACCTCGGTGCGCTGCGCATCATTCCCCACTACAACACCATGGGCCTGGCCAAGGCCAGCCTGGAAGCTTCGGTGCGCTACCTGGCGGAGTCGCTGGGTCCGCGCGGCATGCGCGTCAACGGCATCAGCGCCGGTCCGATCAAGACGCTGGCCGCCAGCGGCATCAAGGACTTTGGCAAGCTGCTGGGCATGGTGGCCGCCGCATCCCCCCTGCGCCGCAACATCACGATCGAAGACGTGGGCAACGTGGCGGCGTTTCTGCTGTCCGATCTGGCTTCGGGGGTGACCGCCGAGATCACCTATGTGGACGGAGGCTTCAGCCAGACCGGTGGCGCCAGTCGCGACAGCGAGCCGGCGGGTTCTTGACCATGCAAGCTCCCCGCCAACCTTTGATTCGACGGCGGACATGGGTGCTGGCCGGGCTCGGTCTGCTGGCGTTAGGTGGCGCCGTGGCAGCCGACCCCCGAAGCACCCCGGCCCTGATGCAGGCCAATGTCTACCGCCCCGGCGTTGATCTGGGTGCCTACTGGCTCAGCGAGAAGTACGACGGCGTGCGCGGCTTCTGGGATGGCCGGCGCTTGTTGACCCGCGGTGGGACCGAGGTTCAGGCACCGGCCTGGTTCACCCAGGGCTGGCCCGCCGAGCCCATGGACGGCGAACTCTGGGGTGGTCGTGGCCGGTTCGAAGAAGCCGTCTCTACCGTGCGCCAGGAAACGCCCGACGACGAGGCCTGGCGACGCATCCGTTTCATGGTGTTTGATCTGCCAGCGCACCCGGGCGTGTTCAGCGAGCGCATCCTGGCTTACCGGTCGTTGGTCCAGGGCTTGGGCCAGCCGTGGGTGCAGGCCGTGCCGCAGGAACGGGTGTCCAGCCACGAGGCGCTGGGCCATCGACTGGATCAGATGGTGCGGTCGGGCGGCGAAGGCCTGATGCTGCACCGTGGCGACTCGCGGTACCGCGCCGTGCGCAGCGACGACCTGCTCAAAGTGAAGACCCACGAGGACGCAGAAGCCCAGGTGCTGGGGTCCATGCCCGGTCAGGGCAAATACGCTGGTGTCATGGGCGCCCTGCTGGTGCAGTCGCCGGATGGGCGACGGTTCCGGATTGGTAGCGGCTTCAGCGATGCCCTGCGCAAGCAGCCACCGCAGGCAGGTGCCTGGGTGACCTACCGCTATCGCGGTCTGCACGACAGCGGCCTGCCGCGCTTCGCCACGTTTTTGCGCATTCGCAGCGACGCCGATCTGTCCTCGCCGATTGGTGCGCAGCCCCCTGCCCTGCGCTGAACAAGGGGCTTGACCGCGCTGTTCAGGCGCTGGCCTGACGCAGGATGCCGTAGATCTGGTCCTTGAGCAGCAGTTTTTCTTTTTTCAGCTGCTCAATCTCGGCCTGCGAACCGGGCTCAATGTGCGCTTCCTTGTTCTTGATCACCTGGTCCAGTTCGTTGTGCTTGTCAAACAGGCGCGTGAAATGGCCATCGTGGCCCTTGAGCCGGGTGATGAGATCGCGGTATTCAGGGAACATCGGTAAGCCTCCTGTGGATGGGGGTTCGATCAGCGCCCCACCAAGGCTGGGGCGCAGAATCATCTTACCGTGCGTCCCTGCCGGACGGCTACCCGGCGATTCTCAGACGCCCACGCAGTCGGCAAAGTAGCGCACCACACCATCCAGCCCCTGTTCCTGGACCAACCCGTGAATGTCGGTCTCGAAGCCCGGGCACTCGCGTGCGAACTCGCGGTTGAACTTGAGGTAGTCCACGATCTTCTTGTTGAACACCTCGCCCGGGATCAGCAGCGGAATGCCCGGCGGATACGGCGTCACCAGGCTGGTGGTGATGCGGCCTTCCAGATCGTCGATCGGCACGCGCTGCGTGGTGCGGTGGGCGATGTGCGCAAACGCGTCACTCGGCTTCATCGCCGGCGTGTGATCGCTCAGGTACATGTCGGTCGTGAGGCGCGCGATGTCGTATTTGGCGTAGAGCTCGTGCACGTGCTGGCAGAGGTCGCGCAGGCCCATCTGATCGTAGCGCGGGTGCTTCTGGCAGAACTCCGGCAGGATGCGCCACATGGGCTGGTTCTTGGCGTAGTCGTCCTTGAACTGCTGCAGCGCGGTGAGCAGCGTGTTCCAGCGGCCCTTGGTGATGCCGATGGTGAACAGGATGAAGAAGCTGTAGAGCCCGGTCTTCTCGACCACCACACCGTGCTCGGCCAGGAACTTGGTCACGATCGAGGCCGGGATGCCCGTTGCGGCAAAGTCCCCGCTCATGTTCAGGCCTGGGGTGACGATGGTCGCCTTGATCGGGTCCAGCATGTTGAAGCCCGGCGCCATGTCGCCGAAACCGTGCCAGGCCTCTTCGCCGTCTGAGGGCTGCACGCCATCGGCATCGGTGCGCTTGAGCACCCAGTCGCTGGCACGGCCAATGCCCTCTTCCACCAGGTTGTCTGGCCCCCAGACCTGGAACCACCAGTCGTCGTCGCCGAACTCGGCGTCCACCTTGCGCATGGCGCGGCGGAAATCCAGTGCTTCGGCGATGCTCTCTTCCACCAGCGCGGTGCCGCCGGGCGGCTCCATCATGGCCGCGGCCACATCGCAGCTGGCGATGATGCTGTACTGCGGGCTGGTGCTGGTGTGCATCAGGTAAGCCTCGTTGAAGAGGTGGCGGTCCAGCTTGGTGCTCTGCGAGTCCTGCACCAGCACGTGGCTGGCCTGGCTGATACCGGCCAGCAGCTTGTGAATCGACTGCGTGGCGTACACCACCGAATGCTGCGGACGCGCGCGCTTCTTGCCCATCGCATGGAAGCTGCCATAGAACGGGTGGAAGGCCGCGTGGGGCAACCAGGCTTCGTCGAAGTGCAGGTTGTCCACCCAGCCGTCGAGCAGGTTCTTGATGGTCTCGGTGTTGTAGAGCACACCATCGTAGGTGGACTGCGTGAGTGTCAGGATGCGCGGCTTGACCTTGTCGGCGTCCACGCCGGCCAGCAACGGGTTGGCGCGGATCTTGGCCTTGATGGCGTCGATCTCGAACTCGCTCTGCGGGATCGGGCCGATGATGCCGTAGTGGTTGCGCGTGGGCTTCAGGAAGACGGGGATCGCGCCCGTCATGATGATGCTGTGCAGGATGGACTTGTGGCAGTTGCGGTCCACCACCACCACGTCACCCGGCGCCACCGTGTGGTGCCAGACCATCTTGTTGCTGGTGCTGGTGCCGTTGGTGACGAAGTAGCAGTGGTCGGCGTTGAAGATGCGCGCCGCGTTGCGCTCGCTGGCACCGATGGCGCCGTTGTGGTCCAGCAGTTGGCCGAGCTCTTCCACCGCGTTGCAGACGTCGGCACGCAGCATGTTCTCGCCATAGAACTGGTGGTACATCTGGCCAACCGGGCTCTTCAGGAACGCCACGCCACCCGAGTGACCCGGGCAGTGCCACGAGTATGAGCCGTCCTCGGCGTAGTCCAGCAGCGCCTTGAAAAATGGCGGCTGGATGCCTTCGAGGTAACTCTTGGCTTCACGGATGATGTGGCGCGCCACGAACTCGGGCGTGTCCTCGAACATGTGGATGAAGCCGTGCAGCTCGCGCAGGATGTCGTTGGGCAGGTGGCGGCTGGTCTTGGTTTCGCCGTGCACATAGATCGGCACATCGGCATTCTTGCGCCGCACTTCCTGAATGAAATTGCGCAGGTTCAGCACCACCGGGTCCAGATCCGGCCCCGGGCTAAACTCTTCGTCGTCGATGGACAGGATGAACGCGCTGGCGCGGCTCTGCTGTTGCGCAAACAGGCTGAGGTCGCCGTAGCTGGTGACGCCGACCACCTCGAACCCCTCCGTCTCAATGGCCTGCGCCAAGGCACGAATACCCAGGCCGGAAGAGTTTTCCGAGCGGAAGTCCTCATCGATGATGACGATGGGAAAACGAAATTTCATGGCGGTCTCCAGCCGCGGACGCGGCCATCAGGTGCAAAAGGAATCGAAACAGGCGCGAAGTGTACGGAAATCGTGTGGCACTGCTCTTTTCGGTCAGGGCATTTGTCGCAGAATGTGGCACGGGTCAGACATTCAGGGGAATGCCTGCCGCTTTTGGGGAGCTTACATGTCGGATTCCACCCTCTGGTGGCTGCTGGTCGGCGCGGCCGTGGCGCTGGAGTTGTTCACCGGAACTTTCTACCTGCTCATGCTGGCCGTGGGCATGGTCGCTGCGGCGTTGGCTGCCCATGCGGGCGTCGGATTGAGTGCGCAGTTGATCGTAGCCGCAGTGGTCGGGTCTGCGGCCGTGTTCGGCTGGCACCTGATCAAGCGGCGGCGCCCTTCAGACCCGTCGGTGCGCGCCATGCGCAGTGTGAATCTCGATGTGGGTGAGGTCATACAGATCGAA
>Ga0209262_10000850_pt1 | contig 12993 bp, 11 predicted proteins | sample Lowcelwee11metaG_FD_187171 | JGI IMG/M metagenome (GOLD analysis project Ga0209262, IMG submission 187171) | Freshwater pond sediment microbial communities from the University of Edinburgh, under environmental carbon perturbations - Low... | ecosystem: Environmental > Aquatic > Freshwater >...
CGTATCAGTAGACGGAGGCGGGGGACATGGGGGCGACGGCAAGCGACTGCACTCGTGGGCTGCTGACTCCTAATAATGTATTTTTCTTAAGTCTATAGCAGTTGTTAAGGCTGTCGATAACTGGAGTTTCTGCCGAAACGCCCGCCTTTTCAGTTGGATGGGAGGTTTCAAAATCCGGTATCGCGGCGTGGCAGGTTGTGGGCCTCCTGTGGACAGTCTGGGCCTTCGAAACTGTCCACAGGTTGTCCAGGCAGTTCCACGCCCGCTTCTGAACAGGATACCCCGGCCTGCATTCGAGGTCCCGCCAGGTGCCCCGGAAGCGCGGTTTCGTTATCATGTGACGCTTGGTTTTGCGACCCCCCCCACCCAGTCGGCCAACAAGAAAAGCCAGAGACCCCGCCATGAGCATCAAACTTTCCGCACGCGTCCAGGCAGTCAAACCCTCCGCGACCCTCGCCATCACCGCGCGTGCCAAGGCGCTCAAGGCGGCGGGCAAGGATGTGGTGGGTCTGGGCGCCGGGGAGCCGGATTTCGACACCCCGGAGCACATCAAGGAGGCCGCGATCAAGGCGATCCGCGACGGCTTCACCAAGTACACGGCGGTCGACGGCACCCCGGAGCTGAAGGCGGCGGTCATCGCGAAGTTCAAGCGGGAGAATGGGCTGAGCTATGAGCCTGACCAGATCCTGGTCTCATGCGGCGGCAAGCAGAGCTTCTTCAACATGGCGCAGGCGATCCTCGACCCGGGCGACGAGGTGGTGATCCCTGCGCCCTACTGGGTTTCATACCCGGATATGGCCATCCTAGCCAGTGGCGCCCCGGTCCTGGTCCACGCCGGCGCGGATCAGCGGTTCAAGATTACCCCCGCCCAGCTCAAAGGAGCCATGACGGACAAGACCAAGCTGGTGGTCATCAACAGCCCGTCGAATCCTACCGGTATGGCCTACACGGGCGATGAGCTGGCCGCTTTGGGGGCCGTGCTGCGCGAGCATCCGCGGGCGGTGATCGCCACGGACGATATGTACGAGCACATCCGTTGGTCCACGGATCCGTTTGTCAATATCCTCAACGTCTGCCCGGACCTGGCCCCCCGCACCCTGGTCCTGAACGGGGTCTCCAAGGCCTACTCCATGACCGGTTGGCGTATCGGCTACGCCGGTGGGCCCACGGAGGTCATCAAGGCGATGAAGAAAGTGCAGGGGCAGAGCACGTCAAACCCGACATCCATCTCCCAGGTCGCCGCACAGGCGGCCCTAGAGGGTCCCCAGGACTGCATCGCGACCATGCTCGCGGCCTTCAAGGAGCGCCATGACTTCGTGGTGGAGGGGCTGAATCGAATTCCCGGGGTGGAGTGCCTGCCGACGGATGGGACCTTCTATGTGTTCCCCAGGGTGCAGGGGATGATCGAACGTCTGGATGGCGTCAACAACGACCTGGAGCTGGCGGAGTACCTCATCGAGCAGGCCGGGGTGGCGCTGGTGCCAGGGTCTGCCTTCGGGTTGGGCGGGCATGTTCGGATCTCCATCGCTACGAGCCGGGCGAACCTGGAGAAGGCATTGGAGCGGATCGCGGGCGTTTGACCTGACGGCGATCGGGAACCCTGCGGAGGAGGGGAGCAGGAAGACCAGCTACCGCTGGACCAAGGGCGTCGCCGTCCAGGTCAGGTTCAGGCGCTCTGGCTTTGGCTTGACCGCCTTTCTTGTCCTCGTTACCATGCGTCGCTCGCAACGATCCCTGGTAGCTCAGTCGGTAGAGCGGGTGACTGTTAATCACTAGGTCGGCGGTTCGAGCCCGTCCCAGGGAGCCAAAACTGCAAGGGCTTAGGCGACTTCTGCCTAAGCCCTTTTTCGTTCGTACGCTATCCCGGGCTCAATGGGAAAGAATGCGGCAGTGGAGGCCCGGGGTTGCCTGTGGGCGGATAAGATGGGCTATCTGTCCGAAATGGTGGTCTGGGCCGGTTATGTGGCGGTGGTAATGAACACCTCGACCTGACCGGCGGCTGCGGCCCGGAGCTAGGTGATACTGCGACTGAACTGGAGCGGCTCGAACCGCGCACCCTTCTGCCGACAGAGACCTGGCACTATGGCCCGCGAACATGTCGAGTTGGTCCTGCTGATTGCCGTCCTGACGGTCCTCGCCTGGTCGGGCTGGCGACCGCATGACACCTTTACCTGGGTCCTGGAGGTCTTGCCCGCCGTCATCGGACTGGCCGTTCTTGCGGCCACCCGCCGCGGCTTTCCGCTTAGCCGGTTACTTCTTGCCCTGATCGCCTTGCACATGGGCATCCTGATGGTGGGGGGTCACTATACCTATGCGGAGGTCCCGGCCTTCGATTGGCTGCGGGACCAGTTCGGACTGGCACGTAACCACTACGACCGGGTCGGGCACTTCGCTCAAGGCTTTGTTCCGGCGCTGATTGCCCGGGAGATCTTGCTGCGGGTCTCGCCCCTGAGTCCGGGGCGGTTGGTCGGCTTCCTGGCGCTGTGCGTGGCCATGGCCATCAGTGCCTGGTACGAGCTGCTGGAGTGGTGGGTGGCGGCGGCCAGCGGAGCTGCCGCGGAAGCTTTCCTAGGAACTCAGGGTGATCCCTGGGACACCCAGAAGGACATGTTCTTTGCCTGTATCGGCGCCTTGTGCGCCGTGACGCTCATGAGTCGGCTGCATGATCGGTCGCTGGCGCGGCTTCCGGACTAGCAGCGCACTGCGGAGCTAGGGCTCGCCTGGTTGGCCTTGCTTGGTCCACCATCGCTGCGGCGGGTTACCTGTGGGGCGCTAACGGCCAATGGGGCGGATGTGCTCGATGTACTTCGGCACGCCCTCCATCTCCAGCCACAGGGCCTCCCCCCGGACCCTGATCCGCGCCTCACTGTTGGCCAGCCGCAGGTCGCATCCGACCCGGCCGCGGGCGTCAAGGGGGACAGGGATCATGTCGCGGTAGGTGTAGACGTTCTCGTCGACGTCGCCTCCGGCGCAGACGACGGGCGTCGTCGGGAGGGGGGCCAGCGGCTCCGCCGCGTCGATGACAAGGTGTCCGGCTTGCCACCAGCGCGTGCGCTCGACGGAGCCGGTCATGGTCTTGATGATTTGGACCCGGGGGAAGTGCAGGCGCAGCCTGCCCGCCTCAAGCTCAATGCGGTCAATCTCGGCACCGGACAATTCGATGCTGCTGGTCTCCAAGGGGCGTACCTCCGGCGGCTATGCATTCCCGCTACTGAAGTGGGGTGTCTGGGACGGGATCTCAAAGTGACGCCCCGCCACCCGCCTTATGGGTGCCCTGAGTTGCCCTGGCTCGCTTAGGCCGCGTCTTCGTCGTCCTCCCCGGCCCCACTATCGACCTCGATCTGCAACTCTTTGATTTTGCGTGTGAGGGTGTTGCGCCCCCAGCCAAGCAGGCGGGCGGCCTCCTGGCGTCGGCCGCCGGTATGTTCCAAGGCAGATTGGATTAGGATTTGCTCAAAGGCGGGCAGGGCGGTCTCGAGCAGCCCCAGATGGCCCTGTTGGAGACTCTGCCGGGCCCAGCGGCGCAGGGCTCCCTCCCAGCGCTCGTCGCCGCCGCTGTCGTCGCGCGCAGCGCTGAGTTCCGGCGGCAGGTCGCCCGCGTCGATCTCTTTGCCGGAGGCCATGACGGTGAGCCAGCGAGCGGTGTTCTCCAATTGCCGTACGTTTCCTCGCCAGTCCATGCACTTGAGATGGTCAGCCGCGCTCGGAAGCAGAACCTTGGTCTCGCAGCCCAGCTCCCTGGCCGCTTGGGCGAGGAAGTGCCGCATCAGAAGGGGGATGTCCTCGCGCCGCTCGCGCAGGGCCGGCAGGTGGATGCGGATGACGTTGAGGCGGTGGAACAGGTCCTCGCGGAAGCGGCCCTGACGGACCAGTTCCTCCAGGTTTTGGTGGGTGGCGGCAATGATTCGGACATTGACCTTGGTCGGGGCTACACCTCCAACGCGGTAGAAGGCGCCGTCTGCCAGGACACGTAGGAGCCGGGTCTGGAGCTCGGCAGGCATGTCGCCGATTTCATCGAGAAACAGGGTCCCGCCGTCGGCCTGCTCGAAGCGCCCCTCGCGCCGGGCCTGGGCCCCGGTGAAGGCGCCGCGCTCGTGGCCGAAGAGCTCGGACTCCAGGAGGTCTCGGGGGATGGCGGCCATGTTCAGCGCGATGAAAGGCTTGTCCGCCCGCGGGCTGTGCCGGTGCAGGGCGCGCGCAACGAGCTCCTTGCCGGTGCCGGATTCCCCATTGATCAGGACGGTGATGTTGGATCTGGCCAACCGCCCGATGGCCCGGTAGACCTCCTGCATGGCGGGGGCCTCGCCGATGATGTCTGGTGTTGCTGCAGGGGAGGGAGCGGTGGGGGGTTCCTCCTTGCGGCTACGGCAGGCCCGGCGGACCTGGTCGACCGCGTCGTCCAGGTCGAAGGGCTTGGGGAGGTACTCGAATGCACCGCCGTGGAAGGCGGAGACCGCACTCTCGAGGTCCGAGTGGGCCGTCATAATGATCACCGGCAGACTCGGATAGGTGGTCGTAACCTGGCGCAGCAGGTCGAGGCCGTCGATCCCAGGCATGCGGACGTCGGTGAGGATCACGTCCGGCAGGCCGCGTTGCAGGGCCTCCATGACGCCGACTCCGTTGGAGAAAGTGGTTACATCCAGCTCGGCCTTGCGCAGGGCACGCTCCAGCACCCAGCGGATGGAGCGGTCGTCGTCGATGACCCAGACCTTGGGTACTTTAGTCATGTTCGAGCTCCAGTGGCAGGTAGACCAGGAACTGAGTCTGCCCTGGGCGGCTGTCGCATTCGATGAGGCCGCCGTGCTGATTGATGAGTTCCTGGGCAATCGGCAGGCCGAGTCCGGTGCCGCCGTGGTGGCCTGACACCATGGGGAAGAAGATCCGATCGCGCAGCTCTTCCGGAACCCCGGGGCCGTTGTCCTCTACCTCCACCCGCATCACCAGCCGGTGGCGTTTGGTGCCGATGGTGAATTGGCGCAAGGCCCGGGTCCGCAGGATCAGGGTCCCGTCCTTGCCGGCGGCGGCCACGCCATTGCGCGCGATGTTGAGCAGGGCCTGTATCAGGCGGTCCTGATCGGCCCGGATCTCAGGGAGGCTCGGGTCGTAATCCCGAAGGATGCGCGGCCCGGCGGGGGACTCCGCGAGCAGGAGGCCGCGCACATGCTCCAAGACGTAGTGGATGTTGACGGCGCGCGGCTGGGGAATGCGGTTCGGACCCAGCATGCGGTTCATGAGGGTCTGGAGGCGGTCCGCCTCCTCGATGATGATTCGGGTGTACTCGCGCAAGCCGGCGTCGGGGAGCTCCGCCTCGAGGAGTTGGGCGGCCCCGCGAAGACCGCCCAGGGGATTCTTGATCTCATGGGCTAGACCACGGATCAGGGCCTGGGTCGCTTGGTGCTGGGAGAGCAGCTGCTCCTCACGCGTGATGCGCAACTGCTGATCGACCTGATGGAGCTCAACGAGCAGTTCGGCGCGCGCCTCGAAGTGGTGTAGGGGCAGGACGGTGCAGTTCACCGTAATGGTGCGGCCGTCTGATAGGGAGATATTGAGCTCACGCTCGGTGAAAGGATGGCGGGTGCGCAATGCCGAGCGCAAACGCTCCTCGACCTGCAGTTCGCCCGGGCAGGGGACCAGATCGCAGGCCCTTTGCCCGAGGATGTGCCGTGAACTGACGTCGAACAGCATCTCCCCGGCGGGGTTGATATAGAGCAGGCGGAGGTCGCCGTCGAAGAGCAACACGGCGGTATTGAGGTTGTCGAGGATGGATTTCTCCACACCCGTCTTTTCGGTGTTCTGCGCCATCATGCGAGGATTCCGAGCAACTGACTGGGCGGAAACGGCTGGTGCGAGCAATCGGCGTCAAGGCCTGCCGCCCCGGTTGGGCATGGGTGACGGCTCGCAAGCGCTGCATTGGCAACCGAGCAAGTTTCGAGCCAGCATGTAGCTTGGGCGCCTCGGCGATTCTGCTCCGTCGCGGCAGGACAGCCGGGTACTCCAGACGAGATCGCGAGCCCGGGATCGGCGCGGCGGCACCGGATTGCGCACCATACTAGTGCATGGGGGAGAAACGAGGCGGCTGAATCGCGCAGGATCAAACAACAATGGCCGTCAGCCCTGGACGCAGACGTTGACCGCGCGGGATGATCGGGCTGCCGATGAACCTGGGGCCAGCGCCGCGTGGGTCCCCCGCGCTGCTACTTAGAGGGAATCGGGCTTGCGGAGGTGGAAGTGGACGATGGAGGACGACGCGATCGGGGTGCCGCCGGCGTCGATGATCTGCGCTTGAAGTTGGTGACTGCCGAGGGGCAAGCCGCTGATGCGCAGCTGAGTACCGGGTACGTCACCGCTGGCTGGGGCGCCATCGGTCAGGATCTGTAGGCGGTGCCCCTCCATCAATGCTGGGTCGAGGAGCAGGCCGACCTGGACGTTGCCTTCGGCGTCGCGCAGGGTCGCATTGTCGGTCGGGGCGACGATCTCGAACTGGGTATAGGGACCGGGCGACGCCTGGCCGGGGATGGGCTTGCTTTGGGGCGGCGGCGACTTCTGGACGGGGACGCCCAAGGCTTCCACACCCGCGACGGGGCGGTCCGCATAGTGAACCTTGCCGTCAGGGTCGATCCACTTATAGACCTGGCCAGCGGCGAGGGCCGGGATCAGAAGCGACAGGGTGAGCAGGAAGCGGCGCATGACGCTGAATATAGCCCAGGGGGACAGGGATCACAAAGCACAACGCCCCTCTTTTGGGGTGTTGTGTGAAAGGCGTCAGGGGCTGGGGCAGGGTACGGCGCCGAAGGCAGCGCCGACCCGGCCCAAGCGTCCGCAATTGCGAGGGTCAGAGGCTGTAGTACATGTCGAACTCAACCGGGTGGGTGGTCATGCGCAGCCGCGTGACCTCGTCCATCTTGAGCTTAATGTAACCGTCGATCAGGTCGTTGGTGAAGACCCCACCGGCAAGGAGGAAGTCACGATCGGCATCCAGGGCATCCAGGGCCATGTCCAGGGAGTGGCAGACGGTGGGGATGGCCTTGGCTTCCTCGGGCTCCAGGTCGTACAGATCCTTGTCCATGGCATCGCCCGGGTGGATCTTGTTCTGGATACCGTCAAGTCCGGCCAGCATCATGGCCGCGAAGGCCAGGTAGGGGTTGGCGCTGGGATCCGGGAAGCGGACCTCGATGCGCCGACCCTTGGGGCTCGGCGTGTGCGGGATGCGGATGGAGGCGGACCGGTTGTTTGCCGAGTAGGCGAGCATGACCGGAGCCTCGAAGCCGGGGACCAGGCGCTTGTAGGAGTTGGTGCCGGGGTTGGTGATGGCGTTCAGGGCTCGGGCGTGCTTGATGATGCCGCCGATGTAGTAGAGCGCCAGCTCGGAGAGCCCGGCGTACTTGTCGCCCGCGAACAGGTTCACGCCATCCTTTGCGAGAGATTGATGGACGTGCATGCCGCTGCCGTTGTCGCCAACCAGAGGCTTGGGCATGAACGTGGCGGTCTTGCCGTAGGCGTGGGCCACGTTCCAGACGCAGTACTTGAGGATCTGGGTCTGATCGGCGCGCCTGACCAGGGTGCCGAACTTGGTGCCGATCTCGCACTGGCCGGCAGTGGCGACCTCGTGGTGATGGACCTCGACCTCGACGCCCATCTCCTCCATGGCGAGACACATCGCGGCACGCAGGTCGTTCAGGGAGTCGACCGGCGGGACCGGGAAATAACCGCCCTTGATGGTCGGGCGGTGGCCGATGTTGCCATCGGGGTAGACGCGCTCGGAGTTCCAGCCCGCCTCTTCCGAGTCCACCTTATAGAAGGCGCCGGTGATGTCGCTCCCCCAGCGGACGTCGTCTAGGACGAAGAACTCGGGTTCGGGGCCGAAGAAGGCGGTGTCGGCGATCCCAGTGGACTTGAGGTACGCCTCGGCGCGTTTGGCGACCGAACGGGGGTCACGCTCGTACCCTTGCATGGTGGCGGGTTCGAGGATATCGCAACGAATGATCAGGGTGTTCTCGTCGGAGAAGGGGTCCATGACCGCCGTGTCGGCCTCTGGCATCAGGACCATGTCCGACGCCTCAATGCCCTTCCAGCCGGCAATGGAGGAGCCGTCGAACATCTTGCCGTCCCGGAAGAAGTCCTCGTCGATCAGGCCGGCAGGCAAGGAGACGTGCTGCTCCTTCCCGCGGGTGTCCGTGAAGCGAAGATCCACGAACTTCACTTCCTTCTCTTGCAGCATTTTCATTACGTTAGCGGTCATTCACGAATCTCCGGCGATTGACGATGGCCCTTGGAAGATCAAGGACAGGGGATGTGGAGAGGGACCCCCCGCGAGTAGACGAGGGTGCTCGACAACGGTGAGCAAATACCGTACCACAAGGGGCCGGCGGTGGCCACGCAGGCCCGGGGGACGCGGGATTCCCGGCTCCAAGTGGCGAAAGGCAGAAAGTTCGGCAGCAGCTCTGAGAAGCATCGGCTTGTCGGGCTGAGGCCGAGGAGGCCGCACCACGGCTGACGCGATGGACGATACGAGTCCGGCCGAGGTCGGTATGGACGCCGGAGTGCGAGGCCCATTTTGGTGCTTGCAGGGTGCGGCGCGCACAGAGTTGGTGCGCTTTGGCTGAAGAGGCGTGGCTGCGGTGGTGCCAGGCATCGGCCCGCAACAACCGAGACTGAACGCGGCGGCCATAGGCCAGGGTTGTCCGACCACGCCCGTGCCGAACTGCATAGCGGACAACACCCGTTTGACGATGGCGCGGACCCAGCTGGACGTAGCGAATTCGGCGGGCAGGGGCGGGCACAATTCGATACAATTTCGCGCTTTTAGGCTGCAGGTCACGCATGGCGGAGGGTCGACATTGGCGAGCGCGGAAGGAGACGTTTCGACGTTCCAGGGCCTGATCTTTGCCTTGGAGCGCTATTGGGCCGGGCAGGGCTGCGCGGTGCTGCAGCCCCTGGACATGGAGGTGGGAGCCGGGACCTTTCACCCTGCAACCTTCCTGCGGTCCATTGGCCCGGAGCCTTGGCGCGCGGCCTATGTGCAGCCGTCGCGGCGGCCGACGGACGGCCGCTATGGGGAGAATCCGAATCGGCTGCAGCACTACTACCAGTACCAGGTGGTCCTCAAGCCGTCCCCGGCCAATATCCAGGACCTCTATCTGGACTCGCTCAGGGCCTTGGGGGTGGACCCCCTAATCCACGACATCCGCTTTGTGGAGGACAACTGGGAGTCGCCGACACTCGGGGCCTGGGGCCTGGGTTGGGAGGTCTGGCTCAACGGAATGGAGGTGACCCAGTTCACCTACTTCCAGCAGGTGGGGGGGCTGGACTGCCGGCCAGTCACCGGGGAGATCACCTATGGGCTCGAGCGCATCGCCATGTATCTGCAAGGCGTGGAGAGTGTCTATGACCTCATCTGGGCGCGCTCTCCAGATGGGGACGTGACCTACGGCGATGTCTATCACCAAAATGAGGTGGAGCAATCCGCCTACAACTTCGAGCACGCGGATGTTGCCGCACTGTTTGCTCTGTTCGATACGTGCGAGCGATCAAGCCACGCCCTCATCGAGACGGGGCTTCCGCTGCCCGCCTATGAGCAGGTGCTGAAGGCGTCCCATACCTTCAACCTCCTCGACGCCCGAAGCGCCATCTCCGTCACCGAGCGGCAGCGTTACATCCTGCGGGTTCGTACGCTCGCGAGGGCCGTCGCCCAGGCCTATTACAACAGCCGGGCGGCCCTCGATTTCCCAATGCTGAAGAAGAGTTAGGGCCTCGTGGAAAACCGCAAAGACCTCCTGATCGAGATCGGCACCGAGGAGTTGCCGCCGACCGCCCTGCTACGGTTGTCCGAAGCCTTTCGCGACGCCATCGAGAAGCAGGTCCGAGACAATGCCCTGACGCTCACGGCGATTGAACCCTTCGCCACGCCGAGGCGTTTGGCGCTGTTGGTCCGTGGCCTTAGCGAACGGCAGCCGGACCAGGAGGTGGTCCGCCGCGGCCCGGCGCTCCAGGCGGCGTTCAACGCGGATGGACAGCCGAGTCAAGCGGCGATCGGGTTCGCCCGCTCTTGCGGCGTCCAGGTCGAAGAGCTGGAGCAACAGGCGACAGATCAGGGCGCCTGGTTGGTGTTCCGCCGGGCGCAGCCGGGACGCCGCACCGCCGATCTGCTCCTGGCCATGGTGGAACAGGCGTTGGGGGCACTGCCGATCCCCAAGCGCATGCGCTGGGGGGCCGGCGACGAGCAGTTCGTGCGGCCGGTTCACTGGGCCTGCCTGGTCTTTGGCGATGAGGTGGTGCGGGGGCGCGTGCTCGGGATAGAGACAGGACGCGAGACCCGCGGGCATCGGTTTCACGCCCCCGCTGCGCTCACGGTCCAGCGGGCGACCGACTATGCAAGCCTGCTTCGGACCAGTGGCTGGGTTGAGCCCGACTTCGCCATTCGACGGGCCAAGATCCGGGGAGAGGTCGAAACGTTGGCCGCGACGGTCTCCTGCCGGGCGCGGATCGATGAGTCCCTGTTGGACGAGGTTGTGGCGCTCTGCGAATGGCCGGTTGCGCTCCTTGGCAGTTTCTCCGAGGAGTTTCTCGCGGTTCCTCCGGAGGCACTCATCGAGACGATGCAGAGCAACCAGAAGTACTTCCCGCTCTTCGATCGGCAGGGCAGGCTCTACCCCGGCTTCATTGCGGTAAGCAACATCGATAGCCTGCAACCGGACCAGGTCCGCAGGGGTAACGAAAGGGTCATACGCCCGCGTTTCGCCGACGCCGCCTTCTTCTGGAAGCAGGACCTCAGGCAGCCCCTCGATGCGTTTCTCCCGAGGCTGGATAGCGTGGTCTTTCAGGAGCGACTGGGGACCTTGGGGGAGAAGTCCCGGCGGGTTGCCCAAGGGGCCGGCGCCATGGCGCGTGAGCTCGGGCTCGACGTCGGCTTGGCCGAGCGTTCGGCCCTGCTGGCAAAGTGCGACCTCATGACGCACATGATCTTCGAATTCCCCGGTCTACAGGGGGTCATGGGGCGCCACTATGCCGAGCGCTCGGGGGAGGATGTCTGCGTCGCTGCCGCCATGGAAGAGCAGTACCTGCCCAGGTTCTCCGGGGACCGCCTCCCGGAGACGGACTGCGGCCGAGTTCTGGCACTGGCCGACAAGCTCGACACACTCGTGGGCATCTTCGCCATCGGGCAGAAGCCCAGCGGGGTTAAGGACCCCTACGCGCTGCGGCGCGCCGCTCTTGGGGTGCTGCGCATTCTCATTGAGACGCCGGTGTCGCTCGACCTAAGAGCTCTCCTGGCCACCGCCGCGGCGCAGCTTGCCTGTAAGGTCGATGCCACCAGGGCGGCGGACGAGGTCCTGGAGTACAGCCTGGAGCGGCTCAAGGGTTACTATCAGGACAGGGGGATCCCGGCGGACAGCGTGGAGGCTGTGTTGGCCACCGGCGGAACCATGCCGAGCGATATTGACCGGCGTGTCCAGGCGGTGGAGGCGTTCCGCAGTCTGCCCGAGGCGGCGGCCCTGGCGGCAGCCAACAAGCGCATCCGGAATATCTTGAGAAAGAGCGGCCAGGACCTCGGTGCATCGACAGTCTCTCCTGAGCTCTTGGTCGATCCGGCTGAGCGGCGCCTGAGCGCCAGGGTCGCCGAGGCCACGCAGGCGGTAGCCCCAATGCAGGCTCGGCAGGACTACACAGGTGTGCTGAAGGCACTGGCAGGACTGCGGGCCGATGTGGATGCCTTTTTCGATGCCGTCATGGTCATGGCCGACGATGATGAGCTGCGCTGCAACCGATTGGTGTTGCTGGGGTCGGTGGAAGCACTCTTCCTCAGCGTCGCTGACATCTCGGTGCTGCAATGACGGCGGCAGACAGGCCCGCCAACCCGGACTCCTATCGGGCGATGCTGGATGCGGTCCAGGCATTCCACGACAAGCATCGCTTCCGGGAGTTGGGTGGGGAAGAGATGACCTATCGCATCGCCCTTATGGCGGAAGAGCTTGGTGAGATCTCGGCGTGCGTCACGAAGGGAAAGCCAAAGGGGGTCCTGGCTGAGGAGGTCGCAGACCTTCTGATTTTGGTCATGGGTACCGCGATTGCCCAAGGCTTCGATCTTAACGACGCCTTCTGGAGCAAGATGTACAAGCTGTCTAGGCGGGAGGGGCGGCTGGTGAACGGTCGCATCCGCGTCTCCGAGTTCCGGGGCGTCGGGGACTAGCGTACCCGCGTTAGGCTCAATCTCAATGAAGGTTATCGTCCTCGACCGCGACGGTGTGATCAACGAAGACTCCGATGCCTTCGTGAAGTCACTGGGCGAGTGGATACCCATCGCTGGGAGCCTCGAAGCGATCGCCAGGCTCAACCAGGCAGGCTACCGGCTGGCGGTTGCCACCAATCAGTCGGGTCTGGGGCGCGGGCTCCTGACCCTGGATGACCTCAACGCCATGCATCAGCGCCTGTTTGCACAACTAAAAAATACTCATTTTTATTTTTAGCAACACCAAACCCGGGGCGAGCAAGCGTAATCTGCTTGCCTGTTTCGATTTCTTTACAGCGTAATCCCAGCCCTGTTTGAGCCTCCGGCACAACTAAAAATAATGCACCTGCGTCTACTTTTACTTCTCGCGCCAGTGCAATTTCAGCTATTGAAGCTGTAATACGATCACTTGAAGCACGCGCAAGCGCTTCCTGCATTGATATACCAGAAATGTGGTCAAGGAGCCACGCTAATGAAAATTTCATTACAACGCCTGATTTTAAACATGAAATTAGTAGGATGATTTTTTTTCCAAGCATAGTATACTTCATCTATTAACATAAAAAAAGTTGCACTTCACATGTTTTTGTCAATTGTATGCAAACCATCATTCTTCTTTTTTACAAATACGTAGATCTTGCCCAACCGGAACAAATTAAAAACTGGCAACTTGAACTGTGTCAAAATCTTAATTTACTCGGACGGATTATCGTTGCCTCTGAAGGAATTAATGCAACGGTAAGCGGGTCACAAGTAGCTATTGAAGAATA
>Ga0209262_10000851_pt1 | contig 12988 bp, 7 predicted proteins | sample Lowcelwee11metaG_FD_187171 | JGI IMG/M metagenome (GOLD analysis project Ga0209262, IMG submission 187171) | Freshwater pond sediment microbial communities from the University of Edinburgh, under environmental carbon perturbations - Low... | ecosystem: Environmental > Aquatic > Freshwater > Pond...
GGCGGCCGCGGCCCGGGCCGGCCTCGCACCACCCCAGGTGTTCGCCGATATCAGTTCGATCAGCATCTTGCGCACCACGCTCCTGGCCGGACTGGGCCGAACCCTGTTGCCTGTCATGCCGCTGCGGCAGGAGATCGACGCGGGCCTGCTGGTGGCGACACCGGTGGTGGACCCGTCCCTGGAGCGGGTGCTGGTCCTCTGCGCATCGGCCCACATCCCGCTGTCGTCGGCGTCGCAGGCCGTGGCCAGTCTGGCCGTGGCGCTGGTGCAGCGGCGCTGTACCGAGGGGCACTGGTCGGGTGGAACGCTGTTGCCGGACGACGCCCCGCGCGCGCACCCTGATTGATATAGTGCCGTCAGCCTTTCAACGCACCACCCGCGACCATGTTCCAGTACCGCACCGTTCCCGTCACCGCGTTCGCGCAAAACTGCTCCATCGTCTGGTGCGACGAAACCATGGACGCCGCCGTCATCGACCCGGGGGGCGACCTGGAGCGCTTGCTGTCCGAGGTGAAACGGCTGGGCGTCACGCTCAAGGCCATCTGGCTCACCCATGCCCACATCGACCACGCCGGTGGCACCGCCGAACTCGCGGCAAAGCTGGATCTGCCGATCATCGGGCCGCATCCCGGCGACCAGTTCTGGATCGATGGCCTGCCGCAGCAGGGCAAGATGTTTGGCTTCCCACATTGCGAGCCCTTCACGCCCACGCGCTGGCTGGCCGACGGCGACGCGGTGCAGATCGGGCACTGCACGCTCAACGTGCGCCACTGCCCCGGCCACACACCGGGCCATGTGGTGTTCCAGTCGCCGGAAGCCCAGCGAGCTTTCGTGGGCGACGTGTTGTTCGCCGGCAGCATCGGCCGCACCGATTTCCCGCAGGGCAACCACGCGCAACTGATCAGCAGCATCAAGGAGCGCCTCTGGCCCATGGGCGACGAGACGGTGTTCATTCCGGGCCACGGCCCGGAAAGCACGTTTGGCGAGGAGCGGCGGTTCAACCCCTACGTGAACGGCACTTGAGCAGCCCTGGCGGCCGGTTCGGGCCGCGCGGCCACCCTGTGGCGCTGCTCAGAGGCCGAGTAATTTTTTGGCGTCGCCGAGCGCCTTCATGGACGCGTCGTGTTTGCCTTCCTTGTGCATTTTTTCGCCTTCCGCGCGCAAGGACTTCACCTTCTCCATGTCTGACATGGACAGGCTCGGATTGGTGCCGAGCTTGGCGTCGATCGCCTTCATTTCGTTGGGGCAGCTGTTTGCAAAAGCCACCGAACAGAACAGCAAGGCGGACGCGGTCACCAAGGTTTTCATGGTGCATCTCCTTTGGGCTGGCGTCGGCATGCGCCGACACGCGGATGCTAGCCCCGCCGCGCCCGCTCGTACAGCCCCATCACCTTCAGTAGTTGGGTGGATTTCCTGGTGTGGGACCTGTGCCAGCGGGATTAAAAACGTCTGTGTGCAATGAAGCACAGGCATGAGTTCCTGACCGGCCAAGTTGGAGCGTGGCTCAACCCCACCCGGCGGCCCGTGAATACCCGTGTCTGAGCAGGAGCATCCTCCCGGCTTCGCGATTCCTGAGCGCGTTGACCGTCAACATCCACAAGGGTTGCAGCGCCTTCAGTCGCAGCTCCATGCTGCACGGCCTGCGCGAGGTGGTTGTGCAACACCAGACCGGCGCAAAGCGCGCAGCAGCGGGTTCGTGCGGCTTGGCGCGCTCTTCGAGCTCGTTGGCGCATTTACAGACCGGCATCAAAAGCACCGTGGCCGGCGCTTCAACCGTGCACGGTCTGCTTCCCGATTCGGGTAGTAAAAAACGCACAGATGCCCCACTTTTGATCCGTTTGTCATCTAAAAGGATGACATTCAGTCGGTGCGTCGAAACCAAATGGATGCTATGGTTTGCTTCTAAATGTAAGTGAGTCATCGTGCGCTCACGGGGCGACGCAATTCACCACCGCACAGGAGCACACCTTGAGCGCGATCACCAGATCTGTTTTTGTGAACTCGAATATGGCGCATCGCTCACGGATCCGTTGATATCGGCAGCTGAGGGGTGCGTCATGGTGTCCGTGTGTTAACGCCTGGATCGATGTTTGTTTGAGTGTCCCCGCGCCTGTGTGTGATGGTCACAAGCAGTCGCTCAATTTATATAAACCAGAAAGGGAATCCATATGACAGCCGTGACGACGAATTACGTAGAACAAGTGCTTGACGCCAATGGTGTTGTGATTGCGACCAAGGTAGGGTCGATCACGGTTGATGCGGAAATCGGTTCGCGAAATGAGTCGTATGAGGTTCGCGCACCACTAGCGAGTGGAAGTGTTCTCATTGAGTCGGGTCAAATAGACGCCTATGACTATGGTGGAGGAGAAACAAGGAACGATTCCTCCATCAGCTACTACTTGAACGGTGTTCGGTTGCGATGGGAGTCAAGTGGCGAGAATACTTGGAGTGATGGAAGTACGAGCGAATATCACCAGAACACCAACTATGATGAAAATGGAATTCCGGTTGAACAAGTATATAGTTCCCAGAATTCAGATGCCGATGGGTGGGAGTATCACGATGATTCAATCACCACCTTCAACGCTGATGGCGGATCCACCAGCGTGGGTACCACTACACAAATATCAGAGGCTGGTGCAGATCCATTGGTAGGCGAATACACGAGAATCTATTCTTCAGAGTCTAACGGATTGGTGAGAACCGCTACGCAGTCTGCCAATTATCAATACAACGATGGCAGCACGTATGAGTACAGTACTGTTGAATACTACAGTGAAGTAACGCTTGTCCTTCAGGAGCGTGAGGTCTTTGATCTCAATAACTCTCCGGATGGGGATTCCTGGCAAGACGTTAGAACCGAGTACTTCGATGAATTCGGAGATCAAACCGATGACGCCGGTGTGATCACGCAAGTCTGGAATGGTGTCTCCATAGAGGAGACATACAGCACGGTTTACACCAATGTTGAGAGCGAAGATGGTTATAGTCGGACATCGGTCAGAACCGCTAATAGCAATGATGGTTCTTCAAAGACGACGATGTGGACGGATTATTACGATGATATTTCTGGTTTCATGCGAGATGAATACGCCGAGGAGCGGAAAAATGCAGATGGGACTCGGGAAGGCGATTCATCTTTAGGTCGTTTCGATGCCAACGACAACTACGTCAGGTATGAGTATGAATACCACTATATTGACCTAAAGGAAGATGAATCTGGATACCAATATCTTTTAGTTCGGGATGCCGAGTTTGATGAGGCAGATGTCTTACGGGGCTTCATTGAGACCACAGAGAGCACGGACAAAGGACTTGGCGGCGTGGTGGTGTTCAAGGTTGTGGATGTACGGCACTTAAACGCGAATCAGGAGCTTATTGAGAGTGTGAAGACCTACACCGACGCAGTTGGCATCTCATGGGTTGAGACAACGTTTGAGGGCAGTGAGGAGGCCGACAGCTACGTAGGAAGCGATGGCAATGACACGCTGTCCGGCAACGGAGGTGATGACACGTTGTCGGGTGGCGATGGGGACGACTCCCTTACTGGCGGAGATGGCAATGACAGCCTGTTGGGAGGGGCTGGCAGCGATTACTTTGCCGGCGGGGCCGGAAACGACATCATTGATGGCGGTGAGATCACCGATCGATTGGCCTATTCCGATCTCAATTTTGCGACCTATGAAGGGGCTTCTGGCGCAGTGAGCATTGATCTGGAGCAGGGAACTGCTTTCGACGGTGATGGCGGAGACGACACCCTGATCAATGTGAACTTCGTTCGGGGTTCGAATTTTGCTGACCACATCGTTGGCAGCAGCACCTCGGGGCTGTTCGAGCAGTTCGAAGGTATGGCGGGCAATGACACCATTGACGGCGGCGCCATCGATGTCAACGGCCTCAACAGCAACCGGGCAAGTTACCTGGGTTCTGGCGCGGCAGTCAACGTTAACCTGGGCACCGGGAAAGCCAATGATGGATGGGGGGGCACCGACACGCTGATCAACATCAATCACGTGCGCGGAAGCAACTTCGGTGATCGCATCACTGGCTCTGGCATCACGACTGTTACTGAGCAACTCGAGGGCTTGGCAGGCAACGACACCATTGACGGCGCAGGCGGATTTGACATCGTGCGCTACGACCGCGCCACCAGCAGCGTCAACGTGAACCTGGCCACGGGCGTGGCGCGGGATGGTCAAGGCGGCACCGACACCCTGCGCAACATCGAGGGAGTTCGCGGCTCGCAGTTTGCAGACGTGTTGACCGGAGGCAACACGGCCAACAACGCAGTGGAGTTCTTTATCGGCCAAGGCGGCAACGACACCATCAACGGCGGTGCTGGCTTTGACCGGGCCGACTACACGACTTCAACCAGTGACGTCATCGTGACGCTCGGGGGAACGGGAGTTGGCACGGCCTCGGACGGGCTGGCAGGCACCGACACCCTGATCTCCATCGAAGGCGTTCGCGGCAGCTCCTTTGCTGACATGCTCACGGGTAGCAATATCGCCACGTTGGAGTCTTTCGAAGGCATGTCCGGTGACGACACGATCAACGGCATGGGTGGCCTGGACCGGGTGGACTACATAGGGGCCGAGTCTGGCGTCATGGTGGATCTCGGCCTGAGCGGCAACCCTGGGGAGGGTGGCACGTTTGATGGCTTTGACGGTTTCGGGACCAGTGACACCCTATTGAACATAGAGAACGTGCGTGGCTCGTCCTTCAACGACTGGATCGTGGGCGACGACGTGGCCAACACGCTAGAAGGCGTGGCCGGCGAGGACATGCTTGATGGGCAAGGGGGCAACGACATCTTGGATGGCGGTGTGGGCGACGACAGCCTCTATGGCTCCACGGGCAATGACACGCTGCTGGGCGGGGATGGCGACGATGGCTTGTGGGGGGATGACGATCTTGATGGCCAGACGCCAGGCAACGACAGCCTGGTGGGGGGCGGGGGCAACGACCTGCTTTGGGGCGGTACGGGTGTGGACACCATGCTTGGCGGCGCTGGCAACGACACCTACCAGGTCGATCATGCGGGTGACCGCGTGATCGAGACCACCACCGCTGCCGGCCTGATCGACGCCGGCGGTACCGACAAAGTCAAGTCGCTTGTCAACTACACCTTGGGCAACTTCCTGGAAAACCTGGAGCTCAACGGCGAGGCGGATCTTCATGCCACCGGCAATGCCCTCGTCAATGTGATCGAAGGCAACGTGGGCAACAACGTCATTGACGGTAAAGGGGGTGTGGATGACCTTGACGGTGAGGTCGGAAGCGATATCTATCTGGTGGCCTTGGCGGCTGACCACAGTGCTGCCGAATTTTTTGACAGCGGTACCGGGGTCAGTGAGGTTGACGAGGTGCGGTTTGCCGCCGCGTCAGGAACGTTGACGCTTTTTGCCGGCGACATCGGCATCGAGCGTGTGGTCGTCGGCACCGGTACCGGGGCTCTGGCCGTGAGAACGGGGACCGCGGCTTTGAGCGTAGACGCCTCACGCGTGCTCAATGCGCTGGAAATACAGGGCAACGCAGGAGCCAATGTGCTCACCGGAACAGCCTTTGCTGACACCCTGTCAGGCGGATTTGGCAACGACACCTACATGGTGAACAACTTGGCCGACATGGTGGTGGAGGTTGCTGGCCAGGGCACGGACCTGGTGAGGGCCAGTGTGAGCAACACCCTCTCAGCCAACGTGGAGAACCTCACGCTGGAGGGGGTGGGCGACTTTGACGGTACGGGCAACGCACTGAACAACGTGCTGAACGGTAACACGGGCAACAACCTGCTGTTCGGAGATGCTGGCAATGACACCCTGAACGGCGGAGCCGGCCACGATGACTTGGTCGGCGGTGAAGGCGCTGACAGCATGACCGGCGGTTCGGGCGATGATGGGTACTGGGTCGACAACGCAGGAGACCGGGTGGTTGAAACGACAGCCGGCGCTGCTGGTGGTTATGACATTGTGTATTCCAATATCAGCTACACGTTGGGGAGCAACGTCGAAGTGCTTTACCTAGGGGGTTCAGACAACCTCGGCGGCACGGGCAATGTATTGGGCAACCGCATTGAAGGCAACGACGGCGACAACGTACTCAACGGCATGACAGGTGTGGACACCCTAGTTGGTGGTCTGGGCAACGACACCTACTACCTGGACCTGGAAGCCGAACTGGTATTCGTTGACGAAGCTCTGGGTGAAGGCAGCGACACGCTGCGTCTGAGCTATGCCAATGCCTCGACGACGGCCAAGACGGTCAATCTCAGTGGGGCCCTGGCCAACTTCGAGAACGTCACCATAGCCGGCACGGGGCGCTTCAACATCATCGGCAACGAAGCCGACAACGCCTTGACCGGCAACGCATCTGCCAACAGCTTGGTGGGTGGGGCTGGCAACGACACTCTCAATGGCGGTGTGGGCATCGACACTTTGGTGGGTGGTCTGGGAGACGACACCTACGTGGTGGACGTGGCCGGGGACGTAGTCACCGAAGTAGAGGGTGAGGGTGAGGGCGAAGATCTGGTGCAAGTGGCGCTGGCTTCAGGCACTTACACCCTGGGTGACAACCTGGAAAACGCTAGCGTCACCTCCACGGGTGCGGTCAACCTGAACGGTAACGAAGGGGTCAACAAACTGACCGGCAATGCAGCGGCCAACGTGCTGGACGGCAAAGGCGGTGTCGACACGATGAGTGGAGGCAAAGGCAACGACACCTATGTGGTGGACGACGAAAACGACGTGGTTGAAGATGCGCTTGGTGAGGGAGCGGACCTGGTGCGCGCCAGCGTGAGTTACAGCCTCTCGGACAACGTGGAGAACCTCACGCTGGAAGGGGTAGGCAACATCGGGGGAGCGGGCAACGTTCTGAAGAACATAGTCACCGGAAACGCCGGAAGCAACTCGCTCGAAGGGGGCGAGAGCAACGACACGCTGGTGGGCAACGGGGGTGACGACTTCCTGAATGGGGGCGAAGGTGCCGACAGCATGACTGGCGGTGCGGGTGACGATTGGTACTGGGTAGACAACTTGGGAGACCGGGTGGTTGAAACGGCAGCAGGTGCTGCTGGTGGATCGGACATCGTGTTCTCTGGGATCAGCTACACGCTGGGCGCCAACCTGGAAGACCTGTTCTTGCAGGGCGCAGACAACCTCAACGGCACAGGCAACGCGTTGGCCAACTTCATTCAGGGCAACGACGGCAACAACGTGCTCAACGGCATGGGCGGCTTGGATACGTTGGGGGGGGGGCTGGGGGATGACACCTATTTCCTGGACCAGGAAGCGGAGTTGGGACTCGTCTTCGAAGACCTCGCAGAAGGTACCGACACACTGCGTGTGGGCTACGCCAACACCTCGACCTCTGTGGACAAAGATGTGTACCTGAGCAGCACAGCGCTGATCCACTTCGAGAACGTCACCATCGCTGGAACGGGTCGCTTCAATGTCATCGGCAACGACGCCGATAACATCTTGATTGGCAATGCATCGGCCAACCTGCTGGAAGGCGGCCTGGGTGACGACACCTTGAATGGAGGCGCCGGAAGAGACGTCCTGATCGGAGGGCAAGGCGATGACACCTATGTTGTGGATGTGAGCATCGACGGGATCATGGAAGGGGGCGAAGCCGGGCTGGATCTGGTGCTAGTTGGGTTGACCTCTGGCACCTACGCCCTGAGCATGAACGTGGAGAATGCCACCATCACATCCACTGGAGTGGTCAACCTCACGGGCAACGACGACGACATTGGCAACGTCCTCACGGGTAACGCGGCGGCCAACATTCTCGATGGCATGGCAGGCGCCGATACGATGCGTGGCGGCAAAGGCAACGACATCTACGTGGTGGACAGCTTAGGCGATGTGGTTGAAGAGCTTGCCGGCGAGGGCATGGACCTGGTGCGAGCGAGCGTGAGCTACAGCCTCATGCACGACGTGGACAACGTGGACAACGTGGAGAGTCTCACACTAGTAGGCGTGGACGACCTGGACGGCACGGGAAACGAGTTAAACAACTTACTCACCGGGAACGCCGGGAACAACCAACTGGTTGGAGATGCTGGTAACGACACCCTTAACGGTGGAGCGGGCCACGACATCCTTGACGGCGGCATCGGTGCCGATTCCATGGTGGGGGGTGTGGGCAACGACACCTACGTGGTGGATAACGTGGGAGACCGGGTGGTCGAGACGACGGCCAGTGCGGCCACAGGTGGCATCGATACGGTGGAGGTCAGCGTCAACTACACGTTGGGCGCCAACGTCGAGAATCTTGTGCTGACCGGCACGGCCCATCTCAACGGCACGGGCAACACCCTGGGCAACCGCATTGAAGGCAACGACGGCAACAACGTGCTCAACGGCATGGCCGGTATGGACACCCTGGTTGGTGGACTGGGCGACGACATTTTCCGGTTTTCGTCGACGCTCAGCGCCAGTACCAATCTCGACACGATCGAAGGTTTTGTTTCTGGGCAGGACATGATTCAACTGGAAAACAGCGTCTTCACGCGATTGACTACCGTGGGCACCTTGTCAGCGGATTACTTCGTTGTAGGGTCGCATGCGCTAGAAGCCAACGACTTCATCATCTACAACGCAGACTCGGGGGTGTTGTCCTACGACCGAGACGGCAACGGGGCTGCCTCAGCGGTAGCGTTTGCCGAACTGGTGGGGACGCTGGAACTGGTCTACACCGACTTCCTGGTGAGCTGATCCGGTACTGGTGCAGCGGGATGGGTGCAGGCCCGTCCCGCTGCACCGCAAGCAAGCGGTCGCCGGATGGGTGTGCACTGGCTGGGACAGCTCGGCCCAGTCTGCGGTTGATCCATCAACGAGTCTTGGCCTTCTCGTACAGCCCCATCACCTTCGGCACGTTCGCCTGCAACTCCTTGATGCGGTTTGGCCCGCTCGGGTGGGTTGAGAGAAACGCTGGGCCGCCACCTTTGTTGGCGGCACCCATCTTCTGCCACAGGCTCACGCTGGCCTGGGGGTGGTAGGCGCCTCGGGCGGCGAGTTCCAGGCCGACAAGGTCGGCTTCGGACTCGTCTTCGCGGCTGAACTTGAGCGTGAGCAGTTGCGAGCTCAGATCGGCGGCGACCGTGCCCAGGTTACCCAGGCCCAGCAGCTCGGCGCCCAGGCGTAGGCCGAGGTTGGTGGCGCTGCTTTTGGCCAGGCGTTCGCGCGCGTGTTCACGCAGGGCATGGGCCATCTCGTGGCCCATGATCATCGCGGCCTCGTCGTCCGTGAGTTTGAGCTGGCTCAGGATGCCGGTGTAGAAGGCGATCTTGCCGCCGGGCAGGCAGAAGGCGTTGATCTGGTCGCTGTTGATCAGCACCACTTCCCAGCGCCAATCTTTGGCGCGCGGGTTCCAGGCCGCCGCAAAGGGAATGATGCGTTTGGCGATGGCGTGCAGGCGCTGGGTCTGCGGGTGGCCCGCGGGCAGCAGGGCATTTTTCTGCTTTGCCTCCTGCACGGTCTGCACGAACTGCTGGCTGCCGGCCTGCTCTATCTGGTCAGCTGGCACGAGCTTGCGCAGGCTGGACGCCTTGCCCACGTCAACCTGCGCCGAAGCGGGCAGGGCGGCCGCCGCAGCGCCCGCGAGCACGAAGGCGCGGCGCGCCTGCCATGGGCCGCGCTGCGGGGCAGGTGCGGAGGATGTCTTAAGGTCGCAGAGAAAACACATAAGTCAATAATAGGCAAAGCCCCCGCTGGGTGCCCACATGCCGCAATGACCGAGAACGCCGTCACGACTTCACCGCCACCCACCACAGCCCGACCCAGCTGGGGCGAGACCTTGCGGGCCTACCTGGAGCCCGCCAGCCTGCGCATGTTCGCGCTCGGCTTCTCGGCCGGTTTGCCGCTGTTGCTGGTGTTGGGCACGCTGAGCTTTCGGCTGCGTGAGGCGGGGCTGGACCGCACGACCATCGGTTACCTGAGTTGGGTGGGGCTGGCGTACGGCTTCAAGTGGTGCTGGTCGCCGCTGGTGGACCGCTTGCCGATCCCGTTGCTCACGCGCTGGCTGGGGCGGCGGCGCAGCTGGCTGCTGCTGTCGCAGGGCGCGATCATGGCGGCGCTGGTAGGCATGGCCTTGTCGGACCCGCGCACCGGGCTGAACGTGGTGGTGTGGTGCGCGCTGGCGGTGGCGTTTGCCTCGGCCACGCAGGACATCGCGCTCGACGCTTACCGCATCGAGTCCGCCGACGCGCGGCACCAGGGCGTGCTCGCCGCCACGTACCAGACGGGTTACCGGCTGGCGATGATCTGGGCCGGCGCGGGCGTGTTGTGGCTGGCGGCGCGGGCCGAGGTGATGCCAGTGGCCCAGGCCGCCGCTGCTGTTGCATCACAGGCCTTGGCGGTTGCCACGGCCGCAGCCGATGTGGCCAAGCCCGCGCCGGGTTCGCTGTACCAGAACGCGGCGTGGACCACCGCTTACCTCGTCATGGCCGCGAGCATGCTGGTGGGGGTGGTGACGGTGCTGTTTTCGCGCGAACCGGTTCCGCTGGCCGTGCCACCCGCGCGCAACGCGGCCGAGTGGTTCCGGGGCGCTTTCATCGAGCCGTTTGCTGATTTCCTCAAGCGCTACGGCAAGCAGGCCCTGCTGATCCTGGCGCTGATCGGCGTGTACCGCATCAGCGACGTGGTGATGGGCATCATGGCCAATCCGTTCTATGTGGACATGGGCTACACCAAGGACGAGGTGGCCGCGGTGACCAAGGTTTACGGCGTGATCATGACGCTGGTGGGCGCCTTCATCGGCGGCGCGCTCTCGCTGCGCCTGGGCGTGATGCGGGTGCTGATGCTGGGCGCGATCCTGTCGGCGGCGAGCAACCTGCTGTTCGCCTGGCTGGCGGGGCACGGGCACGACGTGACCGCGCTGATCGCCGTGATCTCGGCCGACAACCTGAGCGCCGGCGTGGCCTCGGCGGCGTTCATTGCCTACCTCTCAAGCCTCACGAACGTGACCTACTCGGCCACGCAGTACGCGCTGTTCAGCTCCATGATGCTGCTCGCGCCCAAGTGGCTGGCGGGTTATTCGGGTGCGTTCGTCGATGCCTACGACTACCCGACCTTCTTCACCGCGACGGCGTTCCTGGGCGTGCCGGTGTTGCTGTTGGTCTGGCTCGCCACGCGGCTCATTCCGCTGCCGGAGCGTCCAGCAGGCGCTTGAGCGCGGCTTTCTGGACCTTGCCCAGCGCGGTTTTGGGCAGGGCGTCGACACGCAGCCAGCGGCGCGGCCACTTGTAGCGGGCCAGGCGCCCGTCGAGAAAGCGTTGCAAGGGTTCTGCCCAGTCCGGGCGGTCGTGCTCGCCGGGCTGCAACACCAGCACCGCAACCGCCACTTCGCCCCAGCGCGCGTCGGCCTGGCCGATCACGCTGCACTCGACCACCAGCGGGTGTTGCAGCAGCAGGTTTTCGATCTCGGCCGGGTAGACGTTTTCACCGCCGGAAATGATCATGTCCTTGGACCGGCCGACCACGGTGAAGCTGCCGTCGGGCGCCTGTTGTGCCAAGTCGCCGCTGTGGAAGAAACCTTCGTCATCACAGGCCGCACGGTCGGGCCAGTAGCGCTGGACCACGTTCGGCGCACGGATGCAGATCTCGCCCACTTCACCAGGCGCCACCACCGCATCCAGGGGGTCGCGAAGTTCCACCTCGACGCCGGGCGCTGGCCAGCCGCAGGAGCCGGCATGGTCCTGGGCGTGTTCAGCTGTGAGGGCAATCGAAAACGGGCCGGTCTCGGTGCTGCCGTAGACGTTGCAGGCCGGCACGCCGCGCGCATGAAACGCGGCCAGTGGCGCGGGCGGCAAGAGGCTGGAGCCGGCCCAGACCGCGCGCAGACTGGTCAGATCGGTGCCGGTCCACCGCGGGTGTTCGGTCAGCGCCTTGAGCGTGGCGGGCACCTGGAGCGTGAGCGTGGGGCGTTCGTGCACGATGCAGTCCAGCGTGGCCGTGGCGTCGAAGCGCGAAAAAAGCAACACGCGCGCGCCGACCGACAGCGCCGGCAGCGTCTGGAGGCACAGTCCGCCGACGTGGAACAGCGGCAGCACGGTGAGCACCGTGTCGCTGGCCGTCAGGCCCTGCACCTCGGCGGCGATGGCCATGTTGGCCAGCAGGTTGCCCTGGGTGTGCACCGCGGCTTTGGGGGCGCCGGTGGTGCCGGAGGTGTAGACCAGCAGCACCGGCTGGGCGAGCCTGTCTTCATGCGCAGGGTGGTTCGGGTCCGGTACGGTGGCAGGGCCGAGGCCCTGGGCCAACTCCGTGCACGAGAGGCGGCTCATGTCCGCTGGTGTCGGACTCGGCAGCGCCTGCACGGCTGTAGCGAAGCTGTCATCGTGCACCAGCAGCCTGGGCTGGCAGTCGGCCAGCACGGCGGCCCATTCGGCTGGTGCGAGCCGGTGGTTCAGCGGCACCAGCAGCGCACCGAGCCGCGCCAGCGCAAACAGCAGCACGATTTGCAGCGGGTGGTTCAGCCCCAGCCAGGCGACCCGGTCACCGGGCAACACGCCGTGCTGCGTCCGCAACTGGTCGGCGACGGTGGCTGCCCATGGCGCCAGGTCGGCATAGCGGGTGTCAGGGCCGGCCAGCGATCCGGGATCGCGCGCACCCAGCGCAATGGCCTCCGGGCGTTCGCGCGCCAGGCGATGGAGCAACCCGTCCAGCGAGCGGGCGGGCAAGGGCGGTGGAATTGCGGATGGCGCCATTTACCGAACTTTACGCGAGCGGCACAGACGCTTCACCCGCGCGCGTGAGCATTGACATCCCCAAGATCGCCGTGACGTCGTTGAGGCCGCCCTGAGCCGGCTCAACGGCCTGAGTGCTACGACCCGCGCGGCGGTGGAGCCCCGGTGCTCGCCTGCAAGGGCGCGGGGCGCTTGGGGTCTCATCCCGCCCGCTACACTGAAAGCCATGACCTCCCCGACACCGACCCGCCTCCTGATGATCGAAGACGATACCCGTCTGGCCCAGATGGTCACGGACTACTT
>Ga0209262_10000852_pt1 | contig 12973 bp, 13 predicted proteins | sample Lowcelwee11metaG_FD_187171 | JGI IMG/M metagenome (GOLD analysis project Ga0209262, IMG submission 187171) | Freshwater pond sediment microbial communities from the University of Edinburgh, under environmental carbon perturbations - Low... | ecosystem: Environmental > Aquatic > Freshwater >...
TAAGATGCTGTCTTATCATGAACTGTCTCATGTCCCTTATCTCGCAGCCTGAAAGATAAAGGTTGTCTGAAACTGAATCAGATAGCACCCTGTCGAGCTTCGTCGAAACCAGTTTCAGAACTTCGCGGGCAAGACCCCTGCTGGTGGTGTATTTTCCTCCCTCAACGGTAATCATACCTTCGATACCGTCGGTGGAATTATCATACACTTCGTACTTTCTTGACGTCTCGTATGACCCCTTGGTCTGGTCGTCAACCAGCGGCCTCAGTCCCCCGTAAGCATGCAGGATATCTGCGGTTGATAATTGTTTCCCGAAATTTTCATTTACACCCTTCAATATCTCGTTGATGCTCTCCATGGAGACGCGGTACTCATCAGGATTGCCGTAAAACTCCTTGTCGGTGGTACCGATGAGCGAATGATCGCGCCACGGCATAATCATCATGTGCCCGCCGTCTTTTCTCTGAAGTGAAACGACATGGTTGCCGGCGATCTTTTTTGTTATTATGTGAATGCCCTCCGAGCGCTTGACTTTATGGGCCGGGGTATCTTTTTTCGATGCGAGGTTGAGGATCTTGTCAGCCCAGGTACCCCCGCAATTGACAATCAGGTCAGCGCGAACATTTTTAGTTTCGCCTGTAAAGAGGTCCCTGACCTTTACCCCGGTGATCCTGTTTTCATTTTCAAAAATAAAGCCCTCGACGGGGGTGTAGTTTGATACCCTGGCACCATATTCGGCTGCCGATTTAATGAAAGCAAGGGTAAGTCTCTCCGGAAAGATGCTCTGATAATCAAAGAAATAAAACGCATTCCTGAGATTCTCCTTCCTGAGGTTTGGCTCTACCCTGATGGTTTTTCTGTGCGAGATCAGCTTATGGTTCTCGAGCTTTTTGCCTTTGTCCCAGGTGTCTTTTTTGTCATACGAAAGCAAATCGTACAGGTACATACCCAGGAGCATCTTCCAGATATTGCCTTTCCATTTCTTGTAGTTGGGCATAATAAAAGGCAGCGGATAGACAAAGTTGGGCGCGATGTTTCCGAGTATCCTTCTTTCACGAAGTGATTCGCGCACAAGCCTGATCTCTCCGTTTGCAAGATATCTCAGTCCCCCGTGGATCAGCTTCGAGGTTGCCGCGGAGGTGGCGCCTCCGTAATCTTTTTTTTCAAACAGGGCGACAGAGAGGCCGCGTGCAGCAGCGATGTACGCCACGGCGCCTCCGGTGATGCCGCCCCCTACGATTACCAGGTCAAATTTCTGCCCTGTCTCTTCTTCGACATACCTTTTCAGAACCATGTTCAATGGTGTTTTAAAGTAAGCATGTAAGTTACTTCAAAAACACCAAACAACATAATGTAAAGACCTTTCCCCTCCTGAGCCAGAGCTTGCCCCGATTTATCGGGGAGGGGAGCCGTCCCGAATTATCGGGACGGGGGGTGGTCTGTTCCTGTACTGGCAAAATCCATTATAATTATTCCTTAAACAGCCTGTACCTCGCTGACACCATCATCAGAGCGGCCAATAATACAAACAATCCTATGTTCCCGGCCAGGAAAGCATAATCCTTAAGCGCCAGAAGCACGAAAATGAAAACATATAGAATAGTCAGCAGTCCGCTTATGACAAGCACAATCCATCCCTTCTTCAGCAACGAACGGAAAAAAGCGGAGAGAAGACCTATTGTTGCCACCGACGAGATCAGGTATGCCACATTGAATCCGACAAGCTCGCTCAGTGAAGTAAGGAGTGAAAAGAACAGTATCAGCGCCAGAGACACCAGGAGGTAATAAAAGATATGAATACGCTCCTTCGACCTGATCTCGATAATGATCAGCACCAGGAAGGTCAGTGCAATGAAGAGCAGCCCGTACTTTGCACTTCGTTCCGCCTTGGTATAATGATCAGCCTGCAGGATCAGGTCAACCCCGAATGCATCATCCGATGGAGTGTAACTTTTACCCGTCCATACCTGCGGGAAGCTCCTGTTAAGATGCGTCACCACCCATCTGGCGGTGAAGCCATCCTCTTTCACATCCCTTTCGGCCGGGAGGAACGTGCCCATGAATGAAGGAGCATCCCATGCCGAGGCAAGAGATACCTCTGTCGTCTTTCCCACGGGGGAAAATGAGATGTTGCTGCTTCCCCTCAGACCAAGGTTTATGCTGAAACTCCCGCTGAATTTTCCGGGTATTGACGGATCTATTGCCACCGGGAAGGAGATGCCTTTTTCGAAGAGATCGGTCTGCCCTGCTCCCGGCTGGGCGATGATTACCTCCTTGTTGAAATTCATCTCCACCTTGTCCCTGATGCCCTTGTTGTCAGAGACACCTATTGAAATATATGCCTGTCCCCAGTCGTAGATGTAATCATTCAGATGCTCATAGCCTGCTATTGAGAAGCTGCCTGTCATCTGAATGTCAGAGTCATAGACCACCGTCTCATAAATTCCCCTGTACCTTTTCTCAGGCATCAGCCTGCCGGTGATCTTCAGGTCATCGGGAAGAATGTGCATTGTTGTGGTCACGTACTGGCCGTCACCTGAGATTACCTTTGTTCCGGGAACGTTCAGCACCGGACCGGTGATGGTCTGCGCTGCTGCCCACAGATTGCCTATCTCGGTTCGCGCTGTCTCAGCATTCTTTGATCGCTCCCTGATTACTTCCGTGATCAGCAGGAGCGGGATCAGAAGCATAAGTCCCAGAAATCCCAGAAGAATCATTTTTACAGTCATCGACTGGTACCATTTTTCCTGTTTTACAATTTCATTTTCCATTTTAGTTGTTTTTAGAGTACTTTGCATTTCAAAGTATATAAGTAAAAAAATTATTGTTTGTTTATAAGGTCTTCCAGTGCTTTGATATGGCGCCTGAAGCTATCCATACCCTCTTCTGTTATATTGTATTTTGTATTTGGCTTGCGGTTGATGAAGCTCTTTTCCATGGATATATAGCCTGCCTCTTCAAGCGCCCTGAGGTGACTGGCGAGGTTGCCGTCTGTTACTTCGAGAGTTTCGCGGAGGCTGATGAAGTCCATGCTGGTGTTCACCGCCAGCACAGACATGATACCCAGCCTGACACGGCTTTCAAAAGCCTTGTTGAAGTTTTCAAGCATTCTTTTCATCCCTTGTATCTGAGATGCATGAACAGACCGTAACCGATATGGATAATGCCAAAGCCGAATGCCCAGATAAATACTGACCACCGGGGCAGGAGAAGGCAGATAAGTCCTGTCACAACTTCCAGAACGCCAAGCCAGTGTATCTCGCCAAATGTGAATTTGCCGGCACTGATGACAGCCAGTCCGTAAAAGATAAGAGTAGACGCTACAGTTACATTGGCCGGGACCCTGCTGAGTGTCATCAGAGTGAAGAGACCTCCCGTTATCAACGGAAGGAGAAGGCTTGTAAGCATCCTGCGGGTGACGGGTGTCCATGCGCTGCGACCGGTCTGCCTTGCTTTGCGACTGGAAAAGATTACAGCAGCGGCAAGCGAAAGCACAAGCACAACTGCCATGTCGGTAAGAAGCAGCAGGATGGTTCTGGTTCCGGTAGCCTCGTCGGCGAATGGTCGCGAGTACCACTCTTCTGCCCCCGGAGTTCCGGAAATAATCAGATTCGCCACCACCGCCCCGGCCAACGCCAGCAAGCCGGCAATGATACCGGATAAGCCGCTGAGTGACAGGAATCTGGATGACTCTTCCATTATCTTCTTAATGACCTTAATGTCTTCAAGATGCTGATCTGGCTGGTTCATATAATAGTTTTATAGTACTTTGCACTACAAAGTAAATAAGAATATTTGAAATACAAATGTTTTTTATGATTCTTTTTACTTCAGAATTCAAAAATCGTTATTCCTTGTTCGATATTCACCTTGCTCCTCCACTTGGTGTAGACTGCCTCTTCGCCTACCGGTGGCTCGTCAACATGCTCCTTAATACCTGATAACCTCATACGTCACTCCTTCGACAGGGTACTCTCCAATAATAAGAGTCACTGTCGACGATGACATGGCCCCCACAACACCCAGTCCGTTTTCAATATTGGTGGAAACCAGCACCGGCTCGGTGATAAAGGCATCGTTGGTCTGCATGTGCGCCGAAGATGTTCGCAGGTACATGTACAAATCTTCCGTTATCGACTGTAGTTCAAAATCAAACAAGGAAAACTCATAATAATCCGTGTCCGGCCATCTGTGATTCAGCTCCAGCGTCAGGGCATACTCCTTCCCTGCTATCAGGTCATCATTAAATATATGATATGTGTTCTGAATCTGCATATCGAAAAGATCCTGCTCCTCCTTCCGGGGAGTTATTACCGGGTCATTGTCTGAGGCATAGCTGCAGTCGTTCACATATACAGAAACCGGCGTTTCCGGTGACCAGGGTACTGACTTGTCCCCGTAATACATGCCCTCAGCGCACCGGGCAGATATCCTGTAAAAATTATTTTTCCCTCCCGGGTCGCTAAACCTGACTTTAGCTTCCATTATGATATTTCCACCGGAGGGCAGGTTTTCAATAGTATCCAGGCCAATGACCGGGATAATATCTGGAAGCCTTACCTCTCCTGATGCCTTCTTCATCCCTGCCATCTCAACCTCTATCCTGTAAGTGCTGCCATAAACGGGTTTCACTCCCTGCGATACATACTTTGAATACGGTAAAGCTGAATAATATTCTGGCTGTGGTTCAGGCGCAACATAGGTCAGCGTCTCAATCAACTCACCGTCGCGGTACAGTTTCACCATGGCATCGGTGATCTGTTTGGGGACATACTTCTCTTCAAAGACAGCATGGCTCTTTGCGACAGACACCTTGATAACACTGTCGGGCTGAAGCAGTGAGTATATCACGATCTTCGGATCGATCTTTTCACCTGTGAACTTTATCTCCTCCGTGCATGCAACAGAAAGTAACGTCAGAATGGCAAGCTCCGGCATATATCGTAATATTCTTTTCATCCTCATCCGCGGTCAGAATTTAAATGAATACGAGATAGAGGGAATGATCGGGAAGAGACTCACCTTTTTCAGCACTGGCTTGCTGTAGTAGATATAGGTACCCGGATTGTTGGGATCGGGTTCCTCGTAATATTCAGTGTCCCAGAAAATGAAGAATGGGTTCTTCCTGTTGTAGGCATTGTAGACCGAGAAGCTCCAGGTGCGCAGCCCGTTCTTCTTCTGTTTGTGCAAGTTGAGCCCCAGGTCAAGCCTGTGATATGACGGCGTACGGTAGGAGTTGCGGCCCGGGAATTCCGTGATGGCATCATCGCCATAATAGTAGTATCCGGTGTTGAAGAAGTTCCCGGAGGGATACTCCATGATGCCAAGCGTGGCTGCGTTGCCTGTCCCGTAAACCCAAACCACGCCCAGGTCAGCCCGTGCACTGAACTTGTGCGTGATGGCTACACTTACGTCGTGTCTGCGGTCGTACTTGGCGGGAAAGACATTGCCGTAGTTAAGATTCTCGAACTGCCGTTCGGTCCATGACAGTGTATAACCGATCCATCCCGTTGTCTTGCCATAATTCTTCTCAACCATGAACTCGCCTCCATAGGCCCATCCCCTGCCTTTTTCCACCTTCGACTCCCACCCGGCTCCCGATCCTCCGAACGATGCACCCTCCTTGTATTCGATCAGGTTCTCCATCGTCTTGTAAAACGCCTCCACGGACATTTCAAGCTGCCACGGCAGGCGGAAGTTAGAGCCCACGGCCACCTGGTCAGACACGGGAGGCTCAAAATGCTTCGTGACAGGCAGCCACAGATCGGTAGGCATGCTGATCGCCGTTGTCGTGAGCAGGTGAACGAACTGCGTCATCCTGCTGTATGAGGCCTTGAACGAAAGGTTATCCGCAGCCATGAAGCGAAGCGACACCCTGGGCTGGAGTGAGAAATAGGTTGTGTCCTGGACGTTGAAGAGCGAGAGACGCAAACCGGCATTCATCTTCAGGCGCGGGGTGATGTCGAAGTTATCCTCGGTATAGAGAATGGCCTCATTGGCATAGATCTTCACCTCTCCAAAGGTGGTGTCAATGCCATAATTCTCTTCCAGCGGGTCAAACATGAATCTCGTCACTCCGGGCTTGAAACGGTGCAGGGTGTACCCGGCGCCAAACTTGACGGAGTGATGAATTGAGGGATAGTAGTCAAAATCGATCTTCGCACCCATGTCCTCAATGCCTGAAAAGTATCTGAAGTAGTCAACAGCCTTTTCTTTCGTCGTGAGGTCCTTCGTGACGGACTCCATGCTGATATCAAAGATGTAGCGGCTGTAGGTCAGGGTGGTGTTGCTGAAGATCTTGTTGCTGAACAGATAGTTCCACCTCAGCGAAGTGATTATATTCCCCCAGCTCATGCCGAAATCGTCTGTGTACTCGTATTCTGGTGCATCAATCCCATTATAGTCAGGCCTGCTTACGGACTTCATATATGCCCTGTCACTGCCTATGTAAGAGCTCAGGTATAGATGGCTCTTCTCCGAAAATTTGTGATTGATCTTGGCGTTGAGATCGTAAAAAGAATAACCGCCTGTCGTCCGTAGGTCAGCGCTCTGGTACCTCATCAAAAAAGGATAGATAATAATATCGGCGTAGCTTCGGCGCGCCGAGATGATGAATGAGGTCTTATCCTTTATGATAGGCCCTTCCAGCGATAGCTTCGATGCTATAAGGCCTATTGAAAAGTTACCATGAAACTCCTTCTCGTTACCTTCCTTCATATGGATATCGATTACCGACGAGAGCCGTTCACCGTAACGTGCGGGGAACCCTCCCTTGTAGAGCTGGACCGACTTGACGGCATCAGGATTGAACACTGACATGAAGCCGAAAATATGGCTTGCGTTGTACACCGGCACTCCGTCGAGCAGAAATAGGTTCTGGTCCGGCCCTCCGCCCCTTACATATATCCCGATTGAGCCTTCGGTGCCCGATTGTACACCGGGGAGAAGCTGTATTACCTTCAGTACGTCAGCCTCGCCGAAGATCACTGGCAGCATGGCGAATTTTTCCATCGGTATATCTATCATGCTCATCTGCGAGCTCTCCACCTTGGCCTGTGGTCCGGAAGCGGTTACCGTTACCTCACCGATCTCGCTCACTGACATGCTGAGCCCGAAGTTCATGACAGTATCGCGGATGAGACTAAGGTTTGTGGTCAGTACTTCATAACCAAGATAAGATACGACTATCTCTGCCTTGCCGGGTGTAAGCGGGAGACTGTAAAAGCCATAGTTGTTTGTTGTGGTGCCTGTGTAGGAGGCCTTTTCATACACGGCGGCATTTATCATCCGTTCCCCGCTGACGGAGTCGGTGACATAGCCACTGACGGTGATTTTCTGGGCTGAAGCCTGTACTGATGCCATCAGCAGCATCAGCGCAATAAGTCGCCTTATAGGCATTTCAATCAGAATCCTGTTACCTCTTTAAGGAATTTGCGCACGGCGCGTTTCTCGTCAAACTCAAGCATACGTGTTGGCAGCCGGACGGTCTTGCCGCTTTTGAGCATGATGCGGATATAATTCTCATCGGCATGAATGGACTCTATTTCGTCTATCCGGACGAACGACCTGACTGTCTTGCTGTACCAACGTATGGTCAGCACGCCCTTGTCAGCCGACAGCCTGTTGACCAGTGTGCCGAAGTTAAGGCTCAGGAAGATGACACCCAGCAGCAGAAAGGAAATTGCCTGTATCCAGAAGGCCCATAACCCGGGATCTCCGGTCACGACAATTACAATGAGCCCGACAAGAAACACTATACCTAAGGCGCGATAGATCTTCTCATAGGTTGCGTTGCGAAGCACCAGTTGTTTCATGATGTAGGATTTGTTCCTGTTAAAGATACGAAATTCCGGCGTAACGTATCAGGCTCTTCAGACGGCTGATGCAGTCTTCACAAAGGCTTTGCAGTATCCGGCTTGTCTGTTTTGCCCCGCGAGATTCTCAGCATCAGCTGTACGACGAGGTAAATAATGATTATGACAAAGAATATGGCTGCCATTCCCATACCCATCAGTTTCAGTGCATTTATCAATTCAGTGTTCATAGCGTTCCTCCTACATTAATCCTGACATAAGACCTATTATCACGCCGCCTGCAATGACTGATGCAATCTGGCCCGACACGTTTGCTCCCACTGCATGCATCAGCAGGTGGTTCTGCGGGTCAGCTTCCAGTCCCAGCTTTTGTATCACCCTCGACGACATCGGGAATGCTGATATCCCTGCTGCGCCTACCATGGGATTGACTTTTTCTTTCAGGAAAAGGTTCATGAATTTTGCAAATAGTGTTCCTGCTATGGTATCAAAAATAAATGCCAGCAGGCCGAGGGCCATGATCTTCATAGTATCGAGCGATACGAACAGTTCCGCTTTCATGCTGGCAGCGATTGTTATGCCCAGCAGCAGGGTGATCAGGTTCACCATGTCTTTTTGGGCTGTATCAGAGAGTGATCTGAGCACGCCGCACTCCCTGATCAGGTTGCCGAACATCAGGAATCCCACCAGGGCAATGGATGCCGGTGCTACCAGTCCTGCTATGATGGTGACCACTATCGGAAAGAGTATCCTGGTCATTCTTGACACGCTTTTCGGATTATATTTCATCCGTATTTTACGTTCATTTTTCGTAGTGACCAGTTTGATGGCAAAAGGCTGGATTATTGGCACCAGCGCCATGTATGAATATGCCGCGACGGCTATCGGTCCGATGTATTTGCTTTTCAGCACCTGCGACACCAGTATTGATGTAGGACCGTCGGCTGCTCCGATGATGCCTATTGATGCGGCGTCTTTCATCTCGAATCCCAGCAGTACGGCTATCACCACTGTGGCGAATATACCGAACTGGGCTGCAGCGCCGAACAGCAGCAGTCTCGGGTTGGACAGAAGAGGACCGAAGTCTATCATTGCTCCTATGCCAATAAACAGAAGCAGCGGCATGGCTTCTGAGGCTCCTATGCCCACCTTGAACAGCCAGTCGATTATTCCGGTGACCTCGCCGATGCCTTCGAGGTTCTGGTTCAGAGCGCCTGACAGAGGCAGGTTGACAAGTATTGCGCCGAAGCCCATTGGCAGGAGGAGAGACGGTTCCAGTTGTTTGGCTATGGCGAGGTAGATGAGTATACCTCCTATTATCCACATGAGTACCTGTTGCCAGGTGATGAGGGTAACGCCTTCGATTAGAAATTCCATGTCCGGGTTTCTTGGTTAGTTTTTTTGCCTGTTTCAGGGCGTTAAAATATCTGAAAAAATATTATCAAAAGATAGGAAAAGTCATAATAACTAAGACGGTAAGACAATGGAGCAGTTTTGCAAATTAATTCACAGACAATTTTGATTAAATTTACATTAGCCTAAAACTATACAGATGAAAACTGAATTTGTCATTTATAAGGGCGAGATCAAGTTCCTGGATAGCCAGATAAAGATCAGGGATGGTATTTTTAAGTGGCAAAAGAAAATGAGTATAGCTTATGCTGTGATTTACATTGCAGGTGGAGCTTATCTGGTCATCCGGCATTTCATGACGAATCAGAATTGGGCTTTGTTTGCGGGATTGGCAATTATTGCATTTGTAATTATTGGTTTGATTGCAGATTCAAAAGTCAACAGGGATAATGAGCTGGACGTACGTCAGGTTGAAAAAGCGGTGATCTCGGAAGATTTTATGTCTTACCTCAACCTCAGGTTATACCTGAAGAATTCGCAAAAACGCAAAGTACAGCTTGATTACAGGGATGAAGACCGATTTGAAAAGTTCCACCTTAGCGAGTTGATTGAAACCATGAAAAGCTATTCAATTGAGACAGAAATAAAGTAGTCTGCATTAAGGCTCAGGCGGTCCTCCTCATAATCCCGTGGTCTCTTTCAGGAAATTCCGGACATGACGCTCATCACGTAGAATCTATTGTTTCATATCTTCTTCTGTTTCTCGAAGAATTTAGTGAAGAAAACCATATATGCCGAGGACATAGTGCCCAGCAGAACTGCAAATCTTATGGCGCTGCCCTCACTTTCCCTGGGGGTTCCTTCCGCCAGGTCAAACAACAGAAAAACCAGATAAATAGTTGCGCTGAAAGCAACTGAGACCCCGGCAAAAAGCAGCAGTTTTCGTTTCATTATGTCACAAAGGATTTCAATGTTTTTGTTTTTCTTGCCTGTATTGCAGGTAGAATGACGCACCTGTCAAGAGAGCTGTGATGCCGGTCAGAATCATTGCCGGCCTGCCGTGAGAGCCGGGCGGAATCTGTGTGAACAGGATTATAGAACCCACCAGGCATATCACGCTGATGAATAACATGGTTTTCACTAACTTTTCTCTTACTCTTGAAGTCATTGCCTGATGCTATATGTTGTTCATTTTTCTTCTCCTGCCAGCAAATTCATCCTTGTTGTGCCTGTAGTAGATGTACGCCAGTAACAGATTAAGGATTGATACGATCAACAGGGCCTCCTGCCAGAAATTACGGAATACCGGTTTATTATAGAAGATCACAACCAACAGGCATATTATTAAGAATATGCTTGAGAAAGTGGTAAATCTGATCCAGGCCTTGTGCATAGCTGTCCGTTTAATTTAAGCCTATGTTAAGGTTTTTCATTTTAATATTGGCTTCTACTCATTTAATCTTCCTGTATCTTTCAATGCCTGCAGAGTTAATTATGCCACAAACAGATGCCCGGGTAACAGAAGAAATATTACTGCAATTATCAGAAATACAAGGCACCTTAAGGTGATGTTTCTGTAAAACTGATTCTTTTCTTGAGCATTTTTTATCTGGGCCAGGATAATTATTATTGCCCCAAGTACTATTCCGACAACCAGTAAGGTTTTAGCCATCGGATAACTGAGTATTGTAAACATTAAACCAATCGTTAAGATTGAAAGGGTTATACCTGTCCCGGTGGCAATCAGGATACTCCATAATGCTAGGCCTTGGTAGGAAACTGCGTTAAATATCTTCCATAACGAAATATTATTGAATAGTGCAAAGCCAAGAATGAAATAGAGACAGCTCAGTGTTATAAAAAAAACTGAGACAATCAGAGAATCAAGTGGCGTATTGAAGAGTGCAAGAAATAGGCCAATTACGGCTCCGATAACCAGGATCATTTCAAGCTTTTTCATTATTGTAGATTTAGTATTCTCACAGGATAAATATTTTTAGTCAATCACAATTGCTATAATTGAGTGCAAGATTGCTTACATTCAAAAAGTCATATCATATGAAAGGAGGTCTATAAATATTTTTAAAACCAGAATGTTGTGGCAGAAAATTATATATCCTGCTAATTGCCTAGTATGGTATTTTATATTCTATTTTTCAATCCCTTTTTCGAAGTCTCTTACTAGTTTCTTTAAGCGGTTTAAAATAATATATGTATCTGCAAATGGTGAAACGTCAACTGGCCTATTCAATAGGTCAAGGCTAGCTATATAGGCCTCTTCAAATTTCCCAGTCCTCTGAAGAAAAAGTATTTTTTCATATGCCGCTATCATTCGGTCAGGTGCCAGACTAATTGCAAAATTGTACTTCTCTTCCGCCTTGGAATAAAATCCTTGATATTCATAAAGTTGTGCTAATTTCAAGGATAAGGTAATGTCACAAAAGTATTTGCCAGCTTCTTCAAGAAGTTGCATAGCTTCAGTAGGCTTTCCTATTCCATTTAAAACATTTGAATAAGAAATTAGAAAACGTCCATCTGTTCTCAATCTTGGGTATAACTGAGCAAATAATTGTTCCGCCTTAATATTTGAGTGGTCATCAAGTGATAATGAATAGGCATATTGCCAATGTTTAAAATTCTTATAAGTATGGACAGCTTTAAACGCGAGCACAGCTGAGACCAGAATCAAAAAGAGAAAAAGTACATTAGCATAGCATTTGGGGCATTGAATTTGATAAAGAAGACGGTTTTTATTAGAAATACATGCTACTATTGGAATCATTAAAACTAACAATGGCGAAATTTTAAAGGGGAAATAAAACAATGAAATTATGAAGAAAGACAAAAATGGATAAAGCAATCTGTCTTTTGATTTAAGTAAGTTGTAGAAAATGATACAAAACAATGTGATAATCAAAATTAGGGCTATTATGCCAATTGTGACTCCAATATTAAGAAACTCATTAAATGGCGAGTGAACAACTTCTGGTGAAAATAAGCTCGTAATTGCTCTTTCATCCGATAAAATAGATGCTTGGAATTTAGGGTAATCTTTCTCAAAAGCGTACAATCCCCAACCAAAAGGCTTAGCAGCAATCATCTTTATTGAGACAAGCCAAATGAAGAATCGGCCATATACAGATTCCGGGTGCCAAAGAATTAACAAAAATACTAATAGAATTAGTAGTGCCAATAACATTAAAATAGTAACCAGTTTTATATGTTTGTTCAATAATAACCAAAGCAACCCACAACAAATAATAGCCATAAGACTAGTCCTTGCTTGAAGAAAGATTAATGTTGTTAAACATAATACAAATGCAACGTACCCAAGAATCTTCCAATGACGCACTTGCATAAAACAAAATGGCATAAGTACAGCCAAATAGGATCCTAACATATCTGGATTACCGAATGTGCCTCCCAAAGTAGAATTTTCATTTAAATACGGAGAGATACACACCTTTTGTAATATTAAAATAGCAATGTGCGCTATTATTACCAGAGGAACAATAATGAGGAAAAATCTGGTAGATACCTCAATACTTCTTGCATCATGATTACTAAGTTCTAATTTAGATACTGAATAATACAGCATATAAAAAAATGGTACATCTTTAACCAGAGGATTAGATTCCTGATAAAAAACAAACAACAAATAGATTATCAAAATTAAGATAACAATAGCGTCCGCCAGGGTAAAGTGAAATTTTAGGAAGTCTTTTTTATACCATAGAAAGAAAATCCCAAAGCTCGTGTAAGTTATAATGATAAATTCAATCCAAAACTGTTTACTATAATTGATA
>Ga0209262_10000853_pt1 | contig 12968 bp, 12 predicted proteins | sample Lowcelwee11metaG_FD_187171 | JGI IMG/M metagenome (GOLD analysis project Ga0209262, IMG submission 187171) | Freshwater pond sediment microbial communities from the University of Edinburgh, under environmental carbon perturbations - Low... | ecosystem: Environmental > Aquatic > Freshwater >...
ACTTGGGGCGCGGATGTCTTGCCCGCCGGCGGCCCAGTTGATCGGAAGCGTTGATCACTCTGTGGGAGCGGCGCCCACGGGTGGGCTTCCTGCTGGGACAGGGGACGGGCCTCCAGGGCCGACACCGAGCGGGCCCTAAGAGGGTGCCGCCTCGGCCCCGGACCTTGGCTTGTATTCGCCGGGTGGCTTTGTTACCTTCCCGACCGGTCCCGGCGTGCCCCAGGACCGTCTCTATGGTGGTCCGCGCCGGTCCCCCCGCAACGCGAAGCCGTGAACCCGGTCAGGCCCGGAAGGGAGCAGCCGCAGCGGTGGATGTGTGTGCCGGGGTGTGGCTGGCGTGGCCGCCTCCTCCTCTCAGCGGTCGATGCCTTTCAGCGATGGGTGTGTCCGGCCCCAGCCCCTTCGGGTAAACTCCGGCGCTGGCAAATCCACACCGGCGTTCCGACCCACCCCATGTCCTATCAGGTACTGGCCCGCAAGTGGCGCCCCAGGTCCTTCGCGGACATGGTCGGCCAGGGGCATGTGGTGCGGGCCCTGAGCAATGCCCTGGACCGCGGCCAGCTCCACCACGCCTATCTGTTCACCGGGACCCGTGGGGTTGGCAAGACCACCCTGGCGCGCATCCTGTCCAAGGCTTTGAACTGCGAGCAGGGGGTCAGCTCGACGCCCTGCGGGGTTTGCGCCGCCTGCCGCTCCGTGGACGAGGGACGCTTCGTCGATCTGTTGGAGGTAGACGCCGCCTCGCGGTCCAAGGTCGATCAGACCCGCGAGCTGATGGACAACGTGCCCTTCGCCCCCATCAGCGGGCGCTACAAGGTGTACCTTATCGACGAGGTGCACATGCTCTCCACCGGGAGCTTCAACGCCCTGCTCAAGACCCTGGAAGAGCCGCCGCCCCACGTCAAGTTCCTGCTGGCCACCACGGACCCGCAGAAGGTCCCGGTCACGGTCCTGTCGCGCTGCTTGCAGTTCACCCTCAAGCGCCTCGCCTTAGGGGAGATCCAGGGCCAGCTTGCCCACATCCTCGATGTCGAGGGCATCCCCTTCGAGACCCAGGCCTTGACCCTGTTGGCACGGGCGGCGGACGGCAGCATGCGCGACGGTCTGAGCCTGCTTGACCAGGCCATCGCCTTTGGCGGTGGGCGGGTGCAGGCAGAGGAGGTCGGGGCCATGCTCGGCACCGTCGGGCGAGGGGTGACCCTGGACCTGGCGGAGGCCCTGGCGGCAGGCGATGGGGCTCGGGTTCTGGTCGAGGTGGCGCGCATCCACGACCTGACCCCGGACCTGGGCGAGGTCCTGCGCGAGCTTCTCGCCCTGCTGCATCGCGTCGCCCTCTACCAGCAGGTCCCCGCGACCCTGGCGGCGGACGACCCGGACCACGGGCGCATCGCCGACCTGGCCGGGCGTTTGGCCCCGGAGGACGTGCAGCTGTTCTATCAGGTCGCCTTGCTCGGCCAGCAGGACCTGCCCCTGGCCCCGGACCCGCGCACCGGGCTGGAAATGGTCCTATTGCGGGCCCTGGCCTTCAGGCCCGAGGCCGGGCCGGAGACCCGACCTAAGGCTCAATCGAATGACGGGGCAGGGCGCCGGTCGGCGACCCTGGCAGCCCAACCCGATTCCCGGGGCCCAGCGGCTGTGCGCGGCGACCGAGTCGGGTACGGGGCGCCCCCGGCGCCGACTTTGGCACCAGCGGCAGACGACTTCGCGGGCTTCGACTCGGGACGGGCATCGCCACCCGGTGCTGCGACCGGGGCGTCTGGCGTCGCTCGTGGCCAAGGCCAGCACCAGCCAATGCCCGGGGAACGGTTGCGGGTTGCAGAACCTGGGCCGGCGGATCGCCCGGCGCCGAATGCGCCGGCGGCATCCGCCCCGGTAAGCCGCTCAACCGGCGATGTCCGCCTCCAGGGTTCGGGGGACTGGCATGCGCTGGTGGCCAGCCTGGGGCTGCGCGCCGCCGCCGCGGAGCTGGCGACGAATTGCGAGTTTGCCTCCTGGGACGGCGCCCGGCTGCGCCTGAACCTGGACCCGGCTGGGGAGCACATGCAGATTCCGTCCGCTGTCGAGCGCCTGCGTGGCGCCCTGGCAGAGGCGCTGGACACCCCCGTAGCTTTGGAGATTAGGGTACGCAAACCGGAGCAGGACACCCCGGCCCGGCGCCGCGTGCGCCAGGAGGCCGAGCGGCAGGCCCAGGCGGAAGCCCAGATGCAGGCGGACCCGGTGGCTCTGCGGCTGCAGGAGCGGTTCGATGCCGAATGGGTACCGGACAGCATCCGGCCCTTGGACTGACCAGGCGGCCCGCCGCGGCAAGGCCCCTCGCGCCCGATCCAGATCAACTCAAGCAGAGGTAGCGTAAGTGAAAGGCGGACTCGGCAACATCCTCAAGCAGGCCCAGAAGATGCAGGAGGAACTCCAGCGCGCCCAGGAGCGCCTCGCCCAGGAGGAGGTCACCGGCGAGTCCGGCGGGGGCATGGTCAAGGTCACCATGAACGGGCGTCACGAGGTCAAACGGGTCGCCATCGACCCGTCGCTGATGGCGGACGACCGGGAGATGCTGGAGGACCTGGTGGCCGCCGCCGTCAATGCTGCGGTGCAGCGGGTGGCAGAGCGGACCCAGTCCAGCATGGCCGGCGTCACAGCCGGGCTGCCCTTGCCCCCCGGTTTCAAGATGCCTTTCTGAGCTGCCGCCCATGGCCGAGCGGTCGCTGCTCAACCAGCTCATCGACGCCTTGCGCTGCCTCCCGGGGGTGGGCCCGAAGTCGGCCCAACGCATGGCCTTTCACCTTCTCGACCATGACCGCGAGGGCGGGCGGCGTTTGGCCCAGGCGCTGGGCGAGGCCATGGAGCGCATCAACCGCTGCGCCCGCTGCCGGACCCTGAGCGAGCGTGAGCTGTGCGCCCTGTGCGCCAACCCCCATCGCGATCCGAGTCTCCTGTGTGTGGTGGAGAACCCCTCAGAGATCGTCGCCATCGAACAGGCCACTGGTTTCCGTGGGCTCTACTTCGTCCTCGGCGGGCGGCTCTCGCCGCTGGACGGCCTGGGCCCGGCGCAGCTGGGTCTGGACGTGCTGGAGGCGCGGCTCAAGGAGGGGGGGCTGGCGGAGCTCATCCTGGCCGTGAGCGCCACCGTGGAGGGGATCGCGACCTCCAACTACATCGCCGAGCAGGCTGCCCGCCACCAGGTGCGTGTCACCCGCATCGCCCACGGCGTTCCCCTGGGCGGGGAGCTGGAGCACGTCGACGGCGGTACCCTGGCCCACGCCTTTGCCGGGCGTCATACCATTTGACCCAATACGGGGGAGATCATCATGTCCAGCACCATCTTCGGCCGGATCGCAGCGGGCGAAATCCCTGCGGATATTGTCTACGAGGACGACGACCTGGTGGCCTTCCGGGACCTCAGTCCCCAGGCTCCGACCCACATCCTGATCATCCCGCGCAAGCCGATCCGCACCCTCAACGACGTGGAGGAGGCGGATGCCGAGCTGGTGGGCAGGCTATTCTTGGCTGCCGCCAAGGTGGCCAAGCAGCTCGGGATCGCCGAGGCTGGCTATCGCGTGGTCGTCAACTGCAACGCCGTCGGGGGGCAGACGGTCTTTCATCTGCATCTGCATCTGCTCGGGGGGCGCCCCATGCAGTGGCCGCCCGGGTGAGGCGCACACGAACCCCTATGACGCGGACCCTGCAGCGGGTAGCATTAGGGCCCGTCGACACATCCCCGGCCAAACGTCCGGCGGGTCGTCTTTACACGCATCCACTGACCCGTTATCAGACGCATGACCGCCACCGCACAACAATCGTCGCCTTCTCCGGCCTTCGAGCTCAAGGCGGCGGGTTTCACCCTCCCGGTGATCCGGCTGCTGGGCGTCGATATGGATCTGGTGGCGGAGCAGATCGGGGCCAAGGTCGAACAGGCCCCGGACTTCTTCCGCAACACCCCGGTGGTCATCGATCTGACCGGGCTGACGGACACGGCCGGCGAGGTTCAGTTCCCACTGCTGGTCGGGCTGCTGCGTGGCTATGGCATGATCCCCTTCGGGGTGCGCGGGGGAAGCCCGGCACAGCACGCGGCGGCGGAGGCGATGGAGCTGGCCATCCTGGGTGACGCCCTGGTGCGGCGCATGGGTCAGCCGGCGGGCGGCAAGGCCAGACCCAGTCCTGCCGAATCGGAACCGGCGCCCAGGCAGGCGCCCAGTGCAACCCAGACCAGCGGTTTCACCCTGATCACCCGCCCGGTGCGGTCCGGGCAGCGGATCTACGCCGCGGGCGGAGACCTGTCCGTGGTAGCTCCGGTCAGTGCCGGAGCCGAGCTGATGGCCGACGGCAATGTCCATGTTTACGGACCCCTGCGTGGGCGGGCCCTTGCGGGGATGAAGGGGGATACCGAGGCGCGCATCTTTTGCCAAGACCTGCAGGCCGAGCTGGTCTCTGTGGCCGGGCACTATCGCGTCAGCGAGAATATTCCGAACGAGCTGAAGGGCTATCCGGTTCAGATTTTCCTGGATCAGAAGGTCTTGCGGATCGAGAAGATTTAGGCATCTGCGGGCCGGTCCACCACCGACCCGCGGTGGCGACATGGTCCCATGTTTCGAGTGCGCTTGCGTCCGGTAGAGCCCCGGAGCGGCAAGTGTCCAACACAGGCAAGCGGGGCAGCGGCGCGCAGATGCCGCGCCCAAGCCGAGGGGACTTGGTCAGGGCGGAGTTGTAGCCAACGCCTGGATGGGCGTGGCACAGGGTCCGCATGACACAGACCTCATCGGGACCACCTCGCATATCACTGCAAACCGAAGGACCATACCCGCGAAGGAGGGTGTCAACTTGGCGAGAATCATTGTAATCACGTCTGGCAAGGGCGGTGTCGGCAAGACCACGACCAGTGCGGCCTTGGCCATGGGACTAGCACTGCGCGGCAACCGCACGACGGTCATCGACTTCGATGTGGGCCTGCGCAACCTCGACCTCATCATGGGGTGCGAGCGGCGCGTCGTCTACGACTTCGTCAACGTCATCAATCGCGAGGCCAACCTCAATCAGGCCCTGATCCGTGACAAGCGCTGCGACAACCTTTACGTCCTGCCGGCCTCTCAGACCCGCGACAAGGAGGCACTGACGAAGGAGGGGGTGGGGGCGGTGCTCGAGGAGCTGTCCCAGACCTTCGACTACATCGTCTGCGACTCCCCGGCCGGGATCGAGCACGGTGCCACCATGGCCATGTACTTTGCCGACGATGCCATCGTGGTCACCAACCCCGAGGTCTCGTCCGTGCGCGACTCCGACCGCATGCTCGGAATCCTCGCCAGCAAGTCACGCCGGGCCGAGACCAACGCGGAGCCGATCCGCGAATTTCTGCTGCTGACCCGCTACTCTCCGGAGCGCGTGGCGCGCGGGGAAATGTTGAGCGTGGACGATGTCCAGGAGATCCTCTCCCTGGAACTGGTTGGGGTCATCCCTGAGTCGAAGGCGGTGCTGGGCGCCTCCAATGCCGGTGTCCCGGTGATCCTGGATAAGGAGAGCGATGCCGGCCAGGCGTATTCGGACACGGTCGCCCGCTACCTGGGGGAGTCTGTACCGCACCGCTTTCTTGAGGTCGAGAAGAAGGGCTTCTTCAGCCGCTTATTCGGGGGGTAACACATGGGCCTGCTCGACTTTTTTCGATCCTCGCGGCCCAACAAGGGTACCGCCTCGGTGGCCAAGGAGCGCCTCCAGATCCTGGTGGCCCACGACCGCGCCGAACGCCACCGACCCTCATACCTTCCCCGTCTCCAGCGGGAGATCCTGGAGGTCATTCGCAAGTATGTGGACGTGGACATGAACGCCGTCTCCGTCAACTACGAGCAGGACGATCAGCATGAGATCCTCGAGCTCAACATCATTCTGCCGGACGGGGCCCAAAGGGCGTGAGAGTAAACCCAAGGCCAGTGTCGATGTCCTAGACACTGCGATGGGGCCGCGCCTTTGTCGCGGCGTTCTGGACCGGGGGTTGGCGGCCCGCCGCGGTCATTCGTCTCCAATGTCCCCGAAAGGCGGAATGCCGTGTCGGTGGTGATGCCCGATCACCCCTACGTCCTAATCGGACTGGCCTCTTTCCTCCTGGGGTCGGCGGCCGGTTTTGTGATGCACCGCTCCGACTTTTGCATTGCGGGCATGTTTCGGGACCTCTTCCTGTTCCGCGACAGGTTCATGCTGCGCATGCTCGTGTTGGCTGTTGTTGCCAGCATGATTCTGTTCGAGGCGGCGCGTCTCATGGGGATGTTGTCCCCCTATCCCTTCCCGTTGCTCGGTCCGCCGTCGCTGGCCAATCTCGTCGGCGGCCTCCTGTTCGGTATGGGGATGGTCCTCGCCGGGGGCTGCGTGATCGGGACCCTCTACAAGATGGGGTCAGGCAGCCTGCTGGGGGCGCTCGCCTTTGCGGGGCTGATCGCCGGGAGCACGGTGTACGCCGACATCGACCCTGGGTGGAGCGCACTGGTGGCTGCCACCACCGTCTTTCCAGGTAAGGTCACCATCCCCGAATTCGTTGGGGTGTCCCCAGTACTGCTGGTCACCCCCGTCGCGATGGCCGCAAGCCTTCTGCTCCTGCGCTGGTACCGCCAGGACCGCTGGCAGCGACGCTCGGCGGCCGAGGGTTACCTCCAGCCGTGGAAAGCGGCGCTGGCCCTCGCGCTGATCGGAATGCTTTCGTACGTGCTGGTCGGGATGCCGCTGGGCATCACAACCTCATACGCCAAGATCGGGGCCTACATCGAGAACGCTGTCGCGCCGGAGCACGTGGGCGATCTGGCATACTTTCACGCGGAGCCGTTGATTTACCGACCGCCTCTTAGCGACGTCACCGTGCGCGGTGGCGCTGGACCCGTACTGGACGGGATTGCGGCGATCCAGTTTCCGCTGATCCTCGGGATCGTTCTTGGTGCCGCCTGCTCCGCGGTCATGCTGCGGGAGTTCAGGATCTACTGGAGGGTGCCGCTGCGCCAGTGCGTGTCAGCGGTCATCGGTGGTGTCGTTATGGGGGTCGCTGCCCGCATGGCACCCGCCTGCAATGTGTGGCACCTGCTGGGCGGAGTCCCCATCTTGGCCGCGCAAAGCATCCTGTTTGTGATCGGAATGGTGCCCGGTGCCTGGTTGGGTAGCCGGCTGCTGACGCGGCTGGTGCTGCGTGCGTGACCCGGCGTGCGCGCCTTCGGCAGCGCGGCCAGACCGCACTTGATAGAGGGTTTGCGAGTCCATGTCGAACGCGTCCCAAGAGCTGATCGAGATCGATATCCGGGGACAGATCTGTCCGTCCTGCCTGCTCACGACCCTGCGCGAGGTGAACCAGCGCCAGGCCGAGCTGAAGGCGGGGGAGGTGTCGCTGCGAGTCAAGACCGACAGTCGCGATGCCACGTCCACCATCCCCGCCGCGGTCGGCAACATGGGTTACCCGGTGACGGTCGAGAAGAGGGAAGGGTACTATCTCATCCTCATCGACGGCCGGCCGAGGGAGGGGGCCGCTCAGGGTGGGGCCATGACATGAAGGACGGACCGTCGACGACGGAACACCTCGCTCCGGTCAGGGGCCGCACTCCGCCGGGCGAGTTCGACAGGCTCCGAGCGGAGGTGGAACAACTCCGCTCGCAGGAAAAGCGCGCCGTCGCTTACGTCCGCAGCAAGGTGGATCAGCTCCTGCGAGTGATCGGGACGCTGCCGCTGCGTCCGGAGGAGCTGGACGACGCGACCCTGCTCGCGCTGGATCCGATTGGGATCCTTGCCGAGTCCTTCGCGCAGATCCTGCAGCACCTGCAAGAGGTCAGTGAGGACCGAGCCCAGGCTCGCGACGAGCTACAGGCGATTTTCGACTCCGCCGGAACGGCCATCGTTGTCGTCGACAGCACGCAGCGGTTGCTGGCCTGCAACGTGCGCGCCCGGGAGCTGTTCTTCCAAGCCGGGGGCGAGACGGTCGGACGGTACCTGCCGGAGGTGTTCTGCGACCCCTCGGGTCCTTCGGCCGAGTGTGTCTACGAGCGCATCATGCGCACGCGCTCGTCGCACGTGCGGGACGACTTCCTTTACGGGGGGCGCCACTTCCACGTCGTCGGGACCCCGGTGAAGGACAAGGCGGGGCGGGTCTGTCAGGTCGTGCTGATTTACACCGATATCACGGCGCGGCGGCTCGCAGAGCAGGCACTGCGGGAAGCCGAGGCGCGTCTCAAGACCATCCTGAACACGGTGCAGGCGGGGATCTTGCTGATAGACGCTGAGACCCATGTCATCGTGGACGCCAACGATGTCGCCGTGAGGATGATCGGGGACCCGCGGGAGCGTCTGGTGGGCTCCGTGTGTCACAAGTACTTGTGCCCCGAGAAGGAGGGCCAGTGCCCCATCACAGATGGCGGTCAGGCCCTGGACAACTCCAAGCGGGCACTTCTCACTGCGGCAGGCGGCTGCATCCCTGTCCTGAAGACCGCAGCCCGGCTGAGCCTGAACGGCCGCGACCATGTGGTCGAGAGCTTCATCGACATCACCGCCAGCAAGCAGGCCGAGGATGCCTTGCGGGAGAGCGAGGAGCGCTACCGTTCCCTCTACGGCAACATGCATGAGGGTGTCGCCCTGCACGAGCTGGTCTACGATGCCTCAGGCCAGCCCGTGGACTACGTGGTCCTGGACGTCAATCCGTCCTATGAGCGCATCTTGGGGATCCCCAGGACTCGGGCGGTAGGGGCCAGGGCATCGGCGCTGTACGGCGCCGGCGAGCCCCCACACCTCGACATTTTCGCAGAGGTGGTCCGTTCGGGCACCCCCGCCTGCTTCGAGACCTTGTTCGATCCCATGCAGCGGTTCTTCAGTATTTCGGCGACCTCGCCGGCGCCCGGCCAGTTCGCCACCATCTTCGAGGACATCACGGAGCGCAGGCGTGCCGAGGACGAGATACAGTCTCTCGCATACATGGACACGCTGACGGGGCTGCCCAACCGCATCCTGCTGCAGGACCGGTTGAGTGGAGCCCTGGTCCGCGCCGAGCGCGAGGCTTGCCTGGTCGGAATCCTGTTCCTGGACTTGGACCGCTTCAAATCGGTCAACGACACCCTGGGACACGCCGTGGGGGACCTCCTGCTGAAGTCGGTTGCCGACCGGCTGAGGGAGTGCGTGCGCAAGAGCGACACGGTGGCACGCTTGGGCGGAGACGAATTTGTGGTGGTCCTGACGAGCCTGCAGCGCGAGCTGGATACCACCCTGGTCGCCCAGGAGATTCTCGGGCGGCTCGCTCAGCCCTATGCGATCGGGGACCGCGATATCCGTAGCAGCGCCAGCATCGGAATCGCCGTCTACCCTCTCGACGGACGGGACGCGGGCACCCTCCTGACGAATGCCGACATGGCCATGTATGCGGCCAAGGCCCGGGGCCGCAACACCTACCAGTTCTACACCGACGCGATGAACCGCCGTGCCTTGGAGCGGCTGGATCTGGAAAACAGCCTGCGCCTTGCCCTGAAGCGGCAGGAGTTCTTCCTTCAGTACCAGCCGCAGGTGAACCTGTCTCACAGCAGGATCACAGGGGTCGAGGCCCTCCTGCGCTGGCGCCACCCAGAGCAGGGCCTGATACCTCCTGGGCGTTTCATCCCGGTCGCGGAGGAGACGGGCCTGATCCTACCGGTGGGGGAATGGGTGCTGCGCGCTGCCTGCGTTCAGGGCAGGGCCTGGCAGGATGCCGGGCTCTCCCCCCTGCGCATCGCGGTCAATCTTTCCGGTCAGCAGTTCAAACAGCCCGGTTTCGTGGACTTGGTGCGGCGCACACTGGAAGAGACCGGCATGTCGCCGGAGCTCTTGGAGCTGGAGCTGACCGAGAGCATGATCGCGGAGGACGCCGGCGAGACCTTGAATCGACTCAGCGCGCTCAAGTGCATGCACGTGCACCTGGCGCTTGACGATTTCGGCACCGGATACTCCTCCCTGAGCTACCTCAGGAAGTGCCCTATCGACCGCATCAAGATCGCGCAGACCTTCGTGCGCGATATGTCCACCGACCCCGGCGACGCGGCCATCGTGGAGACGATACTGGCGATGGCGCGCAGCCTAAATCTGGAGGTCATCGCCGAGGGGGTCGAGACCGCGGAGCAGTTCGGATTTCTGAGGTCGCGCCAATGCAATGAGATGCAGGGGTACTATTTCGCCGTACCACTCCTGCCGCAGGACGTGGAGCGCCTGCTCCGGGAGGGCTCAGTGCCTCTGGCCAAGCGGCCGGAGGGGCATGTCTAGGCGCGACTGGAAACCGGGGATCGCTGGTCAGACCAGTCCGTAGCGGGCCTCCATGTCGCGGTAGACCAGGGTCGATACGGAGCGGATCGCGTCGGCGCGGCGCTTGATCCATGCCCCGTAGGACTTGGCCGCGGTGGGTCGTTCGATAATCCCGACGAAGGTATAGGGCCGGCTACGGCCGCGAAAGTCCATGGCTTCGACGATCCCCATGTCGCCGCATAACTGGGCGGTGGATCCGGTCTTGTCGTAGACCCTGACCGTGTCGGGGATGGCCTCGACGCCGCTGGCGATACGGTCGCGATTCGGCAGTGCCATGATCTCACGCAACTCCGCGGCATAGGGAAGATTGTCGTCCCACAGGGCCGTGAGGAACCGCTCGTAATCGGCGGCGGATGCCTGGTTCCGATAGGTGCGGCCGTTGGCCGGGATGGTCTCCACGATCCGGGTGTCGCGGAAAATGGCGGGGGCCTTGCGCTTGAGCACCCGCTCGACATCGGCGGCACCGCGGCTCGCATTGTGGCGACTGACCATGGAAATCAATTGGTTGGTGGCCGGGTTGCTGCTCCGGCGGATGGAGCGCTCCATGATCTCGCGGACCTCTCCGGTGTACCGCACCCTGCCGCCGGAATCCTCCACCGTGTAGAAGAAGGCCTGGGCCACGAAAGGCTTGATCATGCTGGCCGCCTGCCGCGGGACGTCTCCGTTGATGGACACCAGTCTTTCACGCGTCGTCAGGTCGTAGACTGCCCAAGACGATTTCTCGTCGGCGCCGATCATGCGCTCCGTGCGCAGCTGCCGGAGCAGTTCCAAGACCTCCGCCTGCAGGGATGCGTCGGCGGATGCGGCGCGGGCCAAGGAGGGCGCGCCCATCAGCACCGCCGCGGAACAGGAGGCAAGCGCACCAAGAAACTGTCGGCGAGTTGGATGCGAGGCCCCGGGTGCCGATTGCGAAGCGCCCATGAAAGATGGATCGCGGCTCATGGTCGATTCCTACCCCTAGACTCTGCGTGACCGGACGAACGACCCCTAACGCCTCGCTCCTGCCCGTAAGGAGGGGCGTATCGTGCGCCTAAGGTGATGGCGCCTTCCATGGGATTAGGGTAGGCCGAGCCGGGTCCAATGGCAAGACTCGCTTCGAAGGTTTTTCGATATTTCTCAGTGTGCTTCACGCGATTCCTGATGCCAGTCATCAGCGCGATAGGCGGCGGAGTGCTTGGCGTCACATGCCCCTGGCCCGCATCTGGGGCTGACGTGGTATCGAAAGGGCCAGGATCGGTGCGGGCGGTTAGGTCGGGTGCAGGCCGGTCGGGGTACAACCCGCGGCGGGGCCAGGGCGCCCCGCCACTTCACAAGGATGCAACTGATTGAAAATCCAACCGGATCAGAGAGGGGCTGGGTCCAGGGCGGTTCGAAAGCCTTCGGCGGCGCCTGTTTGGATAGACAACGGACTCCGCCTCTATTGAACGCTGCCGAACGACTTGTCCGCCGCTCCGGCGGGTGCCTCAAGTCCGGCAAGGCGACAGCCTTGGGCAACCGGTCCACCGGGGAGGAGCCCGTAGAGATACTTGAGGCCGCCTGCGGCGTGGAAGCGCTCATCGAGCGCGTCGTGGAGCTCGCGCACATTGGTGCGCGGATGTTCAGCAAACCACCCCTGCAGGGCCTTGATGACCTCCCAATGATCCGCGCTAAGGGCGATTCCGTCGGTCCGTGCAATGGTCTCGGCCGTCGTTCGGGACCAGTCGGCCGGGGCGTTCGGGAAGTCCGGGTCGCGATTCGCCGCGTTTGGGTTCAGGATGTCGGACATGGTCTGTGCCATCTGCATGTTCCTCCAGTTGTGCCGAATTGTTTGACGCTGCGGGTCAATGGTGTCGTACGAGAGCCGGTCGGTGCTCCCCGGCCCGTCGCTCCGGCCGCCGCCCCTAAGGGCATTCCCCCGACGGAAGTGTCGGCCCGGTCACCCCGCTCGTCAAGGCGTCGCGCCCGAGCCGTTGGCGATGCGTATAACCCGGCGAGGCGCGCCCGGGGCTCTAGGCGAGAAAGGCAGCCGCGGCGGCTCCGATTGCAAGGACGAGCGCCGCAGCCCCCAGGGCGTAGCTGTTACGCAGCTTTCGCTGCAAGGTCGCCAGGGTCTCCCGATCGCGCGCGAGCGCGGCTTCAACCACGTTTTCCGCCTCGCTGCGGGCAATCTGGGTGCCTCGGCTCGTCACGGTGGCATCAACCGTTGCCTGTATCCTGCGCAGGGCGTCCGGGTCTTCCTCGTGCGGCGCGTTGGCCTCCTGGACACACTGTTGCACCAGTCGCAGGAAGCCGTCGCGCTCGACGTCGAAATGGCGACGGACTGCGGCTGGGATGATCTCTTCACGCAGTTGTTCGAGGTCAATGGCCGGGGCCTGCGGGACCGGGGCTGGGATGGGTGCAGGGGGCGGGGCGACGACCGGCGGCGGCGTGGGCGCCGGGGCTGGTGGGGCGAGGGCGTCCACCGCCATTTCCACCTGCTCTACAATGACCTGCCGAAGCTGGGTCGTGAGCCTTGCGAGCTGCGGCTCCATGGCCTCCGCGAGGCGGCGGCTGAGATGAGCTTCGATCCAGGCATCGATCTCGGCCCGCGTGGGAGCCGGGGCCGCGAGGGCGGTTGGGGCTTGAGCGGGCTCCGGGACAGGGGCCGGGGTGACCTCGGCCAGTTCGGCCTGAGCGGCCAGCGCGATTCGGATCTGGTCCAGGACCTGGGGTAGTTTCTC
>Ga0209262_10000854_pt1 | contig 12957 bp, 11 predicted proteins | sample Lowcelwee11metaG_FD_187171 | JGI IMG/M metagenome (GOLD analysis project Ga0209262, IMG submission 187171) | Freshwater pond sediment microbial communities from the University of Edinburgh, under environmental carbon perturbations - Low... | ecosystem: Environmental > Aquatic > Freshwater >...
ATCCAAATTCAGGCAATATTCCAAAGTGCCTATCGGAAGCGGCATGACCGGCCGCGATGTTGCAGAAAAGATGCTGCGTGACAGCGGTATAAAGGATGTCACCGTTCACAGTGTTGATGGTGAGCTTACTGACCATTACAACCCGATGAAGAAAACCATCAACCTGAGCCGTGAGGTTTACTCAGGCGCCAGTGTTGCTGCAGCAGCAGTTGCTGCTCACGAGACAGGGCACGCCATCCAGCATGCCAGGGCATATGCTTGGCTGACACTGAGGTCAAAACTGGTACCCGTCGTCAGCTTCTCATCAAACTGGGTGCAGTGGGTGCTTCTTGCCGGGGTGATACTTCTCAACTCAAGGCCCGAGATACTCCTGATCGGAATAGTGCTTTTCGGACTTACAACCCTGTTCAGCGTCATAACGCTGCCTGTGGAGATCAATGCATCAAAGAGGGCCCTTGCATGGCTTGCCGACTCCGGCATAACATACTCTGGGACACATGACAAGGCTGAGGATGCACTCAAGTGGGCGGCATATACATACGTAATCGCCGCACTCGGATCACTTGCAACGCTGGTATACTACATTATGATGTTCCTGGGCTCCAGGGACAGATAGAGAATCTCTTCATCTTCCCTCAACATAGAGGAATTTTGTTCTCTTGACCATGTAACTTATTACGGCCCAGAAAATCAGTGCTGCAACCAGCAGTACGATATAGAGCGATTCCATGTAGATCTTTCCCGTAACGGCCAGGTTGCGCACCATATCAAGCACTGCAAAGACAATAAACAGGTTGGCTGCCCTGTTGTATTCACGCTTCAGAACCGCCCTGAAAGAGAAGGGGAGAAGTGACTTTGTGTAATGCCTGAATCCCGGTATCACCGCTTTCACGCGAAAGGCCCATATGTCATAGGCCTCTCCGAACTTGCGGCGGAGATACTGCTCTTCGGCAAAAATAATTCTCTCATAACATATCCAGAAGAGCAGGATATAGATGACAGTGCACCAAACAGACCTGAGGAACAGTACAGGTCCGAGACCCGCAAGAAAGTTTCCCGCATAAAGGGGATGGCGTATAACTGAGTAAATGCCCGTGGTATTGAGTTCGTCTGCCAGCTGATCTATCACACTCCTGCCCGAAGTGTTCCTGGGGACGTAGCCGAGGGTATACGACCTAAGGGCCTCTCCTGCGAGCGATACGGCGATACAGATCAGCTCCCAGGTCAGGCTGAAGTATATTACGCTCCTGTTTGCTATGAACAGATAACCGGAAGCCAGAGCGACGATGGCCACCGGTAACCAGTTTCTTCTTCTGAATAACCAGTTTCCGGATTTCTCAAGTTCATGGACAAGTGACATACAATCGGCGTTGATGCCGTAAATGTATGAAAATTTCAGAAACTATACTTTATCCTGAGGAAGCCCATGTTGATCTGTGTCTCATCACCTGAGACAACGCTCTCGAAATACTGCCATACCAATGAGAAGTCGACGTTTTCAGCCATTGAGAAGTCAACTGAGGGGCCTGCATAATAACCCTTCAGATCAGGATACCATATAGCTGACAGAGAGAGGTTAAGCAGCGGCATGGGTGCATAGGTCACCTGTCCCATCAGGGTGAACTCAGAGAAGGCGAGGCTTCTTGCAGTCAATCCCCCCCTGTAAAAATCGCTGAAGCTGTCAATGGCGACAGGATTGCTTGAATACATAAACTGTGTGATGGCGGTGAATTTATCAGAAAATACCCTGTCGATTCCGGCGGTTGCTATCACTGTCCCCTCTTCAGACGGTGAGTCTCCGAATGGAAGAAACCATGTTGCCTCGCCCCTTAACGAGTATGAGCCGGCATTGGCTGACCACCCTGTTCCGAGGGTAATCATATCTCCTTCACTCTCCCCGGCAAGGAACTGAAGGTCGGCGTAAGGGATGGTGAAGCGCCATAGAGCGGCAGCAGTGACCGCCCCGGTGTTATCTGCCTTTACTGCTATTTCAGCAGACGATGAAGCCCCCGGTGACCAGATCACCCTGACGGCGTCGCTGCCGGGACGCTCGATATAGTCAAAATCAAAATAGGAGTATGTATTGAAGATATCATTGGGATTCCATACCAGTGCCTGGCTCCAGTTTATGCGCTGGCGGCCTGCCCTGACCTGAAGGGCCCCTGCAGTGAAATCGACTGATGCCCTGTCAATGAAGGTATTTAAAATGACTGACTGTTCATCGATTATATTCCATGACATGTCAACCCATCCCTGGTCATAGCCTATCGAAGAGGCGTATGACGGGTCCGCAAGCAGCAGATCACCCGTTATGAGCCTGTTCCGAACCTCGAGTGTAATGGTTGTCCTGCTGCCCGGATAGGCTTTGAAATTGAGCCTGTTATGAAGCATGCTGCTGTTAATCCAAATATCCGAAGGGTTCTCAAACATGGCGTTATGCAGCCACGATGCATAGCCGCCTGCTGAGAACTTCTCCGGCGTCTCCTGAGACTGCGATGATATCGTGAGTATTATCGCAGCCACTGTCAGCAGAGCCTTCTTCTTCATCAGTTATTGTTTACCCTTACGTCAGATACAATGCGGCCGTCTTCCAGTGTTATTACCCGGCGGGCCCTCTTCATCACCCTTATGTCATGAGTCGAGAAGATGAAGGTCATCTTTTCATCATGATTAAGTTTCTCCATTATGTCAAGAAGTGTCTCTGCAGATTTTGTGTCGAGGTTTGCCGTGGGTTCGTCTGCCAGGATGAACTCCGGCCTGGGGGCCAGCGCCCTCGCCACCGCTACCCTCTGCTGCTGCCCCCCTGACAGCTGCGAGGGGCGGCTGTTATGACGGTCAGAGAGTCCCACGGATGCCAGCATCTCATCGGTGCGGGCCTTGCGTTTCTCTTTGGGCCACTTCTGCAGATTCAGGATGAACCCGACGTTCTCCGAAGCAGTGAGAACCGGTATCAGGTTATACGACTGGAAGACGAAGCCCACATGTTCCATCCTGAAGTCGATCAGTTCCGAAGGCCTAAGCTCAGAAAGCCGGTGCCCTGCGACAATGATCTCCCCTCCGGTGGGCTGGTCAAGGCCGCCGATGAGATTCAGCAGCGTCGTCTTACCTGACCCTGACGGCCCGACAATCACCGCAAAATCACCTTTCTCAAAGCTGAGAGTGACACCGTTAACTGCCTTCACCTCTACCTCGGTATCATGGTAGGTCTTATAAACATCATTGATTTCGACTACTTTCATGGTTATCGGGTTTTGTTGTTATTCTCCTCTTAAAGCTTCCACCGGATTTAACTGCAGCGCTTTGCGGGCAGGGTATACAGCTGATAATATTCCGGTGATAACGATCAGCACGGTCAGCATTATAAAGAAATCGGCACCTATTGTGGGATAGAGATGGGCAGAGTATCCGAATGCTTCCATCCCTTCTGAATATTTCACAAGGTTAATGCCGGTGTGACCGGTTATTGCTATGACTACCCCGCTGACCAGCATGCCGGCAAAGCCTCCCACGACCGAGAGGAATATCGATTCGAGCATTATCATGGTGAAAACACGGCGTCGGTTCATCCCTATTGCCGACAGCATGCCAAGCTCGCGCGTACGCTCGAGGACAGACATAAGCATTGTATTCACTATTCCGAAAGCCAGGGCAGCCAGTATCAGTGCCATAAAAATGCCGTAGATCTGGTTCATGTAATCGGCTATCATGGCCAGGTCCGTCTGTATCTCCTTCCAGTGCATTACTTCAAGGCCGGGCAGGGCCTCCTTCACTTCAGGGGTCACCCTGTCGGTTAGGTCATTGTCTGCCAGCCGTGCAATTATCCGGTGGTACTCTCCCTCCCCGAGACCAGTCAGTCTGCGGAGTTCATTTTCGGGAACAAACACGGACATCGCTTCGAAAAGGTCGTTGTTTGTACGGAAGATGCCGCATATCCTGAACGCAGCCCCGGTCTGATTGTCGTCAGCATCAAGAAAGGTAAGTATGATTCTCGACCCTTCGCGGTATGACCAGGCTGCCTCCCTGATCATCATCCCGTATTCTTTTGCCTCCCTGGCAGATAACAGTCCGGCAAGGGCTTCCGTCAGCTTCTTCTCGGTGGTGAACCGCTGGTCTTCAAGTGGTTTAAGCTTTTCAACCACAGAAGATGGCACCCCGCTTTCTTTAAGCGTACCGAGCGACTCCTCCGTCAGAATGTACCTGATGATATAGAGTTCCTTTGCCAGTTTCTCTCCGATGAAGGCACTGTTGAGCCTAGTCTCACTGCCGAAGTAGCTCCCTGTTCCCGGGATAAGCCTCGTTTTGAGGGTGAACATCTCCTCTTCCCCTTCGACATTTATGCCGGTGACCTCCACTCCGGTGCTCCCTGCAGAGGTAGAGGCAATACCCCTCACAATGATCCTCTCTGCGATGTGGGTTACTTCCGGTATGTTTTGAAGTACTGAGATCACTCTTTCGGGCTCCGGGATGACGTTCTTTAAGTCACTGCTGCTCCTGAACTCCTTGTGGTTGATCTGGATATGCGAGAGCTCCTCGTTCACAGCGGCATCAATCCTCTGAACAATGGAACTGTTTATTGCTGCCATCGCAAAGACACCTGCAAAGACACCCACCGTAACGGCAGCAATGACTGTCAGGCTTCTTGTCCTGTTCCTCCAGACGTTTTTCCAGGCAATAGATGTTATCATGATTTCTTCCGTTAGGCCCTGACAGCATTAATAACATTCATTTTGAAGATCTTGCGGACGCTGAAGGTGATCGCAATCAGAAGGATAAGGAGGACGATCACCACCTGCCACAGGTAATATGTGTCCGGCAACAGCATCGGCATCACGGGATCGAAACCGTAATCCTCATACATCTTTGCCATCTCACCGGTAAAACGGAGTGGTCTGGCATACCCGAGGAATACGATGGGGAGCGAACCTGCCACGCCGGCTGCCACACCGAGGAACCCCACCAGAAACATTTCCATGGAAATCACTTTGGCCAGCTTGCCTTTCTGCATGCCGATGGAGACCAGCATGCCAAACTCACGACGTCTTTCAGCCATCATCATCAGCACTGTGCCGAATACCCCGAAGGCTATCACCAGGTAGAGGATACCGATCATTATTGCACCGCTCTTGTTGTCTGCCTCCATCTGGTTGAGGAGAAGGGCATTCATCTCCTTCCATGTGCGGATGGCGAGACCGTCACCGGTAATCTGTCCCAGCCTGTTACGGGTCATATTAATGTCACCCTCTTTTGTATCCCGTACGCTTATAATGGCGGAGGTAGCCATACCCGGGGCGGCATACAGATAGCGTGCATCATCGAGGGTGAGGTACACAAACCTGTTGTCTATTTCAGGCTGTGGCATCAGTACAATGCCTTTTATAATATACAGCCCCGCTGCCGTTGCTCCGTGATAACCCTGCCCCATCAGCACGATAGTATCTCCCACGCCTGCATGAAGATATTCTGACAGGCCATTGCCGATGACAGCGTAACCCGAATCGGCAGATGTCAGGTAACCGTTCTTAAAAGCGGCATGCTTTCTGAAGAGAGGGAGGACGTCACTTGTGTCAGGCCTGCCGATGCCAAGGATGGAGATGAGACTTGCCTCGTCAGTGAAAGATTCATTGACAAATACATCAAGCAATTTCCCCGTCCGGTCTGGCAGGCTTTCAGCCTTCAGGGCCTCAACAGCCTCCGGGGTCAGCCTGTACCTGACCAGGCGGTTGATGATGTTAAGTCCCTTCATCTCATTTTCGGGGTCCATCCCAATTACCATGACCCCCTGTGTGCGGCTGCCGGCTGCGGCAAGGGCAAATGACTCGAGTTTGGGAATGACGGCAGTCACGTTCGGATCACCCTCTATCATGCTGATGAGTTCAGGATCGATTATAAAGCCGTTATCAAGGCTTGACTCGTCTATGTAATCAGTGTGCTGAAGCTGCAGATAGCCGGTATACGATTCAATGACATCTCTGTACATCTTCTCATAGGTTCCAAGCTGGAACGATCTCATTACCAGTGCGAAGAACACCGCAAAAAATACTGAGGCGGCAGTGATAAGGGTTCTTCTCCTGTTTCGCCACAGGTTCCTCCAGGCGAGCTGATAATCCTTCATAACGATAATCCTTTCATTAACTGGATATTACCTTATGGTTTTCATGTTTTGCTGGGAGAAGAAACTCTCCTCCAGTTCAATATTGAATTTCACCTCCATGATCTTCAGAATGGTTTTATGACCCTCCTCTTCTGCCGGCACAAGCTCAATGACCGAAGGTATGAACCTTCCGTCCATGGTCTTCAGGCCGGTGCCTCTCTCGGTACGGACCAGGTACCCGTCCTCATCGTAGAGTTCAGCCTTCAGGACAATGAATTCCTTTTTGTCAACCCACCATACCTGATGCCCCCAAAGGACATCGGCGTCATCCTTCGCCAGAAGCTTTATCTCATGGCAGAGGCGGCCGTCGATTTCCTCCTCTCCTTCAACAGAATGGGTATAGTCATTCACCACAGACGATTCCCTGAGAATATCGTCATTGGTATAGTCCGATCCCATCCAGCCCTGTGACATCATTGAGGGGGGGAGTTTTATCAGCCTGCTTATGGCAGGGTTCCAGCTCCACATCTCATTGCCCCGCTTGAGGAATGTCTGTCCTTTTTCACGGGCAGGGGCGGTTATCAGTGTAAGGGCGTAATCGTCTTCGAGCGACCATGATTTGAATTCTACGGTTCGCTCCCATGTGGGGCGGATAATGGTCATTGACATCACGCTATAGCCTGAGAGTTCACCGTTAAACTTCTCGTCGGCCTTCCTGATAATCTCCGTGGCTGTTAGCTGCTGTGCCCCGGAAGGGATTGACACAATCATGAAAACGGCAGCCTGCATTGCAGTGAGCAATCTTTTTATGGCAGTTGTCATCGGTATGTTTTTATTATGGCTTCGATGGTTCTATCAAAGTAGTCACCAGGGTAACGTTCATCTGAAAAAATGAACGTGATGGCAAACCCCTTCACAGTATTGGTGAACATCAGCATTTCCGTTACCGGGTCGTAATCGGTGACATTCGGTTGCTGCTTCCTTCTGAAATAGTCAGCCAATTGTGCTGCAATCTTTTCAGTGAACTGCGGAAGAGGTTCACCGGAGACACTGAGAGGTACAGTCCCGTTTCCGAAGATTCTTTCATAAACGCCGCGCTGCAGCATGATACCCACGAGCAGTCGCCAGAACTGACGTTTTGCTTTCAGCAGGTCAAAAACCTGCCGGATGAAGAGCTCGAATTCGTCTTCAGTCAGATAACCGTCATGATTGGGATCAAAGTGACCGTATATTTCGGATACTGACCTGTTGATGATACCGGACAACAATTCCTCCTTGCTCCTGAAATAGTTGTACATCAGGCCCTTTGAAATGCCTGCATGTTTTGCGATCTGGCTTATGGTTGCAGCGTGAAACCCTACATTTGCGAACTGGTCAAGGGCTGCGTTCATTATCAGGTTCTTCCTCTCCTCCCTGATCTCTTCGAACTGTTGTGAAGTTCTCGGTGACATGATCTGCTGATTTAACCTTTATTGAATCAGATCAGTAGTATAGTTTTTTATTTTTGACTGAACGCTTGGTCAAAGTTAAGATTGTTTTTTTGTAAAAGCAAATTTTTGTTATGTTTTTTTGTGAGGTCAGAAACAATTGTCAAATGATGTACGAGCCCGGCGGGTTTCAGGGAAATAAATTACTGCAACCATTTAACAAAGCTTTGATCCCTCCGGAATCAGAACATATCAAGGGTTGAGGGGACAGTAAATGTTAAAATCCATCCAGTAACCTTACCAGTTTCTCTCTTATATCGGCCCCTTCGGCTTTTTTCATCAGTTCATTAAGCCAGGTGCCGTACATCGGGTTGGGAAGGACAATGTATCTCGTGCCGAACAATTCCCTGTCAGCATCAACAGCATCAAAGCCGAAATCAGGACCGCGCTGCTCGTACACTCCGCCGAGATCAGCGAGGTTGTCGCCGACCAGCAGGATAATCTCATAATCCTTCTCTATCAGTGCCCGTCTCTCCACCTTTGACGAGGTGTTATCCTTCAGAAGCATATGCAAGCTGTCGGCATCGGCAAATCCCAGCGCAACCATGTTTGTGATGGTCGGACCCATCTCCCGGACAGTCCTGTTTGATACATAAAACACCTCAACGCCGATCGAATCTGCATACCGGGTGAACGCCACCGCCCCGGGCAGCGCTTCTGCCTCAGCAAGCTCTACCCATCGGGTCCAGTCCTGGTTGTTGAATGACTTGTTCTCTACCACCTGCCAGCCCTGGAACGGGCTGTTGTCGAGGAGCGTTTCATCTATGTCAAGCACCACGGCCGCGGGCTTCGTCCGGCCAGTCCATGCCAGGTTCTCCGAAAGGGCTATCTCCGCATTGCGGAAAGACTGATAATACAAGGCACGCATCTCGGCCGACTTCTGATACCAGAGAGTTGACAGGATAAGCTGGTCCTGCGACTCCTGCAGGGTGACTTTACCGGTCTTCATGCTGCCGCATGAAACCAGAATTACTAAAAAGGTAATAACGACAATCTGCTTCATCTGTTTTTATATTACTGAATATGAGCTATATGCTTACCATCAAATAGTCTGTGGCCAACTTCCTAAATAACAAATAATTGTCTGACCGTGCCAATTATATTGTGAAAGATTTTTATCTTTAACAGGTTATATCAAAACGTAATCTGCAATGTCTACACTAAAGCTGATGCTGGGGCTGATTCCTTCTACTTCAAAAATTGAACAGGAAGAGAAGGCTCTGATCGTCGAACTGGAAAAAATGATCTCCTTCGCCAGCTCCGCAACGCTGGCAAAATATAATGAGCTGCATGAGAGTGTCAACTCTGCCTCATTCAAACAAAAAAGGCGGGAGATAGAATCGCTTACCTATAAAGGTTCCGAGGAGTATGCCAGGGAGAAGGAATGCATGTCACTGAAGAAGGCAAAAGACATTGTTCTCTATTTTAAAACGGAAGGAAGCCAGCCTCTCAAAAATTTCACCTCACTTGACGGATCCGCAAAGATAAAGGAGATTGAAGACCTTGAGAGATATATCCAGTCTCCTGAATTCAGGATGAAAGAGAAGATGAAGCCAATCACTTTCAAAAACATGGAGGAATATGGCAAGTGGCTTGAGTACAAGAAGCTGAAGGGCGACAAAGAGGTCAGGAAGAACCTGAATCCTGACAAGGTCAGAAGGTATGAAGAGCTTAAAATGTTGGTCACCTCAGCAGCCTTCCTGGTTAAGAAGAATATGAAACCTGTGACCTTCAAGGATACTCCGGAATATCAGAAGCTGCTTGAGTTCCGCAGCAAACGGGGTGCATCCGATGTGGCCTCCTACTACAAATTCAAAGCTTCGAAAGAACTGGCCAACTATTCTCAGGTAAAAGATTCAGCCCGGTTAAAGCGCCTTGCCGAATTGCAGGAATATCTGAAAACCAAAGAGTTTACTGAGAAGAAGGAATATCTCCTTGACAGGAAGCGCTTTGAAAAGAGTGAGATGTTCAGGGAATTCAGGGAATACACCGATCTCAAAAACACTGCCGATATCAAATGGTATTTTACTGTAAAGGACTCTAACAAGTTCGATCTCCTCAGGCAGCGTGAGCTGAAATTCAGTGATGAGTTCGAAGGCACTGCACCGGATAATTCGAAATGGCTCAACAGGTACTACTGGGGAGACAAGCTCCTGCATGACAGTTACAGCATAGCCACTGATCTTCACTGTTATACTCCATCAGACAACTTCGAGGTACGCCACAGTGTGCTCAGAATAATAACCAGGCCGCAGAAGACGACAGGCAAGGTATGGGATCAGGAGAGGGGCTTCTATTCAAAAGACTTCCAATTCACATCGGGGATACTCAACACAGGCTCGTCGTTCAGGCAGAAGTACGGCATATTCTCGGCTAAAATAAAGCTGACTGATCAGCATGTGCGCAATGCATTCTGGCTCATAGGTGACCGTATCACTCCTCACATTGATGTATGCAGGTCAGGGAGCGGCAAGGTGTGGTTTGACCTCTTCACATCGCCGGGGAATCACTATAAGAAGAGCCTCGGGTCAAAATATCTCTCAGACTTCTTCATCTTCACCCTCGAGTGGAGGCCGGAAAGCCTTGTCTGGAAGATCAACGGCGTGGAGGTGATGAGGCAGACCAGCGGTGTGCCGCAGGAGGAGATGTTCATCAACCTTGCCGGAGGGGTTGACAAACCTATCGGAGGCATTTCGTCAATGGAGGTTGACTGGGTGAGAGTTTACCAGTTTAAATAACATACCAGTATCGACGTCCAAATTGGGCGTCGCCACCACAAACTATTTCACGGCGCCCAGGTTGGGTGTCGCCACCACAAACTGTTTAACGGCGCCCAGGTTGGGCGTCACCACCACAAACTGTTTAACGGCGCCCAGGTTGGGCGTCGTTACTTTTTTTAGCTCAAACTGTAACAAATGGGATCCTGTGTCCGTCTTTATACTGTCACAGAGACCTGAATGACAGTAAAAGAGTACAATAATTCAGTAAAGGAGTTTGGTGACCCTGTCTACCGGTTCATCTGCAGGAGCATTAAAGACCGTGAAAGAGCGGCGGACATCGTGCAGGATACTTACGAGAAATTATGGAACTGCGTTACTGAGGTCGATTTCAATGCGGTTAAGTCATGGCTTTTCACATCAGCCTACAACAGGATGATCGATGTCATCAGGAAAGACTCGAGGCTTGTGGCGGTTGAGTTTTATGATGATGCATCACTTTATGCCGAGGATAACAGCACCGATCTGAACGAGGTGCTTCATCATGCTCTTGACAGGCTTCCGGCAGTACAGCGGTCGGTAATTCTCCTCCGCGATTATGAGGGCTACAGTTATCAGGAGATAGGTGATATTACCGGACTCACCGAGTCGCAGGTCAAAACCTATATTTTCAGGGGACGAACAGCCCTGAGGGCTTATCTTGTAAAAACATCCGTCTGGCAATGAAAAGCGACAATGATTTTCCGCGCCTGGTTCCGCCAGATGACATTTTTCCCCGACAGGGAAGTCTGTTACGATCGCCGCATGACCTCCCTGATGACCAGTTCAGCCTCCTGGCCGCTGCATGGGCAGAAGGGGCTCTCACAGGTGAGAGCCTCCTTGAAGTGGAATCAGTAATTGCCGCTGACAGTGAAAAAAGAGTTTTCGCAGAAAGCTTCAGGAGGCTGAGGCTTAAACCCGGGACAGAGAAATGGGAGGGGCGCAACAGGCTTCTCAGGTCAACGCCGGAAGAAAAGGCTGTCAGGCGCACCCTCATTTATACCATTGCATCTGCTGCCGTTGTTCTTACAATCATTACCCTCAGGCCCGTGGCTGAATATCATGCGACAGAGCTGACTCCGCTGGTTCTGCCGGGCATCACAGTGACAGCTGACATTACACCTGACGACCCAGTAATGCAGTGGCCAGAAGAGAGGCCTGCGGCCATAATTCAGCCACAGATAGCAGAGGCTGCGGCTATTGTCACCCCATCAGAAAATGAGGTGATTAACAGGGACAGACCCCTGGAAGTCGGGGTGGTGGTTGAGACTCCGGTGATTGTCTCCGCGATTGGTGCAAAAGACCTCATTTCCCTGCCTGTCAGAAACATACCGTCTACTGCCGGGCCTGTGGCCGAGCGCAACTGGATAGTCAGCAGTATTGCCGGATTATCAAAGTCAAGGACAAAGGATGATAAGCCTGTTGACGGCTATGGCATTGCAGGCTCCCTGGTAAAAAGTGTAAATACCATACTGGGGTGGGAGATGGAGCTCGAAAAAGTCTCCACCGACCAGGGAGAGCCGGTAGCAGTAAGTTTCAGCTCAGGATTGCTGACCTTTTCGTCGCCCGTAAAAAAAAGTAATCAGTGACTGTAACTTTTAACCTTCGCTGATCGTCACAGAATAGAATCATAAACACATTTCGCCATGAAAAGAATAGTTTTAACATTAATTGTTGTCCTGTCACTGATCCTGCCCTCGCAGGCACAGGAGAAGGAACAGAAAGTCAAGACCCTTGAGGAACTCGAGCAGAAGGGGGGAGAGCCTGCCGTTCCTGACACACTGCAACTGCCGGAAGAGGAGGCCGCCGTTATTGCAGATGAGGCACTTCCATCAGAAGAAACATCGACCGTCAATGTCGGCGACATTGTCACCGTAGAAGAAAAAGGGAATGAGACAATAGTGAGAATAGGCAAGAGAGGTGTCAGGATAATAGAGGAGGACGGTGATACTGAAATACATATCGGAGAGTGTTATGATGACAGCTCAGAAAAGCCCGGGAGGCGGTCGTTCAAGGGACATCTCGGAGGTGTTGAGTTCTCATTCAACGGCTATATGTCAGACTTCTGGACTACATCGCTTGATCCTTCGGAGAGCTACATGAATCTTAACACCGCCAAATCAACCACGTTCAACATTATCTTCCCCAATGTCAGCCTGGCCTTCACGCCTCATTTCGGCCTGGTGGCTGCAATAGGGATCAACTGGAGCGATTACCACTTCGACAACAATAACAATATCGCCACTGATGACGACGGGTATGTGATACCAGTGTATCCGCCTGACGGTATCCGTTTCGAAAAGACCAAACTAAACACCACTTATGCTGTGTTGCCGATTATCCTGGAAGGACAGATACCTGTATCAGGCCGCCGGACAATAAACATCGGTGCCGGATTTATCGGAGCGATTAAGCTCGGGTCAAATACCAAGATGGTTTACTACGACCCGGATAAAAAGAAGTTTGAGAACAAGGATGACTTCAGCCTGAACCTGCTGAGATACGGAGCAACCGCACGGGTCGGGTATGAAATGTTCCATGTCTACGGGACAGCCTATTTCTCACCAATGTTTGAGAAGGGACTTGGACCTGAGCTTTATCCCTTCGAGGTTGGCATAGCCCT
>Ga0209262_10000855_pt1 | contig 12952 bp, 14 predicted proteins | sample Lowcelwee11metaG_FD_187171 | JGI IMG/M metagenome (GOLD analysis project Ga0209262, IMG submission 187171) | Freshwater pond sediment microbial communities from the University of Edinburgh, under environmental carbon perturbations - Low... | ecosystem: Environmental > Aquatic > Freshwater >...
TTTGGTCAGGGTCATGCCCTTCGCCGTGCTCTTGACGTCGATCTGGGCGACCTGGCCGGTGATGGTCACCATTTCCTCGATGTTGCCGAGTTTCATGGTGATCTTCACGTTGAGGGTCTGTTCGAGAGACAGCTGGACATTTTCCCTGACAACGGTCTGGAAACCCTGCAGGGAGAATACCAGTTTGTAAGAACCGGGGGTGAGGTTGGCAAGTCTGAAGACGCCGTTCTCATCGGTGATGGCGGTCGATTTTCCGACCAGCTTGGGGCTGGTGGCTTCGACGGTGACGCCGGGAACCAATGAGCCGTCTTCAAGCTGCACGGTGCCAAAAATTTTGGCACTGGTTTGCTGGGCGGTCAGCAGTCCTGCGCACAGGAGCAGGCCGATCGCCAGCAGAGCGAAGCTTCTGACAGATTTCATTTGTTTGTCCTCCTTTTTTAGACAATACACTAAAAACCAAGCAATACTCATGCCAAATGGAAACGCCGGGCCCGGATGCGGATGCCCCCAGCGGGCTTTGCTGAAAGGCGCGAACAGCAAGGGTTTGGCGGCAGAAAAGAAATAAAAACTATGGTTAAAAGCAACCGGATTTTTCGCAGGAACAGTTAAAAATTCAAATAATTGAATATTTATTCAAAAATCAGAATGCGGCCGCCGGGGGGAGCAAACCGTGATCCGGCGTTTTACTGTCAGGCCGAGCCGGAAAAGGAAGGGAAGAGGAGGATAAAAAAAGTGCCGACCGCCTCCAGGGGCGGGTCGGCACGATCGCGATCGGGTTCTATAAAACGATCTTGAACTTGAATTCCTGCGTGCCCTTGGCTTTGGAAACATTGTCCAGCATTTCGATCTCCAGGACGTAGTCGCCGGGTTCCAGCAATTTTTCCTTGCGTTCGGTTTCCACGCCCTTTTGATTCTTGGTTATTTCCGTGAAAGTAAAAGCGATGGGCTGGCTGATGATCGGGCTGTTGACGGTCTGCGGGGTCAGCTTGTTGATCTCCTTGCCATCCTGCTTGAATTTGTATGTGATCTGCAGGTTCAAGGCGTTGGTGGCGCTGTCGGGCTTGGCGCCGAGGATGAAGTAGAACAGGTCGAGATTGCCATTGGCCTTGAATTCATCGTTCATGACCGGCGACAGCAGCAGCGTGTTGTAGACGAATGAGTTCTTATGGATGGCCAGCAGCGTCTCGGCCGCCGGCATCATCTGCAGCGAACTGACCGAGAAGATCGGGGTGGTGGCCAGCTGGTCCTTGAGCTGCGAAAAATCGGGCAGCGAAAACTCGACGAAGCTGGTGGCGATCTTGGTGTAATCAGGGGTGGCGACGGCCAGGGCCAGCAGGTAGTTGCCGGCAGGGTAGATGGCGCCGGCGATGGAATAGTAGTTCATGGCTTCGGGTTGGAACCCCTGCAGTTTTTCTTCCAGGTCGAAGCGGATGAAGTGCTCCTTGACGATCTCAGGGGCGACGCCGTTCACCAGGCGATAGACGCGCACGAAGGCGTAGTGGCTCGCCTTGAGAATGTCCGGGGTCCCGGCCGGGGCGGTGAAACCCAGGTCGGCGTTCTTCATCTGGAACAGGAATACCGGGTAGACCTGGTTCAACTGGGCGGGCAGGTACAATGTGCGCAGGTAGTTCAGCGGGATGTCCGCGCGGTTTTTCCGCAGCGCCAGGTCGGCGTCCATGACCGCCGCCACCTGGGGAGCGATCTGGACCGCCTGCCCGTTCTTTTGCAGGGCGGGCCTGCTTTTTTCCGCTGACAGCTGCAGCGTGAAGAAAAACAACGGGATCAGGGCCATGACGATAAAATATTTTGTTTTCATTTTCTGTCTCCTTGAAATTACAGCTTGATCTGGATCTCTTTTCGGGCCTGGCTCTTGTCGGCGGTATTCTCCAGGATGACCTGGGCGGTGTATTTGCCGGAAGGCAGTTGCAAAAGAAATTCGAAAGTATAGTTCTTGCCCAGCTGGGCCAGCATGTCGTCGGAAACGGTTACGGTGCGCAGTTCGTCCCGGTCCAGGACCTTTTTCCCCGCGGCGTCGTTGACGCGCACGCTCAGCTTGATCCGGGTAGAATAGGATTTGGTCTTTTCGTCCAGGATCAGGTTGGTCACCCGATAAGGGACCTCCATCAGCAGCTTGGCCTCGCCGAGGCCGGTTTCCTGCGCGGTCAGGGCGAAATCGAACAGGCGGACATTGCGCTGGATGCCCTGCGGTTTGAGCTGCATCTGGGCGACATTGATCATGCTGAGCCGGCGCACGCTGACCGGATCGAGCCGGTACATGCCTTCGCGGTGGTAGTCGACGAAAATGACGGGGAAGTTGCCGTAGAACCATATTTCGACGGGCGGTTCATAGAAGCTGTAGCCGGTGGGGTAGACGTCGCGCCGCTCCGGTTCGCCCAGCAGGATAAGGATGCGGCCGCGGTCGCTCAGCCAGCCCTGGCTGCCTTCGTGGAACAGGTGGTTCGCCTTTTCGATGCGCCGATAGTATTCGTCGCGGAATTCATTCTCCTCGGTGGTGGGGTCCGGGTCGCGCACTTTCCAGAATTCCTCGACGAATTTCCGCCGTTCCTCGGGCGGGGTGTTCTTGAATATCTTGCTTTCCTTCTTGCTGATCAGGTAACGGACCTCGGAGAGGAATTCCCTGTCCTCGACCGGGAGCTTGCGCACCGATCCGCCCTTGGCCGCGCAGTCGGCCAGCAGCAGCAGCAGCACGGCGACGCCGCCCAAGCGGAATGCGGTTTTGCGCGCCTGCGCCGCCCGGGGATCCGTGATCGACGATGAGTTGTTTTTTTTCATTGATTTTTCCTGATTCAATTTGTTATTTTAACATATTTTAATTTCCCTTGTAAAGCGCTACAATACGAATCATGAAAAAGCGTCTTCTAGCCCTGTTCCTGCTTCTGGCCGGCGCCGGCCTCGCCCTGGCCAGCGACCCGATGACAACGGCCATTCAAAAAAAGGATTGGCCGGCCCTGGCCGCCCGCTTCAGCGATGACTCGCACTTGCGGCTGGCCGAGTATTTCGAGGAATGCCAGGGCGTCGGCTTCAGCTTGCTGAGGCCCGATGACCTGATGTTCTTTGCCCGTTTCCGGGATTTCGCCGAGATCGGCGAGATCACCTTCATGACCGAGAACGGCAAATACCGGCAGTTGAGCCTGAAGCGCAACATCAAGCCGCTGCATTTCGTCAATTCCTTCTCGCGCTATGAAGTCGTCGGACGGACCCTGCTCATGGGCGATGCCGTGATCAGCTTCAAGAAGGGGACGATTTACCAGGGCCAGCCCATGGGCAACCTGTTCATTTTCGTCGGCGAATGGGAATTCAGGATCAAGCCCGACTCCGAGGAGGAACAGCTCACCTTGCGCAACCTGGTGCGCAGCGACACGTTCGTCAAGGACGCACAGGCGGGTATCTTCATTTTCAACCGGCCGGATTTTCTCGAGGGCTTGCCGGCGCCGGCAGCCGCGGCCGGCCTGGAGAACGAGGAAGCCAAGGCTCTCTATGAGATCTTTCAAAAGCGCTGGGGCATGCCCGTGCCGTTCTTCGATGAATTATGGTATTTCTCCTTCGCCGCCGATTTCAACGCGGCCATTTTTCACAACAAACCGGGCAAGTCGCACTACCGCTTCATTTTCAACAGCAGCAACGCTCCCGACACCAGCCTGGTGCTGTTCCCGGAAAACAAATTCTACCTGAGCTATAACGCGGTCAAGGGGCTCAAATTCACCTCGCAGGGAGTCGATGAATTGTCGAACCTGCAGCTTAACCTGTTTTACAATCCGGAGGTCCGCTTCCTCTCCGGGACCTCGGTCCTTGATTTTCTGGAGCCTTCCAATCTCAAGCAGGTCAACCTGGACCCCGGGTTGACCGTCAAGGGCTTCGGCAAATCGCAGGCGAACGAACTCCAGCTTTTCCACCGCGACGACACGTATTTCCTCCTGGGGCAGGGATTGAACCGCTTCAGTTTTTATTACGCCGGGCTCATCGATTCCAGCGGCGAGACCAGTGAGCAGGTCCGGGTCAACATGAAGGCGCCGAAAGGAGGCGACCGTTACCATATCTTGAGCCGCGACCAGAATTTTTACCCCAATCCCGGCCAGCATTTTTTTAAAAGCCGGGTCAAGATCTCGCTGCCCGTGCCGATGCTGTGCCTGGCCTCGGGGAACATACGCTCGCTGCAAAAAATGGGCGAGCGCAACGAATTCATTTTTGAAAGCCCGGGCACCAAGGGCGTATCCCTGGTCTGCGGCAATTTTGAAAAGTTGCAGACCATTCCCGGCCAACTGCCGATCCAGATCTACGGCAATCCGAAACTGAGGGTCAAGGATTTCTTCGCCCCCGAGGAGATCCGGGACTATTTCGATTTCCTGCTGGAAAAGTTCGGGCCCCTGGAGATCGGCGAATTGAACCTGCTGCTGCGCCGCCATCAGGATTACGGCGGCATGAGCAACCAGGGTTTCGTCATCTTCAACCTGCTGGATTCCCGCATCCTGGATGACGACCTCAGCATGGTCCGGCGCATCCGCAGTGAAAGCCCGGTGGTGTTCACCGACGTCAACCAGGACAACCTGGTCCATGAACTTTCCCACCAGTGGTGGGGCGGGGTCATCTCCTGGAGATCGTACCAGGACCAGTGGTTGACCGAGGGCCTGGCCCAGTTTTCCACCCTGCTCTACCTGCAGAGCTCCATGGGGGAGAACCAATTCCGCAAGGTGCTGGCCGGCGCCAAGAAATGGGTTGTGCGCAGGAATGACGCCGGCCCGGTCATCTACGGCCGGCGCATCGCCAATCTCAGCGATGACCTGCAGACTTACCAGAGCATCGTCTACAACAAGGCGGCGCTGGTTTTCCTGATGCTCAAGGAGATGCTGGGCGAGGAAGAGTTGCTGAAGCGCCTGCGGCAGTTCCTCAGCGATTTCAAATACCAGAGCGTGGCCACCTCCCGCTTCATCCAGCATTTCAGCCAGGGCGACCGCCGCCTGCAGAAATTTTTCAACGGCTGGATCTATTCGCGGCGTTTGCCTCAAGTCAGCTATCAGGTGGCGGCCAGCGGCCAGAGCGCGGAGATCACCTTCACCCAGAAGGACGGTGATTTCGTTTTTCCGGTCGGCGTCCGCGTGGCCACCGCTGAAGGCAAGTATGTCCGCACCCTGATCGTCGAGGAAAAGGTCCAGAAATTCAAGATATTCGAAAATGCGCCCATCGTGTCCCTCGAGGTCGAGGCCCTGGCCGCGCCCATCGACCTGCAGCGCTGAACGGCGCCATTTCCTTCACGCAATGCTGGATTTTGCGACGGAAATGAGGTATCCTATACCCTTGAAAAAAAGCAGCCGACCCGGTTTCGGCGAGGTTTTTGATGCTGGATGAATCGCTTCTCACGCCCGATGACACGCAGGCCCGCGGCCGCAAATGGCTGTTGCTGCCCATCTCCCTGCTGATCCATCTCCTGGCCATCGCCGCCCTGGTGGTCGTTCCCCTGTTGATGGCTGAGAACACCCTGCCCGGGCTGAAAGTGACCAATATCCTGGTTATCACCCCGCTCCTGCCCGCCCCGCCTCCTCCGCCGCCGCCGCCGCTGGGACGCAGGCGAGGTTCCAGGCCGACGCCGACGGCAACGGTGAAAAAGGAAGCGCCGCAGTCCGTTTTTTCAGGCCGGCTCATCGCTCCCATCGAGGTGCCGGTTACGATCGAGGAGGACGAGGGCGTCGACTTCGGCGTCGAAGGCGGCGTCCCCTGGGGAGTTCCCGGGGGCGTGGAAGGCGGAGTGGAGGGCGGTGTCATCGGCGGCGTGCTCGGCGGCGTGCTGGGCGGCACCATGGCTAACGAACAGCCGTTTTTCGTCAGCGGCAAGAAAGTTCCCAAGCTGATCAAACAGGTCAGTCCGGAATATCCCCAGGATGCATTCGCCGCCCGCGTCCAAGCCGTGGTGATCGTGGAAGCCATGACCGACATTTACGGCCGGGTCTTCCGGGCGCGCATCATCAGCGGCCATCCGGTCTTCAACGAGGCGGCGCTGGCGGCGGTGCGCCAATGGCTCTACGAACCCTACATCGTCGACGGCATCCCCCGGCCGATCTATTTCACCGTGTCGATAACCTTCGGCCTAACTTCCAGATAAGAATCCCTATTTTTCGATCTGATTTCGCAAAGTCTCCGCCAGAAATCCGGCCAGTCCGGGCAGTGTTTTCCTGACGGGTGAGGAAAGCCGGTTGCCCGGCCTCAAGTTGAGCGGTTGCACGCCGACGAGAATGACCCGGCAGGGAATGGAGTCGCCCAAGAAACGCATAAGCAATTTCAGGGGCAGGTGATGGCTGGTCATGTCGCCCACGGCGATGGAGCGCTCATCGGCCAGGAACACGGTGCCCGGTTCAAGGCCGTGGTCCACGGCGTCGAGAAGCACGACGTGGCTGGGGGCGAAGGCGCGCACCGTGCCGGTGAAATTCTCCGGGGCTTCGCCGCCGCTGGCGACGCGGATGCCGGGCGTCGCCGCCAGCTTTCTGGCCAGCGCCCGAGCCAGGGCGCAGCCCAGGCGGTCGTCGCTCTTCCAATCCATGCCGATGCCGAGCACGAAGATCCTTTCGGCACCGCGCAGCCGGGCGCGGAGTTTTTCCGGGAAACCACCGGCGCAGGGGAAGGGCAGGCCGGGCCTGCCTGCGGGTGGGGATAGGACGGAGCTTCTGGCGGCGATGGTCGGCTTTACTTGTATTCGATCTTCAGCTGGTGGCGGTTGAGTACCGCGAGCTCGAATTCAGCGTTCATGTGATAGGTTTTGGTCGGGCAGGAGTCGACGCACTGGGCGCAGTGGATGCAGCGGTCGTTGTGCAGGATCATCTTGAACTTTTTTTCGGTCTCGGAGACGCGGATGATCTCGATGGCCTCGGCCGGGCAGTCGTTGACGCAGATCATGCAGCCGATGCATTTGGGCGGGTCGAAAACCACGTTGCCGCGAAAATCCTTGGGCACCGGCGTTTTTTCGAATGGGTACTTGACGGTGGCCGGTTTCTTGAAAAGGCTGCGCAGCAGTTCGGGTAAAAACGGGGCGATTTTGAGGCTCATGAGACCATCCCTTTAATGATGATGACGATAAAAAGCTGCAGCACGGCCAGCGGCGCCAGCCAGCGCCAGGAGAAATGGATCATCTGGTCGATGCGGATGCGGCTGGTGGCGGCACGCATGGCGGCCAGCAGTGAGATGACGAACAAGGTCTTGATGATGAACCAGGCCAGCCCGGGGAGCAGCCCGCCGGGGAAGCCGCCCAGGAACACGGCGGAGATCAGGCCGGCGCCAACGACCATCTCGATGTCGCCGAGCAGCCGGAAGAAGGCCAGCTTCTTGCCTGAGTATTCGGTGAATTGGCCGCCGATGATCTCGGTCTCGGCGTGGGGGATGTCGAAAGGCACCCGTTCCAGCTTGGCCTGCAGGGCGATCAGGGCGATGACGAAGCCGATGACGTTGACCAGCATCAGCAGCGGCTTGTTCTGGAAGAAGCGGGCGATCTCCAGCAGGCGCCAGGAGTCGGCGAGCACGGCCGGGCTGAGCAGGGCCAGCAACAAGGGGATCTCGTAACCGAAAAGCATGGTCAGGACGCGCACGCCGCCGATGGCCGAAAAGTAGTTGGTCGAATGCCAGCCGGCCAGGAAAAAGATCAGCGTCGGCAGGGTCAGCAGATAGGCCACGACGATCAGGTCGCCGGGGAAGGAGATGAAGGAGGCGGCTTCGGTGTAATGCCAGACCGGCAGGTAGAGGGCGGCGGTGCAGACGATGGCCAGGGCGAAAATGGGCAACGCCGTGAACATGGCCTTGTCGGCCTTTTCCGGCACGATGTCTTCCTTGGCGAAGAGCTTGATGATGTCGGCGACCGGCTGCAGGATGCCGGAGCGGCCGGTGTGCAGGGGCCCGATGCGGTTCTGCAGGCGGGCGTACAGCTTGCGGTCGTACCACTCGCAGAAGGTCGAGTAGACCATGAGGAAGATCAGGCCGGGATAGACCAGGATGTAGAGAATGGGCTTTAAAATGGCCATGCTATGTCCTTTTTCTTGAAATTGACGTTTTTATAGCGCTGGTTCGCCATGGCGCGCAACTGGCTGAAGGTGAGGACCCGGCTTTCGCCATTACGGGCGCTATCCAACTGCACCAGGCGCTCGGCGCAGCATATGCAGGGATCGATGGCGGCGAAGATCAGCGGGATGTCGGCGATGAAGCCGTTCTTGAGCATGGCGATGGTGGCCGCGTAATTGGCCAGCGTCGGGGCACGCACCTTCAGGCGCTCGGGCTTGTCCGAACCGTTGCTCTTGATGTAATGGACGTTCTCGCCGCGCGGGGCCTCGTAGCGCGAATACACTTCGTTCTCCTTGACCTTGCGCGGCGCCTTGACCTTGATCGGCCCTTCGGGGAGATTCTTCAGCAGGAATTCGATGATCAGGTAAGACTGGATCAGCTCCTTGACGCGCACCACGGCCCGGCCCAGCACGTCGCAGCTGTCGGCTGTGCAAACCTCGAAAGGCACTTCGTCATAAACGGCGTAGGGGTCGTCCTTGCGTACATCCATGGGCACGCCCGAGGCGCGCAGGGTGGGGCCGACGGCGCAGAGGGCGATGGCTGTTTCCTTGCTCAGCTTGCCGACGCCCGCGAGACGGCCCAGGAAGGTGGGCTCGCTGGCGGCGAGATTCAGATAATACTCGGTCCTGCTTTTGAGCAGGCCCAGGGAATCGAGGATCTTTTTTTTCTGGAGTTCGTCGATGTCGCGACGTACGCCGCCGAAAGTGTTCATCGAGTAATGGACGCGATTGCCCGAGATCCAGTCGAGGATGTCCATCACCACCTCGCGGTCACGCCAGGTATACATGAAGAACGACTCGAAGCCGGCTTCCTGGCCGGCCACGCCCAGCCAGAGCAAATGGCTGTGCACGCGTTCCAGCTCGCAGACCAGGGTGCGGATGTAGAGGCCGCGCCTGGCCGGCACGAGCTCCATCAGTTTCTCCACGCCCTGCGTGTAGCAGGTCTGGTGGGAGAACGAGCAGATGCCGCAGATGCGCTCGGTCAGGTAGAGGTTCTGGATATATGTCCGGCTCTCGGCCAGCTTCTCGATGCCGCGGTGGTTGTAGCCGAGTTTCAGGTCGGCGTCGCGGATGATCTCGCCGTCCAGGGTCATGCGGATGCTGATCGGTTCGTGCAGGGCCGGGTGCTGCGGGCCCAGGGCGACTTTGTATTCCATCATGCACCTCCGGGTATGATCTCGGCGGGACGGTCGAAAACCCAGTCCTTGCGCAGTGGGTATTCCCCGGCCGGCCAGTCGTCGGCCAGCAGCAGGGGCCGCGGGTCGGGGATGTTCTCGACCACCAGGCCGAACATGTCCTGGAGCTCGCGCTCGTAGAGGATCGCCCCGGGGATGACCGAGCAGACGCTGGGGATCTTCGGATCGCTGCGCGGCGTGAGGATGCGCACGTTGACCGTGGCCACGCCGTCGGAGAGGTGATAGACCACTTCGAAGTTTTCGCCAAGGTCGACGCCGCTGATCGTGCCCAGGTGGGTATAGCCGAATTGTTCCTTCAGATAGGTAAGCACCGCGTTCAGATGTTCACGGCCGACCTTGACCTGGATGCGCCGCGGCGCGGTCAGGGCGACCTCCTGGACCTTGTCCTTGATATCGCTGTGGATCTTTTCGACGATGGTTTCCGGATTCATGAATACCTCATTTCAAAGAATTGAGGAGCTTGACCACTCCGTCAATCAGGGCATCGGGCCGGATGGGGCAGCCCGGGATGTAGGCGTTGACCGGCAGGACCTGATCGATGCCGCTGTGCGTATTGTACGCCCCGCGGTAGACGCAGCCCGACATGGCGCAGGCGCCCACTGCGACCACGAACTTGGGATCGGGCACCTGCTCGTAGATACGCACCACCCGGTCGCGGTTCTGTCGGGTGATGGGGCCGGTGCAGATGATGACGTCGGCGTGGCGCGGCGTGCCTTTCAGCTGGATGCCGAAGCGCTCCAGGTCGAAGCGGGGCATGAGCGCGGCCAGGATCTCGATGTCGCAGGCGTTGCAGGCTCCGGTATTGAGATGAAGAACCCACGGGGATTTGACCCGTGACCAGTGGACCAGTCTTTCAATCATGGTAATTCCTCGTGACCAGGGCGGCTACGGACAGGAAGATCATGCCCAGGTAGAACAGTCCGAAATAGGCGATGGGGCCTGAGGGCAGGGTCGCGACCACCAGCGCCGCCACGTGCATCATGGTGAAGAACAGGGCGATGAAAAAGAACAGCCGGTAGCCGAATTGCAGTTTGCTGCCCGGGATGTCCTCGCCGCAGGCGTAGCTTTTCAATTTGCCGCCTACGGCGTTGACCTTGGGGGCCATGCGCCCGGCCAGGAAATAGATGATGTAAAAAATGGCCAGAAAGACCAGGAAAGCCAGCGGCGGCGCGAGAAAGATCTCCATCAGGTTTTTCATGGTTATCCCTTCAGCCTGGTCAGTTTCCCGACGTCAAGGCTCTTGGTATGGCGGTTGATGTTGATGATGATCGCCAGCGCGGTGGCGATGACCGCGACGTCGACGACGATGACGGTGATGGCCAGGCTCTGGGCGAGCATGATGTTGTTGCGGGCGTAGCCGCTGGAGATCAGCGCCAGGGTGACTCCCTTGGCGATGATCTCGATGCCGATCAGGAGCTTGACCGTGTTCTTCATGGCCAGCAGGCAGTAGATGCCGGTGCCGATCAGCAGCGCGACGAAGCCCATATTCAAAATCCACAGGTTATTCATGTTGGTCTCCCTTGGGCTGCCGGCCCGTCAGGGCGGCGTCCCCTGTGTGGGGGGCGTCCCCGGCGGGGGACTTGCCCTGGCGGAACAGCGCCAGCACGGCGAGCACGCCGGCGAAGATGACGCCGATCTGGCCGACCAGGTCGAACGTGCGCTGGTTCCACAGCACCTGGCCGAACGTCCCACTTTCGGGACTGACCATGGCCGGGATGCGGCCCATGAGCTTTCTCATGACCAGGAGGTCGATGACGGCCAGCGCGGCGAAGAACAGCGGGAAGATGAGCCGGTGGAGTTTGCTTTCCACCACGTCGCCGTCGCTGCGGGTCAGGGCGATGGCGGTGATGAACAGGACGGTGATCAATCCGGCGACCACCGAAACTTCGAACACCCCGGCGTACACGGCGTTCATTTCGAAGAAAATGAGGGCCAGGAAAACGCTGGCCACGGCCAGGCTGATGGCGCTTTTAAGCAGGTCGCGGCTGAGGACGGCCAGTATGGAAAAGGCTACCAAACCGATCATTAGAAAAAGATGCATGCGCTTCTCCTAGAATCCGATGAAATTCATGGCCACGCCGACTCCCTTGCCCAGGACGTCGGCGGCCGGCTGCAACCAGGAATGGATGACGAAGGGAAAGGCCAGGCCGGTGACGATGCAGAGCAGGGCCAGCAGGACGGTCGCCGCCGACATCCAGAACGGGGCTTCCTTGACCGCTTTCCAGTTTTCGTTCAAATTTCCGAAAAAGGCCTGGTGCTGCAGGACCAGGTAGTACCAGAGGGTGACCACGCTGCCCAGGACGGCCAGCACGGCCAGCACGATCATCTTGGCCTGCACCAGGGCGATGATGATCAGCAGCTTGCTCCAGAATCCGTTCAGCGGCGGCACGCCGGCGATGGAAAGCGAGCCGATGGCCGAGGTGGCCGCGGTCAGCGGCATGCGCTTGGCCAGGCCGCCCATTTTATCCAGCGAGCGCGTGCCGGTCGACTGCTCGACGGCTCCGGCGTTCAAAAACAACAGGGACTTGAACAAGGCGTGGTTGAACAGGTGGAACAGGCCGCCGAGGATGCCCAGCGGCGTGCCGATGCCCAAACCCAGGACTACGTAGCCGATCTGGCTGATCGAAGAGTAGGCCAGCATGCGCTTGATATCGTTCTGGCCCAGGGCGGCCAGGGCGCCGACGAAGATCGAGACGATGCCCAGCACGGTCAGCACGGTGGTCAGCGCCGGGGTCAGTCCGAAGACGTTCAGGAAGATGCGCATCATGGCGTAGACGCCGGAAACCTTGATCAGCACGCCCGACAGCATGGCCGAGATCGGCGCCGGCGCCGAAGGGTGGGCGTCGGGCAGCCAGGAGTGGAACGGGACGATGGCGGCCTTCAGGCCGAAGCCCATCAGGAAAAGGCCGCTGCAGAAGCCGACCACGTATTTGATGTTCAGCGTGTTCAGCCCATGGGCGACCGTGCCGAAGCTGACGCCGCCGGTCAAACCGAAAATAATGGCGATGGCAATCAGGATGAACGCGGAGGCGACGGCCGACAGCATCAGGTATTTGAACGAGGCTTCCAGTTCATCGGGTCCCTGGCCGAAGGCGACCAGGGCATAGGAGGCCACGGCGGCCACTTCCAGGAAAAGGTATATATTGAACAGGTCGCTGGTCAGGACCAGGCCGTTCATGCCGGCGATCATCACCAGCAGCAGGGCGTAGTAATTGGCTTTGGCGCCGTAATGCTCCATGTAGTTGATCGAATACAGGGTGATGGCGAAGCTGATCAGCGAGATGGTGAACAGCATGAACAGGCTGAAGCCGTCGAGCAGCAGGCGAATGTTCAGCGGGGCGCCGAACCAGAAGGCCTGCTGGATGATGCCGCCGTTGGCGATCAGCGGCTTTGCGTACAGCACCGAAAGAACGAGGAGAAAGAGCATGGCGGCGTTGGCCAGCAGGTCGGGCAGGAAGCGCCGGGAGATCTTGCCCAGCAGGGGCAGCAGGCTGGCCAGCAACAGCGGTACGATGATGAATAGGAATATCATGGCTCCTCCCTACCGAGTCAGGGCGGCGATGGCCCAGACGATGAGCACCAGCCCGCCGATGGTCCAGGCCAGGTAGTTGGCGTAGAACCCGTTGTGGGCGGCTTTAAGCACGCCAGTGCAGGCGCGGCCGACAGCGACGACGGTCTTTTCGTAGAAGGCGTCGATGGGGC
>Ga0209262_10000856_pt1 | contig 12913 bp, 14 predicted proteins | sample Lowcelwee11metaG_FD_187171 | JGI IMG/M metagenome (GOLD analysis project Ga0209262, IMG submission 187171) | Freshwater pond sediment microbial communities from the University of Edinburgh, under environmental carbon perturbations - Low... | ecosystem: Environmental > Aquatic > Freshwater >...
ACACCTTGGAAAGGAAAGCTCCATGACAACAGCCACCCCTGAACGCGCTCCGGCCGTGCTCAAACCCGACCAGATCAAAAGCCATGACCGCGGCGGCGGCGCCCGCACCACCCCCCTGGTGTCGCCGGCGGTCGGCGCGCAAAGCTTCATCAACGGCATCACCGAGTTCAGTCCCGGCACGGCCATCCCCTTCCACAGCCACAACTGCGAAGAGAGCGTGATGCTGCTGTCGGGCAATGCCATCATGGATTGCGAGGGCAAGGAGTATGTGCTCAAGCCCCTGGACACGACCTGGATCCCCCCCAACGTGTCGCACCGCTTCCGCAACCTGTCGAACACCGAGCCCATGAAGATCCTCTGGATCTATGCCTCGCCGAACGCGACGCGTACCCTGACCGAAACCGGTGAAACCCGCATGGTTTCGGTCGAGCACCAGAAGTAATGTGTTGGCGTCCCGGCAGCCCCGGCTGTACCGTGCGCCCTCCGGTCCCCAGTGAGTTGACAGATAAAAGGAGACAAAGATGATGTTCCGTAGAAACTGCCTGCGCCTGCTGAGCGGCGCCGCCCTGCTTTCCCTCATGGCCATGGCCCAGGCCGACAACTACCCCAGCAGGCCGATCAGGCTGATCGTGCCTGCCGCGCCCGGCGGCGCCGCGGACTTCTTCGCCCGCCTGATCGGCCCCAAGCTCGGCGAGGCGCTGGGCCAAAGCGTGGTGATCGAGAACCGCTCCGGTGCCTCCGGCACCATCGCTGCCGACATCGCTGCCAAGTCCGCGGGTGACGGCTACACGGTGCTGATTGGCCAGTCCACCAGCATGGTGGTGGCACCCCATATGTACGCCAAGCTGAACTACGACACGCAGAAGGACCTCACGCCGGTGACCCTGGTGGCCGAGATTCCCAACGTGCTGGTCGTACACCCCAGCCTGCCCGTCAACAATGTGCAGGAGCTGATCGCTCTGGCCAAGGCCAAACCGGATACGCTGAACTACAGCTCCTCCGGCAAGGGCGCCCCCACTCACCTGGCGGGCGAGATGTTCGAGATTGCCACCGGCGCCAAGATTACCCACGTGCCCTACCGTGGCGCCGGTCCGGCCACCAACGCTCTGCTGGCGGGTGAAGTGCAGCTGATGTTCGGCCCGGCTGTGGCCGTGATGCCGCAGGTGCGCAACGGCCGGGTTCGTGCACTGGCCGTCACTTCGGCCAACCGCTCGGCGGGCGCGCCCGAGCTGCCCACCCTGGCGGAGTCAGGCCTGAAGGACTTCGAGATCACTTCCTGGTTCGGCCTCTTCGTGCCGTCCAGCACGCCGGCGGCGATCGTCGAGAAGCTGCAGAGCGAGACCGCCAAGGTGCTCAAGCAGGCCGATGTGCAGGAACGTTTTGCCAAGGAAGGCGCGATGGCAGGTGGCAACACGCCCGCTGCCTTTGCCAGCTTCACGCGGGCCGAATACACCAAGTTCGGCAAGCTGATCAAGGACAAGGGCATCACCGCCAACTGATGCCGGCGCCGGGCCTGTGCGCCTGCGTGAACCGGGCAAGCACAGGCTCGCGATCTTTTCCAGCGATTTATCCATCCGATTTTTCATGACTACACCTGATTTGACGATCCTCCGCCCGCGCGCCGACCAGCCGATGGCGCACAACATGAAGCTGGTCTCGCACAACGAGCTGCAGGGCTTCGGCGGCATGGGCGAGGGCATCGCCATGCAGCTGGCCGACGACGGCCGGCGCATCCTGTGGATGGCGCACGAGTCGGCGCCCAAGAACTTCACCGGTGTCGACGTGAGCGATCCGAAGAACCCGCGTGTGATCGTGCAGACCGAGCTGCCGCACATGAAGGTGCGTTCCAACTCGCTGGACGTGGTGGGCAACCTCATGGTGGTGGCCAGCCAGGTCAAGGAACTCGGTGCCAAGCCGGCCGGCCTCAACATCTACGACATCAGCAAACCCGAAGCGCCGCGCCTGCTCTCGCACTTCGACTGCTCGGGCCCGTACTCGCGCGGCGTGCACGCGGTCTGGTTCGTGGACGGCAAGACCGTGCACATCTCCTCGGGCGCGCCGGACTTCCAGCCGCGCAACCCCAAGGACGACCAGTTCTATCGCATCATCGACATCTCCGATCCGACGAAACCTTACGAGAAGGGCCGCTGGTGGTACCCCGGCACGCGCGAGGGCGACGTGGCCCCGCCGCCGCCGCGCCTGCCGGCCCAGTTCGACACGGGCTTTCGCGCCCACAACACCAACGTCTTCCCGCAGCGGCCGGACCGTGCCTATGTGGGTTACATCGACGGCGGCGCCATCGTGCTCGACATCGGCAATCCCGCGGACATCAGGATGGTGTCGCACTGGAACCATTCGCCGCCCTTCAACGGCTTCACCCACACGGTGCTGCCCCTGTTCGAGCGCAATCTGTGGATCGTCTCCGACGAATGTGTGCAGGACGACGGCAAGGACTGGCCCAAGCTGGTCTGGGTGGTGGACTCGCGCAGCGACGCCAACCCCCTGCCCATCGGCACCTTCCCGGCCCCGCCCTACGACACCTTCGCCAAGCGTGGCGGCCGTTTCGGTGCGCACAACCTGCACGAGAACCTGCCAGTGCCCTGTTCCTTCCGCTCGGAGACGCTGTTCGTCGGCACCTTCTTCAATGCCGGTGTGCGCGTCTACGACACCAGCAACCCCTACCAGGTGCAGGAAGTGGCCTACTACGTGCCGCCGACACCGGCGCTGTCCTCGCGCGGGGCGGTGCAGCTCAACGACGTCTACGTCGACGAGCGCAAGCTGGTCTACACGGTCGACCGCTTCAGCGGCGGGCTCTACATCCTCGAAATGAATGTCTGAGTGGGCAACGAACTCCGGCGGGCGTGATGCGCTGGCCGGCAAGATCCCGGTCACCCTGGTCACCGGTTTCCTCGGCGCGGGCAAGACCACGCTGATCAGCCGGCTCATCCGGCATCCGGACATGGACCGGGTGGCGGTGGTCATCAACGAGATCGGCGAGATCGGGATCGACAACGACCTGGTCAAGATGTCGACCGAGAACGTCAGCCTGCTGGCCAATGGCTGCCTGTGCTGCAGCGTGCGCACCGACCTGCAGGACACCCTGCGCGAGCTCTTCGGCGAGCGCCGCGCCGGCCTGATCCCCGACTTCGACCGCGTTTTCATCGAAACCACCGGCCTGGCCGACCCCGGCCCGGTGATCCAGACCCTGTCCAGCGACACCATGCTGGGCGCGCACTACCGCCTGGACGGCGTGGTGACGCTGGTGGACGCGGTCAACGCGCGTGACCAGCTGGCCCAGCAGCCGGAGTCCCAGCAGCAGATCGCCCTGGCCGACCGCATCTTCATCACCAAGTGCGACCTGGTGTCAGCGACGACGGTGGACGAACTCACGGGCGAGATCGCCGCCATCAACACCCGCGCCGACATCCGCCGCTGCAGCATGGGAGACCTGCATCCCCGCGACCTGACGGGCCTGGGCCTGCAGAGCGAACGCGCCAGCCCCGACACCCTGCGTTTCCTGGGCGAGGCCGTCCCAGGCGCGGGCGCGGCTACAGAGGATGGCGCCTACCTGGCCGGTCGCCTGCCCGGGCGGCACCACCCCTCGGTGCGCAACCTCTCGCTGCGCTTCGAGGCGCCCTTCACCTGGCCCGCCTTCTCGGCTGCCATGGAGCTGCTGATCTCCTTGCGCGGCAAGGACATGCTGCGGGTCAAGGGCATCGTGAACGTCGAGGGGCGGCCGGTGGTCGTGCAGGGCGTGGGGCACGTCTTCCATCCGCCCGTCACGCTGGACCGCTGGCCCAGCGAGGACCGGGGCACGCGCATCGTCTTCATCACCCGCAACATCGATGCCGGGAAGATCAAGGCCCTGTTCCAGGCCGTCGGCGGCATCGGGGCCGCCTGAGGCGTCGCTGGAGGGACTGGCCCCTGGCGCTCAGGCCTGGGCCAGGCGCGCACTGACCTCGCGCTTGCCCAGCTTGCGCACGGCGGCAATCTCCGCCAGCTGGCTGCTCCTGGGCTTGGAGAGGCCCTTTTCCCAGTGGTAGATGGTTTGCGCCGAGACGCCCACCAACTGCCCCATCTCGGCGGCGGAAACACCCAGCTTTTTTCTCAGGCTGGCAAAACCCCCGGAGCGGAAGCGCAGCCTGGGGCTGTCCGTGGCAGGGGCGGGGGGCGCGGCCGGGCGGCTGTTCTTGCGCAGCCGGGAGAGCAGGCGTTCCTGGTCGGCGAGGCGGCGCTTGAGGGCGGCAATTTCGCTGCGGTACTGCGCGGAGGCTTTTTTCAGCGTCTGGGTTTCAGCGCGGATCTCCTTGCGTGCGATGCGGGAGATTTCCGATTTCAAGAGATTTGCAAAATTGGCCATGCCGGTCCTTGCTGATAGGGCCTTGCCATCTTACAGAATGCAGGCGGCCTGTCGCTGTTTTGTGGCGCCTTGAAACGGTGGTGGAGAGGAGGAGGATCGAACTCCCGACCTTCGCATTGCGAACGCGACGCTCTCCCAGCTGAGCTACCCCCCCACACGCGGAAATTCTAGCAAGCAGCGGGGGCGCTGTCCAAGACCGGCCTCAGGACCAGGACAGCAGTTCCCAGCGGTGGTGGTCTTCCAGACCGCGGGAGACGGAGTAGGCGCTGGGGCGCAGGTATTCGCCGGTGATCTCGCGCGCCACCCAGCGGCCGATCTCGGGTGCCAGCCACACGATGTCACGTCGCGTCGTTTCCGAGCGGGAGACGTCACGGTGTTCCAGCCGGATAAACTTTTCGACGCGCAGGGCCAGGCGGGCGCCGCCGGCCAGTTCAACCCGTTCCCAGCCGCGCACCGTGGTGTGCTGGGTGATCCAGTAGCGGTAGGACTCGCCGTCGATGCGGTAGTGGGTGCGGTGCACGCTGCGGCTGCCCGGGCTCGGGTCGGCCGGCCACAGGGGCGCGGCCTGTTCGTAGTTCAGCACATCGTCCCAGCCGGGCTCGCGTTGCACCTGGCCCCAGGGCTGCTGGTGCTCCTCCAGGATGGCGGGGCTGGCGTCGCTGCGGCGACGGATCACCACATAGGGCGCCAGGGCGCTGACCTCGTCCTCCTCGGTGGCCAGCAGGGCGCTGTTGTAGCCGTTGTACTTGCGGTAGGTCCAGCGCTGGCCCAGGGCCGGCGGTCGCAGGGCCGGCGGCGTGGCCGGCGCCGGGGCTGCAACACTGCGCAAGGGCGGGAGAGGCCGAAAGGCACAGCCGGCCGGCAGGGCGGCCAGGGCCAGGGCGAACCGTCGACGGCTCAGGTTCATGGGGTGGCTCCGGAAAGTGAGCGGGACAACGCTATCATTCTGGCAGCCTCCCTCAACCGTCCTTCGCCCCGAACAGGAAAGACCATGAACCACCAAGTGCCCTTTGCCCTGCTGCGCCGCACCTTTTTTGCGGCTGCCGTCTCCGCCGTGCTGACGGTGCCGGCGCTCGCCGCGGACCACGTCAAGATCGGCCTGCTGTCCACCTTGTCCGGTCCTGGCGCCGGCCTGGGCATCGACATCCGTGACGGCTTCCAGCTGGCCGTCAAACTCAATGGCGGCAAGCTCGGCGGCCTGCCGGCCGAGGTGGTGGTGGCCGACGACCAGGCCAGCCCCGACGTGGGCCGCCAGACGGCCGATCGCCTGGTCAAGCGCGACAAGGTCGATTTCATGACCGGCATCGTGTTCTCCAACGTCATGCTGGCGGCCGGCGCACCGACCTTTGCCGCCAAGACCTTCTACATCAGCGCCAACGCCGGCCCCTCGCAGTACGCCGGCGAGCAGTGCAACCCCTATTTCTTCAGCGCCTCCTGGCAGAACGACAACCAGCATGAAGCCGTGGGCAAGACCGTGGCCGACAAGGGCTTCAAGCGCGTGGCCCTGATCGCCCCCAACTACCCGGCGGGCAAGGACGCGCTGGCCGGCTTCAAGCGTTTCTACACGGGCGGCGAGATCGTCTCCGAGAGCTACACCCCGCTCAACCTGCTGGACTACGGTGCCGAGCTGTCCAAGCTGCGCGCCGCCAAACCCGACGCCGTCTACATCTTCCTGCCGGGCGGTCTGGGCATCAACTTCATCAAGCAGTTCGTCGGTGCCGGCTTGTCCAAGGACATGACGCTGTTCGGCCCCGGCTTCTCGGCGGACGAGGACGTGATCAAGGCCGTGGGCAACCCCATGCTGGGCATGTTCAACACCTCCCAGTGGGCGCACGACCTGGACAACGCCGCCAACAAGAAGTTCGTCGCCGCCTTCGAGAAGGAATACGGCCGCCTGCCGACGCTGTACGCCTCGCAGGGTTATGACGCCGCCAACCTGATTGCGGCCGCCGTGCGCGATACCAAGGGCAAGCTCGACGACAAGGCCGCCGTGCACAAGGCGCTCAAGGCGGCGAAGTTCGACTCGGTGCGCGGCAGCTTCAAGTTCAACAGCAACCAGTTCCCGATCCAGGACTACTACCTGCGCATCATCACCAGCGACAGCAAGGGCCGTGTGACCAACCGCACCATCGGCACGGTGTTCAAGAACCACGCCGACGCCTACGCCGCCAGCTGCAAGATGCCGGCGCTCTGATCCGCGCTGTGTTTCCCGCTCGTCGATGACCGGCATCCTTTTCCTGGAGCAGGCCCTGAACGGCCTGCAGTTCGGGCTCATGCTCTTCCTGCTGGCAGCGGGCCTGACGCTGGTCTTCGGCATCATGGACATGATCAACCTGGCGCACGGCTCGCTCTACATGGTGGGCGCCTACCTGGTGGCCGCGGCCACCACGGCCAGCGGCTCCTTCTGGATCGGGCTGGTGGCCGGCGTCGTCGGGGCCGCCCTCTTCGGCGTGCTGCTGGAGCTCACGGTGCTGCGCCGTCTCTATACACGCGACCACCTCTCCCAGGTGCTGGGCACCTTCGCCATCCTGCTCATGTGCAATGAGGCCGTGCGTTTCATCTGGGGCTCGCAGCCGGTGCTGCTGAGCCCGCCGGATTCCCTGTCCGGCCCGGTCGAGCTGCTGCCCGGCTTCCATTACCCGGCCTACCGCCTGCTCATCATCGGCGTGGGTCTGGTCGTGGCGCTGGGGCTGTGGGGGCTCATCACGCGCACCCGCATCGGCATGCAGCTGCGCGCCGGCGCCTCCAACCGCGAGATGGCCCTGGCCATGGGCGTGCCGGTGCGTGCCCTGTTCACGGCCCTGTTCGGCCTGGGTGCCGCCCTGTGCGCCGTGGCCGGTGGTTTGCTGGGCCCGCTGCTGGCGGTGCAGGTGGGCATGGGCGAGAGCATCCTGATCCTGGCCTTTGTGGTCATCGTCATCGGCGGCATCGGCTCGGTGCGTGGCGCGCTGCTCGGTGCGCTGCTGGTGGGCGTGGTGGATACGGCGGGGCGCACGCTGATCCCGCTGCTCTTCGGCGCCGTGCTCGGCCCGGAGGCGGCCGACAACGCCGGCCCGGCCGTGGCCTCCATCCTCATCTACGTGCTCATGGCCGCCGTGCTCTTCTTCAAGCCGCGCGGCCTGTTCCCTGCCCATGGCTGAGCCGGTGCAGACTCCGGCCGGCGCGCGCAGCCTGCTCGACCATGCCCTGGGCTGGCGCTGGGCCCTGCCGCTCTTCGTATTCCTGCTGGCCTTGCCGCTGATCACGCCGCTGATCGGCGGTGACTTCTACCTGGGCCTGGCCGCGCGCATCCTGATCTTTGCGCTGGCGGCCACCAGCCTCAACCTCATCCTCGGTTTCGGTGGTCTGGTCAGCTTCGGCCACGCCGCCTTCGTGGGCGTGGGCGCCTACACGGCGGGTGTGCTTCTGCAAGAGGGTGTGCATTCGGCCTGGATCCTCTGGCCCGCGGCCATGGTCGTGACCGCGCTGTTTGCCGCCGTGATCGGCGCCATCTGCCTGCGCACACGCGGTGTCTACTTCATCATGATCACGCTGGCCTTCGCGCAGATGCTCTATTACCTGGCCATCTCGACCAAGGCCTATGGCGGCGACGACGGCCTGTCGCTCGCCGCGCGCGGCACGCTGGGCGGCGGGCTGGAGCTGGCCAACGAGCGCACCTTCTACTGGACCACGCTGGCCCTGGTGACGCTGGCCCTGCTTCTGGTCTGGCGCCTGCTCAACGCGCGTTTCGGCCATGCCCTGCAGGCCATGCGCGAGAACGAGACGCGCATGGAGGCTGTCGGCTTCGCGGTCTACGGGCACAGGCTCATGGCCTTTGTCATCGCCGGCGCCCTGGCCGGCCTGGCCGGTGCCCTGCTGGCCAGCCTGGGCGGTTTTGTCAGCCCGTCCATGATGCAGTGGAGCCAGTCCGGCCTGCTGATGGTCATGGTCATCCTGGGCGGCGTGGGGCACTTGTGGGGCGGGGTGATCGGCGCCGTGGTCTTCCTGCTGCTGGAGGAAGTGCTGAGCCACTACACCATCTACTGGCAGTTCGTACTGGGTGCTGCCTTGCTGGCCGTGGTGCTGGTCGCGCCCAACGGGCTCATGAGCCTGTTCCGTCGCCGGGGGACACCATGAACGCCGTTCTGCTGCAGGTTGACGGGCTGATGAAGCGTTATGGCGGTCTGGTGGCCACTGACGGCGTGAGCTTCACGGTCCGGGCGGGCGAGATCCACGCCCTGATCGGCCCCAACGGCGCGGGCAAGACCACGCTGATCCAGCAGCTCTCGGGCGCGCTGGCGCCCGATGCCGGCGCCATCACCTTCGACGGCGCCGACATCACGCCCCTGTCCATGCACGAGCGCGTGCACCGCGGCCTGGCGCGTTCCTACCAGATCACCAGCATCTTCACGCGCCTGTCGGTGCTCGACAACGTGGCCCTGGCCCTGCAGGCGCGCAGCGGCGGCAGCCTGCGTTTCTGGCGCGCGGCACGCGCCGAGGTGCAACGGTATGAGCAGGCTGCCGCCGTACTGGCCCGTGTGGGCCTGGGCGCGCGGCTGGCGCAGAACGCGGGCGCGCTCTCGCACGGCGAGCAGCGCCAGCTGGAGGTCGGCATCGCGCTGGCCACGGGCGCCCGGTTGCTGCTGCTGGACGAGCCCATGGCCGGCATGGGCCCCGATGAATCCGAGCGCATGGTGAGCCTGCTGCAGGGTTTGCGCGGCGAGCTGACCCTGCTGCTGGTCGAGCACGACATGGACGCCGTGTTCCGCCTGGCCGACACCATCTCGGTGCTGGTGGCCGGGCGCATCATCGCCAGCAGGTCGCCGGCCGCCATCCGCGCCGATGCCGAAGTACGACGTGCCTATCTGGGCGACGAATTCGAGGAGCCGGTCTGATGCAACGACAGTCCCCCCCGCCACGGTCCCGCGGCTGGTGGCGTTTCCATCCCCTGACCCTGTTGGTGGGCCTGCTGCTGCAACTGCACCTGGCCTATCTGCTGGGTGCCGACCAGCTCAACGCAGTGCCTGAGCCGGAGCAGCTGGTGCAGATGCCGGTCGAGGTGCTGCAGGTGCGGGACCGGGCCCCGCATCTGGAAGTTCGTCTGGTGGACGAAACGCAGCGCAGCATGGAGTTCCCGGTGTCGCTGGCCCTGCTCGCGCCGGCGCGCATGCCGCTGGACGCGGCCGAGCGGGACGCCCTGACGGGCTGCATGGGTTACGTACTGGGTGTGCCCATGCGCTGGGTACTCGAGGACGATCGCTTCCGGGTCTGGGAGTTGCACTGCGGCCCCGTGCACCGGGTCTATGCCGAATTCAAGGCGAGTTATGCGGCGGCGGCCCGGGACGCGCAGCGTGCCATGGAGTGGCATGGCGGCGCCATCCTCTTTCTGACCCTGCTGCTCCTGTGGCTGGAGCGGCGCGCACAGCGGCGCTGGGGGTTGGCATGAGCGCCGCACGGCCGCCCGAAGGCGCTCGCACCGCCATGCGCAGCATGGAGGTTACCGAATGAGCGCCGCACGGCCGTCAGCAGGCGCCCGCGCCGCCATGCGCAGCATGGAGGCTGCCGCATGAGCGCGCTGCTGGAGGTCAGGGATCTGCAGACCGCCTACGGCGCCAGCCAGGTGCTGTTCGGCGTCAGCCTGCGCGTGGAGGCGGGGGGCGTGGCCACCCTGCTGGGCCGCAACGGCATGGGCAAGACCACCACGGTGCGCTCCATCCTGGGCCTGACGCCACCGCGCAGCGGTGAGGTGCGTTTTCTGGGAGAGCGCATCGATGGTCTCAGCCCGGACCGCATCGCGCGTATGGGCCTGGCCCTGGTGCCCGAGGGCCGGCAGATCTTCCCGAATCTGTCGGTGGAGGAAAACCTGCGGGCCTTTGCCGCCAATCGCCGCGCCAGTGCCCAGCCCTGGACGCTGGAGCGGGTCTACGAACTGTTCCCCGCGCTGGCCGGGCGCCGCCGCCACATGGGCAACCAGCTCTCGGGCGGCGAGCAGCAGATGCTGGCCATCGGCCGCGCGCTCATGACCAACCCGCAGCTGCTGATCCTGGACGAAGCCAGCGAAGGCCTGGCGCCGCTGATCCGCGAGCAGATCTGGGACTGCCTGGCGCAACTGCGCGCCCAGGGGCAGAGCATCCTGGTGATCGACAAGTACGTGCAGCGGCTGATCCAGCTGGCTGATACGCACACCATCATCGAGCGCGGGCGCGTGGTCTGGAGCGGCACATCTGCGCAGCTGCGCGCCGACCCTGGCCTCTGGCACCGCTACCTGGGTGTCTGAGCACGCCGCCGGCCTGCGGCAGGCCCTATTTCATCCCGTTGCGCTGCGCCAGTTCCACGAACAGGCCGGCCTGGTCCAGCTCGCTGAGGCCGTGGGCCACGCCCGCGGCGTAGAGCTGCTCCAGCAGCGCCGTGATGGGTGCCGTGTAACCCAGGCCGGTCGCGGTCTCCAGCGCGTTGCGCATGTCTTTCAGCTGCACGGCCATGCGGCCGCGCGGCGCAAAGTCGCGCTCCACCATGCGCTGGCCGTGCACCTGCAGGATGCGACTGTCGGCAAAGCCGCCGCTGATGGCCTCCTTCACCTTGGCCGGGTCGGCGCCGCCCTTCTGGCACAGCAGCAGGGCCTCGGCCACGGCGCCGATGGTGATGCCCACGATCATCTGGTTGGCCAGCTTGGCCAGCTGGCCCGAGCCGCTGGGGCCGACCAGGGTGGCGCGGCCCAGGGGCGCGAACACCGGCCGGGCGCGCTCGAAGGAGCTGAGTTTGCCGCCGGCCATGATGGCCAGCGTGCCGGCTTCGGCGCCCAGGGTGCCGCCGGAGACGGGGGCGTCCAGGTGGGTGATGCCCATGCCGCCCAGGCGTTCGGCGTGTGCACGCGCCTCGGCCGGCTTGATGGAGGACATGTCGATCAGCACGGTGCCGGGTTTCATGGTGCCGGCCACGCCGGTCTCGAACAGCACCTCTTCGACCACGGGGCCGTGTTCCAGCATGGTGATGACGAACTCCGCGGCCAGCACGGCAGCGGTGGCGGTGTCGTGCACCGTGGCACCGTACGCGGCCAGGCCTTCGGCCTTGGCGCGCGTGCGGTTCCAGACGCGCACGGTGTGTCCGGCCTCGCACAGGCGGCGCGCCATCGGAAAACCCATCATGCCGGTTCCCAACACGGTGATGTTCATCTTGTGACCTCCAGATATGCCAAGATAATCGTATCTTGGCGAAACCGCCTCATTGTCTTTCATCCGGAGCCCTGACATGAAGAAGTTCGATCCCGCCTGGCTGGACCGCATGTACAACAACCGTGCCCTCGTGCCGGAGCACGCCATGCACTTTGCCCGCTGGGCCGATGCCTCGGATGACGCACGTGCCGCCCATCCCTGCCAGACCGATATTGCCTACGGCAACGGCCCCATGGAACAGCTCGACGTCTTTCCCAGCAACCAGCCGGGCGCACCCGTGGTGGTTTTCATCCACGGGGGCTGGTGGCGCGCGCTCGACAAGTCCGACCACTCCTTCATCGCCCCGGCTTTCAAGAACCTGGGCGCTTGTGTCTTCATTCCCAACTACGCCTTGTGCCCGGCCGTGACCATCCCCGACATCACGCTGCAGATGGTCAAGGCCCTGGCCTGGATCTGGCGCAACGCGAAGAAGTTCGGCGGCGACCCGAGCCGCATCTACGTGGTGGGCCACTCGGCCGGCGGCCACCTGGCCGCCATGCTGCTGGACTGTCTCTGGCCGGCGCATGCCAAGGACCTGCCGGCGGACCTGGTGAAGGGGGCGATGTCGATCTCCGGCCTGTACGACCTGGAGCCCATCATGCACACGCCCTTCCTCAAGGGCGATCTGCGCCTGACCCCCGAGCAGGTGGCGATGGCAAGCCCGGCGTTGCTGCCGGCACCGAAAAAAGGCGTGCTCTACACCGTGGCCGGCGCCGAGGAGAGCGCCGAGTTCATCCGCCACAACAAGCTGATCCGGCAGGCCTGGGGCAAGACCGTGGTGCCGGTGTGCGAGACCATCCCCGAGCGCAACCACTTCAGCGTGCTGGAGGACCTGACCGCGCCCTGGCAGCACCTGCACCAGCTGGCCATCCGGCTGGTGTTCGGCAAGGTCTGAGAGCTGTCGGTCTGCAGGGTTTTCAGCCGCAGGCTGTCAGGTCGACGTCACTGCGCAAGGGGCAGAAGGTCCCGGATTTCCCTGTAATCTGCTTCCGAGGTTGGGGCAAAGCCGCTTGCCCCGAGTTCCTGGAGCATGCCCTGGAGCGCCGGGCCGTTGCCCAGGAAAACCTCGCGGATGCGGGCGCTCAGGGCCGGGCACAGCTGAGCGCGGTGCACGAAGGGATCGTAGGGAATCAGGGGAGAGCGCCAGAGGATGTCTATCTCGTCGCGATGCAGCTTGCCGCGGCGCAGCGCCTCGTCGATCACGGCGCTGGAAACGAAGGCGGCGTCCACCAGGCCCTTGCGGACCACTTCGATCGAGCGGTCGTGTGAACCGGAGAATGTGACGCGCTTGAAGTGGCTCTCCAGCGGCTTGCCCAGCTGCTTTTCCATGGCGCGCCGTGGCAGGACGCCGCCGGAGGTGCTG
>Ga0209262_10000857_pt1 | contig 12904 bp, 11 predicted proteins | sample Lowcelwee11metaG_FD_187171 | JGI IMG/M metagenome (GOLD analysis project Ga0209262, IMG submission 187171) | Freshwater pond sediment microbial communities from the University of Edinburgh, under environmental carbon perturbations - Low... | ecosystem: Environmental > Aquatic > Freshwater >...
TAAAACCGCTCTTCATGTCAAAAAAGAAAAAAGTGCCATTCCAGGCCAAGATGACCGAAAGCCATGATTTTCTGTTGATATGTACCAGCAGACGGTTGCCGGGGCCATTGAGCGGTTTCAGCAGGTCGGCAATCTCCCGGTTCACCCTTTGTGGCAGGCGCAGCGGCCGCAATTGCAAGTATGGCCTGTTTCGTGAATGAAAAAAAAGAGTGATTTCCGGGCTGGGAGCGTATTTTGCATCCATGCCCAGAGCCTGCGCCGTCTTGGCGGCAATTTCCGCGTATGTCGCCGTTTTGGCAATGACGACGCCCACGTTTTGATCCTTCATGCGCTGCAGGGCCTTTTGGTAAACCGGATCGGTGAAGGAAGCGGCCACAGTTTGCAGCGCTTTTTTTTGGGAATAATACGGGATCCAGGAATCAAAATAGGCGCCGAACACGATCAAGGTGCATGACGACGGAAGTCTGAGGATGGATTGGGTGATGTGTTCGTTTACCGGGTTTTGATAATTGAGTTGTTTAAGATGAAGATATAAAAAGGAGGTCAGCAGATTGCCTGTTATCAGCGCCCAGTAAACTGTTTTTTTCAGGCCATCGGGGAACAGAATGAACAGTCCCCAGATCAAGAAAACCCCGGTCGGCATGAAGTAATAGTCGTGAACGAAATAGAGGTTGGTGAAAACCAGCGGGCCCAAGAGGAAAATCAGGAGCGAAAGGGCGAGCCATAACAGCTGTTTCCTGGCTTTTTCAGCCAAGAAGCATCGAATCACCATGCCGGGCAGAACAACCAGGCCCAATATGCCAAACATGCCGATGCCGGAACGGGCAAGGAAGGACAGCCATTTGAGCGGTGACAAGCGCATGGCCATGTCGCCGAAAACCCAGTACCGGAGCGCGGATGACGTTGCCATTGCGCCATAGGGATTTTCCAATTTGACTTGGTCGGCCGCGAATGTCCAAAGCAGCCCGCAGGCAAAGGGAATGATGAGGAGGGAAAAGTCCAGGCACGTTTTCTTCCAGGAAAATGCCCGGGATTTGATGTTCCGATAGGCAAGCCAAATCGCCACCAGCAGGACCACGTTGGCCCCGACCGCGAAGGTCGTGATTTTGACGACCGCGGCCAGCGTACCGCCGAGCAGCGCAAGCAAATAGCCCCAGATCTTTCCGTTCTGGACGTAGGAAATGAAGCCGGACAGGTAAGCCAGGAAAAAGAAAAAGGCTGTCGTCTCGATGGTAAACGAGAACGAATAGGCGATATATATTGGAGCGGAAACGAGCAATGCCAGAAAGAAATAAGAATGTCCGGCGGGAAGTCCGATTTTTTTCAGGATTCCGAACAACAGGAAAACGGCCGCCAGGAAAAACAAAAAGCTGACGATCTTGCCGGTCAACGGCAGGGAAACGGCAGGAGTAACCAGCTTGGCCGCGATGAATTGGTACAGGGGGAACTCGAATGGGAATGGCCATGGATATCCCATGACCGGTGTTATGGAATTGAATGGGCCATAGCCTTCCCGGAGCATATAGTCGCTGGTGATGGCCCTCTGGGTTTCGCCTTCGGAAATGTAAAAAAAATCGTTTCCCCGCATTTGAAAAAAGCCGACGATCAAGACAACCAGCAGCAGCGTCAACCAGAATGTGATTAGGCCAAAAGTTTTAAGTTCTTTTGCTTTCATGCTTTTTCCTTAAAAGAAATGCCGCCAGAATTATAGCAAAAAAACAGAATCGCGCCACTTTCAGGGGCGATGCGCGGCATTGACTTTCTCTGGCGGAATCGATAAAATGAAAACGCTCCACTGGCGAGAAAAGCTTGCAAAATAAAAAAAACGAAATAGAATTCTTCGACCGTTTTTCGCAAGCCGCCGCCTATGACGTACTCACTCCCGCCGCTTACAGAAGGATCATCCGTGAATTCCAGGAACTGCTGCGGCCGCTGCAGCGTCCCGGGCTGCGCATCATTGATCTGGGATGCGGCAGCGGCGCTTTTACGCGCAGATTTCAGCAGATGTTCCCGGCTTGTTTTTTTGGCATGGACATTTCCGAACGTTCGATCGCCGCTGCCGCCGCCGCCTCTCCGGACATCGGCTATACCGTCGGCGACATCGAGCACAGCGGATTCGCCGATCATTCTTTCGATGTGGCTTTGTTTTCCGGGGTGCTGCACCACTTTCCGGATTTTCAGGCCTGCCTGCGCGAAGCGTATCGGATTTTAAAAAAAGGCGGCTGCGTCCTTTCCTATGACCCCAATATCCGCAACCCGGCCATGTGGATTTACCGTCATCCGCGATCGCCTTTTTCTTCTCGGCAGGGAAGGACAGCCAACGAGCGTCTGCTGGCGGCTGAAGATATTCGAGGAGGAATGGAAAAGTCAGGATTTCAGCATGTCCGGGTCCGTGGCCGGAGCGGGATCACTTTCAAGTACGTCGCTTCGCCTGTGGGGCGATCGCTGCTTCCGCTCTATAATCTTTTGGAAGTGCTGTTTGCTTTCACGCCATTGGCCGGGCGATTCGGTTCTTTTCTCATCGGTTATGGAGAAAAATGACACGGGGCACTTCGGGGGACAAAGGAGAAAAAACCATTTTGGACAGCGGGAAGAAAGAAGTCATTGTGCTGGGAGCGGGAATCATGGGCTTGGTGGCAGCCTGCGAACTTCAGAAAAAGGGATTCCAGGTGACCGTGCTGGAAAAGGACGACCGGCTTGGCGGCATGAGCGCTTCGTTTGATTTTGACGGCATGCCCAGCGAGCGCTATTACCATTTTTTTTGCAAATCCGACGCGCCGCTCTTTCAGTTGATGCGCGAATTGGGCATTGAGCGGCGCCTGAGATGGAATGAAACGCGCATGGGATTTTTTTTCGACGGCGGCATGTATCGCTGGGGAACTCCCGGGGCTTTGCTCCAATTCCCCCATTTGCATGTTTTAACCAAAATGCGTTTCGCGCTGGAGGTTTTTTTTGCGGTTCATCGCCGTCGCTGGCGGCGCCTGGATCGCATGACCGGCAGCCAGTGGATTAAAGGATTTTTGGGAGATGAAGGCTACCGGGTTTTGTGGCAGAGCCTGTTGCGGTTGAAGTTCCACCGTTTTGAAAAGCAAATATCCGCGGCTTGGGTAGGGCGGCGGTTGCAGCGGATGGGAAAGTCCAGGAAAAATATTTTCCATGAGGAATTGGGCTATATTGACGGAGGAGTCCGGGAATTGATCCGGGCATTGGAGGAACAATTTCAGCGCCGGGGAGGGCGGATCTTGCTGAATGCCGCGGTGACCGAGATCCGCATCGATAAAGCGGCGGCTGCCGTCACCGGAGTCGTGGCCAACGGCCGGGAATTCAAATGCGGCAAGGTCTTGTCAACAATTCCCCTGCCTTACTTGTCCAGTTTGGCGCCGGGATTGTCCGATGATATCAGGGCTCTTTATCAAAAACTGGACAATATCGGCGTGGTGTGCGTAGTTCTTAAATTGAAACGGCCGCTGACCCCGAATTTTTGGACCAACATCAATGACCCTGCGATTGAATTGCCTGGAATCATCGAGTTTTCCAATCTCACCAATGGGAAAGACAAGATTGTTTATTTCCCTTTTTACCTGCCGGAAGATCACGAGTATTCTTCCAAACCAGATTGTTTTTTTTCCGACAAGGTCATTGGCTATTGCGCGAGGCTTCAGCCCGCTTTTGATCCGTCCTGGGTGTTGGGCCGGAGAGTCCACCGTTATCAATACGCCCAGCCGGTATGCCCGCCGGGATTCCTGCAAACCTTGCCTCCCGTTTGTCCCGGAATATCGGGATTGTTCGTTGTCGACACTTCGCATTATTATCCTGAAGACCGCTCTTTGGCCGAAAGCATCCGTCTGGGCCAAAAAACGGCTTTTCTGGTCGCCGCTTCCAAAAATCAGAATTGCGACAATCGCTAATCTTGGCCAGCGGGCAAGGTTGACCGGTGCTGCAGCAATTTCTTGAAAGTGGCACCTGGGTTGCTTGGCGGCCGGTTAAAATACCAGCGGCCATTTGTTTTTGATGACCGCCAGGTCTTTTTCCTTGGCTATGAAGCTCTGCACGTAGCCGCACTGGCCGCAGACGAAATTGTCCAGCGCGGCGGCCCGGAAAAGCGAAACCGGTATGCAGTTGCTGTTGTGCATTCCCGACTTCCTCTTCACTCCGGCACCGCTGTATATCTCCTTGCCCTGGCAATTGGGGCAGATTCCGTTCTTCATGATTCCTCCTTGGCCGCCGGCGCATCCGTCTGTTTCCCTGCGGCCGGGGCCTTTTTACGGCGCCGTTGGATCGCTTCGTTCAGGATGGATTCGATCTGGCCGTTGACGCTGCGAAAATCGTCAGCGGCCCAGCGCTCCAGTTCTTCCCACATCTCCTGGCTGAGGCGCAGCAGGAAAGATTTTTTCGCAGGCATGGCCGAATGCCTGGCCGCTTATTTGTACAGGGTGCCGGTATTGATCACGGGCGTGGCTTCGGCCTCGCCGCACAGCACCACCAGCAGGTTGCTGACCATGGCCGCCTTGCGCTCCTCGTCCAGCTCGACCACTTTTTTGCTTTTCAGGTCTTCCAGCGCCATCTCCACCATGGAAACCGCGCCGTGCACGATCTTGCGGCGGGCGGCGATGATGGCTTCGGCCTGCTGGCGGCGCAGCATGGCGTTGGCGATTTCCGGCGCGTAGGCCAGGTGGGTCAGCCGTGTTTCATCGACCTGCACACCGGCTTTGGCCAGCCGCTCCTGGAGTTCGCTTTTCAATACCAGGGCCACTTCGTCCATGCCGCTGCGCAAGGTCACTTCTTCCTCCTCGCCGTGGTCGTACGGATAGCAGTTGGCCAGGTGGCGCAGGGCGGCGTCGCTCTGGATCTTGACGTAATGCTCGTAATGGTCCACGTCGAACAGGGCGTGGGCCGTGTCCACCACTCGCCAGACCACAACCGCCGCGATCTCGATGGGATTGCCGCGTTTGTCGTTGACCTTCAGTTTTTCGATCTCGAAGTTGCGTATGCGCTGGGACACCGTGTATTTGCCGCGCGGCTGGGCCAATTGCAAAGGATTGGTCCAGTGGAAACCGTCGCTGCGGATCGTCCCCTTGTATTTGCCGAAGAGCACCAGCACCTTGGCTTCGTTGGGCTGCAGGGTGAAATACCCCAGGGGCAGGATCAGGCAGATCGTGACCAGTAAAAAGGATTGGGCGGCGATCCCCAGCAAGGACCACTGGTTGGCCAGCGCGGAACTTAAAAACAGCCAGATCAGCGCGATGATCAGCAAAACATGAGTGGCAACCACCACCCAGCCCTTGCCGGAGCTTCCGTGTTTTTCGTTTGTCATGAAAGGCCTCCTCATGATAAAGGATATCAAAATGATATCAATATAATAACATCGTTTTTTTTTCTTGTCAACAAAAATTTATATCGTTATATGAATCTTGGGTATCATTTGTAAATAATTTACCCATTTTGAATGTCGCTTGGCACATTTTTCGAGGCTGTCAATGTATGAAGGCCGGTTCAATGCAGGTTTTGACAAGCAATAACGCCCCAAGCAGAAAAATTTTCGCCGACGCCCCCGCTGGCTGTATTTGGCATGTGTATTGCTTTTTAATTTTCAGATTGTGACCATTCGCCGATCTTTTTATGTGAGCGCATATGGCAAAAAGAAAAGAAACCAGAATAAACAAAAGCCTGCTGGTCGACATCAGCCGCAACGGATTTGAGCAGATGGGCGTCACCGTCAATGTCTCCCGCCGTGGCATGTGCATTGCCACGACCGAAATTTTCCGCAGGCGAAGCAGGCTGCAGATTTTGATTGCCGCGGCCGATGACATTTACTCCGTCACCGGCGAAGTGGTGTGGAACCTGAAAAGTGAGTTTGAATCGGGAGACAATGTGCCAGCCGGCTTGGGCATCAAGATAAAGGATGCCGCTCCCGGATATTACAAATTTATCGCGGCCATGAAAAAAAACCGCCAGGTATCCATAAAAAAGCAATTCTCCTGCTGATTTTTTCAATATCCGACCGATGGCACCCAGTTTTATTGCGTTTTGTGTTTTTTTTTCTTTACAGCGGCGCTTATTTAATATAAAATCTTTATTCTTGCGCCGCCATTTTCCAAGGAAAAACGCATGGACAAAAAACGATGTTATGAAAGCATTGTCGAAGTGATCGGCAATACCCCGATGGTCAAACTGAACCATGTGGCCAGTGATATCCCCGGCGAGGTTTTCGCCAAGCTGGAGTTCCTCAACCCCATGGGCAGCTGCAAGGACCGCATCGCCCGTTATATGATCGAAAAAGCGGAAAAAGAGGGGAAAATAAAAAAAGGCGACCTGATCATCGAGAATTCATCCGGCAATACCGCCATGGGGCTGGCCCTGATCGCCATCCAGAAGGGCTATCGCCTGAAGGTCGTGGTCCGCGACCGCATCAGCCGGGAGAAACTCGACCAATTGAAAGCCCTCGGCGTCGAGATCCACACGGTGGATGCCACCCTGCCCCCCGAGCATCCCGACAGCTACAACAACATCACGCCGCGGCTGGCCAAGGAGACGCCGAACTGCTTCTTCCCCGACCAGCATAACAATCGCGATAACAATGAGGCCCATTACCTGGGCACCGGCCCCGAGATCTGGGAGCAGATGCAGGGACGCATCGACTATTTCGTGGCCGGCATCGGCACCGGCGGCACCATCGGCGGCACGGCCCGCTACCTGAAAGAAAAAGATCCGGCCATCCAGGTCGTAGCGGTCGACCCGGTCGGCTCGGTTTTTTACGAGCATTTCCGCTCTGGAAAAATGGTCAAGCCCGGACCCTACCTACTGGAGGGGCTGGGCGATGAATTTTTGATCCATTGCGCTGATTTCAGCGTTATCGACGACATGTTCCAGGTGACCGACCGCGAGGCTTTCCTCACGGCCAGGGAGCTGGCGCTGCGGGAAGGGATATTGGCCGGCGGTTCGAGCGGCGCCGCCTTGTGGGGCGTGCGCCAACTGGCAAAAAAAATAAGCCGGCCGGCACGCTATGCCACCGTTTTTCCGGACGGCGCCTCCCGCTACCTTAGCACGATTTACAATGACGATTGGCTGGAAGAAAAAGTCCTGAAATCAAAAAAGCTCTAAAATCCGTTCGCTTATTGAGGCGCTCTGCAAGGTAATGGGAACTTTTTTGTTTAATTTTCGTAATTGGATTGTTAGCTGGAGGCGCCGGATGAAAAAAATTCTTGCCCTGTTCGCGTTTGTTTTTTTATTGAATTTGTCGATCCCAGCCCAGGAGCAGGTGGTCAAATCTTTGTCTCTGGATGAAGTGATCGAGCAGGCTCTGAAGAACAACCTTGACCTGCAGATAGAAATGACCAACCCGGAGATTTCCCGGGCTTTGTGGGATAAAAGCGCGGCCATTTTTGTTCCGACGCTGACGGTCGAACTCGGCCGCGGTTCGACCACCACTCCCAGTTCCAGTATTTTCACCGGCGCGGATATTGAAAAGGCCGACTCCGGATCACTGGCCTTCTCCCTTTCACAGAACCTGCTTTTCGGGGGCAACTTCAGTATCGGTCTGGATAACTCCCGCAACTCAACGAATTCGCGCTACAGCCAGATCAATCCCCGCTACAATTCACAGCTCACCTTCAACCTGGCCCAGCCCCTGTTGAAAAATTTCGGGCTTACCGCCACCAAGCGGAACATCTACATCGCTCGCAACAACAGGGACAAATCGATCTTTGCCCTGAAGCAAAGCGTGATCGACCTGATCTATCAAACCGAGGAAGCGTACTGGAACCTGGTTTACTCGCACCAGAACCTCGAGGTCAAGGAAAAATCGCTGCAGCTGGCCAAGGACCTGCTCAAGCAAAATGAGATCCAGGTCAAGGTCGGCGTCTCGGCGCCCATGGATATCCTGACTGCCCAGGCCGAGGTGGCCGCCCGTGAAAGCGAAACGCTGCAGGCCCGCAGCCAGATCCAGACCTACGAAGAAAACCTGCGCCGCATCTTGAATGTCAGCCAGATGCCGGAAGCCATCGTTCCCCGGGACAAGCCGCAGTTCAATCCGGAAAGGGCCGATCTCAACCAATTCCTTCTAAAAGCCCTTGAAAACAGGCCTGACATCGGGCAAATACGTCTCGACTTGAAGAGCAGGAATATAGATGTTCGTTACTTCCGCAACCAGCTGCTGCCCAATCTGCAGCTCACCGCTTCCTACTACACCAAAGGGTTGAGCGGCACCCCGCAGGATGTCGATTTCAGCCTCCTTCCGGTTGAGGCCGCGGCCGGCACCATAGGGGGAAACCTGAGTGATTCGCTGCGGGACGCGCTGAAGAGCCTTTATCGCAATTATTCGTTCGGCCTGCAGCTCTCCCTGCCGATATTCAACACGTCGGCGCGGGCCGACCTGGTCCAGGCCCGCTTGAACCTGGAACAATCCCTGTTGACCCTGAAGAAAATCGAGAGCACGATCTATTCCGAGGTCAAGCAGATCATCATGGACCTGGAAATCACCGCCAAGATCGTTGAGGCCAACCGCTTTTCCCGCGAACTGGCCGAGCAGAAGCTGGTTGCCGAGCAAAAAAAACTGGCGGTCGGCCTTTCGACCAACTACCTGGTTCTGCAGTACCAACGTGATTTTTCCAACGCCCAGATCGCAGAATTGAAATCGCTGATCGATCACAATCTTGCCCTTTCCCGGGTCGACAAGGTGCGGGGCACCACTCTGGAAAAGCACCAGATCTCATTTTCTGATATTTTTCCGAAAAGCAAATAAAGAAGGCTGTTTTTTCGCTTTGCAGTTTACATTTCCATTCTTTTCTGATAAAATACACTCTGATTTCGCATAAATTAGAGGAGGAAATTGTGAGTATTACCAAGGAAACCAAGGAGAAACTGATCAGCCGTTTTCAGATAAACGACAAGGACACGGGTTCATCCGAAGTACAGGTATCGATTTTAACCGAAAGGATCCGGAGTTTGACCGAGCATTTCAAGACCCATAAAAAGGACAACCACTCCCGGAAAGGTTTGTTGACGATGGTCTCAACCAGAAAGAAACTTTTAAACTATCTGCGCAAAACCGATTATGACAAATATTTGAAAATCATCCAGGAACTGGAACTGAGAAAGTAATTATATTCAGGAGACATACATGCAAAAAACAATCCAAATCGGAATTGAGGGTTCTACCTTAAAAATCGATATCCACCGCTGGGCCCGACAATCGAACGGTTCGGCCTTGCTCACTTATAAAGACAATATGATCCTGGTCACCGCCAATATGCGGGAAGAGGAAAAGGCCGCCCAGGATTTTCTGCCGCTCATGGTCGATTTCAGGGAAAACACCTACTCCGCCGGAAAAATTCCCGGCGGCTTTTTCAAGCGGGAAGGCAAGCCGTCGGAAAAAGAAGTTCTGCTATCCCGGCTTATCGACCGCCCTATCCGGCCGCTGTTTGCCGAAAACTATCATCACGATACGCAGGTCATCGCCATGCTGTTGTCCGCTGATTTCAGCATCGATTATGACGCCATGGGCATTATCGGCGCTTCCGCCGCCCTGATCTCCTCCACCATCCCCTTCACCACGCCCCTGGGGGCGGTGAAGATCGGCTGGAAGAACAACGAATATCTCATCAATCCCGGCCAGGATATGCTGAAGGAATTGGACATGGTGCTGCTGGTGGCCGGAACCGAGCAGGAAGTGGTCATGCTGGAAGCCGGCGGCAATGAGTTTTCCGATGAGGTGTTCATGGAAGGCCTGCGCCGGGCCAAGGAAGTGATCGCCAAGATCTGCCAGGCGCAAAAAGAACTGTTGCATCCCGATAAAATGGTCGTCGCCGCCAAGCCGGAGGCCGCCGCCTGCGTGGATGATATCCGCGGCAAATTCTCGGCCCAGATCCGTGACGCCATTTTTACCCAGGACCGGGTGCTGCGCCGCCTGAAGATCAAGGCGATCCATGAGGAGATCCTGCAAGGCAAGGAAGACGAAACCGAGATCGCCAGGATCAAGAGCGCTTTTGAAAAAGTCGAAGCCCAGATCTTCCGCGAAACCCTGCTGAAGGAAAAAAGACGCACCGACAACCGCGCTTTCGATGAGATCCGCGCCATTTCCATTGAATTGGGCATACTGCCCCGGGTCCATGGCTCGGCGGTCTTTACCCGCGGCGAAACCCAGTCGTTGTCGACAGTGACCCTGGGGTCCGAGGACGACGCCCAAAGGCTGGACAATCTGAACGGCGATGAAACCAAGAAAAAATTCCTGCTGCACTACAATTTCCCGCCCTTTTCGGTCGGGGAGGTCAGCTTCCTCAGGGGAGCCGGCCGCCGCGAGATCGGGCATGGCAATCTGGCTGAAAAAGCCCTGGGCAAAGTGATCCCGGGCAATGAAATTTTCCCCTATACCATCCGCGTGGTTTCCGACATTCTGGAATCCAACGGTTCCTCCTCCATGGCCACGGTCTGCGGCGGCACACTGGCCCTGATGAACGCCGGAGTGCCCATCAAGGCGCCGGTGGCCGGCATCGCCATGGGCCTGGTCAAGGAGGGAGATCAATTCGCGGTCTTGACCGATATCGCCGGCTATGAAGATCATTTCGGCGACATGGATTTCAAGTTGGCTGGAACTGAAAAAGGCATCACCGCCATTCAGCTGGACATCAAAATCAAGGGTTTGACCGATGAGATCATCCGCCGCACCATTGCCGATGCCCGCAAGGCGTACTTGTTCATTCTAGGGAAAATGAAATCGGTGATCGCCGTTCCTTCCGAAAAACTTTCCGAATACGCTCCGGTTATTCTGACCATGCAGATCCCGATCGATAAAATCAGAGATTTGATCGGCCCGGGTGGAAAAAACATCAAGGAACTCGTGGCCACTTTCAATGTCAAGATCAATGCCGAAGATGACGGCAAAGTCTCGATCGCCGCGGCCAACCGGGAAGTCGGAGAGCGGGTGATCGCCCGCATCGAAGCCATGACCGGTTCGCCGGAAGTCAATAAGATCTACAACGGCAAGATCAACCGCATTGAAGATTATGGGTTGTTTGTCGAGATCATGCCCGGCGTGACAGGGCTGCTGCATGTCTCGGAAATTTCCAACCGCCGCATACGCGATGTCCGCCAGGAATACAAGCTGGGCCAGATGATCGAAGTGAAAGTTTTGGCCCTGGACCGCGACAACAAGATGAAGCTAAGCCACAAGGTCCTGGAAAACCAGCAGGGCAGCGGCGAAAACTGAAAAGCGATCGATTCCGTGCCCGGTCGGGAGGAGTGATGATGCAGGGCTGCCGTAAAGGCAAAGATGGCCAATACTCCCCGGCTTTTATCCAAAATACCGGCAGCCGGCGCGGCTTCACCTTGATCGAGGTCATCACCGTAACCGTGATCATCGGCATCCTGGCCGTCGCCGCCATCCCCCTGGCCCACAACGCGTTCCAGCGGGAAAAAGAGATCGATCTGCGCCGGGCATTGCGCACCCTGCGCACGGCGATCGACGCCTACAAGAAATTTGTCGAGGAAAACAAGATCGAGGTGGACGAGGATACCTACGGCTATCCGGAAAAACTGGAACTGCTGATCACGGGCATTGAATACAAAGACAGGAAAAACAAGACCCGGCTGGTCAGGTTTTTGCGCCGCATTCCCTTGGACCCGATCAGCGGTTCCAGCAATTGGGGACTCAGTTCCTATCAGGACAAGCTCGGCTCCCGCCACTGGGGCGGGCAGAATGTCTGGGATGTCTACTGCGATTCCAATAAAAAGGCCCTGGACGGCACGTACTACCGCGATTGGTGAGCCAGTCCGAGGTCAGTTTTTTCAGAACGGGAATTTTGTCATTCTAAAGATTCAGATTCAAACCGATCGAGAAGTCCAACCCTTTAGCCAGCGGAATGTCGGGATCGGCATTGGCAAAATAGGCGCGATCGAACAGGTTGGCGGCTTTCAAAAAAACGAACAGCCGGTTGGAAAAATAATAACCGGCCTTGACGTTGGTGGCGCTGTAGGCGGGGATGGCGGTTTCCGCCGGGCCCGGGTGTCTTACGGCCGCTGACGCCGCCCAATCGACTTCACCCCAAAACCTGCCCATCCAGAATTTCGTCCCCAAAAGCAACTTGGCGCTGGGAATGTCATTGAGGTATTGGCCGCTGACGGTGCTCAAGCCCTGATAAATGAAGCCGTTGCCGAATATTTCCAGATTTTTCAGGGGATATAGCTGAAACTCCAGTTCGAAGCCGCGAATCCTCCCGCGTTCGATATTGTCGTACGTATAGGAATTATCGCTCAGCGGGAATTTTTCGATCATGTCAAGGATGGAGCATTGAAAAAGATACATGCCGACAAAAATATTTTCGCGGTGGAATTTGACTCCGGCATCAAGGTTCACGCTTTTTTCAGCCTGCAGGTCCGGATTGCCGACAATGGAGCTGCGGCCGGTGATGCCGGTATAAAAGGCCTCGCTCAGCGACGGCATGCGATAGGCCGTGCCGGCGTTGGCAAACAAGGTGAAAGAGCCCTTGAATTTTCTGGTGATGCCCAGAAAAAACGCCGGGGCCAGCAGAGATTTTTCCAGAAAGGCGCCAGCGGAAATCCCCTTTCTCGAAAACGCACCCAGGCGGGCGCCGCCAACCAGATCCAGGCCGGCCAGGCCGGAATAATCCAGTGTGGCATACACACCCAAGTCGTTGCGCCTGCCGTTTTCAACCGGAAACGAACCGCTGTTTAAAATGCCGTTTTTCCATGTTTCGTTTTCCATATCGACGTGGGTCCGTCCGTAATAATCGATACCGAACTGATAGGACAGGTGGTCGTTCGCCTTTTTCTTCAGATAAGCGCGCCCGCCGAAGTCCAGGGCCTTGTTTTTCGAAATATCGACTTGTTGGCTGGATTTCTTGATTTTATCCAATTCATAATCGTTGGGATTCATAAAAAGGGAAATATT
>Ga0209262_10000860_pt1 | contig 12884 bp, 8 predicted proteins | sample Lowcelwee11metaG_FD_187171 | JGI IMG/M metagenome (GOLD analysis project Ga0209262, IMG submission 187171) | Freshwater pond sediment microbial communities from the University of Edinburgh, under environmental carbon perturbations - Low... | ecosystem: Environmental > Aquatic > Freshwater > Pond...
ATCTGGCCGGATGCAGCAAAGCGTGCAGGGGCCGGCGTTGTTGGGACCGGTCGGAGCGACTTTCCCAACCAGATCAACAACGTGCTCGCGTTCCCGGGAATATTCCGCGGGACGCTGGATGTTCGGGCGCGCACGATCACGGATGAGCGGCTCGAGCCTTCGACCTCCGCGGAGATCAGGGCAACGCTGTCCGGCAACGTGTAAGCAATGCCACCGGTGACCAGCAGTGGATTCACATCGACCCCGCCCGGGCGGCCCGGGAATCGCCCTGGCAAAGCACCATTGCGCACGGCTACCTGACGCTGTCCCTGTACCCGGCGCTGCGCGGCCTCGTCGAGGCCGAAAAGCCGCTGTTCCCCGGCGTCACGCGGGTCATCAATTACGGGCTCGACAAGCTGCGGTTCCCGAACGCCGTCAAGGCGGGCAGTCGCGTGCGCGCCCACTGCGTGCTGCTGAAGGTCGAGGAGGTCCAGGGCGGCCTGCAGTTGTCCGAGCAGTACACGGTCGAGATTGAGGACGAGACCAAGCCCGCGTGCGTCGCCGAGGCGATCATGCGGGCCTACTTCTGACGGCAGCAGGTGGGCATTCCTGGTCCGGGCAGGTCGGTTCTGCCGTGATTCCTGCGCGGCATGAGCCGCACGGCGCAGGTTCGCTATAGTCTGCGGCACCAGGGCATCGCCTCAGGGCGCGAAGGATTCACCCATGATTTACGACAGCATCCTGCACACCATCGGCCGCACGCCGATCGTGCGCGTCAACCACCTCGCGCCGAAGCACGTGACGATTTACGTCAAGTGCGAGTTCTTCAATCCGCTGAGCTCGGTGAAGGATCGCCTCGCGATCGCGATCATCGAGGATGCGGAGAAGAGTGGTGCGCTGCAGCCCGGGCAGACCGTCGTCGAGGCGACGTCTGGCAACACCGGCATCGCGCTGGCGATGGTCTGCGCGGCAAAGGGGTACCCGTTCGTCGCGGTCATGGTCGAGACGTTCTCCATCGAGCGCCGCAAGATCATGCGCATGCTGGGCGCCAAGGTAATCCTCACGCCGGCCGCCGAGCGCGGCAGCGGAATGGTGCGCAAGGCCGAAGAACTCGCGAAGAAGAACGGCTGGTTCCTGGCGCGCCAGTTCGAAAACCCCGCCAACCCGGCGTATCACCGCCAGACGACAGGTCCGGAAATCCTCAGTGATTTTGCCGGCAAGCGCCTCGACTTCTTCGTGAGCGGCTGGGGCACCGGCGGCACGCTGACGGGCGCCGGCGAGATGATCCGTCTCGCCCGGCCGGACGTGCGCATCGTCGCGACCGAACCCGCGGGCGCGGCGCTGCTGTCGGGCGCGGAGTTCAAGCCGCACAAGATCCAGGGCTGGACACCGGATTTCGTGCCGAAGGTGCTGAACCGCTCGGTGCCGCACGAGATCATCCCCGTGACGGACGACGAATCGATCGCGGCTTCGCGCGCACTGGCCGGCAAGGAAGGCATCTTCTGCGGCATCTCGTCGGGCGGCAATTTCGCCGCCGCGCTCAAGGTCGCCGAGAAGGCGCCCGAAGGCTCGGTCATCCTGACGATGCTGGCCGATACGGCCGAACGCTACCTCTCGACCGTACTGTTCGAGGGCATCGCCGAGGGTTCCGACCCGGAACCTTGAGCGACGCCGGGTCAGGCCGGCTTCGCATCCGCGAGCGACGATCGCGCGAATGGGGGATAATCGCGGGCTCATCCCGTTTCGCGCCGTCGTGCCAGCAACAACCGATGCCTGATTCCATGCGAAAGGTGCTGCTCGGCACCCTGATCGGTGCCCTCGTCGTCGGCTTCGCCTGGCATCTCGCGGGTGAACGAGCGAAGCGCGCCCCTGCATCGATGGGCGGCCCTCCCGGCGCATCCATGCCGGGCGGCGGCAAGCCCGGCGGCACTGCGGGCAAGCCGGGTGGCGGTGGCGCAGGCGGCGGTCCCGTTATCCGGGTCGTGGCGACCCCCTCGCGCATCGAACACCTGTCGCTCGAAGTCGAAGCGCTCGGCACGGCACGCGCCAGCGAATCCATCGACGTCACGGCCAAGGTTTCAAACGTCGTCACCGCGATCCGCTTCACCGAGGGCCAGCAGGTCCGCAAGGGCGACGTTCTCGTCGAACTCGACGGTGCGCAGGCCCGTGCCGACCTCGCGGTGGCCGATGCCGCGCTGAAGGAAAGCGCGAGTCAGTTGCAGCGCAGCCGCGAGCTGTACGAAACGAAGGTGCTCTCCGACCAGCAGATCGAGCAGATCGAGTCGACGTACGCGGCAAACCTGGCACGCGTCGCCGCGGCTCGCTCGCGGCTGGCCGACACAGTCATCCGTGCGCCGTTCAATGGCCGGGTCGGCCTGCGCCGCGTCAGCGTCGGCGGACTCGTTGCCCCCGGCACCGTCATCACCACGCTCGACGACACCAGCACGATCAAGCTCGATTTCACCGTGCCCGAGCGTGTCGTGGCCGCGATGAAGCCCGGCCTCACGCTCGAAGCGAAGAGCGTTGCCTACCCGGGCGAGGTGTTTGAGGGCAAGGTCGCGAGCGTCGACTCGCGCGTCGATCCCAGTACGCGGTCGGTGACCGTTCGCGCCATCATCCCGAACGACAAGGGCCTGTTGAAGCCTGGCATGTTCATGAATGTGCGACTCTCGCGCGGTACGGCCGACGTGCTGGTGGTGCCCGAGGAGTCGCTGTTGCCGGAGCAGGGCGACGTGTTCGTCTACGTCGTGCAGGACGGCAAGGCGGGCAAGCGCAAGATCCAGACCGGCCAGCGCAGCGTCGGCAACGTGCAGGTCACCGACGGCCTGCAGCCCGGCGAACTGGTCGTGACCGAAGGCACGCAGAAGCTGCGCGAAGGCGCCAGTGTCGAGGTGGTCGATTCCACGGCCACGCCGAAGCGCACGATCCCGGCGGCCGAAGGCGGCGCCGCGCCATGAAGATTTCCGAAGTTTCGGTCCAGCGCCCGGTGTTCGCCGCGGTCATCAGCCTGATGCTGGTGATCCTCGGCTTGCTGGCGGCCTCGCGCCTGGCCGTGCGCGAATTGCCGGACGTCGAAGCCGCCGTCGTCTCGATCGACACCAATTACCTCGGCGCCTCGGCAGACGTCGTTGAGACCAAGATCACGCAGGTGATCGAGGAGCGCGTGGCGGGCCTCGAGGGCATCACCAAGATCACGTCGCAGAGCACCGAAGGCCGGTCGAGCATCAACATCGAATTCGACCCGGGCCGCTCGGTCGACGAAGCCGCGAACGACGTGCGCGATCGTGTCGCGCGTGTCGTGGGCAACTTGCCGCCCGAAGCGGAACCGCCCGAGGTCGGCAAGGTCGATTTCGGTTCCGATCCGGTGATCTGGTTGTCGCTGTCCAGCGACACGATGAACGTGCTCGAACTCACCGATTACGCCGAGCGCGAACTCGTGGACCGCTTCAGCGTGCTGCCCGGCGTCGCGCGCGTTCGCATGAGCGGTGCCCGGCGCTATGCCATGCGCGTCTGGATCGACCGCGAGGCACTGGCCGCGCGCAAGCTTACGGTCGCCGACGTCGAGGCCTCGCTGCGCCGCGAAAACGTGCAGCTGCCGGCGGGCCGGCTCGAATCCTCGCAGCGCGAACTCACGCTGCGCACTGAAACCGGTCTCAACACCGAGCAGGAATTCCGCGAACTCGTGATCGGCCGCGGTGCGGGCGGTTACCTGGTGCGCCTGGGTGAGGTCGCCGACGTCCGGCTCGCCGCGGAAAACGAACGCACGATCTCGCGCACCAACGGTGTCCCCGGCATCAGCGTCGGCATCGAGCAAATCTCCAAGGCGAACACGCTGGAGGTCGCGAGGGCAGTGCGCGCAGAGCAGGCCCGGATCATTCCCGACCTGCCGGAAGGGACCCGGCTGGAGGTCAACCTCGACCGGTCCGTCTACATCGAGTCCTCCATGCTCGAGGTGGTCCGGGCGCTCGTGATCGCGATGATCCTCGTGATCGCGGTGATCTACCTGTTCCTCGGCAACCTGCGCGCCACGCTGGTGCCGGCCGTAACGATCCCGGTGTCGATCATCGCCGCGTTCATCGTCATGGCCGCGCTCGGGTTCTCGATCAATACGCTGACGCTGCTCGGTCTCGTCCTGGCCATCGGCCTGGTCGTGGACGACGCGATCGTCGTGCTGGAGAACATCTACCGGCGCATGGAAAACGGCGAACCCGCCCTGATTGCTTCTGTCGACGGCGCGCGCGAGATCGGCTTTGCCGTGATCGCGACCACGATGGTGCTGGTCGCGGTGTTCCTGCCCATGTCGTTCCTGCAGGGCAACGTCGGCAAGCTGTTCCGCGAATTCGGTTTCACGATCGCCGCGGCCGTCGCGTTTTCCTCGCTCGTCGCGCTGACGCTCACGCCGATGATGACGTCCAAGCTGTTCGCGGGCGGCGCGCACCGTTCGCGCATGGCCGTCGCCATCGACGCCTTCTTCCAGCGGCTTGCGGAGTGGTACGACCGCGGCCTGCGCCGCGCGATGCGTCGGCCGTGGCTGGTGATTGGCGGCACGATTGCGGCCACGGCGCTGGCGGCAGTGCTGCTCAGGGTCCTGCCGAGCGAACTGGCGCCGGTCGAGGACCGCGGTTTCGTCTTCATCGGCATGAACGGGCCGGAAGGCTCGTCGCTCGAGTACATGGACCGCCACGTCCGTCTGCTCGAAGCCATGGCCGCCAAGGAGATCGAGACTGGTGACGTCGTGCGCGTCAGCGCGCGGGTGCCGGGCGGCTTCGGCGGCGCCGGCAGCCAGGTCAACGAGGCGCGCGGCTTCCTGCTGCTGGCACCCTGGGGCGAGCGCGAACGCACGGCGGACCAGATCGCGCATTCGTTGCGCGGACCGCTCAACCAGATTCCGGGCGTGCGCGGTTTCGTGACGGTGCCAGGCGGCTTCGGCGGCGGCGGCGCGCCGGTGCAGGTCGTGCTGCAGGGCACGGAGTATTCCGACCTCACCCAGTGGCGCGACCTGCTGATGCAGCGCATGGGCGACAACCCGGGCCTGACCAACATCCAGTCGAACTACGAGGAGCGCAAGCCGCAGCTGCGCGTTGCCGTTGACCGCGATCGCGCGGCCGACCTCGGCATCTCGCTGCAGACGGTGTCGCGCACGCTGGAGACCGTGCTTGGCTCGCGCATCGTGACGACGTTCATCGAGCGCGACCGCGAGTACAACGTCATCCTGCAGGGCCGGGCCGAAGACCGCGCCACGCCTGCCGACCTCGACAACCTCTACGTGCGCTCCGACCGCACCGGCGAGCTCGTGCCGCTCTCGAACCTGGTGCAGCTCTCCGAGCTCGCGGGTCCCACCCGCCTGAACCGCTTCGACCGGCTGCGTTCGATTACGGTCAGCGCCGCGCTTACGCCAGGCTACGCCCTCGGCGACGCGCTGCGTTACGTCGAGGGTGTCGTCGAGAAGGAGATTCCACGGTCGATCAAGCTTGCGTTCGACGGCCCGTCGCGCGAGTTCAAGCAGTCGGGCACGCAGCTCTACTGGATGTTCGTGCTCACGCTGGTGATCGTGTTCCTGGTGCTGGCGGCGCTGTTCGAAAGCTTCCTGCACCCGTTCATCATCATTACCACGGTGCCGCTCGCCATCATCGGCGCGCTCGTGGGGCTCTGGATGTACGGCATGTCGATCAACGTCTACAGCCAGATAGCGGCGATCATGCTGGTGGGGCTCGCAGCGAAGAACGGCATCCTGATCGTCGAGTTCGCCAACCAGCTGCGTGACCGCGGCCTGGAATACACCGAGGCCGTGATCGAGGCCGCAGCGATCCGGCTGCGCCCCGTGCTCATGACCAGTTTCTGCACCGCCTTCGGTGCATTGCCGCTGATGCTGGCGGCGGGCGCGGGCGCCGGGTCGCTGCAGTCGATCGGCGTCGTCGTGTTCTACGGCGTGGTGATTTCGGTGCTGATGACCCTGGTCGTCGTCCCGGCCGTCTATGCGCTCGTTGCCCGCAACACGGGTTCGCCTGGCGAGGTGGCCCGGCGGCTCCAGCAACTGCGGCAATCGCTCGCTCCCGGCCGCCCGGCGAAAGGCACGCAACCCGCTGAGTAATATGTAAAAAAATGGCGTCCGGCCGGGTCGGTCCGCCACTGGCGCAGGGGCTTGCTACAATCCTTGCCCGACCCCGGGGCAACTTTCACCGCGCGCTGCGCGGCCTCACCTGCACCTGCGGGAGAGTGCGGGAACGTCCGCGACCGGCCATGGCACAAAGTCCTTACCAGCAACTCGAGCAGGAATTCCGCCGGCTGCACGCTTTCCGCGGCGCGGTCAGCCTGCTGCGCTGGGATTCGGCGGTCATGATGCCGCGTGGCAGCGCCGATGTCCGCGGCGAGCAGCTCGCCGTGCTCGATTCCGAATGCCACGCGCTGCTCACGTCGCCGAAGGTCTCGCGGCTCATCGACCGCGCGCAGGCCAACCAGTCGCAGCTCGAAGACTGGCAGCTCGCCAACCTCCGCGAGATGCGGCGCGAGCGCGATCACGCCATCGCCACCCCGCTGTCGCTGATCACGCGCCTGGCGCGGGCCACCTCGCACGCGGAAGTGCGCTGGCTCGAGGCCCGGCAGGAAGACAACTTCGCGCTGTTCGCACCGCACCTCGAGGAAGTCGTGGCGCTGACGCGGGACAAGGCGCAGGTGCTCTCGCAGTCGCTGGGGCTCGCGCCCTATGACGCGCTCATCGACGGCTTCAGCCCCGGCTTCCTGAGCAAGGACATCGACCAGCTGTTCAAGGTCGTCATCCGGCGGCTGCCGAACCTGATCCGTGAAGCGATCGAACTGCAATCGGAACGCCCGCCGTTGCCGCTCGCCGGGAAGGTGGGCGTATCCAAGCAGCGCACGCTCGCCATCGAGGTGATGCGCGCCATCGGCTTTCCATTCGACCGCGGCCGGCTCGACGAGAGCAGCCGCGCGTTCACCGAAGGCGTCTGGGGCGACGTGCGCATCGCGACCCATTACGACGTCAACGAGCCGTTCCACGGTCTCATGGGCGTCCTGCACGAGACGGGGCAGGCGATGTACGACCTGGGCCTGCCCGAGGCGTGGCGCGACCAGCCCGTCGGGCGGGACCGCGGCATGGCCCTCGAGGAGAGCCAGTCGCTGCTGCTCGAGATGATCATCGGCCGCAGCCGCCCATTCCTCACCTGGCTGCGTCCGTTGCTGGAGAAGCATTTCGGCTGTAACGGGCCGGCATGGGAGATCGAAAACCTCTATCGCACGCTGATTCGCGTGCGGCGCAGTGCCATCCGCGCCGATGCCGACGAGCTCACCTACCCCGTGCACATCATGCTGCGCTACGACCTGGAGAAGCAGATCTTCGAGGGCACGATGCCCGTGCGGGACCTGCCGGAGGCCTGGCGCGCCGGCTTCGATCGGCGGCTCGGCTTGCGGCCGTCGAGCGACACCGACGGCTGCCTGCAGGACCCGCACTGGGCGCTCGGGCAGTTCGGCTATTTCCCCTCGTACGCGCTTGGCTCGTTCATTGCCGCGCAGATCTACGAGAGCCTGCGCACGGAGAGCGAGCACTTCGACGCGGAGATCGCGGCGGGCCGGTTCGGCGGTTTGTTCGAGTGGCTGCGGCAGAACGTGCACGGCCGCGGCGCGAGCGTCGGCGCGCAGGAGTTGATCAAGGATGCGACGGGCAAGACCTTGTCCGCGGCACCCTGGCTGCGCTATGCCGAGGCGAAGTATCTCGAGCGCGAGGCGGCCAGCCCGCCGGAGCCGGGAGCATCGGGCGGGCAGCCAGCGGCAGAGACGGCGAGCTGACATGAGTGCCGTGATCGTTCCACCTGCGGCGCCGTCGCGTGCCCGGCCGGCCGGCTCGTCCTCGACGTTCAAGCGCCTGCAGGCGCGGTTGCGCAGCCTGGCGGGCAAGGCCATCGAAGACTTCCGCATGATCGAGGACGGCGACCGCGTCATGGTCTGTCTTTCGGGCGGCAAGGATTCGTACACGCTGCTCGACATCCTGCTCTCCCTGCAGCGGAGCGCGCCCGTGCGCTTCGACCTCGTCGCGGTCAACCTCGATCAGAAGCAGCCAGGTTTCCCGCAGCACGTGCTGCCTGAATACCTGACTGCGCTCGGCGTACCGTTCCACGTCATCGAGCAGGACACGTACCGCGTCGTGAAACGCGTGATCCCGGAAGGCCGCACGATGTGTGGCCTGTGCTCGCGACTGCGCCGGGGCGCGCTGTACCGGTACGCGTCGGAGAACGGCATCACCAAGGTGGCGCTGGGCCATCATCGCGACGACATCGTCGAGACGATGTTCCTGAACATGTTCTTCGGCGGGCGCATGAAGGCGATGCCGCCCAAGCTGCTCTCGGAGGACGGCCGGCACATCGTGATCCGGCCGATGGCCTATGTGCCGGAGCGTGAGATCGAGCGCTACGCGCGGGCGCGAGCGTTTCCGATTATTCCGTGCACGCTGTGCGGGTCGCAGGAGCAGCTGCAGCGCGTGACAGTGAAGAAGATGCTCGCTGACTGGGAGCGCGAGTTCCCCGGGCGCACCGAGGCAATTTTCTCGTCACTGAGCAATGTCACGACCTCGCATCTCGCGGATCCGAAGGCATTCGATTTCGCGGGGCTCGAAGCGCGTCGAGTCGCCGTGGTCGCCGCCCTGCAACTGGCTTCACCCGAGGGCGCCGCAGTGACTGCGACGCCGATTGCGGAGGGGCGTGAACCCTGGGAAGAGGTGTAGCGCTGCGGCTTTTCTTGTCGCCTTCATTGCGCTGGTTGGTTTTGCGCTGTGGCCGGAGAGAGCCAGAGGGGCAGCCCCTGGCGGCCGATTCAGTCGTTCTTCCCGAGCGCGGAAAGGCAGACACGCGCTCGGGAAGAACGACTGAATCGACCGCCTGATACGCGGCGCCTGGGCTCGTCTTCGGCGCGCCGAAAACATCGCACGGCGCAGGCAGAGTCGTGGCGTGAGAGCCGCAGCGTCAGATGCAATCTGATGGGTGCTGCCAGGTGGAAGTGATGTTGCTGGCCCGCGAGGTGCGGCTCGAACGTGACCGAGCCTGGACGGAGCTCAGCCACTCTTTGCCGGCTCGAACGCCCGCCGCCACTCCTGACGCTCACTTCCCGCACATCCGCAAGAAGCAAAGCCCCCCGCCGCAACAAGCAGTCCCTACCGGACGCTGCAAGCGCGCAGTTCAGCCCTGCTGGCGCAGCCGCGAATGCCGGTAGCCGTAGCCGAAGTAGATCAGGAAGCCGATGGCGGTCCAGATCGCCAGCCGGATCCAGGTGTCGTGCGGCAGGAACAGCGTCATCGCCAGGCACACGACCACGCCGAGTACGCCGGTTAAAGTCGCAAACGGAACCTTGAACGGACGCGGCGTGTCGGGCTGCGTGCGACGCAGCACGACGACACCGGCGCACACCGCGGTGAACGCGAGCAGGATGCCGATCGAGATCAGCTCGCCGAGCACGTCGAGCGGAAAGATGCCGGCGAAGAACGCGGCCACGATGCCGGTGATGATCGTCGCGACGTGCGGCGTACGGTACTTCGGGTGCACCTTCTGCATCGCAGGCGGCAGCAGGCCGTCGCGCGACATGGCCATGAAAATGCGGGGCTGGCCGAGCAACGACATGAGGATCACGGACGTCAGGCCAACGATCGCGCCGATCTTGACCGGCAGCCCGAGCCACTTCAGTTCCGGGTGCGCGTCGAGCGCGACGGCGACCGGCGCCGCGACGTTGAGTTCGGTGTACGACACCATGCCGGTCATCACTGCCGACATCGCGACATACAGCGTCGTCGAGATGAGCAGCGCGGCGATGATGCCCCACGGCACGTCGCGCTGAGGATTGCGTGCTTCCTGTGCCGTCGTCGCGGCCTGGTCGAAGCCGATATAGGCGAAGAAGATGATCGCGGCGCCCTGCATGATGCCGCTGAAGCCGAACTGGCCGGAGGCGCCGGTGTTTGCGGGCAGGTAGGGCTTCCAGAGGTCGGCCGATACGTACTTGATGCCGACTGCAATGAACAGCACGATGATCAGGACCTTGATGATCACCATCACGTTGTTGACGCGCGTCGACTGTTTCACGCCGACGTAGCAGACCCACGTGAGCAGGGCAACGATCAACACGGCCGGCACGTTGACCAGGGCGCCCGTTGCCATCAGGTGATGGTCCGCACCTTTCCCAAGCGGCGCATTGGTGAGCGCGTCGGGCAGGTGGAGGCCGAACTCGGCGAGCAGGTTGACGACGTAACCTGACCATCCGACCGCAACGGCCGCACCCGACATCACATATTCCAGGGCGAGGTTCCAGCCGACGAACCAGGCGACGCCTTCGCCGAGCGTCGCGTAGGTGTAGCTGTAGGCGCTGCCCGAAATCGGGATCATCGAGGCCAGTTCGGCGTAGCAGAGGGCGGCCAGGCCGCAACCGATGGCGGCCACGAGGAAGGCGAGGGTGACTGCGGGGCCCGTGTGCTGGGCGGCCACGGTGCCCGTCAGGACGAAGATGCCGCTGCCGATCATCGACCCCAGGCCGACGGAGGTCAGCGCCCGACGGTCCAGTACGCGGTTCAGCTTGGGCCCGGACTCGATCTCGCGATTGATCGCCGCCACGGACTTGCGGGCTGCCAGCTGTTTCAGCAACGGAGTTCTCCCCTGGGACGATGACCCAAGTCTCTCACAGCCGCACCGGAGGTCGCACCCCGTTGCTGGGGCCCGTTGAATTATCATGGCCGGGTGACGCCGACACCCATCAACAACCCTGAGCTGACACCGCCGCGGCCCGTCAAGGCGTCGTACTGGGTCGTCCCCGGGCGGCTGCTGGTCGGCGAACATCCCGGGTCGCGTTCGCGCGCCGAGGCGATGGACCGCCTGCGCCGGTTCCTGGAGGCGGGCATCACGTGCTTCATCGACCTCACGGCAGCGGACGAGACGCCTGCTTACGAAATGCTGCTGCCGTTCGAGACCCCGGCCGGGCTCCGCGTCGAATACCTGCGCGAGCCGATCCTGGACCATGGCATCCCGGCCGAACGCGAAACCATGGGCCGCATCCTCGCAATGATCGATGGCGCGCTCGACGCGGGCCACAGCGTGTACCTGCATTGTCGCGCGGGCATCGGCCGCAGTTCGATGGCCGCGGGATGCTGGCTGGCCGAGCGCAATGCCGGGGGTGGCGGCGCCGCACTCGATGAACTCGCCGATTTCTGGCGGCAGTCATCGCGCTCGAGTGTGTGGCCGTGCGTACCCGAGACGGAAGAACAGACCGAGTTCGTGCGGACCTGGGTGCCGTTGCAGCCTGGGTTCGCGCGCCAGCTGCCCGGCGGCGTTTCCCTCCAGGAGCGCGTGCGCGGCGGCTGGCACGGGTTGGCCTTGGGCGACGCGCTCGGGGCCGTCACAGCAGCGTCTGCGGCCAGGGCCTCGAGCCTGGTCTGGACGCAGCACACGGCGTTGACGCTGGGGCTGGCCGCCAGCCTGCTCGCAGTCGGGCACTGCGACGCGCGCGACCAGATCGAAAGGTACTGGGGCTGGTACAAGGACGGCGAACTGACGGCGACCGGCGAGCCTGGCGAAGCCGGCGCGGCAGCCGACGTCGCCAAGGCGCTGGCCACGTATCGGTGGCGTGGCCTGCCGATGGCCGGTTCGCACGACCCGAAGGACGCCTCGGCCACGAGCCTGCCGCGCGTGCTCGCGGCGGCGCTGTATGCGGGCAACGATCCCGCGGCTGCCCTCGCGTTGGCGGCCGAATGTTCGCGCACCACGCACCAGTCGCCGCTGGTCCTCGACGCCTGCCGTTGCTATGCCGCGATGCTGGTCTGCGCGCTGCAGGGCCAGCCCGTGCAGTCCTGGCTGCAGGAGGTGCCGGAGCCCGCGCCGGGCTGCTGGAACGCCAGGCCCCTGCGCAGCGATGTGCGTGCGGCAGTCGCTGCAGGCGCCGTCGTCGACAAGGGCGGAAGCACGAACGACGTGCTGCACGTCCTGGCCACGGCGCGGCGCATCGTGCTCGATGCGGCCGACTTCGACTCGGCGATCGAGCAGGGCCGGCGCAGCGTGCGCGAAGATGCCGCGCTGGTCACGGCGCTCGTGGGCACGATGTACGGGTTGCGCCACGGGTTCTCCGCATTGCCCGCCGACAAGCTCGAACGGCTGGCTGCGCGCGAGAAGGTGGAAGCCGTCGCGAGCCTGTGCCTGGCGCACCTCGCGTCCCCTGGAGCGACGGCGTGAAGCGTCGTCGTCGTGAGCCGGCCTGGACCCGGCTCGACGACGAAGCGCTGCTCGACCTGCGCTTCTGCGACCTGCGCCTGTCGCTGGTGCGATCTGGCCTCGACCTGGCGATCGAGCGTCTGTACGAGGAACTGCGGCTCAAGGACATCCGCTTCCGGCCGCACCTCTGGCTGTCGGAGGAGTGGTTTTCTCCTGACGGCATTCCCGGTATCGCCATCCCGTTCTACCTTGCGCATCCGCGGCTGCAGCGGCTGGAACGCCGCTTCATGCACGAAGTGGAGGGCGGCAACGACAAGTGGCTGATGCGCATCCTGCGCCACGAGACGGGGCACGCGATCGACACGGCCTTCGCGCTGCGCCGGCGCAAGTCCTGGCGCGAAACGTTCGGCAAGGCGTCGCGCCGCTACCCGACACGGTATTCGCCGCGTCCAGGCAGCCGTCGTTTCGTGCTGCACCTCGGCCACTGGTATGCGCAGAGTCACCCGACGGAGGATTTCGCCGAGACGTTCGCCGTGTGGCTGCCGCGCTATTCGCGCTGGCGCAGCCAGTACGCCGGCTGGCCAGCGTTGCGCAAGCTCGAGTACGTCGACGCGACGATCCGCAACCTCCAGGGCCGGCGCGCGGTGTGCCTCAGCCGCGACGTCATCGAGCCGCTCTCGGAAAACACGCGCACGCTGCGGGAGCACTACCGGCGCA
>Ga0209262_10000861_pt1 | contig 12863 bp, 9 predicted proteins | sample Lowcelwee11metaG_FD_187171 | JGI IMG/M metagenome (GOLD analysis project Ga0209262, IMG submission 187171) | Freshwater pond sediment microbial communities from the University of Edinburgh, under environmental carbon perturbations - Low... | ecosystem: Environmental > Aquatic > Freshwater > Pond...
CTCTCTTCTTGTTCAGAACAAGGCGTAAATACGCAGCCTATATCAGTAATATCGACTGCAAAAGCCCTTAAATTGTATTTATTCAGCCTTGTAAGAGATTCCATTTGTGCCAATGTTACTCTCGTGATCGAGTATGGATTTCTAACTTGGAGTATTTCAAATTCTGAACTTGTTATTGCTTTTGTTTTTGTTTAGTTTACGATCCGGTAACATTGGCTACATGACGCTGTCTGGTTTATACGACTGGTGTTGCGCTTTTAGCCATGACCGTTATGGGGTAATTGCCGTTAATAAAAAGGAAGAAAATAGGAGGTAACATGTTTAATCAGTACGACAAAAAGTATGCAACCAAGGAATTCTATTGGGGTAAAAAGCCTTCGCCTATTTGCTACAAAGTCTTAGATTTACTACCACCTGACAGACCATTAAAATTGCTTGATATTGGATGTGGAGAAGGTAGAAATTCAATTTTCTTCGCACGCAATGGATATCATGTTTCGGCTTTTGATCTTTCAAGTGCTGGTATTGATAAAACAAATTTGTTAGCTGAGGAAGCTGGTGTTAAGATCAATGCTTTTACAGCAAATGTAAATGAGTTCAGGCTTGAAGAAAAGTATGATATTCTGTTTTCTACTGGTGCGCTACACTATATTCCGGAAAACATCAGAAAAGAGTTATTCCAAAATTACAAAGAACATACAAATGAAAATGGATTACATGTATTCTCTGTTTTTGTAAAAAAACCGTTTATAAAACCGTCACCCGACGGTGAATCCACTGCTCAAGGATGGTTGTCAGGTGAATTAATGAATTTTTATCACGATTGGAAAATTGAACATTCAATTGAAGAAATATTTGATTGTATGTCTAGCGGCATTCCACATAAACATGTTTCAAACAGAATAATAGCGAGGAAATTTTGTGGAGAATTGTAGTAATCCTATTGATCAGCTTCCTCAGGACATGATTAACGGCAACATACCCATAACATTGGCTACATGACACTGACTGGTTTATGTGACTTGTGGGTGCTTTTAGCCATGACCGTTGTGGGCAATAGTAGTTTTAATTATAGTAAAAAAAGGTTTGTTTTATGACATTGACACATTTATTATACTACTAGGTAATTACATGAATTCTTTTAATTGACTTTAGAGGTAATTATGAAAAATTTATACAAAATAGTTTCTATCTCTTGTCTATTGATAATTACAAACTTATTTTGCCAATGGGAATTTATTGGACTTGGAAGCAGGAAAGTTGAAAAACTAGAACTCAAAGATAATTACATTTTTGCATCTACGGATATAGGTATTTATAAAAAACTTATTTCTTCAACAGATACATTATGGACTTCTTTAGGATTACAGGATAAAAGATGTAAGGCGCTAGCAATAATTAATCTTGATACAATTTTCGCTAGTATTTCCATAACCAGTATGGATTCTGATACTCTTTCACTATTTTTAACTACAGATGGCGGAAGAACTTGGAACCCACATCAGAATAATTTCGGTGGGGGAACCGGCTATAGTAATCAAGTACTAGCATTAAGCACACTACAATCAGAAAAAAATTCTTTTTTAGCAACAGGTTCTTTAGTTATTGCCAAATCAGATGATTTTGGAGAAACTTGGAATCCTGTTTGGTCTGATTGGAATTATTCTGGTATGGGAACTCATTTTATTGAATTAGATTCATTGTCAGATAATATTATATGGTCAGGAGGCGAATCAGGATTCTTCCAACCATATATATTAAAATCAATTGATAACGGAAATACATGGCAAGAAAACTATTTTTATGAAGTAGGTGATAATGCGTGTTACTGTGCAGCTGTTAACCCAATGAATTCAAACATTGTATACATTGGAATGGAAGGGAGAATTATAAAAACAACTGACGGTGGAGAAAATTGGGAAACCATATACGTACCTGATAATTACCCCTATGTATTTGGGATTGAAATCAGCTCAAATAATCCATCGATTATCTACGCATCCGGTTTATTTAATTCAGATGATCCTGAGTATCTTAAGCTATATCTCAGTAATAATTCAGGAGATACTTGGGATTTAGTTACTGATGGAGTTTTAGGTAACAAAAAGGTAAAGGATCTTAAACTTCTTAGTATTGGAAAAATAGATAAACTGTTTTTTGCAACTAATGGCAGTGGAGTTTTTACATATGAAAATGAAGTTGTAGCTATTGGAGAAGATAGAAACAGTCAAACTCCAAATAATTACATGCTTAGCCAAAATTATCCAAACCCTTTCAATCCTACAACAGAGATCAAATTCTCATTACAAAAAGTAAGTAATATTAACCTTTCCGTTTTCAACTCGAAATGCGAATTGGTTCAGACTCTTTTTGTAGGGAAAAAAGGAAAAGGAATCCATACTATCAACTTTGATGCATCAGGATTGAATTCTGGAATATATTTTTATAAAATGACTACAGAAAACCATACTATTACAAGGAAGATGTTATTTCTAAAATAAAATGTGCCAATGTGAGATCAATGATTAAAACAAACCTGATAGACATAAGTAACAGAGTACCCGTGAAAAACTACTACAGCCCACAACATTGGCTACATGACACTGACTGGTTTATGTGACTTGTGGGGTGCTTTTAGCCATGACCGTTAGGGGCAAGAATTACAATTGACTAGAAAGGGTTACATGAACAAACTTAAAAAATATATTTTCTTTCTCATAATCTTCTTCACTCTAGGGGGCGAACAAATAACAGCTGAGACTAACTCTGAGATCATGGATTTAAGAATAGACTATAATGTAAATCTTCTGCATTTTATTGATCATCTTAGTCAGTGGTCACAATATACTGGAGATGATGCCAAAAAGTTATATCTAAAATATTTTGATATTACCGATCAAGATCAAAAAATGCTCGATAAATACTCTTCAATCCGAAATAAACTTGGTTGGGAAGCTGAAATCGACTTATTCAATTGGGCTTATAGCAACTTCACAATTGATAATCCTGATTCAGTAAAGAATACTCTGAAAAGCATTCAAGACTTACCGGATTTAAAAATAATTATCGAATATTTTAGTAATAGAAAAAGTGATAAGGCAAATCTAGACACAGTTCTCAAAGAAAAATTCAATGAACTTTCAGACATGAGCACAAATATCATAAATTATGCTTCAAATGTAGAAAAGAACATTAACAATATAAAATCTTATATTAATGTTTGGGTAGAAGAGATAGCTTTTTCTAAATTTCCGGTATATATATGTTTCTCACATTATGAAAATTCTACGCATGGCGGAGCGAACGGTCCGGGTATATATTCAGAATTCGATACGACAAAGAAAGAGAAGGGTATTGGCAATGGGTTCAATATAATTACTCACGAGCTTCTTCACAAGGTAACTACCATCGAAAATAATTTGATCGAATTCTTAAACAATGAGGATAATTACATTAAAAGTGCTCAAGTTTTCATGCAGAAAAATAAACTTGATAAGAATAAATTATTACAGATATTTGAAAGCACTGACCCAGAAGGACTGGGTAATTCTGAATCAAAAATATTCGAGGAAGTAAATATATATTTGTTCGCCCCCGTAATGATCAATAGCATGGATAGCCTTAAAGTAAATAAAATCTATGAACAAAATAAAAGTAAAGGAATTAAAGAATACACTAGGATATGGTATGGAGTTAGATTATTTAAGAAAGAATTCGAAAGTGTGAATCAATCAGATTTCAACAAAAGTGAATTTATATGGAAATTGATTGAATTATATTATGAGAAAATCTATTTTAACAGTTATTGTAATTCCAGCCCCTAACATTGGCTATATGACTTGACTGGTTTATGTGACTTGTGAGCTTATAGCCATGACCGTTGTGGGCAATAGTAGGTTTTGGGTCTGGCTCAAAAAAAAGGTTTGTTTTATTACATTGGCACATTTATTATAAAGGATAGTATAAAGGGTTAATATATAATTCAAAAGGGAGTTGAAAAATGAAAAGTTTAATCGTATTTGTTTTGATTGTTTCGTTTTCTCTATTCGGTTCCGTCACATTTGAAAAAACCTTTGGCAAAGAATGGAATGATCATGCAAATTCGATAATACAGACTTCTGATGGAGGGTATATATATACAGGATGCGAAATAGATTCATTTGATTACATATATAGCTTTTTTACATTTAATAAGCTCAATCAATTTGGAGAGAGCGAATGGAAAATTTCAGTCTCAGATCAAAATGATGCGGGAGAAAATACTAATGAAGGTCATGCAATAATTCAAACCAATGATGGTGGATATGCCATTGCAGGTAATCTCCTCGTATATGGAACTATGGGAATGTATAACACAGAAGTATTTATAGTTAAAACAGATAAACAAGGTAATGTTATATGGGATAATACCATTATTAATGGGGGTCACGGGTTCCGGTTTGGATATAATATTATTGAAACAGAAGATGGCGGATTCCTTATAATTGGTGAGTCAATGTTAATTTTGACTGAGTACGGTGAAACCATTCTATATAAATTAGATTCAGAAGGAAAATTTGAATGGGGGCGGAGTTATTCTTCGTTCGGTGGTGGTGAGCTCGTAGCTCATGGAAGATCTGTACTTCAGACAAAATCTAATGAATTTACTTTCTTAGGTATATCCTGGGATGATAAAAGTAACATTCTTCCTACTCTTGTCAGAACTGATTCAATAGGAAATGAGCTATGGAGAAAAACTTACTCAGGATTAGATTCAATCGGCGTCGGATATTCTTTGAAGCAGGATTCTGATAAGGATTACCTGATTTTCGGGAAGACAGATCAGGAAATATATGGAGACCTTGCGTGGTTGATCAAAACTGATGAGAATGGTGATATCTTGTGGGAAAAGTATTATGGTAATCCTGATAATGTCGATGAAAATACAATAGGTCGCTCTATAGATATTACTTCAGATGGTTATATCTTAGCTGGATATACTGAAAATATATCAACAGGATTGGCTGATGCGTGGCTGATCAAAACGGATTCCGAAGGAAATGAGATTTGGAAAAAAACTTTTGGACGGGAAGGCGACGACAGGATTTATTCTGTACAGCAGACTTCTGAAGGGGGCTATATTTTAGCCGGATATACTGATTCGATCGGCACGGGTGGTAAAGACATGTGGATAATCAAGACCGACGAAACCGGTACTGAGATCGAAAGCCCGTTCCTTCCACAGATAACAGAACTCTATCAGAATTATCCTAATCCCTTTAATCCTGCTACAGAGATTAGCTTCGATCTCCAGAAAGAAGGTTATATCAATCTAACGATTTATAATTCTAAAGGTGAATTGGTCAGAACGCTATTCGAGGGATTAAAAGGGCAAGGTATGCACACAATCAATTTTGATGCATCAGGATTGGATTCTGGATTATATTTCTATAAGTTGACTTCAGAAGATGATACTATTACAAGGAAGATGTTATTTCTAAAATAAAATGTGCCAATGTGAGATCAATGATTAAAACAAACTTGTTAGACATAAGTCCCAGCGTACCTAAGAAAAACTACTACAGCCCACAACATTGGCTATATGACTTGACCGTGTTATGTTTACTTGTGAGCTTATAGCCATGACCGTTAGGGGTAATTGTAATTTATGGGTACTAGCAACAAAGAAAATGTAAGGAAATATTATGAGTATAATTAAGAAAATCAACTTTGAAAAAATTCTGGCACAGTTAACGGTAATTTTGTTTTTATTGCTAACTTTGCTTTCATGTAGTAAAGATAAAGAAGAACTTGTAAAAAAATCATTTAATGCTAAATCCCCTCATAACTTCCTAGGAGCAATTTTCAAATTAAATTTAGATTCGCTTTCAGAAAATCATAAAATAGATTCTCTTCAGGGAGAGGCAAATGTTTATAGCAATAAGACCTTTCATGTAAATTATTTTAAATGGTGCTCTTTCTATTCCGAGAATGATTCTATTAAGCTACAAGGTCGCGTTTTTACACCAAAAGATTCTACAAGTAAGTTTTTTTTATGGGAGAAATTCTTGATTTGTTTGCCATTGGATACTAGATTAAAATTGAAAGAAGTAAATTTCGTAGATAATCAATATTTTTTTAGGTATATGAAACCTTATAGAGATGGAATATACACATTTCATTTATTGATACATAACAATTCCTTAAAGAAATACTATTATGTTGAGAAATCAGGCGAATTTGTTGATGTACCTGAAAATGGTTTAAAAATAAATGAAGTAAATACCGATGAAATTCGCTTCGATCCAGAAAAAGCAACTATTATCTCAAAAGAAAGAATATACTTCCCCACAACAGGTGGAATTTCATATATTATTTTTGAAAGTAAAGAAAAGGTTGATTTCAAGACAAAATATCGAATTGATACCACATTTACAGATGAATATAGCAAAAAAAATATATTATCTTGGTTTTTCAAAGTTGATTCGTCTCTATTTAATGAGCAATACCTATCAAAAATCCATATTGATTCAATTCAATACCGGTATCATCCACAGTTCGGTGACTTCGATAAAAGATTCGAAGCATCTTGGCTATTCCAAGATAAGATATCAAATAGATTTTTCTACGGCCAATGTGATTATTATGTCTCTGAAAGAGAAAGCGTGAATCATTTAATCTATAATGTTCTAGATAAAAAGTGATGAGATAATATGGATAAATTACAACATACCCCTAACATTGGCTACATGACACTGACTGGTTTTTACGACTTGTGTGGTGCTTTTAGCCATGACCGTTGTACGCAATTACGCCGCAATAATTAACAGGAATAAATAATGAAAAGAATAAAAGCGATAATATTTGATCTTGGTAATGTTGTTTTTTCTTGTTCATTTGATCATGCATTTATGTTTTGGTCAAATGTTTTAAATATTTCATTTGAATCAGCTAAAAATATGTTTGTATTTGATGAAGTGCATGAAGAATTTGAAAAAGGTAATATTACCATTAATGCATTTTATAATAAAATTAACTTGTATTACAATAATAAATTGTCGTTAAAAGATTTTTCTGATGGATGGAACTCAATATATGAAAATGTATATGAAGGGATAGATGAGTTGTTATTAAAATATAAAAATAAGTATAAATTAATTGCTTTAACAAATACAAATGAATTACACGCTCAGGAATGGAAGAATAAATACAAAAACACGTTAAGTATATTTGACTTTGTATATTCATCCAATGAAATAAAATTAAGAAAACCAGATAAAAACATTTATAAATATGTGTTGAAAGAAAATAACTTGCTGGCAGAAGAATGCATATTTTTAGATGACAATAAACAAAATATCGATAGTGCTCTTGAAATCGGTATAAATTCAATCCTAATTCAAGATATGAATACATCACAAAAGGAATATAAAATTGAACAATACTTATAATTATTGCGGCGTAACTGCGCACAACATGGTGTAGGATAATTGCAATTAGTTAGAAAATAGAGTCATTGTGCAAATAAGAAAAAGGGAGTAAAATGGATTATATAAAAGAAGTAAGAAAATCAATTGGACATGCACTTCTTCAGATGCCATCAGTTACAATCGTTAATTTTAACGAAGAAGGTAAAATTTTACTTTTACACCATAGGGATACAAATAGATGGGTTGCTCCCGGAGGTTCAATCGAACCATGTGAAACCCCCGCAGATGCTGCTGTAAGAGAAATGTATGAAGAAACTGGTCTTTTCGTTGATCTTGTAGAAATTATAGGAGTTTATGGTGGTCCTGAGTTTGTTGTGAATTATTCTAACGGCGATAGTACATCATATGTTATGACCGTTTTCAAATCCACAAAAATCAGTGGTAACCTTGAAGCAATTGATAACGAAGCCAAAGAACTTGCTTATTTTACACTTGAAGATGCGATGAGTTTAAATATTCCTGATTGGATTAAAAAATTATTACCAAAATGGTTTGAAAAAAATTCTAAAACTGATTTTGATAAAGCTAACTGGAAACCAGAATGATATATCATCAAGTCTATCGATTTAAACTATGAGCACAATGAATGGACAAATTGCAACATACGTACAACATTGGCTACATGACACTGACTGGTTTTTACGACTTGTGGGGTGCTTTTAGCCATGACCGTTAGCTGAAATAGTTTTATTAATTACTGGAAGGAGGCATACAAGATGCAATCTACAAAGAAAGGACCTCAATTTTTAAAGTATTTTTGTCCACTAATTGAAGCTTTGAAAGAATTAGGCGGGTCAGGTACTCCATCTGAGGTAAAAGATAAAGTTGTTGAGAAATTGAAAATTCCAGAAAGTGAAATCGACAAAAAGATTAAGAGTGGTACATCTCGAATTTTAAATCAAATAGCGTGGGCAAGGATGTATCTAGTTAAATCTGATTTTATCGATTCTTCAAAAAGAGGTATTTGGAGCCTTACAGAAAAAGGTTACAATGAAAGTCTTACTTCCGATGACGCATTTAATATTTTTCAAAAAATACAAAACAGCTTCTTAGATAAAACAGCTAATGTAATAACTACAAAAAAACAAGAAGAAAAGGTAGACGAGGAACTGATTGAAGAATCGAGTTATAAAGAAAAAATATTAAACTTACTCAAAGAATTACCACCTGAAGGTTTCGAACGTATATGTCAAAGATTATTAAGGGAATCAGATTTTCAACAAGTTGTTGTAACTGGTAAATCCGGTGACGGTGGTATAGATGGTCACGGTATATTAAAAATCAATCCTCTAGTAAGTTTTAAAGTAATTTTCCAATGTAAAAGATACATCGGGTCAATAAGCTCTTCTCAAATCAGAGACTTTAGAGGTGCTATGACTGGCAGGGCTGATAAAGGAATTTTCATAACGACTGGAAGATTTACTGTAGAAGCGAAAAAAGAAGCTTTCAGAGATGGAGCACCCCCGATTGAATTAGTGGATGGAGAAAGTCTTGTTCAAATGTTTGAAAAGCTTGAGCTTGGGTTAATTCCAAAAATGACTTATGAAATTGATGACAATTTCTTTGATGAATTTCGTAAATAAAACTACAACAGCTAACATTGGCTACATGACACTGACTGGTTTTGGTGACTTGTGGGGTGCTTATAGCCATGACCGTTGTGGGCAATAGTAGTTTTAATTCTAGTAAAAAAAGGTTTGTTTTATGACATTGGCACATTTATCTTTCATAAGAAGTTTGATTTTGGAAGAGGAATGTAACGATGCGACATTTGTTATTAAATATAATTGAGGTGAGTGTTATGAAAAAAAGATGGTGTTTCCTTGTCTTAGTTTTTTTCTCAATTTTTTTGTTCTCTCAAACGGCCATACCACCATCAGGAGGGGACGGGGCTGAAGCAAATCCTTACCAAATATCCTCATTAGAGAATTTATATTGGATAGCTGCTGATTCTACCAATAGGCATTATAGTTATATTCAAATGAATGACATTGATGCTTCCGAGACAAAGAATTGGTTTCCGCATCCAGACGGTTACAATCAAGGATGGCCATCAATAGGAAATCAGCATTATTCTTTACAATTTTTGGGAAACTTTGACGGACAGGGCTATGTTATAGAAAATCTCTATAGTGCATCAGGAGCTCTATTCGGTACTACTAGCGGATCGGAAATTAAAAATTTAGGCCTTGTAAATGTCTCTACTATGGGTGGTGCGTTAATTGTATCTGCTTTAGACAACACAAAAGTTACAAAATGCTTCAGCACAGGTAGGGTTAATGATGGCGGTGGCTTGATTGGCAGTTGTGATTACGGGACAGTAATTACTGAGTGTTATTCAACATGCGATGTTACAGGTGACTTCGCGGGAGGGCTGATCGGTGATTGTTTCTCAGGAGTAGGAGTATATGACTGCTACTCTACGGGGGATGTGACAGGAGATTACTATGTCGGAGGTTTTGTAGGAGATTTTTATTACAATTGCATAATGGAAAGATGTTACTCTGTTGGCAAAGTTACAGGTAAAATGAATTTGGGGGGATTATCAGCAAAAAGTGATGATTCAGAGATAATCAATTCATTCTGGAATTATGAAAGCGCCGGGTTAGACTCAAGTTCAGGCGGCACAGCATTATCAGCGGTACAGATGAGGACTTTAAGCAATTTTACTAATGCGGGATGGGATTTTTCATCGATCTGGTCAAGAAATGATGGTATCAACAATGGATATCCCTACTTGCAATGGCAGAAAATATCAGCTTTACCCGAATCTAGGATTTTAAATTTTTCGGATATTAATGGTTCACATTTGAGTTTAAGATGCTTACTCGAAAATATTGGAAATTCGGATATTATAAGATATGGCATATGCTGGAATACGATCGGCTCTCCAACCATAGATGATGCCCTAATAGATTTAGGCAATTTAAGCATTTCCACTGAATTCACAGTAATGATAGAAGGTCTTATGTCCGACACTCAATATTATATAAGAGTTTTTGCTGAGAATTTTGATGGGCTTAGTTACAGTATTGAGAAAACCGTAAAAACACTAACGATTGATAAGATACAACCTTCCGGTACCGGTACCACAGAATCGCCATATCAGATTGAGAACCTTAATAATTTATTATGGCTTTCTCAGTCTCCAGAAAATTGGAATAAAGTTTATAAACAAACGGCAGATATCAATGCTGTTGAAACGAAGTCATGGAATGATGCAAAAGGATTTGCTCCAATAGGGAATTACCATAATAGGTTTACAGGCAGTTATGACGGATTGGAGCACACTATTTCGAACTTGACAATTTCTAGATCGAATGAGGATTATATAGGTTTATTTGGATATAGTCAGAACAGCGAATTCAATAATATAATACTCAATGACATTTATATATCGGGATCTGAGCATGTAGGTGGTTTATCAGGATATAATGATAATACTTTAGTATATAAGTGTCATGTCTCTGGTTCGTTGTACGGTATTTTTCGCGTTGGCGGATTGCTCGGAAAGAATGTTTACTCCGATATTTATCAATGTAGTTCAAAATGTGATTTAGAAGCGAGTGGATTTACAGGCGGATTAACAGGTGAAAGCTGGTATTCAAAGATTTCTAATTCAAGTTTCGTAGGTAATGTTTCAGGAAGTTCATTTACTGGAGGTCTAGCTGGTTACAGTAATGAATCAGATGTTTTAGAATCCTTTTCAGAAGGAAACATAACAGGAAACGGATACTGTGGAGGCTTTATAGGAGCAAGTATGGGTGGTGGAGAAGTATCATACTGTCATTTTACGGGGAACATGTCCGGCAATTATGATGTGGGTGGTTTAATTGGTTATTGTAACAGTGTTGTGAAAAACTGTCACTCCAATTGTAATGTATCGGGAATGAATGGTGTGGGAGGATTTATCGGTAATACAGATCTTAGTTTTATATCTGAGTGCTATTCAGTAGGGTTTCTCGCTTCGGATGAGGGTGCAGGTTTCATAAAGATGAATGATAACTCAATTGTTGAAAACTGTTTCACGACTATACAGATTGAGAATGGTAGGTCGGGTTTTGTTTATCTGAATAAAGGTGAGTTGAGTGTTATAAGAAATTGTTATTCAGCAGCGACAATGAGCGGAGATGAAAATTATGGCCTTGTAGCTCAGGTACTTTATGGCGCAACAACAGAAAACAGCTTCTGGGATATTGAAACTACAGGAAGTATAGCAAGTTTAGGAGGAAAGGGACTCACAACAACTGAAATGAAAAATTACCGTTCATATTCTTCAGGCGAAGGCTGGAACATAACAAACGATATATTGTTTGCAGATCAATATATCTGGGTAATAGATGGCGAGAATAATTCCGGCTATCCATATCTAAGCTGGCAGCTAACAACAGGTATTGAAGACGATGAGTTAGCACTACCAGATAAAATTGCTTTATTCCAAAACTATCCGAATCCTTTCAACCCTTATACCACAATTAAATTCGCTTTACCTGTATCTGGACAAGTGAAATTGACTGTTTACAATTCTATAGGACAGGTTGTAAGAAAACTTGTTGATGGAAACTTTAAAGCAGGTTCTCATTCAGTTATATTCAATGCAGATGGATTGAACAGCGGAATGTATTTTTATCAACTCTATGTTGATAATGCCGCTAAAGATTCCAAGAAATTACTTATTTTAAAATAAAATGTGCCAATGTGAGATCAATGATTAAAACAAACCTGATAGACATAAGTCACGGTGTACCTGAGAAAAACTACTACAGCCCACAACATTGGCTACATGACACTGACTGGTTTTTACGACTTGTGTGGTGCTTTTAGCCATGACCGTTGTGGGCAATAGTAGTTTTTCGTTCTTGTTAAAAAAAGGTTTGTTTTATGACATTGGCACATTTATATTGCTTAAAAAGATTAAACACTGCTTTCAAATGAGAGGTGTAAAATGAAAAATTTATTAGTATTCATATTGATTTTCTTCAATTCAGTTTTACTTTCCCAGGTATTTACTGAAATTGATACAGGTTTCCCAGGAGTGTATGGAGGTTCAGTCGAATGGGGAGATTATGATAATGACGGAGATCTGGATCTTTTATTGACCGGCAATCTAATATCAAAGATATACCGGAATGATTCCGGCATTTTTACAGATATAAATGCAGGATTGATCGAAGTCGCTCACAGTTCTGTTGACTGGGGAGATTATGATAATGACGGAGATCTCGATATTTTAATTACCGGATCCCGCTATATAAATACAAACTGGGAAAAAACCGCCAGTATTTATCAAAATAACAGTGGCGTATTTACAGATATAAATGCAGGATTGACCGGCATTGATACAGGTTCAGCTGACTGGGGAGATTATGACAATGACGGGGATCTGGATATACT
>Ga0209262_10000862_pt1 | contig 12849 bp, 11 predicted proteins | sample Lowcelwee11metaG_FD_187171 | JGI IMG/M metagenome (GOLD analysis project Ga0209262, IMG submission 187171) | Freshwater pond sediment microbial communities from the University of Edinburgh, under environmental carbon perturbations - Low... | ecosystem: Environmental > Aquatic > Freshwater >...
CCTGATGGGCGTAACCCAGTTCATCCAGCAGCGCATGACCCCCTCGGGCGGCGATGAAACCCAGAAAAAACTGATGTACATCATGCCGGTGGTCATGACCGTCATGTTCGCCTCCTTCCCCAGCGGCTTGAACCTGTACTGGTGCTTCTCCAACGTGCTGCAGATCGGCCAGCAGCACCTCATCAACGAGAAGATCCACAAAAAGAAGAAGGAAGAGGAAAAGGAGATCAAGGTCCTGAAAAGAAAAAAAGGAGCCAAAGAGAAATGACCGACAAAAAGGAATTCGTCGCAAATTCTCTGAAAGAAGCCATCCAGAAAGCAGCCGAAGATTTCGGCATCGAAGAGGAAAAGTTAAAATACCGCATCATCACCGAAAAAACGAAATATTTCGGGCACAAGCAGAGGGAGATCTTCATCGAGGCCTGGCGCTCCGACGGCAGCGAGCAGCAGGGGCTGGAGGATTTCATCAAATTGCTGATCGAAGAAATGAAAATGGACCTGCGTTTCGAGCTGGAAAGCAAAAGCGAATTCCTGCGGGTCACATTTTCCGGCGAAGACTACAAGCTGATGCTGTTTCAGAACGGCAACCTGCTCAACGCCGTCCAATACCTGCTGAATCGGCTCTTTGCCGACGAGATCGGCAAGAAGATCTATTGCGAATGTGAGAATTACCGCAAGAAAAAGGAAGTGGAGCTGAGCACCCAGGCCCACCGGTACGCCCGCCAGGTCCGGCGCAGCGGCAAGTCCATCGAACTGCCCGAGCTCAACCCTTTTGAACGGCGCATCATCCACATGACCATCAACAAATACATGGACCTGGAGTCGAAAAGCGACGGCGACAATTTTTTAAAGGTCATCACCATCCGCAAAAAGCCGAATGGATGAGGATGCGATCGTAGCCCTGGCCACGCCGCCGGGGCAGGCCGGCATTGCCGTTGTCAGGATCTCCGGGAGCCAGAGCGAAGCCATCGTCAGGAAGATCGTCCGGCCGCTGCCGGCCAGAGTGCAAGCCCGCCACAGCTACCACGGTTTCATCCGCGACCGGGCCCGGCGCATTGATGAATGCCTGGCCGTCGTTTTCAAGGCTCCGCGCTCCTACAGCGGCGAGGATATGGCGGAAATTTCGATGCATTCCAACCTGTTTGTCGTTGAGGAGGTCATCCGGCTGATCTGCGCCTGCGGCGCCAGGCTGGCCCTGCCCGGGGAATTTACCTATCGCGCTTTCAGGAACGGCAAACTGGACCTGCTGCAGGCCGAGGCGGTCAACGACCTGATCCGGGCCAATTCCCGGGCCGGCGCTCTCATGCAATTCAACAACCTGGAAGGCCGACTCTCCAAAGCCGTGGCCCAACTCCGTGCCGTCCTGCTGCAGGAGGCGGTGCGCATCGAGACCCGCATCGAATTCGCCGAGGACCAGCATCTGGAAGAAACCGCGGCCGGAGGCGATCTGGCCGCCGCGGCCGCCGTCCTGGAAAAGATCCTGGCGCAAAGCCGCTTCACCGAAATCCTGAACCGGGGCCTGCATGTGGTCATCGCCGGCCGGGTCAATGTGGGCAAATCCTCTTTGTTCAACGCCCTGCTGCTGAAAGAGCGGTCGATCATCTCCGCCCTTCCCGGCACCACCCGCGATTACATCCAGGAAAGCCTGGTTCTGAACGGCTTCCCCTTCCATATCACCGACATGGCCGGCATCCGCGCCGCTTCGGGAGACGACATCGAAAATCAGGGCATGCAGCGCAGCCTGGCCAAGATCGCCCAGGCCGACGCCGTGATATTCATGGTGGACGCTTCGCAGCCGTTGGCAGAAACCGACAGGGAGATCTATGCATTGCTGGCTGCAAAAAAGCGGCTCCTGCTGGCCAACAAGAGCGACCAGGCGCGGGCCGGGATCGTGCGGAACATCCGGGCCGCCTTTCCCGGGGAAACCGTGCACCTGGTATCGGCCCGAAACGGGAAAAACCTGGACACGGCGGTGAATTTCATGAAGGGCCTGTCGCGGCAGATGCCGGACCCCTCGGGGCAGACCATGGTGAATTTCAGGCAGAAGAACCTGCTGGAAAAGCTTTTGAATCAAATGAATCGGATCGGGGAAATGCAGGCCCTTGGCCTGGAAGCGCCCGAATTGATCGCCGAGGAGATCCGCCGGGGACTCGACCTGATCGGCGAGTTGACCGGAACGATCGGCCCCCGGGACATTCTCCAGGGCGTGTTCGCCGCCTTCTGCATCGGCAAATGAAGATCATCGTCATCGGGGCCGGGCACGCCGGAATGGAAGCGGCATATGCTGCGATGAAAATGGGTGCCGAAACCATTTTGCTGACCATGCACCTGGAGACCATCGCCCAGATGTCCTGCAACCCCTCCATCGGTGGCATTGCCAAGGGTCACCTGGTCAAGGAGATCGATGCCCTGGGCGGGATCATGCCCCGGGCCGCCGATGCCACGGGCATCCATTTCAAGGTGCTGAACCGCAGCAAGGGGCCGGCGGTGCGGGCCACGCGCACCCAGAACGACAAGGTTGCCTACCGCAATTATCTGAAAAGTTTCCTGGAAAAGGCGGCGAACCTCAGCCTGTACCAGGCCATGGCCGGCCAGATCGTGGTGCGCCATGGCCGGGCCTGCGGCGTCAGGCTGACCCATGGGGAAGTCCTCGCTGCCGATGCGGTGATCGTCTGTTCCGGGACCTTCCTGGGCGGGCGCATATTCATCGGCAGCGCTTCCTACGCCGCCGGCCGGGCCAACGAGCCTCCTTCCCTGCTGCTGGCGGAAAATATCCGCGACCTGGGTTTTGAGATGCTGCGCTTGAAGACCGGGACGCCCATGCGGCTGCACGCCGACAGCATTCTTTGGGCAAAATTCACCCCCCAGCCCGGCGACGAGCCGCCGCTCCCATTTTCCATGTACACCCGCCGGCAGGTGAAAAACCGGGTGTGCTGTTACCTGGGGCACACTACCCCGGAGGTCGGACGCATCATCCGCGAAAACCTGCAATTGTCGCCTTTGTATTCCGGAAAGATCCAGGGCATCGGTCCCCGTTATTGCCCTTCCATCGAGGACAAGATCGTCAAGTTCCCCGGCCGCGAAAGGCACCATTTTTACCTGGAGCCGGAAGGACTGGACAACAAGGAAATATACGTTAACGGCCTATCGTCCAGCCTGCCGGTGGAAATTCAAAAGCTGATCCTGCAAGCCATCCCCGGACTGGACAAGGCGCGGATCATGCGCCCGGCCTACGCCATCGAGTACGATGCCATTCAGCCCACCCAATTGCGCGCCAGCCTGGAAAGCCGGCAGATCGGGAATCTGTTTTTTGCCGGCCAGGTCAACGGCACATCGGGTTATGAGGAAGCCGCCGGCCAGGGGCTCATGGCCGGGATCAACGCCGTGCTCAGGGTCCGGGGCGAAGCGCCGTTCATTCTGGACCGTGAGCAGGCCTATATCGGTGTTATGGTGGACGATATCGTCCACGGCGGCGTCGATGAGCCGTACCGCTTGTTCACGGCGCGGGCCGAATACCGCCTGCAGCTCAGGGAAGACAACGTCTTCGAGCGCCTGGGCGGGCACGCTCTCCGGCTGGGTTTGGTCTCGCGAATGGACCATGACCGGGAGATGCGCAAATTATCAGGACGCCGGCATCTGATCAAGGAACTGTCCAAGGCCAGGGCGCTTGTTGACGGCAAGTCGCAATCACTCTTTAAAATACTGCAGCGGCCGGGCATGAACTTCGCCGGCCTGGAGAAACTGGTCGGGCAGCCATTGCTGAAAAAAAAGGACTTGAGCGATATCTCCTACATCGAAGCCAACGTCAAGTATGAAGGATACATCGATATCCAAAAACGGGAAGTCGGCAAGATGAGAAAAATGCAAAAAACGGCCATTCCCGCCGACCTGGATTTCAGCGCCGTCTCTGGCCTTTCCCGCGAAATCAAGCAAAAACTTTCAAGGTTGCATCCGGCCACCCTGGGCGAGGCGGCGCGCGTTCCCGGCGTCACCCCGGCCGCCATCAACGCCATCAGCATCCACCTGACTTTAAAATACAGGCCATGACGCTGTTGGCGGCAGAACATTCGTTTTTCGCTCAAGCAGCCCATTTTGCGGCCATTTTTCAAACAATGATTGCAAATTTCTAGGTTTTTCCATAAAATCCGCTCATGAGAAAAATTGATTTTCCAAACGGTCTGCGTGTACGCAACGACAATGGTTGGCATGGACTGGCCTCCTGCGGCCGCACTCCTGCGCCTGACTGATAACTCAATTGACGCAAGAGATTCTGACCCGGGGACCGCGATGAGCCGGCACGACCTCGCCGGCAATTCCCGCTGCCTGGTTACCGGGGCCAGCGGCTTCATCGGATCCCACCTGGCTGCCGCCCTGGTCGCGGCGGGGCACGAGGTAACCTGCCTGGTGCGTTCCACCAGCCCGACCGCTTTTCTCTCCACCCTGCCGGTACGCCGGGTCTACGGGGACTGCCGCGACCGCGGATCGCTGCGCGCCGCAGTAACCGAGGCCGATTATGTCTTTCACCTGGCCGGGGCGATTTCGGCCCCCGATTGGCAGACTTATCTCGACGTGAACGCCGGCGGCACGAAGAATCTGGTTGAGGCGTGCCTGGAATGGGCACCGGCCCTGCGTCGACTGGTCTTTGTATCGAGCATCGCCGTTGCCGGGCCCAGCCCGAGCGGTCGAGCCCTGACCGAGACGGACGAGTGTCGCCCCGTTTCCGATTACGGCCGCAGCAAGCTGCAAGCGGAGCTCGCGGTGCGCGCCGCGAAAAACCGCATGCCCTGGGTGATCATCCGTCCGGCCAATGTGCTCGGTCCGCGCCAGAAGGAGCTCGGGGAAGTCATCGGACTGCTGCGACTGCATATCCGGCCGCTGGTCGGCCGCAAGGGCTCGCGCACCAGCGTGATCGGCGTCTGGGACCTGGTGCGGGCCCTGCTCCAGGCGGCCGGCGATGACCGCGCCAGCGGCCGTACCTACTTTGTCACCGACGGCGTGCCCGCCTCCTGGCGTGACATCACTGCCGCCGTGGCCCGTGCTGCCGGAGTGCGAGGGTTCCTCCTTCCGGTTCCCTATCCGGTCCAGTATGTTGTCGCCGCCGTGGCCGAATGGATCGCCCGCCGGCGGAAACGGATGCCGATCCTTACCCGCGAGCACTTGGCCGCCGCCCGCAAGTACGATTGGAATTACGACGCGGGCGCCATTGCCCGGGATCTTGGCTTCCGGCCCGAGATGGACCTGGCCGAGGTAATGATGAAAACCGTGGCCGCCCGTCGGGCGGGGGAGAGCTGACATGGATTTCTCCGGAGTGGAACGGCGGGGAGCCCGCTACGCTGAGCCCTATGGCCATACCCTGGCTCTGCCCGGGGTGGCGCTGCAGGCGATGGACGCGGTGGTGCTGGCGGCGGTGTTTTTTTTCGCCAGCCTGATCGCCGCTTGTGCCCCGCGCATCCACGACCCGTGGCCACTGCTGCGGCACACCGGCATCTGGGGGCTGTTCTACGTGGCTTCCCTGGCCCTGCAGCGGCGGATCTCCATGCCCTGCTGGCGGGCGCTGCTGCGCATGGGGTCGGTCCAACTGGTGCTTTTCCAGCTCTACCTGATTGCCCATCCCCTGCAGCTGATCTTTGTGCAAAACTGGCAGGACCCGGCCATCCTGCGGCTGGAGAAGGCGGTGTTCGGCGTCCAGCCGATTTTGTGGCTGCAGCGCTTCATCAGCCCCGGGCTGACCGAATGGATGATGTTCTGCTATGTGATCTATCTGGTCATCTACCCGGCGCTGGGCATACTGATTTTCCTGCGCTGGGGCGAGAGGCACCTCGAGGACTACCTATTTGTCCTCACACTGGCCAACGTGATCTGCTTTCTCGGCTTCCTCGTCTGCCCGGTGGCCGGGCCGTCCAACCATATGTCCGGCGAGTTCACCGTGCCGCTCAAGGGCTGGCTCTTCACCGCTGCCGGCGAGTTCATCCGCAGCGATATCCACCAGGTCGGCGGGAATTTGCCCAGCCCTCATTGCGCCATCGCCACCGTGATGTGGCTGATGGCCTATCGTTACCGGCGGTTGTCCTTCTGGCTGCTGGCCCCGGTGATCCTCTCCCTCTACGTATCCACTTTTTATGGACGCTATCACTATGTCAGCGACTCGCTGACTGGAATCGCGGCCGGCTTCCTCGTGCTGGGGTTGGCCCCGCTCCTGGTGCGAAGCTGGAACCGCCTGGCCAGGCCGGACGCCAAAAAAGCCGCATGAAACTCTTTGTCACGGGTGCCAACGGCTTCATCGGCTCCAGCTTATGCCGCTACTTTCTGGCCAGGGGCTGGGAGGTGCACGGTCTGGTCCGGCGCACCTCCGACCTGCACAATCTGGAGGGCCTGCCCGTCCACCTCCATACCGGTGACCTGCGCGACCCCGCTTCGTTCGCCATCCCGTCCGGGACTACCCACATCATCCACTCGGCCTCGATCGTTTCCGACATCGCAGACGATTCCGCCTGCAGCGAAAACATCCACCTGCTGGCGGTCAACCTGGCCGTCAAGCTTCGTGCGCTGTCCCAGCCGCCACAGCGGCTGCTGTACATTTCCACCGCCCTGGTCCTCGGCTACAACGGCCAGAATATTTCCGAGCAGCGTCCCGGCGAATCGGCAATGTTTCTGCCTTACACCCGCTTCAAGGCGAAAACCGAGGAATTCCTGCTGCAGCAATGGCAAGTCCACGGACTGCCGGTGGTCATCCTGCGTCCCGGGGACGTATATGGTCCGTATGATCGGGTCTCATGCGTCCACTTGCTGCGCGGCTGCGAGCGGAGGTTGCCTCTGATCGTCGGTCGCGGCGACTGCCGCTTCGGCTTCTGTTATATCGATAACCTGTGCCAAGCGGCGTGGCTGGCCCTGACCCGGCCCGGCATAGAGGGCCGGGCTTATACCGTGACCAACGGCGCTCTGCCTACCTGGGGCGAGTTTTTCTCGGGGTTGCAGCGGAGGCTGCAAATTCGGCAGTGGCTGCGGGTGCCGGTCTGGGGGGCCTACACTCTGGCCGCGGTGCTGCGCGGATGGCAGCGGATCCGTCCGGGCTTCGTCCCCGAGGTCAACTATTACCGGGTCCGCCGCATCACCACCGAGACCACCTACGACATCTCGCAGACGGTCGCCGATCTCGGCTACCGGCCCGACGACGGCACCGAGCGGCAGATCGACGAAATTGTGGCATGGTACCTGCGGGAGAAGGAAGATGGGCACATCGCTTGACCCCGGGCTGACCCGGGCATTTCTCTACCCCTACCTGGCCCTGGCCTTCACCTTGATGATCACCGTGTTTCACCACCGCACCCTGCGGCGTGGCCGGGGGGAGCTGCGTGCCTTCCTGCTCTACTTTGCCGCATTCTCCCTGCTGTTTTTTGCGCTGCCTCTGCTGATCGTATTCCTGACCGCCGCCGATCCGGCGGCCTTCCTGCGGTCGGTCGGCCTCACCTTCGGCCGGACCGGGCGCGGGCTGGCGCTGTCGGTCGCGGCGGTGCCGATCTGCCTGGCTGCCGCCTTTGTCGGCTCGCGAGACCCGGCGCTGCGTGAGCAGTATCCCTTCGCCAAGGAGGCCTGCCGGACCCCCGCTACCTTTGCGGCCTATGAGGCGGCATACCTGGTCCTCTACTACTTGCCCTGGGAATTCCTATACCGCGGGCTGCTCTTCCTGGGACTGCTGCCGGCGCTCGGGCTGGCCCCGGCGCTGGCCCTGCAGGCCATCATCTCGACCCTCCACCACTTCGGACACCCCGATTCAGAGATCTGGGCGGCCTGCGGCGCCGGCTTTGTCTTTGGACTGGTGGCCTGGGTTACCGGCTCCTTTTTATACACGGTGTTCATCCACGCCCTGGCCGGCATGGCCAACGACACATTCCTGTACCTGCGCGCCCATCGTCCGACGCGGCGGGAAGCAGGATCATGAGAATCCTGGTCACCGGCGCCACCGGCTTCGTCGGCGCGGTGCTGATGCCCGAGCTGGTGCGCGACTACGGCGCCGGCGCTCTGACGGCCCTGGTCCTGCCCGGCGACCGCATTCCGCAGAGCTGGGCCGGTCTTGGCGTGCACACCCTTTTCGGCGACATCGTCGACGCGGCGGCGGTGAGAGCGGCGGTGGCCGGGCACAGCCATGTCATCCACCTGGCCGGGCTCATCTCCTACTGGAAACGCGACCGCCAGCTCCTCGAACGGATCAATTGCGAGGGAGTGCGCCGTGTGGTCGAGGCCTGCCTGGCCGAAAAGGTGGAGCGGCTGGTGCACATCAGCTCGGTCGGTGCCATCGGCTTCCACCGCGACGGCACGCCGGCGAGCGAGGAAATTCCTTTTAACTGGCCCGACAGCCTGCCCTACATGACCTCCAAGCGCGCCGGCCAGCGGCTGGTTGAGGAGGCGGTTCGGACGCGCGGGCTTCCGGCGGTGATCCTGAACCCGGCCTCGATCATGGGGCCCGGCGACCACACCGCGGGGAGCCCGCACAACCGGCTCTATCGTTCGATCTGGCGCGGCCCATTGTTCGGTTCATTCTGCGGGGGCCTGGCGGTGGTCGATGTGCGCGACTTGACCGCCATTGCGCGCAAGGCGCTGACCGGGGGCCGGGTGGGGGAAAAATACCTGGTGATCGGCGCCAACCTGCCCTATGCCGAGGTGATCCGCCAGGTCAGCCGCTGCTGCGGCCGCAGGTCCTATCCCTTTGCGGTGCCGGCGCCGTTGATCGCCGTCGCCGGGGGAGTGCTGGAGCTGGTCAGCCGCTTTACCCGCAAGAGACCCCTCTTGACCGCGGCCTACGGGCGGCTCAGCGGCTGGCACGCATACTATGACAACAGCAAGAGCCGGCGCGAGTTCGATCACACGTACATCCCGGTGGAACATACGATCCGCGACGGCTGGGAATACTACCGGCGGCACTTCGTCGCCCCGGCGGGGGACTGACCCCGCACCGCCAACTTCTGCAGCGGGACCAACTCCGAGATCGTGGCCTTGCGGCCGCGAAATTTCCCGGCCATATTGCTTTTCCTATCGGTCTCCAATTTAACCTTTCCCCGCGCACAGGCCTTGAGCCTGCCACTTGACAATCCTCTGCTCAGAGGATCATGGAGAAGCCGAACCAGATTTCCGTGTCCTCGTTGACCTCATCCAGCAGCGGGATCATCAGGTTGAGCGAGGGGGCCAGCGTCAGCTTGCCCATTGTCAGCGGCGTTCTGACGTAGATATCGATATTGGAGAACCCTGCTTTGTCGACGTACTGCCCGCCGTTGAAGCCGATAAGCCCGCCCGCCTCCAGGCTCATCTTTTCGCTCAATTTCAGCTCGTGGCTGCCGCCGAGCGTGACATAAAATCCGCTGCCCAGATTGAAGTCGTAGTAGACGGAAAGCTGCGGCGACAGCGGCAGGTCGGTCCTGGCGAGCGCGGCGGAAGCTTCCTGGGTAGTATGATCCTTGAATTTGAAATCGTCCGCGAACCAGTAGCCGTAATGCGTCAAACCGACGCTCAATTCCCAGCCTTCGGGCATGGGCACGGCGTACGAGAGGGTTACGTCGATCTCGTCGGAGTACTTGAATAAGCCGCGCTGCGCCAGAGCGAAGCTGCTCCAGAGATTGAGCGAAAATCCGCTCTTGCCCAGGTCGAGCGTGAATGAAGGCTGGACAGCTCCATGGTTGTCGGGCAGCAGGTCGAATCCGCGCCAGACATAGCGGCTGACCACGTCGACCTGGATGGACGCCGCTCCCGGCAGGGGTAGCACCGCGCCGATCAGACAGGCAAGCAGCAGCAAAGTGAATCTTTTCATGCACTCTCCTTGAGTCGTCCAGTCGAGCCGGCAATACGCTTCCGGCAAATCATATCATAAAAGGAAAACGGGGCGGGGAAAAATACCTTCGCCGCTGAATCTCGTTTCACCGGCCTGCTCTTCAGGTGCGATTTTTGTTTTTCTCTGCTACAATATTCGCTATGAAGACTTGCCAACGAAGCCTGGTGATCGCCTGGTCGGCGCTGGCCATGACATGGGTCTGGCATGGAAGTGCCTGCGGTGCCGTTGACAACCTTCCTGCCTCGCGTAATTTTACCCTGGACAACGGGCTGCGGGTGTTCCTGCAAGAGAAGCATGACCTGCCGTTGACGGCCATGGCCCTGGCCATGGATCTCGGCACCAAGGACGAAACGGAACAGACCAGCGGCTACGCCCATCTGCTCGAACACATGCTCCTTTTCGGCGGCAATGACGGGCGGGACGGCGAGGCACGCCTCGCTGAACTCCGCGGCCACGGCGTCGCCCACAACGCCCACACCGATCACGATCTGATGACCTTCGAGGCTTCCTGTCCGGCGGCAGAAAGCGTTTGGGCGCTGGAACGCCTGCGGCAAACTGTCTTTTTCGGCCGCCTGGGTCCGCAGCAGCTGGAGAGCGAGAAACGCATTATTCTTGAAGAAATTTTACAGTTGCGCGACAACCCCGTGTCCCTGGGGCGGATGCTGGTTATGCAGCAGCTTTTTACCGGTCACCCTTATGGGCAGCCTGTCTTTGGCGACGGCCGCACCATCAAAACGGCCACGATCGAACTTTTGCAGGCTTTTTACAAGCGCTTGCTGAATCCCGGCGGCAGCGCCCTGGCCATGGTCGGCGATTTTGTCTTGTCCGACATGGAAAAGGAGATTCGCCGGAATTGGGGGGCGCTGACCCCAGGCGTCCAAAACGCCGCGGTGGTTCCCCAGGCCGGCCGTTTGCAAAAAAACAGCGAGCAGCAAATCGAACTGGACATCAATGAAAGCCACCTTTTCTTTGCCTGGCGGGCACCGGGCTTCAATCACGAGCAGCGCAACCCGCTCACCATGCTGACCCATATTCTTGGCCGAGGTTTGAACCCCCTATTGAACGGGGTCTTGCGCGGCGGTCGCCAGGCGGTCGACCAGCTCGACATGAGCTACTTGCCGCTGCGCGGCGGAGGAATGGTGCTGCTGCATCTGACCCTGAAGGAAAAGAATATCCGCAACGCCAGGATCGAACTGAGCAAATTCCTGAGCCGGCTTGGCTTCTTCAATTTCAGCCGGACGGATTTTCAGCAGCCGGATCAGTCGTATGTGCCCGATTTTCTGGAAAGCGCCAGGAACCAGATGAGTTACAACAGCGGAAATTTCCGCGAATCGGCCCAGAATTTAAGCGTTGCCGTGGCCCGCTTTATGCTGTTGCGCACGGCCAAGGGCGGCGACAGCCATACGGAGGATGGGGAAAGGATCACCTCGACCGACCTGCGCCATGTTGCCGGGAAATACCTGAGCGGAAAAAAATGCGCGGTGCTGGCCATTGTCCCCTTGGCCGGGAAGGCAAAATGAAAACCGGCAAAATATCCGTCTACTGCCTGCTGGTTTCGCTGCTGTGGCCTGCCGGGATCCGGCCCGACGAAACATCATGGCGGCTGGGCCGGGAGCCGCAAAATTATCGTCTGGACAACGGCCTGAGCGTTGTCTGGCAAAGGGATGACGCCGCGGCCAACTCCGTTGTGGTGCTGGTCGTGCGCGGCGGCGACCGTGACGACCCCCCCGGCAAGCCGGGGTTGGCGTATCTTACGGGGCGGCTGGCCCTGGAGATCCCCGACCCGAAAAAGCTCCAGCAATTGATGGGTTTTGGTTCCACTTTTTCGCTTGCCGTCGGCGGGGATTATGCGTTGATCACCATCCGCTCACTGAGCCGCTACCTGGCACCCACCCTGGCCGTCATGACCGCGATCCTGACCCAGCCGCTTTTTTCCGACCAGCGCATCGATGTAATCAAGGACCTGATGCGGCATCTGCAAAGGATGGAGACGGACAATCCCACCGAGTTCATGCGCAAGACCGCGGGCAAAACTTTTTTCGGCCCCGCCGCCTACGGCGCGGCTCTCTTTGGTGACGAAGCGTCGCTGGCGCAGATCGGCAAGAAAGATATCCAGTCATTTTTCCGCAGCCACTATGTGTCCGGGAATATGGCAGCCGTCGTCATCAGCGACCTGGGCGAGGAAATCATCAAGCCGCTGATCGCCGCCAGTCTCGGTTCGTTGCCCGCCGGCCCGGGGCTGCCATGCCGGCCGGTTGCTGCGCGCAAGCCCGAATTGCCGCGCTTGACGGTGGAACGCCAATCGGAGCAAACGCATATTTCCATCTCCGTCCTGCTGCCGGGGCTTACTGCGGATGGCTTCGTACTGGCGCGGCTGCTGGAAACCTGGCTGGGCAAGGGTATCGGCAGCCGCCTCTGGCCTTTGCGCGGCCGCGCGGACCTGACCTATGGGGTGAACGCCGAATTAACGCCCAACAAGGAAGCGATGCTGTTGAGTATATATCTGCGAACCGACAGCGACCGGAGCAGCGAAGCGCAGGCGGAGCTGGCGCAGCTCCTGCGAGCCGTTCATGAAAACGGCATCGGCGCCGCCGAATTGGCCGCCGCCCAAGCGTATGCCCGGGCCGATTTCTGGCGCGAGAACGAATCCCGCGAGCGCCGTGCCGCCACCCTGGCCTTTCTGGAGGGCAGCGGGCTTTCCTATCGCCTGGCCGGCGATTTCGGCGAACGGCTGGAAAAAATCGGCCTGGAGGAATTCAACGCCTTCATCCGCGAGTGGCTGGCTCCCGAACGCTGGGTCACCCTGCTGATCGGACCGCCGGATAAATTGGCGGAGTGATGGCTGTGATTTGCGGGTAGGATAACCGTTCCGGGATCCGTATTCGCACTTCAGCGAGAAAGCACCAAGCACCAAATCCCAAATTCCAAACAAATCTCAAATTCCAATCACCCAATGACCGAAACCAAGGCGTTTGCGGTTTCTTTTCTTCGTTTTGGTCATTTGGACATTGGTATTTGGAACTTATTTG
>Ga0209262_10000863_pt1 | contig 12845 bp, 17 predicted proteins | sample Lowcelwee11metaG_FD_187171 | JGI IMG/M metagenome (GOLD analysis project Ga0209262, IMG submission 187171) | Freshwater pond sediment microbial communities from the University of Edinburgh, under environmental carbon perturbations - Low... | ecosystem: Environmental > Aquatic > Freshwater >...
TATGAAGAATATGAACACCATGGTCATCCTGTAATGGTGAGGAAATCTTTAAAAGGGAAACACAGGGATTATTGTCTATGTTTTGCTTGTCGCAATTTTATGCCGAATGAAAAATTCAATTGCCCAGCTGCTAAAGAGCTTTATGAATTTTGCAAAAAATGGGGGATGACTACTCCTGTATTCGAATGTCCGAACTTTTCGGAAAAATGAAATGAATAGGGAAAACAAAAAAGTATATTGTGAAAATTGTAAATTTCATTCTTCCAATAAAGTCACTTGTACAAAAAGATATCGCCATCCTATTTTAGAATGGTATTATCCTAATGGGGATTGTAGGGTGCACAATAAAAAAAACGATTGTATCGATTATGAAAAAGAGGAAATAGAGATAAAACATGAATAAAATTAATTGGATCAAAACCAAATATTACAATATAACCATTGGGATTCATAACATTTTCCAATGGTTGCCTATAATATGGAAAGACAGAGAATGGGAATACGAATATTTCACCATACAATTTATTTATAAAAAATTAAAACTACACCAAAAACGCCCTTATGATAAATGGATTGTTGATGGGTGGTGGATAACCCGTTATATAAATCTTTGTATTTGGTTGATTGAAGAAGAACAAAGAATGGAAAATTTGGAAGATGAATTGTGGAACTCCTGTGAACATGGGAAAATGATATCAAATGAAGTTCCCAATAAAGATGGTTATTATTCTTTAAAATTTGAATGGTCTTCTGTTGAAGCAGAAAAAATATATAGAGATATCCAAAAACAAAGGGATATTCGGCAGAAAAAAATACATCATTTAATCTATCATATTTTGGAAACTCGTGCAGGATTTTGGTGGGATTGAGGGATAAAAATGAAGCAAAGTATTAGTTTGGTATTTTGGCCCCATAAAGACGAAAAAGAGTTATTACAAAAATTAGAAATAATAGGAAGAAACGCCTACCAATCTTTTGGGCGAATTAATGAAGATTCTTGTTATCGTTTTATGGATATGATTATAGGAAAAAAACATTTGGGTATTTTGGAACATGAAATTATGACATTTAAAATTGTCACGAACCGGGCGATTGCGAATGAACTTGTTCGGCATCGTATTGCGTCTTACGTCCAAGAAAGCACACGGTATGTCAACTATGATAAAATATCTCCTGATTTTATTACATATAAAGAAATGTCTATATGGGATGAGGCAAAAATCGAAAAAGATTTTGAATATTATAAAAAATTAATCAATGATGGCGTTCCCCCTGAAACAGCAAGAGATTTTTTACCTTTAGGGTTAAGAACAACTATTTATGCCACAATGAATATAAAAACTTGGTTTTATTTTCTTAAAATGAGAAGTGCGCCAGCAGCTCATCCATTGATGAGGGAATTATCCCAACAAATTATTACAGAATTTAAAAAATTTATTCCTTTTATAACTGAAAAAATGTTGGAGGGCAATAAAAATGAATAAAATTATACGACAAATAGCAATAATTTTTTATAGTGTTGGTTTTTTTGAATTGTATAAATATATATTTCCAGGAATAAATAAAGATTGGATTTTTATTACTTTATTTGTATCTGTATCACCTATAATAATTTTATATAGTTTAAGAGATCATGATGAATGGCGCAAAAATAATTTAGGGAAGAAGTAAAATGAGTATAGGAAAACCGGGTTGGCTAGAAAGACAAAGAAAAATCAATGAAGAGCAATTAAGAACTTGGCCTAATTGGATGCAGAAAGAGGAAAAAGATACTGATACTCCTTGTCTCCATGATTCATGTTCTCAATGCCACGGAACAGGAAAGAAACAAGATGGAACAATATGCATCCATCATATTTCTTGCCCGTGTCCAAAATGCACAATACGGTGTTAATCAATAAATAAAAGTATCATGGGGAAAATTAAGTTTTATCATTTTAGCGGCGCAGCTGCACTTATTATTGCAACCTGTAGCGCAATCTTTTCAGTTTATGGTTTATCTACCCTGTTCGCAGGTGCACAATTTGCAATCATTATAATGGCTTCTGCTTTGGAATTGGGAAAAATTCTTTCGGTGTCAATGGTGTATAATTATGCAAAAAAACTACCAAAATCAATCCGAAGATATTTAACAGCAGCAGTTATCGTTTTAATGTTAATCACGAGTTTGGGTGTAGCCGGATATCTGACTAATGCATATCAACAATCATCAGATGCCGTAAACACCACGACTACGGCGCAGACATATAACACCGACCAGCAAAATTTAATCTTGGACGAAATCAACAACCTTAAACAACAGATAGCCGATGATGTTGGTAGAAAAGATACGTTAAACAAACAACGGGATGCACAAGAAACCCGACTTAATCAGGCCCAGACCGCTTTAAATCGCAGGATGCAAACTGAAGCTAGAAATGATATCAAATCGTCAGATGAAGAAATTAAAAATGTCGGCCAACGAATCTCCGATAATTACAAAAATATTTCAGAGAAAAACAAAGAATTAAGAAATCTTAAAAGTGACAGTTTTAAAATACGGGAACAAGACAGAAAAATAGATGTTGGCCCTTTACGGTATTTGTCAAAATTATTTGCCCAAAGTATGGATTCTATTGTTATTTTTTTGATCTTAATATTAGTTTTAGTATTTGACCCCTTGGCAATCGTTCTTTGGCTCTCCACAAATGCACTTATCAAAGCTGAAAAAGAACAAGAAAAAAGAAGTAAACCACAGATTATCGAAGTGGAAAAATTGCCAGACACCGTTGAAGGATTCAAAGATTGGATACGAAAAATGTATTCCGTCTTTAAAAGCCAAAAGAATAAAGACAACCCTAAATAATAGGGGGTTACATGGATGCCAAGATATACTTCTCGCACAGGTCGCAATATTGTTTTAAGATTTAAAGACACTATTATTAACATCCCTGCGTATGGGTATTATGAAACATCCGCTGAAGATTTGGATATTTCCTTTCCTGATAAAATTAGAAAAATTCAACCTGATGAAATATTAAAAGAACAAGAAGTTGAACCACTTCATATTAGGGAAATTAATCAACAAAAAATAAATTCTTTAATAATTGAAAAAGAAAAATTAACCAATACTAATATTTATCCCCCTATTCCTATATTGATATCCCCTCATAAATTAACAATAATGCCTGCCACGATCTCGATATCCCCTATCACAATAACACAATTTATTCAGAATATAAAATCGCCTAAACTACGTAACATTATCTTAAATTTGATACCAGAAGTAACTTTAACTCCAATAAAAGAAATAACAATCGAAAAGAAAATAATCGAAAAAATATCAAAAAACATAAATATAGATATGGGAGCAAATGAAGACCCCGATGTTGTCGCTTTTTTAGACATGATCGGACAAATCATAAGCCAAAAATGATTATTTATGAAATAAAAAACAAAAATGATGGCCGCCCTTATGTGGGATATTCTAGCAGATTTAATTCAAAAGAAGAATTTCAACAAAGTAATTATTGGGGGTCTGGAAAATATATCCAACGTGCTATTAAAAAATATGGTAGGAAAAATTTTGAACGAAAAATTTTATTAAAAAATATTTTTAATTTCGAAGAATTAAAACGGTATGAAATATTATGGATACAAAAGAAAAATAGTAAAAAACCATATGGATATAATTTAACCCCAGGCGGAGATGGTGGAAACGGTGGATTTGGTATGAAAAATAAACACCATTCTCAAGAAACAAAACGCACGCAATCTATTTCGAGAAAAAAATATTTTGAAAATTATCCAGAAATCAGAAACAAAATGTCAAAACGAATGACTGGAAAAAATAATCCTATGTATGGAAAACATTGGGACGAAAAACATAATCAAATCCAAAGTGAAAAATTAAAAGGAAGATTTATTGGTGAAAAAAATCCAATGTTTGGTCGAACAGGAAATAAAAATCCAAGATCAAGGTCTGTTATTTTAATTTCTCCTGATAATGATGAATATTTTACTGATTGTATAAAAACATTTTGTATTGAAAATAATTTAAATGATAAAGGTATTTATAATGTGTTAGCAGGAAGAAGACAACATCATAAAGGATGGACTGCTAAATATATTAAAAACGATAAATAATAAAGGAGGCCAAAAATGGCAATGTACCAAAATTACACACGACGCGAGGTTACAATTTTCTTAAACAATTCCGTTCCTATTAAGTTTATGCCTGGAGAACATAAGGAACTTAGGCAGGAAGGATTGGAAAAACAATATGCCAGCTATATTCGCAGGGTTGATATTGTGAGAGAGGGTAAAGACAAAAAAGAAAAGAAATCAGAAAAAGGGTTGATAAATGAAGTTAAACAACCAGACAAAAATAAAGAATTAACAAAAGAACCTGTTGAAGAAACCGCAAAAAAAGGTAAAAAGGTTCTTAAAGAAGAGCCAAAACTATCCGAAGGGTACTCACCTTGGAATGGGGAATCAACGATTGCTAGCACAGGTCGGCAAGGCAGAGAGTAATGGCTTTAAGCGAACAAATTAAAACAGAATTAGAATTTATCAGTTATATTCGAACAAAATTAGGTGAACCAAAACTTAGGGTCGAACTTGCTGATTCTCAAATTAAAACCAATTTATATGATGCGTTACAATTATTTAGAGAGTATTCAATCAGTAGGGGTAATCTTAGGGATTTCTTGGTCTTAGATTTAATTGTTGGACAGCAAGATTATCAACTTCCGGAGACTGTTATGCAAGTGGGATATGATAAAACAAGTTCATCAGTTTCCGCATGGGTATTGGCACAATTATCAGGGTATGCTGCTAGTGATGTATTAAGTTTAAAATCATTTGATATGGTTTCTTTTTACATGCTCCAACAATGGATTCATTATTTGAAGTATATCACTATTTCTAAGTTTCGTTTATTTTTTAATTCGAATACAAAAATACTCCATATCGTTCCTGCCCCTGATGATTCATTGTTGAAATTATTTATCGAAGTGTATACCCAAGCATCTACTGATGAATTATTAAATGAAAGATTTGTTCGCGAATATACATTAGCGTTATGTAAAATAACCTTAGGGGAAATTCGCAGTAAGTTCCAGAGTCTTCCAGGATTCAATAATGCTGTTTCTCTTAATGGAGAAACATTAAAAACAGAGGGCAAAGAAGAAAAAGATGCCCTAGAATCGGATTTGATTAAGGAATTTAAATGGAGTTCACCTCCAATGCCAATTTTCCGAAGTGTAGATTAAATTTAATAATGAAGGAGTAAAATAAAATGGCAAATCAAACAACACCACCCCGCTGGGTTTTGGAACAAATGCAACGGGAACAACAAGGAAGAGTAGTTCCAAATAATCCACGGAACTATTTAAGACCAGGGCCAAGATCAAAAGTTATTGATTTAAATAAAGCAATGCAGTCTTGGGGAAAAAATCAAGCCAAATATAAAGAAGGCGATGAATTTATTTCCAAAAAAATCCTACAAAATCTTGAAAAAGCAGAAGATTTATTAGGGGTCATTTCACAAGATAAATTCCGAAAAAATTTAAAAGTGATTGACGATATTATTTCTGCTGGTAAGGGAGAAATCTCTTATAAATTTAAAGGAGCGGAAGGATTTTTGGCTGAAGAAATTATAGGTCAAAACTATATCCATCATTACCAAGACAAAGTTTGGGAATATTATCAGCAAAAAAATAAAAATGAAGTGGAACCTGAAGAAAAATAACAAAGAATATTAACAAAAACAATAAATAGTATTAGGGCAGAATTATTTTAAATTATTTTACGCCCAAGGAGTAATAAAATTATGGCAAGATTTGAGTATGTAAACGACACAGTACAAGAGCTGTATGTCCAAACCTACACAGTTGCAGATGATGCCGTTAGTGAACTCCGAGTGCTCCGTCAACCCGTAGCACCAGATGTAATCGCAGGTGACTGGACAGCCACCGCAGTTACACTTGGATTTGATACGTTGACAGGAACTATTCCGCCATCAGGAGTTTTCCTTTGCGGAACAGAAAAGATTCAGTATGGGTCTATCACTTGGACAAGTCCGACAGCAGGTACATTTAATACTTGTAAGAGGGGTTGGGAAAGTACCACTGCGGCAATCCACGCAGCAAATGCGCATATCTATTTCGGAGATGCGTTTTCATGGATTAATACAAATGTAAGCGATACGGTGACAACGATTCCGTTTATCAGCTTAGACAGACCGGGGCAAGTTCCCGAAACAGGCGTTGTTATGATTGACACAGAATGGGTATGGTATGGTGGGGTAACATATACCAACGATACCAAAACAGCAGGAAATCTGTTGTATTGTTTCAGGGGATATAACGGAACAACCGCTGCAGTACATAATGGTAGCGTAACTAATATCGTTATTCGTTTTGAACATATTTTCATTAACCGTGAAAGAGTAGCTATTTATAACTACGCAACAGGTAGTACAGGATCGGATTTATATATTGGATTCAATCCGACTATTACCAATACAGGGACAAACGCAGTACCTGTAACTTTTGGTGAGAGTTTAACACTCTCTCTAGGGCCGCGTATCAGGATTTATGGAATTTTGGAAGTAGCGGTCGGCCGAGCAACTGGCCCTGTGGCTATCGCAGAGTGGAGGTAACACATGATGAAATTAATTGAAGCAGGATATCGTAGGAATGAGTTTGATAAAGATACCGTTCAGGAAGCAAATATTTACACCGTGACCTTGGCAGCTGCAACAGCTACCAAAATCACCAACGCAGCCTTGACCACATTCGGTATCGCCGCGGCACCCGCAGGAACAACTTATAGCACCACAAGTACCCGTTATGCTTTTGATACATTAGTGGGAAATTTGCCTTGGGCAAGTTACTCCAAGTTTGCATACACTCAACCTCGCGCAACATCGCCAAGTATTCCTTATGCATCACTCCCAAGTTCAGGTGCTATTACACTCACACAGAATTTTGGTGCTGGTAATGTTTCAGAGGTTATGTATTATGGATCGATCACATGGTTGACCCAAACTACAGGTATTTTCAATAATGTTAAAAGAGCTTCAGCAACTGGTGGGACTTCATACGCATATACAGCAGCAGCAACAGGGACATTTACAAATGTAATTCCGGTACGGGAGTATATTGAAGTTTGGAATCGTTCAGGCGCAATTGTCTATATAGGAAATAGTGCAGCTATTAACGCAACGCCGACTAACGCAGTTGAAGTTGCGGATGATGGTGAACATGGCATAATGCTCGAACCGTTACAAGACCTTTGGGCATTTTCGACAGCTGGCGGCGCAATTAATATTTCCGAGTATAGGTAAGAAGGAGGAATACTATGAAAATGAAAACATCCGAAATTGTTGATGCTTACGATGCAATGTTGACAGAACAACAAGAATTCATTCAGAAAAAAGATGAAAAAATTAAATCCATGTCCGAACAACGGGCACGGGCTATTAGTAAAAAAGAAAAAATCGAGGAAATTAAGAAAAAAATTCTCGAAAGACGCAAACTTGTGAAAGAAAAACTCGAAGTAGATAACAAAGTTAAAAAAACTTTAAAAGAAGGCGATGAGGAAAAATTTGTAGACGAAGAAGAAATTGAATATGAAATTGAAGATGAAGAAGATGTGGAAGATGTGGAAGATGGAGAAGAAGTAGAGGACGAAGAGGACGAAGAAGAAGTAGAGGACGAAGAAGAAGTAGAAGAACCCATCCAAAAAGAATCCAAACAGGCTATTCTGAAAAAAATAGCAGAACGTAAAAAACAAGATATTTTGAAAAATATCTTGGAACGTAAAAACAAAGCTGAAAAAGTGTCACCCCTTACAGAAAAAAAAGAAGAAGTAAAGGAAAAAAAAGAAGTAAGAGTTGGTACGTTACTTGAAGCTGCAGAAGGCGACAAAAAACGCAGATTTTCAGTTTTCAGAGAAGAAAAAGATTCTTTTTTCCTTAAAGAATTAGGCACGGGAAAAACATTTAAAATCAAAAAAGAAAAAGTCGAATTAACAGACTAAAAAATATTAAGAAGCCCTTGATCATATCAAGGGCTTCTTTTTTGCCCAAAAATAAATATTTACATAAATAAAGATGTGAATGATCATATACAAAAAAAGGAAGAAAAAAATAGTGCCCTATTACAAAAGTTTAACCAATAAAGATGTTGTTTTAAAATTAGGAAAAGAAAAAAATGAATTCAGAATAACAGTCGAACCGACTTTTTTAATACATGAAAATCTTCATTTAATATTTCCAAAAAGCATAACCAAAGTACAATCGATTGACGATATGGTAAGAAATGAAATAATTAAACAAACCCCCCAACCATATAAAGAATATTTTTTAAAAGACTCATTACCCACAGGTAGTTGGAAAAACCAACGTTGTTTTATTATCGGCGGCGGCCCATCTTTAAAAGATTTTGATTTCTCTCAATTATATGGGGAAAAAATAATAGCTATTAATAAATCAATAACATCCGTCCCATTTGCAGAAATTTCTTTTTCTATCGACAAACAATATCAAGATTGGTTATTAAATATTAAACCTACTGGCCCTATAATGAACGAAGTTAAAAATATTTGGAATAGTTTTAAAGGGCATAAAGTTTGGCTTAAAATACCAGGGGAGATATATCAACCAAATATAGAATTTGTTAAATCTGCTGGTTCTGAGGGAATCAGTTTATCTTTAGAAGAAGGCATTTTTGATGGAGCTAATTCTGGATATGCAGCAATTAATTTAGCAATCGCCTTAGGAGCAAATCCAATTTATTTGTTAGGATTTGATATGAAACATGATGGGGAAAATACTCATTTTCATGGTGGATATCCATCACTACAACAAGAAAAACAACTACAAATATTTGCAAGGAAATTCCCAAAACTTGCAAATTTAGCAAAAGAAAAAAATATTAAAATTATTAACCTTAATATAGATTCTGCTCTTAAATGTTTTGAATTTGGTTCTATACAAGATGCTCTTGTTCCTATTCCAAAACCTATTCATGATTATGTAATTGTTAGTTTTTATACGCCAGAATATACACAAGATATTTTGCGACTTAAACAATCCGCGGAAACATTTAATTTGCCTTATGATTTTGAATTGTTGAATTATTTACCATTAGAGGGACAAAATAAATATAAAAATTGGAGTAGGAATGCATATCAAAAAGCAAGTTTTATAAAAAAAATGATGGTAAAATATCCGAATAAAAATATTATTTGGATAGACGCAGACGCTGTTATCCAACAATACCCCTCTCTTTTTGATAATATGCCCGATTGTGATATTGCAGTTCATTATAGAGATGGGATGGAATTACTATCAGGGACACTTTATATTAAGAATAACGAATTAATGAAAAAACTCTTAGATGAATGGATAGAATTTAATAAAATAAGTCAAAATTTTTTGGAACAAAAAAATCTGGAAATAATTCTTAATAAAAATAAGAATATAAAAATATATAATTTCCCATCATCTTATTGTCAAATATTTGATTTATTAGATAATCGAATAAATCCAGTAGTCGAACATTTTCAAGCATCAAGAAAATGGAGGACATCACGACCTATTCATAAACAACAAATAAAAAAAGAATCTTATGCAAAAAATATTCTTGAAGTTTTGCATGATGGAATGTGGGGAAACCAGCGTTGTTTTATTATCGGCGGCGGGCCATCTTTAAAAGGATTCGATTTTAACAAATTACAAGGTGAAAAAATAATCACACTTAATAAAGCTGTGGAGTGGACACCTTTTGCAGATATCATGTTCAGTATCGATTCTAGATTTTATCGATGGTTACATGATGGGTCTAATAAAAATCTCGAATCAACTATTGAAGTTTTAAAAACATATAAAGGTATTAAATGTTGGTTAGATACACATGAGTATCCATTTGAAGATGATATCTATATTGCCAAATATTTAGGGGTCAGGGGAATTTCTTCCACATTAAATCAAGGTCTTTATAGTGGAAAAAATAGTGGATATGCCGCATTAAATTTAGCAATTTGTTTAAAGGCAAATCCAATTTATTTGTTAGGATTTGATATGAATCTTAATAAAGACCATAATCATTTTCATTCTGGGTATGGTGCGAATAATAGTTTTGACCCCGAAGCTAAACAATGGTTGGATATATTTAATAAAAATGCCCCTATAATAAAAGATATGGGGATAGATGTAATTAATTTAAATCCAGAGAGCAATTTAAAATGTTTTTCTTTTGGTAACATAGATGAAGTATTCCAGACAAAAAAACAAAAATTTGTCATATGTTCTTTTTATACATTGGATTACACGGAATCCGCTTTAAAATTAAAAAATCAATTAGATATTTTAGGAGTAAAAAATCACATTCAAAAAATAGATAAAGAAAGTCTTAATTATATTGAATGGCAAAATATGACTTTTTATAAAGCCAATTTCATTAAAGAAATGCTTGATAAATACCCAAATGAAGATATAGTATGGACGGACGCAGATTCAATGGTGAATATTTACCCAACCCTTTTTAATTCCTTAGATTGTGATATTTCGGCTAGAATAAGAGATGGAAAATTAATGACAGGAACAGTATTTTTTAAAAATGATAATAAAGTCCGAAATATTATAAATGAATGGATCAAAAAAAATGAAATCCCACAAGAACAATTTAGCTGCACAAGGGAACAATATAATTTACAAAGAACAGTAGAGGAAAATACGGATTTAAATTTTCAACCTTTACCCATAGAATACTGTACAGTATTTGATGAAAAAAATAAACATAATCAATGCATAGTGGAACATTTTCAAGAATCAAGAAAATTCCGAGGTAAATAATGGAGCGAATAGATATCTTAATACCAACTAGAAACAGGATTGAAAAATTAAAACGCCTTTTGGAAACAATCCCAGGTCGTATTCTTGAAGCCAAAATTTATACGCATATTCTTTGTGATGGGGATATTAACACTTATAACGAGTTTAAAAATAATCCTTATTACATTACCAAATATTTTGAGGGTCACAATGGGAGTGTGAAAATAAGAAATAAGGAAGCAGAAGAATGTTTTGATGCTATTTTATATGCCGTTGATGATATGGAATTTCTGCCAGCATCTATAGAAAGAGCAGCAAAAACGATGAAAGAAAAATTTCCTGATGATGATGGAATAATAGGATTTACCCAAATAGGACAGAATACATTTAATCCTGCTGGCGTAGCATTAGTAGGAAAAAAATTCATAGAAAGATATCCAAATAAACATATTTTTTATCCAGAATATTTTCTTTTTGCTTGTCAAGAGGTACATTGGTTAGGTGAAAAATTGAATAAATTTTATTTATCCCCTGATGCTATTATTAAACATTATCACCCCGATTTCTATAAAAAGGAAATGGATAAAACGCATCACGATGGACGAATTAATAAAAAAAAAGACATGACATTAATAGCAGAAAGAAAAGTAAAAGGTTTAATTTGGGGAGATAAATAATGAACACGTTCACATGGATTATTGAAGTTTTTCTGCATATTGATAGGCGTCCAGCGCCTGGAATATTAAATGAAATGACAGAAGAATTTGTACAATATAGAATTGACTTTTTTAAAAATTATACATTAAAAAGCATATTAAATCAGACAGATCAAGACTTTAAGATTTTTTTACAAACAGGACAAAAATGGAAACATCTTATGGTCGCCGAAAATTGGCATCCAAAAATAACATTATGTTTTGACTGGGGCAAAGAGGAATATGCAAAAATTGATACCGATTATTTGGCAATAACTAGAATAGATTCAGATGATTTATTTCATAAGGATGCTATCATGGAAGTCAAGGAAACTGCTCCTATGGTCGCTGATAAAGATAAAAGAAAAGTTTTGGTATTCAGGCAAAATATTTCATGGGATACTATTAATAAATTTATTGCGCCCCACGTAAGAGATTTTATTAAATCAGGTTCCGAATTAAAACCCACCAATAGAACAACTAGTCCATTTTTTACACATATTTTTCCAAAAGAAATTTATCAAAATTGGGAAAAATTTCAATCTCAACATTTTTGTTCACACGGTCACGCAGGCGATAGGACAGGACAAGATTTATCCCCTAATAAAGTATGTATAGTAAAACATGACAATAATTGGTCACGAGTAAAAAGAAATATTACTCCCACAATATTGAATGATGTACAAAAAAAAGAATTCGAAAATAACCCTCTTATTATTTTTGATACCGAAAAAATTAAAAATATTTTAAAAGATTATGGGGTAATTTTATGATTGACGGGAAAACATTCACGGTAATAGTTACTACGTATAAAAGATTTAAAAATCTAGACCTTATTTTGCAAGCATGGAAAAATGAACCTGTCGAAGAAGTATGGTTAATTGACGGATCGGGAACATTTAAACCACAGACAGAAGGCGTAATTCTTTTTTCCATGCCTAGAGATTTCGGAACGAGAATGGATTACGCATTCGCAACTTTAACAGATACAGATTTTATTATTTTTGCTGATGATGATGTTTTACCAGGAAAAGGATTTACTACGGATTTATACAATGGATGGAAACAAATAGGTACAGGAATAGTAGGTATTATTGGCAGAATATTTAAAGGCCCAAGATATAGAGGGGATACTATTTTTTATCGTTCGAGTCTTGTCACTGCCCCTGTGGAAACAGATTTTGTGGGGGTTATTTATTTCACACCAAGAGATTACATAGGGTTCGATACAAAAGGAATGCATAATAACTGTGACGATTTATGGTGGCAAATGAAAATATTTCCAAATATAAAAAAACACGTAGTGCCATCCAAAAAATATAAAAATT
>Ga0209262_10000864_pt1 | contig 12827 bp, 6 predicted proteins | sample Lowcelwee11metaG_FD_187171 | JGI IMG/M metagenome (GOLD analysis project Ga0209262, IMG submission 187171) | Freshwater pond sediment microbial communities from the University of Edinburgh, under environmental carbon perturbations - Low... | ecosystem: Environmental > Aquatic > Freshwater > Pond...
TTGCCGTTCGCGGCCGGGGAAAAAACACCATCTTTTAAAAGGATGATCGAGTTGGGGAACAAGGGCAAGGACGAAAGCCGGCACTTGAGCGGCGATGAGATCAGGGATCTCGTCCTGGGCTATGATGCCAGCATCGCCTGGATGGACGATGAGTTCGGCAAGATCATCGCCATGCTCAAGCAAAAAGACCTTTACGACGACAGCCTGGTCATTTTCCTGGCCGATCACGGCGAAGCCATGATGGAACACGGCGTGATCAGCCATGGCAGCAACGTGTACGACGAGGCCACCCGCGTGCCGCTGATCGTCAAATATCCGAAATCCCTGGCCGTGAAAGGACGCCATCTCCCGGTCAGCGAACTCGTCGATATCTTTCCCACCATCAGCGGCTTGTTCGGGCAGGAGATCCACTTCGACGGCCGCAGCCTGCTGGATCACGGCTCGGGCGCTGCCTATGACGACAAGATGGCCGTCTGCTGTTCGTTTTCCCCCATCGGCTTATACGGCCTGCGCTGGCAGAACTGGTACCAGATCATCAGCCTCAAAGGGGAGCGCGGGCAGCTGTTTCAACTCTCCGCCGACCCGCGCCACGAGGTCGGCCGCCGCTTCCCGCAGGTGGCCGATTATTTCACGGCCCGTTTTCTGCACTGGTACGGCGGTTTTCGCGACCGCAGTGATTCTGCGACCGAAATGAACCTGAAAAAGCTCCCGGCCGGCGAGATCGAAGAATTGAAAGCGCTGGGATACCTGTAACGCGCGGCCGGCGCTGCCCGGCGCGGGAAATCACGGCCCTTGCGGGCGAACTGTTCGCCAGTTAAAAAATGCCCTTCAAAAATGATCCGGGCAGCTGGTCACTTTGCGCTGGTAATGATAGCTTTTATTCGCGGCATCCCAGTAATCGATCTTGATGCTGATGCCTTCGCTTTTTTTGGCGATGATGTACTGCGGGTTGAAGATCAGGATCTTCGACTCGCCCGGATTGACCTCCAGGAAATCAAAGGACTTATTCATCATTTTTTTCTCATAGAGGTCATACCATTCCACGCTCAGTGTTCCCTTTTTAGCGGCGAGCAAACCGAAATTCTTCAACTCAATGATATCCGTATCGAAGAAGGCAACAATGATCGCCTCCAGGGGGCTGGGGTCGGAAGGATTCCAGCAGCACCCTTGGCCGGCGGTGGTGCGCATCGTGGCCTTAAGGGCCGGGGTCAGATTTGGGTTGGGGAATTTTGCCAGCTCCTTTTGGAGCTTCGCCTGATCCGGACCGGATAAGAGAAACCCAGGAAAAAGCCAGATCACGATGATCAGCAATACCAGCGAACCCCAAAAATTGTTTTTCTTCACGTTTTCCTCCTTGTCATACTGCTGAATACGAATAGACGCTTAAAAATCTCAAAATGAAAACTGTCAGGCATTTTTTTCATCGGGATCCGAGTTCCCTGAAGAGGAGTACGGGGCGGTCATCAAGCTCCCCTGCGGCTACCCTTTATCGCTCTTGATGAAGTGGGCGCCACGCGAAACGCGGTTGCGCAGGGCGGCTTCCACGATCAACAGGGCCGCCTGCACGCTGTCGCGCAGGGTGACGATGCGGTTGCCGATCTCGCTTTGCTGGTAGAATTTCTCGATGCGGTGCTTCAGGTATTCCAGGTCGGCCTTGGCCCGCTCCATGCGCTTGACCGTGCGGATGATGCCGTTGTAGTTCCACATGATGGTCTTGATGGTCACCAGGTCCTGCCAGACCAGCGCCGGGTCGAGCTTTTCCTGGGGATAGGGGTATTTCCACGCCGGCACTTCGGCGATCACATAGGGGTCATGGTCGGCGGCGATGACCGCCAGGATATCGTCAGCGGCTTTGACTCCCCAGACCAGGGCTTCCAGCAGCGAGACCGAGGCCAGACGATTGGCGCCGTGCACGCCGGTGGCCGAAACCTCGCCGACGGCGTAGAGGTTGCGGATGCTGCTGCGTCCGTTCAGGTCGCAGAGCACGCCGCCGCAGCTGTAATGGGCCGCCGGCACCACCGGGATCGGCTTCTCTTCGATGTTGATCCCGAATTTCAGGCAATTCTGGTAGATGGTCGGAAAACGCTCGCGGATGTTGATCTTGGCGAAAGAGGCCAGGTCGAGCAGGGCGTAGTCGTTGCCGTTCCTGATCATTTCTTCGTAGATGGCCCGCGACACCTCGTCGCGGGGCGCGAGGTCCTTCAGCGGCGAATATTTCTCCATGAAATACTCCCCCTTCAGGTTCATCAACCGGGCCCCCTCGCCGCGCACCGCCTCGGAGATCAGGAAGCTGTCGGCTTCGCGGTGATAAAGGGAGGTGGGGTGGAATTGGACGTATTCCAGGTTGGCCAGGCGCGCCCCGGCGCGAAAGGCCATGGCGATGCCGTTGCCGATCGCTTCCTCAGGGTTGGTCGAGTGCAGGTAGAGGCTGCTCAGACCGCCGCTGGCCAGCACCACTTTCCTGGCGAACACGCGGGATATTTTTTTGCTCTTCTGGTCCAGCACATAAGCGCCGATGATCTTGGGCTCCTGGTAGGTGCGCACCGGGTTGAGCGAATGGTGCGGATAGCTCAGCAGATCGACCGCCGTGTGCTGGAAGAGCATTTTCAGCTTGGGCAGCTTCAGCAGGTACTCGTTGAATTTATCCTGGATGACGCGTCCGGTCATGTCGCGGACGTTGAGCACGCGCCGCGAGGAATGCCCACCTTCCTTGGCCAAATCGTACTGGTCGCCCTTTTTGGAGAAAGGGACCTGAAGCTTGTCGATCAGTATCTCGCGCACCAGGCGCCGCGAATCCGCGACCGCCTGGTCGACGGCCGGGCGGTAGTTGAACTCATCCCCGGCCTTGATGATGTCATCGGCAAAAAGTTCGGCCTTCTCGCCCTCGGGCAGGGCTGCGATTCCGCCCTGGGCATAATAGGTGTTGGTGCGGGTATAATCCTTGCCCTTGGAGACCAGGAGCACGTCGACCCCCTGCTCGGCGAGGCGCAGGGCGGCCGTCGAGCCGGCGATGCCGCCGCCGATGATCAGCACGTCGGTTTCCAGGTAATCTTTCATTTATGACCTCACGATCTTCAGGCTCAGGTCGAGGGAACGGTACGAATGGGTCAGGGCCCCGACCGAGATGAAATCCACCCCGGTGGCGGCTTTTTCACCGATGTTCTCCAGGGTGACGTTGCCCGAGATCTCGAGCCTGGCCCGGCCGCGGTTGACGGCGACCGCAGCGTTGGCCTGGTCCAGGGCGAAATTGTCAAGCATGACCAGGTCCACCCCGAGGCCGAGCGCCTCTTCGAGTTCGGCTATGTTCTTCACTTCCACCTCGATCTTCTTTTCCGGGTAGGCGGCGCGCACCCGCTGGACGGCGGCGGTGATGCCTCCGGCCATGACGATGTGGTTGTCCTTGACCATGGCCATGTCCTCCAGGTTCATGCGGTGGTTGCGGCCGCCGCCGTGGCGCACGGCTTGCTTCTCCAGGTAGCGCATGCCGGGCGTGGTCTTGCGCGTGTCCAGCAATTCAACGCCGTAGGGCCGGAGCGCCGCGCTGAATTGCCGGGTCAGGGTGGCGACGCCGCTGAGGCGCTGAAGAAAATTCAAGGCCGTGCGCTCCGCTTTCAGGATCGAACTTTCGCGGCCCGTGACCTCGAGGACCAGGTCGCCGGCCCGCACGGCGCAACCGTCGCCTGCGAACACGGCGCTTTCGAGGCCGGCGTCCACTTCGTGCATGGTCATCAGGAAGGCCTCGATGCCGGAGATGACGCCGGCTTCCTTGGCCCGCACTTCAGCGCGGGCCGGCCCGTCACAGTCGGCCAGGGAAAGGGTGGTGACGTCAGCGTCGGTGCGGTCCTCTTTCAGGGCCAGGCGCACGATCTTCTTCAGGCATTCCCGCTCGAGGTCCATAGCCCCATTATAGGCACCGGGAAAGGAATGTAAAGGTATAGAGCTACAGTGACGAGTGACGAGTAACGAGTAACGAGGAGCCGCAATAGGTCGAACTATTGTTATTTGATTTTTTCCTACTTGTCACTTGTCACTCGTTACTTTTCACTGAAGTTCGCCTATTCTCTTGCTTGTCACTTGTCACTCGTTACTTGTCACTGAAGCTCGTTTCTCCGTTAGAACCGCCACAGATAAGACGCCTTGAAAAAGAAACTTCTCCTGGTCTGGAGATAATCGTCGGACGGGAAATACTCCCGATCCTCGTTGTTCCAGCGGAGCTTTTCATAGATCGAGCCGTAGCCGAGATAAATGACCGTTCCCGGGATATAAGTGAAGGAGGCCAGGAAATCGGCGTTGATCTTTTTCCAGTAGTTGTTGTATTCGACGATGCCGCGGAAGAACAGGAAGCGGTTGACCTGGAAAGTGGTGCGCCCGCGCCAGATGGTGTAATCATACACTTTTTCGCCATTGCCGGAGCGGTAGAAATCATAATAAGAGAAGCCCAGTGAAGTGCTCAGTTTGTCGAAGGGCTGGTACTGCAGGTACAGGTCGGCGGTGTTGCCCTTGCCCTGGAAAGGCGCATCCTCATCGTAATAGATCCGGTCCGAACGGCGGTAGCCGCCCTCGAGATACAACTGCTTGAGAACCTGGGTATAGAAGCGGGCACGCCAGCCGCTCAGGCTGAAGCGCTCGCCGACGAAAACCTCGTTGCCCAGGATGGCGTCCAGGCGAAACTGCGACTGGCGCGGCATGTTGAAGCGCAGCACCAGGTGGTTGTAGGTTTCCAACAGGTCGCTGGCCTTGTCCAGCAGATGGTAGCTCCACCAGAAGGTATCGATCCTCTGGAAGAATTTGGACCTGGGGTAGGCGCTGTACTGGACGAACGCCGGCGCCATGGTGATGCCGGTGCGGGTAACATATCCCGTATCGATGCGGAAATCATCGCTCAGGTCGAACAAGCCCAGGTCCACGTTCCAGTGGCGGTTGTTGAAATTGTAGCGCAGTCCAAGATAGTGGCCCCTGTCATCGCGGGCGGCGGCTCCGGCACGGCTGAGCGAGCCCAGCAGGCTGTACTCCAGGAAGCTGGTATTGTTCAGCCGCCAGCGGCCGTCGACGCCGCCGACGCTGTTGCTGTCGCCGGCGAAGCTGCGGTTGGTGAAGAAGCCGCCGAGATAATTATCCTTGCCCATTTGCCGCTTGTAACGCAGGATGGTGAAGGCGGCATTGCGGCCGGCCCGCTCGACGTCGCCCTCGTCCGCGGCGGCATCGCCGGGAAACTCGTCCAGGGCGAAGATGCCGGAAAGAACATTCCGGCTGCCGATCTTCCCCGTCAGCTTGAGCCCCAGCAGCGGGTCGACGATCGAGCGGGTATAAACGATCGCCCCCAAGGTATTGGCTTCCATGGCGGTGGCGAAATTGAAGTTTTCCATGCCCTCGAGGAAAAATGGCCGCTTCTCGGGATAATAGATGGAAGAGCGCAGGTTGATGTCGATCTGCCCGGCATCGGTCTCGACCTGGCTGAAGTCCGGGTTGTAGGCGGCGTCCAGGGTCAGGTTGGATGTGATGCCGATCTTGCCGGTCAGGCTGAAATCGGTGTTTTTCCCCGTCGACTTCATGGCGCCCGCGCCGTGGCTGCTCCCCTGGTCATAGGTCAGGGCCGGGATGAATTCCACCGGGCGCTCGAACTTGATGTCGTTCAATTCGATCAGCCGCGACTGGTTCATGATCGCCCCGCCCTCGGGACTCAGCTCCGGGCAGCTGGTCTGCTCGGACTTGCGGCCGATGTAGCGCGAGACCAGCAGGCCCATGACCAGCTTCCTCCTGAACGGATAGCGCAGGCTCTTGAAAGGGATGGCGGCCTCGGCGTAATAGCCTCCTTCATGGATCCGCCCCTTGCTCTCCCAGACGGTGTCGAAACTGGAGTCGCCGTTGCCGTCGACATTGATCATGCCGTCGAGCTGCACGCCCAGAGGATTGACCTCGAACAGGTATCCGCCCTGCTTGTCGCCGAATGTGTCCAGCACGACCCCGATCCAGTCATCCATGTCGATGCCGTCGCGCTTGGCCATGGCCGCTTTGATCTTGGAGGGCTCGCTGTCCCGGCAGTCGAAGGCAAAATAGATGCAGGTGCGATCGTAGGCCATCAGCAGGACGGTCTTCTCCGATGTCGGCTTGCCGAAATCGGGCTTGAAGGTGATGAAATCATCGAAGCGCGTGGCCCGCTCCCAGACCGCGTCATCCAGTTTGCCGTCAATGGCCGGCGGCGTTTCGGTCCGGTGGATGGCGACAGGCGCGGCCGTGGCGATGGGATCCGCCGCCTTCTTGGCCGGCAACAGCGCCGCCAAAAAAATTACCATCACCAAGCCCAGCCGGAATATCCGGTCGTCCCTTTGTTTCATATTGTCCTCCGCATCAAGGCTGCTCTCGCCTCAAGATAAATAAACGAAGCCGGCGGAGGAAAAGTTGCAGGGAAATATCAGAGTGCTTGCAATTTGTTCGAAGTTTGAAGTTCGATGTCCGATGTAAAAGAGCCAAGTACCGAAATGATTACTAAAGCAACTTGATCGAAACATCTGGGTTGATTCTTGCTCTATTCTTCCAACGTCGAACCTCGAACTTCGAACCTATAGTGAGTTCGCTAAAATCTCCACAGGTATGACGCCTTGAAGAAGAAGCTGCCCCGGGTCCGCAGGAACGAGTCGGCGGGCATGTAGTCCCGTTCGTCGGGTTGCCACTTGAGCTTTTCAAAGGCCGAGCCGTAACCGACGTAGATCACGGTGCCCGGGATATAGGTGAAGGAGGCCAGCAAATCGACGTTCAGCTTCTTGTAGTAGGTGTTGTATTCGGCGATGGCGCGCAGGAAAAGGTACTTGTTGAGCTGGAAGGTCAGGCGGTTGCGCACGATGGTGTAATCGTATATTTTTTCCTCGTCGGCCTTGCGGAAGAAATCGGTGAACTGCAGGCTGAGGGTATTGTTCCAATTCTCGTCGGGCTGGAAAACCAGGGCGAAGCTGGCCAGGGTGCCCTTGCCCTGGAACGGCGCGTCGGCGTCGTAGTAGACCAGGTCGCCGCGTCGGACCGAGGCTTCAAGGTAAAGCTGTTTGAAGAGCTGCGTGTAGCCCTGGACGCGCCAGGCGTTGATGGTGAAGCGCCGGTCAGCGAAGACCTCGTTGCCGACGATGGCGTCGAAGCGCAGCTGGCTCTGGCGCGGCATGGCGAAACGGACGACAAAAACATTCCCCGTCTCATAGAGGCCGCTGAAGCGGTCGCGCGCCACGTAGCCCCAGTAAAAGGGCTCGATCTTCTGGAACAATTTCGAGCTTGGATAGATCCTGTGCATGATCAGCCACGGCAGGGTGGTCAGGCCGACACGACTCACGAAGCCGACGTCGGTGCGGAAATCCTTGCTGATGTCGTTGAAACCGGCCTCGATGTACCACTTGCGCGTGCTGTAGTTGTAGCGCACGCCAGCAGCCGAACCCCCCAGCGCGTCGGCGGCGTCGCGGTCGCGACTGAGCGAGCCGAAGGCGTGGAACTCCAATATGCTCGCCGGCGTCAGGCGGAAGCGGCCGTCGGCCCCCAGGACGCGGTTGAAAGCGCCGGCGAACTCGCGGCCGGTGTAAAAACCGCCCAGGAAACTGTCCTTGTGCAGCGAGCGCTTGTAACGGAAAACGGCGATGGCGGCGTCGCGGCCGGCGGCGTCCTCGTCGCCCGACTCGGAGGCGAGCTGGCCCGGGAATTCGTCGAGGGCGAAGATCGAGGAGACCATGTCGCGGCGGCCGACCTTGCCGGTCAATTTGAAGCCCAGGATGGGGTCGACGATGGTGCGCGTGTGCACGACGGTGTAGAGGGGGTCCTGCTCCATGGGAGCGGCCATGTCGAAGCTCTCCTTGCCCTCCAGGAAGAAGGAACGCTTCTCCGAGTAGTAGAGCGAGGAGCGCAAATTGATGTCGATCTGGCCGGCGTCGCTTTCCACCTGGCTGAAATCGGGGTTGTAGGCCGCGTCGAGGGTAAGGTCGGAAGTGATGCCCAGCTTGCCGGTCAGGCTGAAGTCGAGCTTGCGGCTGTCCCGCTGCCAGGAGCCTTCGCGCTGCAGGTTGCTCTGGCTGAAGGTGACGGCGGGAAGCAGCTCGTAGTTGCGCTCGTATTTGACGTCGGCCAGCGTGACGCTCTGGAACTGGGCCAGCATGGAGCCGCGGTCGGGGCGGAACTCTGGGAAATGGGCCTGCTCGGACTTGCGCACGATCACACGCGCGGCGCCGAAGCCCATGGTCAGGATCTTTTTGAAGGGATAGCGCAGGCTTTTGAAGGGGATGGCCATCTCCACCGTGTAGCCGTCGCCGTTCATCCGGGCGGCGCTGTCCCAGACCATATCGTAATCCCCATTGCCATTGCCGTCCTGGTTGAGCATGCCGTCCATCTGGATGCCGTTGGGATTGACCACGAGCATGTAGCCGCCCTGCTGGTCGTTGAAGGTGTCCAGGACCAGGGCCACCCAGTCGTCGCTGTCGCAGCTGTCGCGCCGGCAGACGGAGGTCTTGATCTTGTCCGGCTCGCTGTCCAGGCAGCGGAAAGCGGCATAGATATGCTCCCGGTCGTAGGCCAGGTAGACCTCGGTCTTTTCCGAGACGGGTTTGCCGTAATCGGGCTTGGCGGTCACGAAGCCGCTCCAGGGCTTGGCCGCCTGCCAGACGGCATCGTCCAGCACGCCGTCGATCTTCGGGGGAGTTTCGGCCCGCGTCAAGGCCACCGCCTCGGAAGCGGTCAGGGATAAGCCCGCCAGTACTACCCAGCTCAAAAGTATCAGCAAGGTTCCTGATTTCACTATTTTCCTCCCATAAGGTTTCGCCGTCGCTCTAAGATGATTAAACGCATTCCAGGGAGAAAAAGTTGCATAAATAAAATGCTGCCAACAGAAGCGGCTGGTTTTCTCCTCGCCTAAGCGGTGCTAGCGAATGAGCTCTACTGGCGGAGACGGCTCCCCGGCGGCCCCGTTCGGGGCCAGGTAGATGACCCGATAAAGTATCTTGCCTGCGGCCGGCGAGTTGGCGTCGAGCGATTCATTTCCGCCGGTCGCCCCGGGCAGGCGGATCCAGAGAGCGTCCCCTTCCAGCTTGCGCTCCACCACCGCCAGCAGCCCTCGCCCCCGCGGCGGGGCGAGGAAAGTGATCTTCACCTGGTTGAAAGGCATGCCGTCGGTTTCGAGCCTTGGAGCAGCGGGCGTGGGAATGGGAGGAGTGCCGACGGTGACCACCACGGCGTCGGATGGGTCGCTGCGGTCGTTACGGCTGTTCACGGCCACCACCCGGTACCAGTAGCTTTCGCCGGCGGCCACGAACGCATCGACATAGGTGCGCGCCGCGGCGGCGAGCGGGCGGCCCAGGACCACGCCCCAGGCGTCAGGGGAACCGCTGCGCAGGACCAGGAATTGGCTGGTTTTCGCTTCCGGCCACCCGGGCTTGAAATGGACAATGGCCATGCCGTCCTTCGTCTCCACCGCGGTGATGCGCGGCACCGGTGGCAGGCCCCATTCCGGCAGCACGACATCGATGGTTTTACTGTAGCCGCCTTCCTGGTTGTCGAAGGCCACGGCCTTGACCCGGTACGAGACGGTCCCGCCGCCTTCTTCTCCAAGCGGGTCATCATATTGCGTTTCCTGAGCCAGCTCGGCGTTGATCCGGGTCCAGCCGTTTTTACCGGTCCGGCGTTCGAGAATATAGGCGGCGATCGCGGTTCTGCTACCGTCCCAGGTCACGCGCACCCGGGTGCGGCCGACTTCGGCCTTCAAGTTCAGCGGCGCGGTCGGCGGGGCGATATTTTGCGGACGGGCGGATACCGGGAGGGACGGTTCCCCGGGGTTGTTGCGCGGCCCGACCGAACGCAAGCGGTAAAACGCGGTGACGCCGCCGGGCACGGTCGTGTCTTCATACGTTTTCGTTTCGCGCGGCAGCCCCTTCGGGGTGATGGCGACAAATGTCCCGGCTTGGCTGAACGAGCGCTCGATGTAGATCCGCCGCGTGTTCGGGCTGGGATTGGGCGTCCAGGACAGCAGCACTTTGCCTTTGCCGCCATCGGCCTTGATCTCTCCCGGGGCCCCCAATGCTGAAAAATCGCCATGAAACACCCGGCACTCGACCACAGGGCTGCGGCGACCGAACACATCCACCCCGTAGATGCTGTAGGTGATCTCCTGCTCGACAGGCGCGTTGTCGTCGACATGGCTTGGCCCATCGGGGGGAGCGGCGGCATTGAGGAGTATGGGGGAACGGGATACCGATTCCCGCTCTCCCGAAGCGCCTGTGCGTTCGATCTGGTAGTAAAAAACCTGGACCTGAGGCTGTTTGGGACCGGGTGTCCAAAACAGGTGGACCGCATCAGCCTTGGATTCGGCGCGAAAGCTGCCGGGACTGGAAGGCAGCGGCGTGGCGACCGCGGCATCGACGACCTGGCTCTGCAATACCAGAGCGGTCGGCTTGCCGGCGGCGTCAAGACCTACAATGAGGTAGGACCGCGGCCCGGAGGCGACACGGTCGAGGGTACGGGAAAAACCCAGGGCTCGGGCCTGGGCGGGATCGATCAGGACCGCGAAGCGCAAGCCGAAAAAATAATTTTTCTTTTCATTGGCGTCCTTGAAGGGCGGCAGCCCCCTGGCCAGGTCGCGGATCCCCCGGGCTTTTTCAGGAGCAAGGCCGGAAAGGAACCGCTCTTCTCCGGCAGCCACCCGGGCGGCCAGCACCTTGCCGCCGTTGTCCTGGATCTGCCAGCCGCCCGCCGGCCATTCTTCCGAGCGCGGGAACCAGAGCAGGTTCACGGTCCCCTTGCCATCGGACTGAGCCAGGCAGCCGTTGCCTTCAGTCGCATTTTGGGCAGGTAGGCAGAACAGGGCGGATCCGAGCAGCATGAACGCCACGATGACTTGTTTGCATGACCGTTTGCGCATGGGGATTCTCCTCATTATAAGCCGACGCAATATGGGATCGCGTCCTCGCCATCCAAGGGCCAATCGATTTCAAAACACACCTGGAATTTGGGAGGATCGGGGGCTTCCACATGGATCTTGCCGGTCACGGAAAACTCGCCGCAGCCGAAGACCGGAATACAGCCCCCCACACCGATCTTCTGGGCAAAATCGCCGAACACGTGGAAGCTGGGCTGGCGCAGGATGCCGGCTGCGATGTCGATACTGGACTTAACGTAGACGCTGAACTCCGCTTCATCCGCTCCGGGCGGGATGATGGTGTTGATCCGCCCCCCGGTCTGCAGCCCCAATTTGTCGAGCATCAGGTAGCCGTCGGCGTTGAACCCCCAGCTTCGGATGGCGATGCGGTCGTTCTTGTGCCCGGCGTAGATGTACCAGTCGCCCTGGCCGAAACTGAAGCGGACCTTGGCGTCTCCCAGCCCCGACCCCATCATGAACTTGAAGGCCTCGAAAGAGTCGAACAGCGTCAGCTGGCCGTACAGCTTGCCGCTGAAGACCTTGCTGGCGTACTTAAGCTGGCCGCCGAAATTTCCCATGGACAAAAGCTGCCAATCGGTGAAATCCATCTGGAAATTGCCGCTGCTGTCCCCGGACAGGGTCGCGCTCCCTTTCAGGGTAAAGCCTTCGTCCGCCGTGGTTCCCATGGAGACCCCGGCGCTGAAAGCCGCCGTGACCCCCATGTTCGGCTGGGAATCGACATCGGCGAAGGCCAGGGTGTCGGCGTCGAAATGATAACCGAAGCCGCCTTTGAAACCGGAGATGGAGAGCGGGATCGGGGAAAGGGGAATGCCCGGAGGAGGCAAATGAATATCGGCGACGGTCAGGAAATAGCTTTCCCCGTTTTGTTTGCCCAAGATGAAGGTGGCGATGATCTTGGGGTTGGTGTCGAGCCCGAAAATTTCCAACGGGATCTTGGCGGAGAAGCGTGTTGGAGAAATGGAGACGCTGGGGCTGTCGTCGCCCGCCGACGGCCCGGAAGCCCCGACAGTCCCCTGGACGGCCGGGCTCGCTCCCGGCGTATACGCAGGCTGGAATGAGCCGCCGAAGTCCTTGGACGCCAGCGGGTAGTCCAGCTGCATACCGTTGCTCTCCGAGATCGGTCCAGCCAGTCCATATTCTTTGCCCGATTTGAAGATCCGGTAGCGGATGGCCGTATTGGCGGCCGGGACGTAACCGGACATGCCTCCGTCGGCATAGTGGATCTTGGCGTCCATGGCGATGTCAAGGCGGTCGGAACTGTTGTCGGCGACAGCGGTGACGGTGGCCTTGGTCAGGTCACAGGCGAACAGGCCGAAGTGGCTGGGACTGCCGGGAACGAACGTTTTGGAAGGGAACTTGCCGCCGAACAGGGCCCGGCCGTCAAAAAGGAAACCGAAGTCGTCGCTGGCGAACTCGGCAAATGGGATGCCCTCGCACTCCAGGTTAAAGACCATCCGGCACTCGACCGAGGGCAGTGAGCTGCCGGCAGCGGTCGTCGACCTGAAACTGAAATCGCTGGCGGTCATGGTGAGCTTGCCCTGCTGGGCCGGGTCCGAATAAACCAGGGTGACGGGAGGATGATCGGCGAGGGTCAGCTCGGAGATGTAATCGCTGCCTTTGCTTTTTTGCAAAAGTTCGGCTTCGCCGGTCAGGGTGGTGGCAAGCCACGGGGCAAAGATCTTGACATTGTGGTACGTCGCTTTGGCGGCATCGTTGGTCACGCTGAATTCGACGTCATCGAAAGCGAAGGAACCCAACGCGATCGTTGATTTGAACGGGTTGCTCTTCGCCTTGCCATTCAAACCGCCGCTGGTGATGACCCATTCCTCCGTGGTGTGCATAGCGAACTGATTGCTGTCCGGGGAGAACCCCATGGCGTAGGGGGTGATGAAGGCATTGCCCAGGTGGACTCCCATCCAGTTCGCTTTGGTTA
>Ga0209262_10000865_pt1 | contig 12809 bp, 13 predicted proteins | sample Lowcelwee11metaG_FD_187171 | JGI IMG/M metagenome (GOLD analysis project Ga0209262, IMG submission 187171) | Freshwater pond sediment microbial communities from the University of Edinburgh, under environmental carbon perturbations - Low... | ecosystem: Environmental > Aquatic > Freshwater >...
ACCCCATAGAATCTGGTTAAATGTATTCGAAGCAAAGTTGCCGATACTTTCAGTCATGTGCCCGTAATTAATTATTATCAGAAAAAGTAAAAATGAAAAACTTGCTCCTAAAGCTGCGAATTTAATGAATTCCATTAGTTTTGGGTATTTTCTAAAAATGATATTTTCTGTTAGAAAGAAAATAAAAAACAATATCCAGACAGCCCCGTATTTTTTTGCCGAAAACAATTCATTACCCCACAAAACCGAACTTAAAAACAAAACATAAAAACCCGATATAACTAAATATGCTGAAACAATTGACCTTCTTACCGAAAAGTTCAAAGTTTCATAGTATAAAAAGAATAATATCAATCCGAAAGACAGCAGCATACCTTCCATTCTTATAGTTGTAATGGCTGTTAACAAGCCTACAATATAGATCTTTTCCCCTATTGAGTATTCCTTTTTTTTCTCCAATAAAAAAATTGAAAGCAATAGTATGAATATTGCGGTAAGATTGTGCTGATTAACATAAAATGCCTGCCAGATAAAATTATTGGCAGATAAAACTAGAAATACCAGCAGAACAGATAAGGCAAATTTAATGTAATTATTTTTCCCATTTAAACTTCTATAATTATATATTGAATCAAAGATCAGGAGAAGTAAAGATAAACTGATGATAGGATGTATCGAATAGTTATAATAATCCGGCAAAAATAATGCGGATAAATTTGAAACTGAAAGGCCGAACCCGGGCAGTCCGCGGGATACAAGATCTTTCAATTCGTATGACCATGTAATAAAAGCGTAAGAATCTCCGAAAATAATCGAAGTGCGCAAATTGTGAAAAAATATGGTTATCAATAAAAGAATTATTGGAGAAATAATTAAAGTATATTTAAATTTTCTGTTCCTAAAAATTCCTCGGCTTATATAGAAAAAATAGATAGAAACTGATAATAATATGCAGAATACCGCAACTGAAACATAATAATTATCCTCTAACCCGATTAAACTCATAAAAATATTTAAAACTATCCATAAAACTGACCAGACACCTAAACCGAGCGGAACAGAAACAACCGAAGTTCTGAATAATCTTTTGTCCCCCATAAAAAATATACTGTATGAAAAACCCAGAATAAAAAGAAGTAGTATGCCGATTATGTCATAAAGCGCTGTATTCACTTTTGACCGCCTTTATGATCTTTAATAAAACCTGCCGGATAAAACACGGCATACCTGCCGCATATTTCAGCAGTTATCATTTGTTCGCCAGTTTTGTTTTTTATAAACAGGATCATCATAGGATATTCTCTTTCGAATAAGGGCTCAGTGACTAAAGGATACCTTCCGGTTTTCTTATAATTTTTACCGCTGAACACGATCGGATTGTACCAGAGACTATTAGACGAAATTAGCAGAAAATCTGCTGAAACTCCTGTTTCTATATCCTTTTTCTGCTCGTATGTAATTTCTTTAAAACCTGCTTCTTCTAATATATCTTTTTTTATCAGATTTTCTGCTAAAGTAATGTTTTTGCCATGATAGTAAGTCCTGCATATTGTGATAAATGAACTCAGGACAGCTTCTTCATTTATTCTGTCATAAAGATCATATTTTAAAGCGTTGTTTATTTCATTCTGAATTACCAGAGAAGATAGTCTGCTGTCTTGCGAAGGTTCAGGAAGTCTTTGAAAAGATATTATAGTAAAATTATGGAATATTACAAAGATCAGAAAAATGATTAAAGTCAGATAAAGAGATGCGGCTTTTGACAATTTAAAATCCTTTTTCAGTAATTCCAATCCCGAACTTCCCTGTTATTATGATTTATAAATATTACAAAAATATCAGAAGAAACTCCACTAAATTATTTAATAATATTTGATTAAAGCTTATTTCATTTTTATATTAGTTCCTAAAATTTTAAATTTGGAATAGGCGTTAAAATGTATAAAGGAAAATCTGTAACTGCTGTCGTGCCCTGTTATAACGAAGAAACTCAAATTACCAGAGTAATAAATTCAATGCCTGATTTCGTTGACAAGATCGTAGTTATAGACGATAAAAGCACGGACGGCACTGTTAGAGTGGTTAAGGAAAATTCAGCAGCGAACAATAAAATAGTATTGATAGAACATCCTCTAAACAAGGGCGTTGGAGGTTCGATAGCCACCGGATATAAATGGGCAAGAGATAATAATTTTGATTGCGCTGTTGTAATGGCCGGTGATGCTCAGATGGATCCTGATGATCTGCCGAATCTTCTTGATCCTGTAGTTTCAGGCGAGATAGATTATTCCAAAGGCAACAGATTATTTACAGGCGAAGCTTTTAAGAAAATTCCAACGATCCGTTATTTCGGCAATTCTGTTCTTTCTTTACTGACTAAAGTAGCTTCCGGATATTGGCATATCGCAGACTCACAAAGCGGTTATACGGTAATAAACAGGAAAGCTCTACATCTGATTGACTGGAATAAAATGTATAAAAATTACGGGCAGCCGAATGATCTTTTGGTCAGGTTGAACATTTATAATCTCAAGGTCAGGGATGTTCAAATAAATCCTGTTTACGGCGTTGGGGAAAAATCAGGCATTAAGTTAAAAAAAGTCCTCTTTACCCTTTCCTGGCTTTTGTTCAAATTGTTTTTCTTTAGAATGAAAGAAAAATATGTGATCAGAGATTTTCACCCGCTTATTCTTTTCTATTTATTCGGATTCAGTCTGTTGCTGATAGATATTCCTTTGATCTTCAGACTGTTAGCGTTGAAAATTATTGACGGATTTTTCCCTCCGATGACAATGCTTGCCGTTATGTTTATTACCATCATGGCTTTCCAGTCAATTTTATTCGCGATGTGGTTCGATATGGAATATAATAAAGAACTAAAATGAATAAATCTCTGCTTCTAATATGGGACACCGATTTTTTCGGTATAAAAATCTTTAAGATTGAAGTTTCTGATTATTCAGCATCAGAAATAAATAAATCGGTTCAAAAAGCTTTTAATTCAGGCGCTGAACTTATTTACCTTGTAATTCCAGATAAAATTGATAAAAAAGAAATATACCAGGCAGATTTAATTGACCGGAAAGTTATTTTTGAAAAGCATGTCACAAAAGAGACTGTCCATAATCCGAATATTACTGAGTATTTTGGTAATAAAGTTCCATCTAAACTTTATGAAATCGCATTGGAAAGCGGCAAATATTCAAGATTTAAAATTGATGCAAAATTACCTGCCGGGAGTTTTGAAAAACTTTACAGGAAATGGATCGAGAAATCTTTAAGCGGAGAGATAGCCGACAAAGTCTTTGTTTTTAAAGAAAATGAAGATATTTTTGGTTTGATAACACTGAAACTCAGACCGGACCGCGGTGAGATCGGCCTTCTTGCAGCTGATTATGCCGCCCAGGGAAAAGGCATAGGCTCAAAACTGATCGCCGAAAGTGAAAATTATCTGATCTCGCGAAATATTTTTAAGATGGAAGTTGCCACACAAATAAAAAATTCTGCCGCCTGCAGGTTTTACGAAAAGAAAGGGTATAATGTTAAAGAGATATTCAATTACTATCACCTTTGGAAAAACTGAACTTTACTTATCTTAAATTTTTTCTTATATTCTTTAGCATTAATAATGTCCAAATGAAAAAAAGGCGTGATCATGAAAATAAACCCCATAATCTTAATAATTTTACTGACAGCTTCTTTAAGCGAAGTTTTTCCCGCAAAACTGGTCGTGATAGGTTTTAAAGACAGAGATCCGAAAACCGAGTTTATTACAGCTGCTTTCATTCAGTTCCTCAGGCAAAATCTGGAGGAAGCCGAATTTGAGATTATGGACGACAAAGCAGAAGGGCTCGATCTTGCGTTATTAAAAAACAACAACTTCTTCCTCGCGACAAAAGAATACTTTGACGAATACGAGAACATTGAACTTGACAATGCCATGAACGGCTTTTTTGATTACAAAGGCAAGACAGTTTATTTGAATATTGAAGTTTACTCAAGAGAAAAAAGAAAACTCGTGATGAAGGCTGAGTTAAAAGGAAACAAACAGGCTCTTCTCGCCTTTTTTTATCAGGTAACAAAAGAAATAATAGCCTCGATGGGTGTCGAACATACCGTAAAGAACATATTCCCGATAGAGGATGAGAACTATTTTTATAAGTATATCAAGTTCAATTATGAAGCCGATAAGCTGTTCCAGTCTAATGACCCGGATAAATACTACTCTCTTCTTGATGAACTTGATGCGATCAAAGATAAATTTACGGAGTATCCCGTATTCGCGGAACTTTATGCCGATCTTACTTCCCAGACCGAGGAATATGAGACGGCAGGAGCTTTTGATAAACCGTTTTCTTATGTGGCTAAAGCTGTTTTTGCCGAAGATGATGAAGTCGAAAGGTTTGCAAGAGAGCTTTTAGTTAACGGGTATTTATTTTCATTCAACGAAATTATTCAGGTTCCGATGGACGATAAAGATCAGGAAGAAGTGAATATCGCTGTAAATTATACGGTAAAACTGAAAAAATCGTATAGAAATAATCTTATAAAAGAAATTAAGAAAAGAAAAGGAAATTCTAATTTCACGGATATGGGAAGATATTTTTTCAGCCTTAACGAAAACGAATCCAAGGTTTTCAGGGATTTTCTTCTCCGCCAGACAGTAATGTTAAGATTATTTGATGAAAATGGTGTGTTAATTGCCGAATCAGAGCAGGGAATTGACAACAGTGACTATTCAAACGGCGCTTACAGGCACTCAAAAATCTTACCTCTGCCTATCACTCCGAGAGGACCTGCCAATACGGCTTTCGGCGTTTCAAATTCATCAAAGCTGACTTTTGTTTTTGAGGATATTAAAAAAACAGACATCAAAAGAATCGCGAGAACTGAAATAGAAATATTATTTGAATAAATTATGAAATTACTTTTTAAATGTAAAATATTGGTTTTATTAACCCTGATAGTTTTTTCATGCAGCGAAAATCCAGATGTTTTAATAGAAAAAGGCGATTATGAAAATGCCATTATTCTGCTTAAAGAAGAATTGTCTAAAGACTACACGAATACTTTGTTGCGCAATAAGATCACCAAACTTTATTTTACAAATGCCGGCAGAAATATTGAGGATAATAACCTTGACGAAGCCGAAAGGAACATTGAAAGAGGGATCATTTATTCCGATGAGACCAATCCGGAAATAAAAGATGAATATGCCGACATTCTTGTTCTTTTAGGTTCAAAACTTATCAAAACGGGGGACAGAGAGGGAAGCGTAGATCTTAAAAAGAAATACGAAAGAGGGGTTTTCCTGATAAAAAAAGCTGTTGATCTCTCAGAGAATAACGAAAAGGGAAAAGTCATTCTGACCGCTTTAAAGAAAGAGGAAGCCCAGCGCTTTTTTGATCTGGCTCAGGTTGATTTTAATTCATGGCTTATGATAAAAGAAATTCCAATCTTCTGGTGGACAGCTACAGGAATCTTATGCTGTCAATGGATATCGTAACGCTTAATGATTCTGAACTGTTAAAAAACCGGATTATAGAATACCTCCTATCGCAGAATATAAAATCCAATCCTTACGAAATAAGGTTAACTGATATTTTCTTCAACACCGATAACGGCTATCTTGCTTTCAGGATCAGATTTCATAACAATTCAAACAGGGATATCGTTGTGTCTCCGGGACAGTTCACGCTTTACGACGAGAACGAAAACTCCTATAAATATGATGTCGTAGCCGCAAAAAAAGGAAACTATAAAGGTTTATTTGAAAGCCTGAAAATTAATCCTGACAGATTCACTACAGGCATTCTTGTTTTTGACACCGATTTTAAAACAGACCCCGTCATATCTAAATTAATCTGGCAGGACGGGCTTGGAAATACATATACAAAGCAGTTCCCGAAAATTTCAGTCACGGAGATCAAGCTCGAATGATATACGGAATAGGAACAGATCTCATTGAAGTCGAGAGGGTAAAAAAAAGCGTGGAAAAGATAAACGGATTCAAAGAAAAGATCTTTTGCCCCGGTGAAGTAGCTTACTGCGAATCAAAGAAGAATAAATTCGAGCATTACGCCGGTAGATTCGCTGTTAAGGAAGCTTTTTTTAAGGCGATCGGAACAGGCTGGAGAAACGGACTCGGATTTAATGAGATCGAAGTAGTGAACGACAAATTAGGCAAACCTGTAATTAATTTGCACGGAAAGACCCTTGAATTTGCGAAGAAACACAAGTTTACTAATATGCAGGCAACTATTTCACATGTAAAAAATACTGCCGTCGCATTTGTAATTATAGAGAATTCATAAACACCGGAGCGGAGATATGCTTGACGAAATAAAAGAAGAACTTATTGAAATAACTGCGAAATTTGAACATATCAGGGAGCATCTTTGATCTTGATAAATTCAAAGAAGATATTTTAAAACTCGAAGAAGAACCTATGAAAGAGGGTTTTTATTCCGACAAGCAGAGAGCGCAGTCTGTTTTCTCCGAGATCTCGAGGAAAAAATACTGGATAGAATCTTTAGAAAAAGCATCATGTCTTAAAAACGACATCAGAGATCTTTTTGATATGCTTTCCGATAACGAGGAAGAATCCAAAGATATTATCAATGAGATCAGATCCAGTTTTGATTCATACAAAAAAATTGTGGAGGAGATGGAATTAAGAGGCATGCTTTCCGCGCCTGAAGATAAAAAGGACTGCCTTTTTACTATCCATGCAGGGTCTGGCGGAACCGAAGCCGCGGACTGGGCGAATATGCTTCTGAGGATGTTCACAAGATTTTTCGACATAATGGGATTCAAGTGGGATGAAGTGGATTTTATACCCGGCGATACTGTCGGAGTTAAATCGGTAACTATCGAAGTAAAGGGCGAATACGCTTACGGTTTTTTAAAATCTGAAACCGGCGTGCACAGACTTATAAGGATATCCCCATTCGACGCGGCGCATAAAAGACACACTTCCTTCGCATCGGTTTATGTGCTTCCTGAAGCCGATGATATCGAGATCACGGTTGAGCCGCAGGATCTTAGAATAGATACATACAGATCATCAGGCGCAGGCGGTCAGCATGTAAATAAAACGGACTCGGCGGTAAGGATAACCCATATTCCGACGGGAATTGTCGCCCAGTCCCAGAATGAACGGTCCCAGACTTTCAATAAAGACACAGCCATGAAAATGCTGAAAGCGAGACTGTATCAGAGAAAGCTCGATGAAGAGAAAGCAAGGCTCGCGCAGCTGGAAGATTCAAAAAAGGATATTTCCTGGGGCAGCCAGATCAGAACTTATACTTTCCAGCCGTATAACCTTGTTAAAGACCACAGAACAGGACTTGAAACCGGAAATGTGAATGCGGTTATGGACGGCGATATAATCAAATTCGTCAGAGGATATCTGATAAAATTCGGTAAATTTGAATAAAAGGATAAAAAATGTTAAACGAAATGTTTGAAGGGATCATCACTTCCGTATCAGCGGGAATGAACACTAAAAAAATCGACGGCGTAAAAACAAAAGAAGGCGTTTTCAGATTAAAGCTGGAATCAAACGATATAGATTATGAATCAATGGCAAAATTCAATTCTTCAATAAGCTCGACTTTGCTGAACATACAGCCTATGCCTTTTAAAAATGTGAACTTCGGCGATCAGTCCGTTATGAACCTTGATCTTTACCTTTGGGGAACGGAAGAAGAGGATGATGGAAACAGATCAACATATAAAGACCTCGAACAAAAACCCGATGCATATTTTAAAAGGGTTAAGATAAAAAACCTAACGGTTAATAATAAGGTAAATATACCGCATTACATTTTCACTCTTGAAATACCGATGGAATCGGACGCGAAATTTTTGTTCTCGCATTTAAAATCAACGGTCAATTTTAAATTCGATAAAGCCTGATTTATGGATTTCTTTCAGCCGGAATATTTTCGGGAGATTGATAAAGAGAGCATTAAATGCCTCCTCTGTGAAAGATCCTGCGTTTTAAAAAACGGTCAGAAAGGTTTCTGCGGAGCTAATAAAAACATTGATAATGAGCTTGTGAATCTGGTTTACGGACACCCTGTCGCATTAAATATTGACCATATCGAAAAAAAACCATTATACCGGTTTTTGAAAGGTTCGGAAACATATTCCCTGGGAACTCTCGGCTGTAATTTCAAATGCCTGTGGTGTCAGAATTACAGTATAAGCCAGAAGACTTTTAATGACAAAATACCTTCCGAGATAATTCTTCCCGATGAAGTTGTCTCCGGCGCAATTCAGTCCGGCTGCATGTCAGTATCTTATACATATAATGAGCCCGCAGTATTTTACCCTTACGCAAAAGATATCGGCATGATCGCCAGAGAGAACGGCCTGAAAAACATTTTCGTAACTAACGGTTATCAGACTGAAGCTGTTGTTCAGAATATGATAAGCTGGGTTGATGCAGCGAATGTTGATCTTAAATGTTTTGACAGTGTCAGGCACAAGAAATTCACAGGCGGGGATCTTGAGATCGTTCTGAGGAATTTAAGATCATTCGCCGGTTCGCCGATACATCTGGAGATAACGACTCTGATTATTCCGGATTTTAACGATTCGGATAAAGAATTATCTGATATCGCAAATTTTATTTCCGATGAACTCGGAAAACATATCCCGTGGCATGTATCGGCTTTTCATCCCGATTACAAAATGACCGACAGGACATCTACGCCCAAAGAAACCGTTTTTAAGGCTGTCGAGATCGGATTATCTAAGGGATTAAAATATGTTTATCCCGGAAATATCAGATTATGAAATTAGACAAAAACACTTATATAATATTCCTACTGAAACTTGTCATTTCCGCAATTATAGCTGTCGTGGTACTTTATAACATTGACGCTGATAAAACGAGATCTGTAATCGGAAATGCGGATTTATCTTTTATTATTTTTGCCGTCGCGCTGCTGCCTTTAAATTTATACCTTCAATTCCTAAAATGGAAATATCTGGTCAATAAAACGGCTGAAACGGCCGTACCGTCAAGACAGATCTGGATCTCGGTTTTTCTGGGAATATCATTCGGATTTATAACTCCGGGAAGGGTCGGAGAACTCGGCAAGCTTTTAGTTATCAGAAATGTTGACAAATTAAAACTTCTGAGCATGGGTATAATCGAAAAGATCTACGACACTTTTCCCGTTGTGATCTTCGGTATAATTTCAGTTTCCTTTCTGCCCCATCTCATTTTTACCGACTCCATGTTCATGCGGGCGAATCTGATAATTTTCTCCCTGATAATTTCGGCTTTCACATATTTCGTGGCTGTTCACCCGGGACTTTTCCGTATGATACTTAATTATCTGAAAAATAATATAATCAAAAATAACGCAAGGTTCAGCAGATTCTGCGACGGTCTGCACGGTTTCAAAAAGAACAATGCAAAGGTGCTTTTTTTACTCTCAGGCTCGCTGTTCCTTGTTTATACCGTACAGTTCGTACTTTTGATAATGGCATTCGGCGATATAGATATTTTTCATGCGTTCACCGGTGTCTGGGCTGCTATCCTGTTAAAAACATTCCTGCCGTTCAGTCTTGGAGATATAGGCATAAGAGAAGGTACGGCAGTTTATATCTTCAGTTTATTTAATTTCCCTGCTGAAGCCGCTGTTTCCGCGGCGTTTTCTCTCTTTCTGATAAATATTCTATTGCCTTCAACGGTCGGTCTGGTACTGCTTCCGTTCGTAAAATTCGTGAACCGCCTATTGAATAATAAATAAACCCTATTATTTAAAAGTATATCCCGAAATGATCTTTAATTTAAATTCTTTCTTCATTTTTTCTTCGTAAATATCCGTCATTTTTTTTGCCGCCGCCGGATTAAGTTCATACAGATCATATTTTTCATCCGCATCTTTAACAATATCGTACAATTCGTATTTGATTCCCATTTCTGAAGGAATGACATTCAGCTTGTAATCACCCCTGATCAAAGACCTCGGGATCAGAGGGTGCACTTCTTTTTCAATATACGGATTTTTTGAGAAATATCCGTTTTCATTCTCAAACAGAAGCCGGTTCTGCTTTTTTAAAACTGAAATGTCGGCCACAGCTATATCTAATTTTACAAACTCGGGATCGAAAAATGATCTTCCGTAGAATGCGGTATTGGTAAATTTAAAATCGGCCGCATCAAGCACTGTAGGCAATATATCCAGAGTAGAATACGGATTTTTTACATCTCTTTCAAATTTATATTCGCTGCTGCAGATAAAGAACGGAACTTTATATTCTGAAGCCTTTATACTTCCGCTATGGGGCGGCAGACCGAATATTCCTATAACGGTACTCTCATATTTGCCGTGTTTTTTAAGCGCGCCGATTATCGCGCTCAATTCATCGTCTATATAGTTAAGATAAGCATTTTCATTGTCTTCCGGCGAGATCCTGTAGTACGGGAAAGGCGGGTAATCTCTTAGATCAGGTATCGTATAAAGGAACATAAAGCTGCTTTCATCATATTTGATCATGTCCGACATTTCTTCCCTTACATAGCTTTTGTCCCTGTATCCGTCCAGCAAGAATACTTCCGGAAACTTATTTATAAACCTCCGGTTATTAAATATCACCGGAGATAGCATGTGGCTTAATAGAACTTCGGATTTCATCACTTCGGTATTGGTCGGATATCTTTCGGATCCCTCATCTCTTCCGGATATAAATCTCCTGTCGGAAAAATCATTTGTTCTGTACTTATTTTTAGCCAGAAGAGAGAATATGGTCTTATCTCGAAGTCGGAAGCTGATGAGTCCGTCTGAATAACCGCCCTGGTCGGGATGTATTGAAGTCAGAACCGATATTAAGGCCGTTCCCGGGTCTTTTACCGGAGTAAAACAGTTAATGAAATCATAAGAATGCGCTTTCAGTTCTTTTATAGCCGGTTTGTCTTTGATGATTTTGCCGTTCAGCTGGTAATGTTTCAAATTTTCGACGGCAATCAATATTATGTTCTTACCTTCTCTATTTTCTGCGGCATTCAGGAATCCGTAATTGAAAATCAGAATGAACGAAAGGATGATCGAGCTTGAATAGCCTATGATCCGTTTTGTGCTGTGATATATAGAAAGAACGGTCATGAGATTATGAATGCTCATCACGATTATGATAAGAAAAAAGGCGGAAAAATAAAGCGGCGAAAATTTATCCCTGATAAATCCGAACAACCCGCTGAACCAGAATGATTCGCCGAGAAGAGTCGTTTTGTACATGAGAGGGTTGTTGATCAGCTCGCGCGAAACGAGAGAGAATATAGCTAAAAATGAAAAACTGAAATTTTTAAGAAAATATTTCGAATATTTTTTAAAATCATTCTCGAAGAAAAATGAATATTTTTTTTTCTTTTTAGCCAGTATGCCTGCGCTTAAACCTCCTATTATCAGGCCGAGAGCCGAATAACAAAGAAATATTTTTGCCTGCTGATAAAAATAAGCCGAAGGATCTCCTTCCGCCTTTGTGTCTACCGCTGCAAGCTCAATAAAAAATATTGTCCAGACAATAAATAACGCGGGAAATGTGTTTTTGAAGATTTTAAATATCATTCTGTTCAGCAGGTACATTTTTAGTTTTATATTTTGCGGCGAACAGCTCCCATGAAACGATCGTCAGAGCAGCTATCAGAGGGCCGACCAAAAACCCTATGACGCCAAGCCACGCTATTCCGCCTACAGTAGATACGAACATGATCACCGGATGAAGTCCGCTTCTGTCGCCGGTAAGTTTAGGCTTTATAATATTTTGATTTATAATTATCGCGCCTGCTCCGATAACTAACAGAATTACGCCTTTAGCTACGCTTCCATTTATTATAAGCATAACAGCAGCAGGAACTATTACAGAATTGGCTCCGACGATCGGCAGCATAGATAATATAACCATTATCAGAGCCCAGAAGAACGGCGAACTAATACCCATGATCATAAAAAGAATACCGCCGTATGTACCTTCGGCAATACCTATAAGAAATGTATAGATTATGATAGTATCTGTGATTTTAACAAGCTCGTCAACAGCCTTCCTTTCATCTGCCCTTTCCATCGGAAGCACGCTTCTTACTTTCGATAACAGTTTTTTGCTGTCCAGGAACATAAAAAACAGCATGAACGGAGTTATAAAAAGGTGCATCAAAAATGAAGTCAGATTAAAAAAAGCGGTCTGAAGCATCTGCATCAAAAATGAACTTGCCGAAGTTAATATATTTCCGCTGATCTTCTTCATCTTTTCAAGATCCATAGTTCCGATCTCTCTGGAAAGGTCTTCGCCTATAAAAGGGACTTTAACCGCATATTCCTTTAGTGACTCAGCCGTCAGCATTTCCTGAATTTTCGGAAGCTGTTCTCTTACATTTCTATATATTTCGGTTGCTTCAAATGAAACCATCATGCCTACAAAGAATAAAGGTACTGAAACTACAAACACTACGAGCAAAACAGTTATAACGGATGCTTTTTTCCTGCTTTTTGTTTTTTTCAGTATGTAAGTAAATGGTTTTCTGAAAATAATAAAGAGTACTATCGCGAGAAATATATCGATCACGAAAGGAATTATCAGGTTTATGAATGAATAAGATATCAGCAATAAAAATCCGAGAAAAAAGTAATCGTTCATTTTTAATCTTTTAATATTCATAATATTTCCTCCATGCTAAACATATTTTCTGTCCAGACTTCTGTATTGTACGGCTTCAGCTATATGCTCAACCGCTATTTCTTCCTTTCCGCCCAGATCTGCTATCGTTCTGGCGACTTTAAGGATCCTGTTAT
>Ga0209262_10000866_pt1 | contig 12794 bp, 12 predicted proteins | sample Lowcelwee11metaG_FD_187171 | JGI IMG/M metagenome (GOLD analysis project Ga0209262, IMG submission 187171) | Freshwater pond sediment microbial communities from the University of Edinburgh, under environmental carbon perturbations - Low... | ecosystem: Environmental > Aquatic > Freshwater >...
CGTCACCGTCGCCGATCAGGCGCGACCAGAAAGGCATGACCTGCATATAGCCGCGTGCGCCCACGCTGGAGACGGCGAACTTGCGGAAGTTGCTTTCCACCTGGATCAGGCCCAGCACCAGGGCCGTGTCCAGGCCGGCACGCTTGCTTTCATACCAGACGGTCTGCAGGAAATCGCGACGCTCGGGCCACTCGGCCTTCTTCTTGCGCAGCCGCTCGCTCGTGGCACCCAGCCAGCGCAGATAGGCCAGGCGGGCCTCGGTATCGGTGAATTCCGGCACGGGCGGTGCCGTGTTGGCGATGGCCGCCCCCAGGGCGGTGCGCACCGAATCGGCCAGCGGTTCTTCGATCTGCCCCCCCGCAAGTACGCGTCCGGGCAGAACCAGCCCCCCGGCCAGCGCCAGCAGGGCCTGCAGCCCTGCGCGCCGACGCAATCCGGGCCGTCCCCCCGCCATCGTCAGGCGCCGAGCCTGCTCTTGAGCAGCGCGGCGACCTCGGCCAGAGCCACGGGCGTGGCGGCTGCATCGCGGCGATGCTGGTACTCGACCTTGCCTTCCTTGAGCGTGCGGTCGCCGATGGTGACGCGGTGCGGCACGCCGATCAGTTCCCAGTCGGCAAACATGGCGCCGGGGCGCTCACCGCGGTCGTCCAGGAGCACGTCGAGGCCGGCGGCCATCAGTTCGCCGTAGAGCTGCTCCGAAGCGGCTTTCACCTCGGGGCTGCGGTCCGGGTTGATGGGGCAGATCACCACCGTGAAGGGGGCAATGCTGTCGGGCCAGATGATGCCCTTGTCGTCGTGGTTCTGCTCGATGGCAGCGGCCGGCAGGCGCGTGATGCCGATGCCGTAGCAGCCCATCTCCATGAACTGCGGCTTGCCGTTTTCGTCGAGGAAGGTGGCGTTCATGGCGCGGCTGTACTTGGTGCCCAGATAGAACACATGACCCACCTCGATGCCGCGTTCGATGGCCAGCGCGCCCTTGCCGTCGGGCGAGCGGTCACCGGCCACCACGTTGCGGATGTCGGCCACGAGGTCGGGCTCGGGCAGGTCGCGGCCCCAGTTGACGCCGGTGCTGTGGAAACCGGCTTCGTTGGCGCCGCAGACCCAGTCGGCCATCACCGCCACTTCGCGGTCGGCCACCACGCGGACCGGCTTCTTCAGACCCACGGGGCCCAGGTAACCCGGCTTGCTGCCGAAATGCTCGACGATCTCGGCCTCGGTGGCGAAGCGGAAGCCGCCTTCCATGCCCGGCAGCTTGCCGACCTTGACCTCGTTCATGTCGTGGTCACCGCGCAGCAGCAGCAGCCAGACGCTGGTCTTGCCGATTTCTTCCTTGTCGGTGATCTCGTCGGTGGCCAGCACGATGGACTTGACGGTGCTTGAGAGCGGCAGGCCCAGCAATTCGGCCACCTCGGCGCAGGTGCTCTTGCCCGGTGTGGCCACTTTCTGCATGGCCTGGCCGGCGGCCGGACGCGGCTGCTGCGGCGCCAGCGCCTCGGCCTTCTCGATATTGGCCGCGTACTCGCTGCCCGGGCAGTAGACGATGGCGTCCTCACCCGTGGCGGCGATCACCTGGAACTCCTCGCTCAGGTCGCCGCCGATGGCGCCGCTGTCGGCCGCCACGGCGCGGTAGCTGAGGCCGAAGCGGTCGAAGATCCTGCGGTAGGCCTGGGCCATGACCTGGTAGCTGGCCTTGGCCGACACCTGGTCGCGGTCGAAGCTGTAGGCGTCCTTCATGATGAACTCACGCCCGCGCATCAGGCCGAAGCGCGGGCGGCGCTCGTCGCGGAACTTGGTCTGGATCTGGTAGAGGTTCTTGGGCAGCTGCTTGTAGCTCTTGATCTCCTGGCGCGCGATGTCCGTCACCACCTCCTCGCTGGTGGGCTGGATCACGAAATCGCGGTCGTGCCGGTCCTTGATGCGCAGCAGCTCGGGACCCATCTTGGCGAAACGCCCGGTCTCCTGCCACAGCTCGGCCGGCTGCACCACGGGCATGGTCAGCTCCACGGCGCCGGCGCGGTTCATCTCCTCGCGCACGATGGCCTCGACCTTGCGGATCACGCGCAGGCCCATGGGCATGTAGTTGTAGATGCCGGCGCCCAGCTTCTTGATCATGCCGGCGCGCATCATGAGCTTGTGGCTCACCACCTCGGCATCGGCCGGTGCTTCCTTGAGGGTGGAGACGAGAAATTGGGAGGCTTTCATGGCTGCTTTTTCCGGGAGATGCGGGCCGATCCCCTTGATGCAGAGCAAGGGCCGTGCATAATGGAATCAGTTCTAAATTTGGGGTTTGATTATGCTTGACCGGGACGGCTTTCGGCCCAATGTCGGCATCATCCTGCTCAACCAGAAAAACCAGGTTTTCTGGGGCAAACGCATACGCACCCACTCGTGGCAGTTCCCGCAGGGTGGCATCGACCGGGGCGAAACCCCGGAACAGGCCATGTTCCGCGAGCTGCATGAAGAGGTCGGGCTCCAGCCCGAACACGTGCGCATCGTGGCCCGGACCCGCGACTGGTTGCGCTACGAGGTGCCGGATCGTTATATCCGACGCGAAGCACGTGGCCATTACAAGGGCCAGAAGCAGATCTGGTTCCTGCTGCAGCTGATGGGCCAGGACTGGCACCTGAACCTGCGCGCCACCGATCACCCCGAATTCGATGCCTGGCGCTGGAACGACTACTGGGTGCCACTGGACATGGTGGTGGAGTTCAAACGTGGGGTCTACGAAATGGCGCTGACCGAACTGGCGCGTTTCCTGCCGCGCGGCGACCAGCGCAACCGTTTCCTGCGCCAGGGACATCGCCCGCGCGAAGGTGATCATCTGCACCACGTCCCGCCAGCCGGTGGCCACGGCATGGAACTGCCGCCGGGCGCCAGCTTCGACCCCGACCCGCAATCGGATCAAGCCAGCAAGGGCCGCACGGAACCGCAGGGACAGTAGGTCGGAACTTGCGAAGAAGCCGTAGCGAGCGGTTCGAGCGCAAGGCGAACGGAGCGCAGTAGGTTTATCGCAAGTTTCAGCGCATGAGGACCAGGTTGTCCCTATGCACCATCTCGGGCTCGGCGGTGTAGCCCAGCAGCTTCTCGAACTCGCCCGAGGGCTTGCGGCACAGCAGCCGTGCCTCGGAGCTGGCGTAGTTGGCCAGGCCGCGCGCGATCTCGGCACCCTGCGTGTCGCGCACGGCGATGACCTCACCACGTGAAAACTCGCCTTCCACGGCCGTCATGCCGATGGGCAGCAGGCTCTTGCCTTCTTCGACCAGCTTGCGCGCGGCCCCGGCATCCACCACGACGGCACCGCGCAGTTGCAGATGGTCGGCCATCCACTGCTTGCGCGCCTGGGTCTTGGCGGTCTGCGCCACCAGCAGGGTACCGATGGATTCGCCCTGCACCAGACGCACGAGCGCGTCAGGCTCGCGGCCCCAGGCGATCACGGTGGAAGCCCCCGAGCCAGCGGCGCGCTTGGCCGCCAGGATCTTGGTGATCATGCCGCCCTTGCCCAGGCTGGAGCCGGCGCCGCCGGCCATGGCCTCGAGCGCCGGATCGCCGGCCTGGGCCTCATGCACGAACTGCGCCGCCGGGTCCTTGCGCGGGTCGGCCGTGTACAGACCCTTCTGGTCGGTCAGGATGATGAGAGCATCAGCCTCGACCAGGTTGGCCACCAGGGCCCCCAGGGTGTCGTTGTCGCCGAATTTGATCTCGTCATTGACAACGGTGTCGTTCTCGTTGATGACGGGTACCACACCCAGCTTGAGCAGGGTCAGCAGGGTGGAACGGGCATTGAGGTAGCGCTCGCGGTCGGCCAGGTCGGCATGTGTGAGCAGCACCTGGGCGCTGCCCAGGCCGTGCGCGCGCAGGCGCGTCTCGTACATCTGCGCTAGGCCCATCTGGCCAACAGCGGCAGCGGCCTGCAGTTCGTGGATCTCCTTGGGACGGCTGGTCCAGCCCAGGCGCTTCATGCCCTCGGCAATGGCTCCGCTGGAGACCATGATGACCTCGCGCCCGTCGCGCACGAGCGCCGATATCTGGCGCGACCATTCCTCGATGGCAGCCTCGTCCAGCCCGCGTCCCTCGTTGGTCACGAGGCTGGAACCGACCTTGACCACGATGCGCCGGGCGGCGCGCATGACAGCTGTCGCGGATTTCTGATTCATGTTGAAGGCAGCAGCCGTACCTGTCGTGCAGCTGCGATGGATGGGAATCCGGGGATTCTAGGCGTCCGGCATGTCCTTGAAGCGCGGATCGACCTCGGCGACGGGGGGCTGCTCGGCCACCTGCTGGATCTTGACCTGCTTGTAGACCGCCTTGACCAGCTGGTCACAACCCTCGTGCGTGAGCGCCGAGATCTGGAACACCGGGCCCTTGTATTTCATGCGCTTGACGAAGTCCTTGACGCGGGCCTCGCGCTCGTCGAGGGGGATCATGTCCAGCTTGTTGAGCACCAGCCAGCGCGGTTTCTCGTACAGCCCGGCATCGTACTTCTTGAGTTCGGCCACGATGCCCTTGGCCTGTGCCACCGGGTCGGCGTTGTCGTCGAAGGGCGCCAGGTCCACCACGTGCAGCAACAGCCGGGTGCGCTGCAGGTGGCGCAGGAACAGGTGGCCCAGACCGGCGCCTTCGGAGGCGCCCTCGATCAGGCCCGGCAGGTCAGCCACCACGAAGCTCTGCTCCGGACCCACGCGCACCACCCCCAGGTTGGGGTGCAGGGTGGTGAAGGGATAGTCGGCAATGCGCGGACGGGCGTTGGAGATGGCCGTGATCAGCGTGGACTTGCCGGCATTGGGCAGGCCCAGCAGGCCGACGTCTGCGAGCACCTTGAGCTCGAGCTTGAGATTTTTCTTCTCGCCCGGCCAGCCTGGCGTCTTCTGGCGCGGTGCCCGGTTGATGGCGCTCTTGAAGCGCATATTGCCGAAGCCGCCGTCACCGCCCTTGGCGATGGTGATGACCTCGCCCGGTGTCAGCAGCTCGTAGAGCACCTCACCGGTCTCGGCATCGGTGATGATGGTGCCCACCGGCATCTTGAGCGTGATGTCCTCGCCCGCGGCACCGAACATGTCCGAGCCCATGCCGTGCTGGCCGCGCTTGGCATCGAAGCGACGCGTGTAGCGGAAATCGACCAGCGTGTTGAGGTTGGGGTCGGCCACCGCAAAAACGTGGCCGCCACGGCCGCCATCGCCTCCGTTGGGACCGCCAAACTCCTTGTATTTCTCGTGCCGGAACGAGACGCAGCCGTTCCCCCCATCACCAGCGGCGATGTCGATAAAGGCTTCGTCAACGAACTTCATAAGAACGATTGTCCCAGATGACAACCCGCTGGCGGGTTGCGTTGTAGGCTAACTTCGCACAGCGAAGTTAAACGCAGTGGGCCGAAAACAAAAACCCTGCGCAGGGCGCAGGGTTTCGTGCGGGAGTCAGGGTTTCCTCAAGCGGCGGTGACGTTCACCGTGTGCTTGTTGAGTTCACCCTTGATGGCAAACGACACCTGGCCATCAACCAGCGCAAACAGGGTGTGGTCCTTGCCCACGCCGACATTGGTGCCGGGGTGGAACTTGGTGCCACGCTGGCGCACGATGATGGAACCGGCGCTGACCTGCTGGCCGCCGAAGGCCTTCACACCGAGCATCTTGGGCTGCGAATCGCGCCCGTTTCGCGTAGAGCCGCCGCCTTTTTTCTGTGCCATGTCTATTGCTCCTTATGCGGAGATGGCGCCGATTTGCAGTTCGGTGAACTGCTGGCGGTGCCCTTGACGTTTCTGATAGTGCTTGCGACGGCGCATCTTGAAGATGCGAACCTTGTCGTGCTTGCCGTGAGCCACCACCGTGGCTTTGACAGTCGCGCCGGACACCAAGGGCGTACCAACCTTGAGCTCAGCGCCGTTGCCGACTGCCAAAACCTGGTCGATGACGATCTCTTGGCCTACGTCCGCAGCAATCTGTTCTACTTTAATTTTTTCGCCGGCAGCAACACGATACTGTTTGCCACCGGTTTTTATGACCGCGTACATGAATGACCTCTTGAATTGAGCCTCCGCAGACGGATTTCCGCAGAGCCGGATATTGTAGCACGGTTTGCGCTCACTGACATGGCAATCCCGGGGGTCGCCAAGGGCGGGGGGCCGCCTTCCTATAATCAGACCATTCCGCACCGGTTTATCCCCATCCCCCCGTGAACGCCCCCCACCCTGCCTCCCCGCTCACCCTGATAACCGACGACATGCGGGAGGTGGACCGTGTCATTGCCGAAAAGCTGGATTCCGGGGTCCCCCTGGTGGGTCAGGTGGCGCGCTACATCATCAGCGCCGGCGGCAAGCGCCTGCGCCCGGCCCTGCTGCTGCTGGCCTGCGGCGCCCTGGGCTACCGCGGCGAGCAGCGCTACAACCTGGCGGCCGTGGTCGAGTTCATCCACACGGCCACCTTGCTGCACGACGACGTGGTGGACGACTCCACGCTGCGCCGCGGCAATGCCACCGCCAACGAGACCTTCGGCAACCCGGCCAGCGTACTTGTCGGCGACTTTCTTTATTCCCGCGCCTTCCAGATGATGGTGGAAGCGGGAAGCATGCGCATCATGCAGATTCTGGCTGATGCCACCAACGTCATCGCCGAGGGTGAGGTGCAGCAGCTGATGAACATGCACAACGCCGATCTGGACGAGGCCGGTTACCTGCAGGTCATCCGATCCAAGACGGCCAAGCTTTTCGAAGCCAGTGCCCGCTGCGGCGCCATCCTTGCTGGTGCAGGGCCCTTATTGGAAGAATCCTGCGCCGAATACGGCCAGGCCCTGGGTACGGCCTTCCAGGTCATTGACGACGTGCTTGACTATGCCGGTGACGCCGCCGTGATGGGCAAGAGCCTGGGTGACGATCTGCGCGAGGGCAAGGCGACCTTGCCGCTGATCGCCGCCATGCAGCGCGGCACGGACCCCGAACGCAAGCTGATCCGCGATGCCATTGAACACGGTTCGGTGGAAGAGCTGGACCAGGTGATCGCCATCGTGCGGCGCACCGGTGCGCTGGACGTGTCGCGCCAGGCTGCGGCCCGCGAGGCCGAACGCGCTGTGGCCGCCGCACGAATCCTGCCCGCCGGACCCCATGCCGCCAGTTTGATACAATTGGCGTCTCAGTTGCTGGAGCGTCAATCCTGACGCAAGTCCAGCGATTCGGGACATCGGAATGTAGCGCAGCCTGGTAGCGCACTTCGTTCGGGACGAAGGGGTCGGAGGTTCGAATCCTCTCATTCCGACCAATCACTTGCCTTGCGCCAGCCCCGACGGACTCGGGTAACCCCCAAGACACTCCAGCCGGGCTTTCCCGCTGATTTCTCTTCATGTTGCGCCGCAACGTCTGCTTGCAAAATGGCGCCGTGCTTTCGTTTACATCAGCCGGGCAATCGGCGATGATCCGTGGGTTTCCTACCCCCGGAATTTCGAAAATCACAGTCCATGGCCGCCGTAGATACCGCCATCCACCGCGAAAATGCTCCCATTGCCCTGCCCGGACTGGGGCGCGCCCTGATTCTGGCGGGCAAACTGGAACAGAAGTCGGCCGAGGAGATCTTCCGCAAGGCGTCCAGCAACCGCACCAGCTTCATTGCTGAACTCACGGGTTCGGGTGCCGTTTCAGCGGCGGATCTGGCCCATACCATGTCGGCGGCCTTCGCCGCACCGCTGATCGACCTCGATGCCGTCGACACCCAGCGCCTGCCAAAAGAGCTGTTGGACAACAAAATCTGTCAGGACTACCGCGTGGTGGTTCTGGGCAAACGCAACAACCGACTGGTGGTCGCCACGGCCGACCCCTCCGACCAGGCCGCCGCTGAAAAGATCAAGTTCGCCAGCCAGATGGGCGTGGACTGGATCATCGCCGAGTACGACAAGCTGCTTAAGCTGGTGGAGGTCCATGCCACCTCCGCCTCGGAAGCCATCGACAACATCGTCGGCGGCGACATCGAGTTCGACGAGTTCACCACCGAGTCCGTCAACGACAGCGCCGAGTCCGCCACGTCGGAGGTGGACGACGCGCCGGTCGTCAAGTTCCTGCACAAGATGCTGATCGATGCCATCGGCATGCGGGCCTCGGACCTGCATTTCGAACCTTACGAACACAACTACCGGGTGCGCTTCCGCATCGACGGTGAATTGCGCGAGATCGCCTCGCCGCCCGTAGCCATCAAGGACAAGCTGGCTTCACGCATCAAGGTCATCTCCAAGATGGATATTTCCGAAAAGCGGGTGCCGCAGGACGGAAAGATGAAGCTCAAGGTCGGCCCCGAGCGCGTCATCGATTTCCGGGTCAGCACGCTGCCCACGCTGTTCGGTGAAAAGATCGTGATCCGTATCCTGGACCCGAACAGCGCCAAGCTGGGCATCGACGCGCTGGGCTACGAGCCGGAAGAAAAGGAACGTCTGCTCAAGGCCATCAGCCGCCCCTACGGCATGATCCTGGTCACCGGCCCCACCGGCTCGGGCAAGACGGTGTCGCTCTACACCTGCCTGAACCTGCTGAACAAGGCAGGTGTGAACATCGCCACAGCCGAAGACCCGTCCGAAATCAACCTGCCGGGTGTGAACCAGGTCAACGTCAATGAAAGGGCCGGCCTGACTTTTGCCGCCGCGCTCAAGTCCTTCCTGCGTCAGGACCCGGACATCATCATGGTCGGTGAAATCCGCGACCTGGAGACCGCCGACATCGCCATCAAGGCGGCCCAGACCGGTCACCTGGTGATGTCCACACTGCACACCAATGACGCGCCCACCACGCTCACGCGCATGCGCAATATGGGAATCGCCCCCTTCAACATTGCCTCCAGCGTGATCCTGATCACGGCCCAGCGCCTGGCGCGCCGCCTGTGCCCGAACTGCAAGGCACCGGCCGAAGTCCCCAAGAAGACCATGCTCGATGCCGGCTTCCAACCGGACGAACTCGACGGCTCCTGGATCAACTACCGTCCGGTCGGCTGCTCGTCGTGCAACAACGGCTACAAGGGGCGTGTGGGCATCTATCAGGTCATGCCGATCACTGAGGAACTGCAGCGCATCATCCTGCGGGACGGCTCGGCCCTGGAAATCGCCAAACAGGCGCAGGCCGAGGGCGTGCGCTCGCTGCGCCAGTCCGGCCTGCACAAGGTCAAGCAGGGGCTGACTTCACTCGAAGAAGTCCTGGCCGTCACCAACGAATAACAATCGGGAGCTTCAGGGGACAGCATGGCAACAACACAATCCAAGGGCGCCAAGGAGCAGGTCTTCGAATGGGAAGGCAAGGACCGCAACGGCAAGATGGTCCGCGGCGAGATCCGCGCCGCCGGCGAAAACCAGGTGCTGGCCTCGCTGCGCCGCCAGGGCATCATTCCCGGCAAGGTCAAGAAGCGCCGGATGAGGTCAGGCAAGAAGATCACTGGCAAAGACCTGACCCTCTTCACACGCCAACTTGCCACCATGATGAAGGCCGGCGTGCCCCTGCTGCAGGCCTTCGACATCGTGGGGCGTGGCAATGCCAACCCGAGCGTGACACGACTGCTGAACGACATCCGCAACGATGTCGAGACCGGCACTTCGCTGAGCACGGCTTTCCGCAAGTATCCACTCCACTTCGACAACCTCTACTGCAATCTGGTCGAAGCGGGTGAGCAGGCCGGTATCCTGGACCAGCTGCTGGACCGCCTGGCCATCTACATGGAAAAGACCCAGGCCATCAAGTCCAAGATCAAATCGGCCCTGATGTACCCGATCTCGGTGATCGTGGTGGCCTTCGTCGTGATCGCCGTGATCATGATCTTCGTCATCCCGGCCTTCAAGCAGGTTTTCTCGTCATTCGGTGCCGACCTGCCCGCCCCGACGCTGTTCGTGATCGGCATGAGCGAATTCTTCGTCGCCTGGTGGTGGCTGATCTTCGGCGGCATCGGCGGCGGCCTCTATTTCTTCTTCCAGGCCTGGCAGCGCAACCGCAAGATGCAGCAGTTCATGGACCGGCTGATGCTGAAGATACCTGTCTTCGGTACGCTGATCGACAAATCGTGCATCGCACGCTGGACCCGTACGCTCTCCACCATGTTCGCGGCCGGCGTCCCGCTGGTAGAGGCGCTGGATTCGGTGGGTGGCGCCTCGGGCAACTGGCTTTATGAAGAGGCCACGCTCAAGATCCAGCACGAAGTCTCCACCGGCACCAGCCTGACGTCGGCCATGACCAATGTGCATCTGTTCCCGAGCATGGTCCTGCAGATGTGCGCGATCGGCGAAGAGTCCGGCTCGATCGACCACATGCTGGGCAAGGCGGCCGACTTCTATGAAGCCGAAGTGGATGACATGGTCGCCGGCCTCTCCAGCCTGATGGAGCCCATCATCATCGTGTTCCTGGGCACCATCGTCGGCGGCATCGTGGTTTCGATGTACCTGCCCATCTTCAAGCTGGGCCAGGTGGTCTGATGCTGGTCTCGCAGATGTTCGACGCCGGCCTGGCCGGCATGCTGGGACTGATGATCGGCAGTTTCCTCAATGTCGTGATCTACCGCCTGCCCAAGATCATGGAGCGGGAATGGGCTGCCGAGTGCGCCGAACTGGCCGGCAAGGAATTGCAGCCCGCGGAGACCTTCAATCTGCTGCTGCCGCGCTCACGTTGCCAGAAATGCGGCCATCAGCTCCACTGGTACGAAAACATCCCTGTGCTGAGCTATCTCGTCCTGCGCGGCAAATGCTCGGCCTGCGGCACGCAGATCAGCCCACGCTACCCGCTGGTCGAGCTCGCCACCGGCGCCCTGTTCTGCTATTGCATCTGGCACTGGGGGGCAACGCCCATCGGGCTGGCCTGGTGCGGGTTTTCAGCCGCCATCGTCGCCCTGGCCCTGATCGACTGGGACACCACGCTGCTGCCTGACAGCATCACCCAGCCCCTGCTCTGGTCCGGTCTCATCGTCGCGGCATTGAAATGGAACAACGTGCTCATGGCGGACGCGCTCTGGGGCGCCGTGGCCGGCTACATGGCCTTGTGGCTGGTGTATTGGAGCTTCAAGCTGGCTACAGGCAAGGAAGGCATGGGGTTCGGTGATTTCAAGCTCTATGCGGCCTTGGGCGCCTGGTTTGGCTGGACCGCCCTGGTGCCCATCATCCTGATGGCTTCGGTGATCGGCGCCGCTATCGGCATCACCCTGAAATTCAGCGCCGGTCTGCGTGAAGGCGGTTATGTGCCTTTCGGCCCCTTTCTGGCAGCCGCCGGGTTGACCGCAATGGTCTTCGGGCCGCAAAGCATCCTGCGTTCTGTCGGGTTGTAAACGATGCGCGGCGTGACGCGTCTCGGCCTCACAGGCGGCATCGGGAGCGGCAAGAGCACCGTTGCCTGCATGCTGAAAGAACACGGTGCTGCCATCATCGATGCCGACGCGATCTCACGCCAGACCACGGCAGCCGGCGGCGATGCCATCGATGCCATCCGGCAAGCCTTCGGCGCCGAATTCATCACCCCCGAAGGGGCGCTGGACCGCGAACGCATGCGCACGCTAGCCTTCAGCGATCCTACGGCGCGGCGCCGGTTGGAACAGATCGTGCACCCACTGGTCGGTCTGGAGACCCGGCAGCAGGCCCAGGCGGCCATGGCGAAGGGGTACCGTTGCATCGTCTTCGACATCCCCCTGCTGGTCGAATCCGCCCACTGGCGTGCCCATCTCGACCAGGTTCTGGTGCTGGACTGCAGGCCTGAGACCCAGATCGAACGTGTCATGCAGCGCAACGGTCTCAGCCGCGACGCGGTTGAAGGCATTCTGGCCCAGCAGGCGAGCCGCCGCCTGCGTCTGCAAGCGGCCGACCACGTGATCTGCAATGACGACATCAGCCGGCCTGAATTGGCACACCTGGTCGGGCTGCTGGCGCACCGCTTCGGGCTATGATTCGCCGACCGGAAGTACCAGCGTGATCACCTACGAATATCCATTCAACGAGCGTATCAGGACCTATCTGCGCCTGGAAAACCTGTTCCGCCGTCTGCTCGAGCTGGTCGCCCGCGACGAGGCCCTCGACCATCACTATGCCCTGGCCAGCCTCTTCGAAGTCATGGACGTAGGTGCCCGAGCCGACCTCAAGGCCGACGTGCTGCGTGACCTGGACCGCCAGAAGCAGATCCTCAACGGCTACCGGGGCAATCCGAGCATTGCCCAGTCCGTGCTCGACGAAGTCCTGCAACAGGTCGAGCACTGTTACAGCCAGCTCAACAACCTCTCGGGCAAGGCCGGCCACCATCTGACCGAGAACGACTGGCTCATGAGCATCCGCAGCCGCATCGGTATTCCCGGTGGCACCTGCGCCTTCGATCTGCCAGCCTATTTCGCCTGGCAACATCAGACCGGCGATCAGCGTCGCGCCGATCTGCAACGCTGGATTTCCACCCTGACCCCCATCGCCGATGCCATCGGCCTGCTGCTGACCCTGCTACGGGATTCGGGTGTGGCGCAAAAGGTCATGGCACCAGGAGGCCAGTACCAGCAGCCCTTGCCGCAGGGTCGCACCTTCCAGCTGCTGCGCCTGAGCATCGATCCCGCCCTGGGTCTGATCCCGGAGATCAGCGGCAATCGCCTGATCGTCTCGATCCGTCTGATGCGCCTCGAAGCCGATGACCGTCTCCATGCCTGCAACCAGGACGCCTCGTTCGACCTGACCCTGTGCTCCTGAACCTCCATCGACAGTAAGGTCAACTCACCGCGCCATGGATCGTCCAGCCAACACTTCAGCCCAGCAAACAACAAGACAGGTCACCTGCCCGACATGCGGCGGCGACAGCGTCTACGCCCCCAGCAATCCCTACCGCCCCTTTT
>Ga0209262_10000867_pt1 | contig 12768 bp, 10 predicted proteins | sample Lowcelwee11metaG_FD_187171 | JGI IMG/M metagenome (GOLD analysis project Ga0209262, IMG submission 187171) | Freshwater pond sediment microbial communities from the University of Edinburgh, under environmental carbon perturbations - Low... | ecosystem: Environmental > Aquatic > Freshwater >...
CATCGAGCTGTGGCACGTCAACGTGCCGCTCGCCGAACCCTTCTGGCCGTCGTGGATACCGGGCTATCCGCAGACGCACGTCGCGCAGACCTACGCGCGCTTCGTCACCAGCGACGGCCTGACCGGCGAGACTGCGGGCCCTGCGTTCACGACCGAGCGCCGCGGGCTCGGCGACCTGCTCGGCGGCTTCATGCTCGGTCTCGCCGCCGACGATTTGGACGGCTTCCGCAAGCGGATCCGCGAGGCCTCGTACCTCGGCTGGCGCAACTGGTGGCTCGAGGCGGCGATGTGGGACCTCGCGGGCAAGCTGGCCGGCAAGCCGGTCTACAAGCTGCTGCAGGAGCAGGAGCAGACGGTGTCCCGCGTGCGTCTGTACGCTTCGTCGGGCTCGCTGCGCCCACTCGACGAACGGCGCCGCTACCTCGACGAGATTCGCGGGATGGGCTTCGACGCGGTCAAGATCCGCGTCAAGTACGACACCCTCGAGGAGGACTTGCGCGTCGTGCGCGGGGTGCGCGCGGCGGTCGGCGACGACTTCACGATCGGCGTGGACGCGAACCAGGGCTGGCCGGTCTCGCTGTTCCGCCCCAACCCGGACTGGGACCTCGAGCGTGCCACGGCCTTCGCGCGCGGCTGCGACGAGCTCGGTATCGCCTGGCTCGAGGAGCCGCTCGACATGCACGACTGGCACGGCATGGCCGAGCTGCGCCGGCGCGTGAAGACGCCGATCGCGGGCGGCGAGCTGCACGGCGGCTGGCACGAGCTGCAGCCGCTGTTCGAGCACGACAGCCTCGAGAAATACCAGCCCGACGCGATGTTCTGCGGGCTGACCGTCTCGAGGCGCGTGATGCAGGAGTGCCGCCGTCGCGGGCTCAAGTTCTCCCCGCATACCTGGTCGAACGGCTTCAACATGGTCGTCAACCTGCACGCGTTCGCTGCTTGGGAGCATGGCGGGAATCTCGAGTATCCCTACGAACCGCCCGGCTTCGTGCCGGTTGCGCGCGCGGGCATCATGCCGCCGCTGCTCGCCAACCCCGACGGCACGCTCGACGTGCCGCAGTCGCCCGGGCTCGGGCTGCAGGTCGACGATCGGCTGCTGCGTCGCTACGGCAAGCGCTTCCACGTCTCGACGCCGACGCGCGTCGCGCTGCACACGATCCGCGAGAAAGGGCTCAAATCGGCGCTGACGCTGAAGAAGGCCAAGCAGGGGCCGGGCCGCTAGCATCCACAGCGAGGCGGTTTCGCAGTACAGTCACGGTCCAGTCGCGAGGAGAAGCCGATGCCACTCGAGATTCGCAAGAGCGTGGAGCAGATGCTGGCGGAGGCGATGTCGGCGATCGAAACGCTCCCGGTCGATCAGGCCCGGGCGCTGCACGGCCAACCCGGCGTCACGTTCATCGACCTGCGCGACCCCCGCGAAATCTGGCGCGAGGGCGGCGTTCCCGGTGCGCGCCAGGTGCCGCGCGGCATGCTCGAGTTCTGGCTCGATCCCGGCAGCCCCTACCACAAGAACTTCTTCGCCTCGGGCCACAAGTTCGTCTTCTTTTGCGCGGCCGGCTGGCGCTCCGCGCTCGCGACGAAGACTGCGCAGGACATGGGCCTGACACCCGTGTGCCACATTGACGGCGGGTTCGACGCGTGGAAGAAGGCCGGCGCGCCGGTGGAAGCGGTCGAGCCCAAGCCCGCGGGCGGCGCGAAGAAAGCCTGACGCATCCGCAGGCCGAAGCGCCGCGAGCGCGGCTCATCCGCGCCCGCGGCAGCGATCCTCCGGTTGAACTCAGCCTGCCAGGGTCACGATGGTGTCCTTGATCGTGCCTTCGACCCAGAGGCCGCGAACCTTGGCCACCATCTCGGCATACTCGCGGTCCTGCAGCAGGGCCGCATTGAGTGCCACGCCCTTGTCGAGGCTCTCGATGTCGTAATACCAGTGGATCCGCGCCTTGCCGAACAGTTCGACACCGAACTTCATGTTCAGAGAATGCTGCTTGTTCAGGTACGCCGTGACGTCGGCTGCAAACTTGACGGCCGCGGGAACATCCGCCGCCGTCTTGACCGTGCCTTTTCGTTCAAAGCGGAACATGACTCTCCCCTCCTTAGTCGGACTCGTGCAGTCCAGCGACCAGCGGTGTCCTTCGTGGTCTTTCGCGGAGGGCGACCGGCGATCCGCCGGCTGTGTGCGAACTGGACGCTCGATTCGCGACGCCGACAATCCGTAGAAATCGCTACCGCCGCATTCCCGCCGCCGGATCGTCCGGTCGCCATTGCCTCGGCTTTGCGCCGCTGCAGGCGTTCGCGCGGATCAGGCCGAAGCTCGGCGTGAGCCCGAGCTCGCAACTGCGCACGCACAAGGCGCGAAAGACCGCGACATCCAGCCCGGTCGATTCGTGATACATGCGCGTGAGCTGATTCCACTGCCGGGCCGGGATGCGCTGGGCGCTCTTCGCAAAGGATCCGCAATCGCGGCTGGCGGCGCATCCTTCCAGCGCCTGGGCCACGATGGCGCAGTCCGCCCGGCTGAGTGGACGGATCGTGTCTGCCGTGCGCTTGACGACGATGTTTCCAGCCTGGCTCAGCTGCGCGCTGCGCAGCTCACCGTCCCAGCGGCCGAGGTCGATCGCGACGCCGTCGTTCGTCGCAGAGACCCGCCCGCCGTTGGCACCGATCCAGAGTTCAGGGGCCCGCCGCAAAGCCGGCGGACTGCCCTTGCGCAGCACGAGCCAGAACGGCTGCTGCCGGCCGCAAGGTGGAACGCTGCCGGCACATTGCGTGAACCCCGTGATGACCTCGCGATCGGAGAAAACGGTGCGGTAGGACAGCACGATCGCATCGTCGCGCAGATCCGGAATGACGGCGTCATTCACCCGCAGGACGCGCTTGCGGACGTCGTCCACGGCGGGCCAGATCTCCAGTTTCCCGGCGATCGTTTCGAAGCTCAGGTCGGTCGTCTTCAGGGGCTGGCTTGACACCAGCTTGCTCTCGACCTCGGCTGCGATCACGGTCGGCTTTTCCGCCGGCTTCGGCTCCGCCGCGGGCGCCACCGGGACTTTGGCCGCGGACTCGGTCTTCGGCGCCTCCGACTGTCGATCCGTCCCCGGCATGAACAGCAGGTAACCGAGCAGTGCCGCCAGGACAGCGAGCGCGGCCCAAGCCGCTCGCCTCTGGTCGCGCGGAGGCTGCACTTTCGGCGGCGGTTGCGCGGGTGGAGCGATTCGCTGGGGGCGGCTGACGTCACGGACCTTCGGCGGCGCAGCAACCGTTGCGGGCTGCGGCTCGACCATCCGCGGCGGCGCGACTGTGCGCATCGGCTCGACTTCGACAGGCGCCGGCTTCGTGACTTCAGGCCTCGGGCGGATCACCGGCTCCGGATCGACGGGATCGGTCCGGACGCTACCAATTCCATCCGGCGTCGCAGTGGCGCGCTCGGTCTGCGAACGCAACCGATAGAGCGCTTCGGCCTCCGTCAGTCTCTGCAGCTGGAAGGATTCGGTGATCGAGATGGAGATGTGCTTCTGGCGTTGCGCTGCCTCGGGTCCTTGAGCCACGGGTTCGACCAGCCCCACGGCGCTCACCCACTTGCCGACCCAGGTTTCGTCGGGCGTGGCGTCGCGATTCGAGTGGGAGCCGGGCCAGACCTTGAGGCAAGTCATGTCGTGCAACTGCGCGCCGAACTCGACCCGCAGGCAGCGGGCCGCCGATCGCGGCTCGGTGGCGTTCGCGACGCGCGCGACCCGACCAATCAGCTCGACTCGATCACCGATGTGCTTGCAGCAGTTGGCGAAGTCCGCGGCCGCGACGATCGGGAACGGCGAAACATACGGCGTGCGCATGGCCTCGTCGGGATCACCGGACAATTCCACCGTCAGGGGCGGCAGGTCCCGTGCCGACACGAAGTCCTCGAAGGACGGGATCTGCTCGAACGGCTCCATGCAGATCGCAGCGAGGTGCTTCACCCGCCGCTCGATGCCCGGCTCACGACTCAACAGCGCGAAGGTCGCCGAGTTCGCGGGATCGGCGAAATCCGCTGCGCGCAGCAGGAAAGCGTCTTCGCCGCTGGCCGTCCGCCGCCAGAGGTTCGGCCGCCTGCTGAGCGCGTCGAGCGCGAGGTCGATCACCGAGAACGAGAACGCGTCGAGGCTGGCGTTGAAATGCCGCCGGCGCCGGCCGGGATGCTGGAAATTCCGCTGGCCGAGCTCGGTGCTGCAGAACGGCCCGAGTGCCGGCACGAACATGCCGTCGTAATCGATCAGCCGCAGGTTGGCGCCTCGCTGGACGATGATGTTGGACGGCTGGATGTCGCCGTGCGCAATGCCGTTCTCGCGCAGGTGCCGGGCCAGCCGGCGCAGCGAGAATCGCATCTGCTGCAGCGCGCCGGAGTCCTGCAGGTGCTCGGCGACGAATGCGGCGAGGCTCTGCCCGTCCACCCAGTCCATCCGCACGACCGGATAGGTGCCGCTCTCCGTCGTGATCCCCTGCGGCTGGAACTGGCAGGCGACCAGATAGGGGCCTTTGACGCCGGCGAGGTGCTTCGTGATCGCGTCGTAGCGCTCGTGCAGCGCGTCGAGCCGCTTGTGGAAACAGCGTAGCGCGTACTTCCTCTGGTCCGTCTCGACCTCGAAGGTCAGCGCGAACGTGCCGCCGTGCGCAACCGGCAGTCCCGATGCGCGCCTGAGCAGCGTTCCCCGGGCGAGCACCGGATCCGCAAGCACGACGCCCAGGTTGAGCTGGAGCGCATCGGCGTATTCTGCGAAGGAAGGGTATTGCATCTGCGTGCCGGGCGGCCGGTCTACGGGCTACTGTGACACAGCGCGCCCGTGCGGAGCCATCCAGCTCGACCGGCCAAGTGGTGCCGGTGGTCGGATCTGTCGGATTTCGGCTTAGACTCTGCAGCCGTGGACACCCACTGCCCTTTCTGCAGTCTGCCGCGCGACCGCCTCGTCTTCGAGAGCCAATTTGCGCTCGCCTTCCGCGACGGATTCCCGGTGTCGCCTGGACACACGCTGGTGATCCCGCGGCGACACGTCGCGTCGTTCTTCGAGACGACGACGCAAGAGCAGGCGGCCATGCTCAAGCTGCTGAATCTCGCCCGCATTGATCTCGACGACCGACACCATCCTGCCGCCTACAACGTCGGGATCAACGATGGCCACGCCGCCGGGCAGACCATCCCGCACGTGCACATCCACCTGATTCCGCGCTATGCGGGCGACCGGGAGGACCCACGCGGGGGCGTCCGATGGGTCCTGCCGGATCAGGCCGCCTACTGGACCAAGGGCTGAACGTCGGCCTCAAGCCACGACTTGCAGGCTGAGCGCAGCATTCACCAGCGTGCCGGCCAGCGTCGAGGTCAGCAGCGCAAGCGACACGAGCAGCACGATCCCATAGCGACGATTGGACTTCGGTCGGTTCATATCGGGTTTCCTCCTCTGGAATCGGGGCGGCCTCCGAGAGCACCGCCCCGATCCACCGCCAGCAGCGATGCTGCGTCGTTAAGCGGCCCTGCCCGCAGCCAAGGCCTGCACGTCGGCGGACTGCAGCGCCTTGCCGCCGATGGCCCAGTCGCCGCTTTCGAACTCGTTGATGCGCACCCAGGTGACGGGCCGCATGTTCTCGCCCTCCACCTGGATCATCGCTTCGGTGACCTTGGCGATGAGTTCCTGCTTCTGCTTCGGGGTGAAGACATTCTTGATCACGTCGATGGTTACGAGAGGCATGTCGTTTCTCCTTCAGTTGCCGAGTTTCGAATTGAGGTGGTCGATCAGGTCGCACATCGGCCCGCTGGGACTGAACTCGACGGCTTCGTAGTCCTCGTCGACCCAGACCGTGTGGCCGGGCGGCCAGTAGTAGACGTCGCCGGCACGCACCACCTCTTCGCGGCCGTCGGCGTAGCGCACGTGAATCGAGCCTTTGAGGACGGTTCCCCAATGCGGGCACGGGCACAGTCCCTGCGGCAGACCCTCGAGCAGCGGTGTGGCGTCCGCACCCTTCGGGAAGCGGATCCGGGCCACGTTCAGCTCACTCCAGTCCTGCGCCTGGATGCAGACGCCGCCCGCCTCGAGGCGTGTCGGCAGCTGGGTCATTTGCTCTTTCACGGCAGTCTCCTTGCGTTTGGCCGGCCACGAGAACGATCGCCGCCGGTGTTGTGTTTTGTACGCGCTCGCGCCCACCGGAGCTTGCAGACGCCCTGGAGAATTCATGGAGAATTGTCCGAGGCGTGCGCCGGGTGCATCATCGGCCCCATGCTCTACCGGTTCGGGTCCTTCGAGCTCGACACGGCCAGGGTCGAGCTGCGCGCAGAAGGCGAGACACGCCCCGTCGAACGGCAGGTGTTCGCGCTGCTCGCGCTGCTCGTCGACAATCGCGAGCGGCTCGTTTCCAAGGACGAGATCATCGAGAAGGTGTGGGACGGGCGCATCGTCTCCGAAGCGGCCGTGTCCAGCCGGATCAAGTCGGCGCGGCAGGCCCTCGGGGACGACGGCAAGACGCAGCGCTTCATCAGGACGGTCCACCGGCAGGGCTTTCGGTTCGTTGCGGACGTCAGCGCGGTGCGGGACGCGCAGCCCGCCGACGAATCAGCGGCACCGCCGAGCGACCCGATCGCGCGGCCGTCGATCGCCGTGCTGCCGTTCACGTTGATCGGCGAGGCCGGACCTTACGCCGCCATCGCGGACGCCCTGCCCCACGAGTTGATTGCCGAGCTGTCGCGCCTGCGCTGGCTGTTCGTCACTGCGCGCGGCTCGTCGTTTCGCCTGCGTGCCGCGAATACCGACATGGGCGAGATCGGCCGGCTGCTCGGCGTGCGCTACTGCCTGTCGGGAACGGTGGAGGTTGCGGGCTCGAGTCTCGCCGTCACGGTCGAGCTCGTGGACACGCGGGACGGAGGTGTCGTCTGGGCCGATCGCTTTGCCGGCGCGATCGATGCAGTGCATCCGATCCGAACGGAGATTCGCTCGCGGATCCTCGCCGCGCTCGAAATCCAGATCCCGATGCACGAGGCCAACCTCGCGCGCCTCACGGTGACCGAGAATCTCGATGCCTGGTCGGCCTACCACCTCGGCCTGCAGCACATGTACCGTTTCAACCGGAAGGACAACGCCGCTGCGGCCGCATTGTTCTCGCACGCCGTCTCGCGGGATCCACGCTTCGCGCGCGCCCATGCGGGGCTCTCGTTCGTGCACTTCCAGACCGCGTTCCTGCGCAATACGGACGACCTCGCCACCGAGATCGCGCTGGCGCGTCGACACGCCGAGCGCGGCGTCGACCTCGATCCGCTCGACCCGTTCGTCAACTTCACGATGGGCCGCACCTTCTGGCTGGAGGGCGACCTCGACGGCAGCCTCGGCTGGCTCGAGCGCTCGACGTCGATCAGCCCGAACTATGCGCAGGGCATCTATGCCCGCGGCTGGACCGAGACCCTGGCGGGACGGGGCCTCGACGGCCGCAGGCAAGTCGATCTCGCGATGCAATTGAGCCCGCTGGACCCGCTGTATTACGCGATGCTCGGGACTCGCGCCTTCACCCACATGACGCTGGGCGAGGACGCCGAGGCCGCGCAGTGGGCCGAACGGGCGGCCCGCTCACCGGGGGCCCACGTGCTGATTGCGATGATCGCAACGGCGGCCCAGGCCTTGGCGGGCGACGAGGCGCGCGCGGCGGCGTGGGCGGACAACGTGCGCGCTCGCAATGCCTCTCTGACCCGGCAAGACTTTTTCCGTTCGTTTCCGATGAAATCCGAAGCCATCCGCGCGCGGGTGTCGAATGGATTGGCACGATTCGGATTCTGAGGAGTACGTGATCCATGGACCTCGCCCCGGACACGCTGGTTCTGCTCTCGCGAATCCAGTTCGCGTTCACCGTCAGCTTCCATATCGTCTTCCCGGCCTTCACGATCGGCCTCTCGGCGTTCATCGCCACGCTGCTGATCGCCCACCTGCGCACCGGCCGCGAGCACTACCGCACGCTGGCCCGGTTCTGGACCAAGGTCTTCGCGGTCTCGTTCGCGATGGGCGTGGTCTCGGGCATCGTGCTCTCCTACCAGTTCGGCACGAACTGGAGTCGCTTCTCGGAGATCACCGGCAACGTGATCGGCCCCGTGATCGGCTACGAGGTGCTGACCGCGTTCTTCCTCGAGGCCACCTTCCTCGGCATCATGCTGTTCGGCGGCGATCGCGTGCCGAAGTGGCTGCACGCGATGGCGGCGGTCATCGTCGCGTTCGGCACCGCGCTATCGGCCTTCTGGATCCTGTCCGCGAACAGCTGGATGCAGACGCCGGCGGGCTTCGAGATGCGCGACGGCATTGCCTACCCGGTGAGCTGGTTCCAGATCGTGTTCAACCCGAGCTTCCCGTACCGCTTCGTCCACATGCTCGTGGCGGCGTACCTGACGACGTCACTCGTGGTGCTCGCGGTCGGCGCGCGCTACCTGCTCGCGGGACGCTTCGTCGAGGAAGGCCGCACGATGATGCGCATGGGTGTCGGCATGCTGGCCGTGCTCGCGCCGTTGCAACTGGTGATCGGTGACTTCCATGGCCTCAACACCGCGGAGCACCAGCCCGCAAAAGTGGCGGCGATGGAAGCACACTGGGACGGCAGCCAGCCGGCCGACCTCGTGCTGTTCGCGTGGCCCGATGCCAAGGCCGAGCGCAACCGCTTCGAGGTGTCGATCCCGAAGGGCGCGAGCCTGATCATCACGCACGATCCGAACGGGCTTTTCCCCGGCCTCAAGGACTTCCCCGCCGAGGATCGGCCGCCGGTGTGGCCGGTGTTCTTCTCGTTCCGCATCATGGTCGCGATCGGCATGCTGATGATCGCGATCGGTTTCGTCGGTGCGTGGTTGTGGTGGCGTGGGCGCCTGTTCGAATCGCGGTGGTTCCTGCGGCCCGTCGGCTACACGTGGTCGTTCGGCTTCATCGCGATTCTCGCGGGCTGGATGGTGACCGAGATCGGCCGCCAGCCCTGGATCGTGCACGGCGTGCTGCGCACCGCGCAGGCGACCTCGCCGGTGCTCACTTCGACGGTGGCGATCTCGCTCGCACTGTTCGTATTCGTCTACTGCGTGGTGTTCGGCGTCGGCGTGCTGTACATCCGCCGGCTTTTGCAGAAGGGACCGACGCCCACCGCGCACGGGCCCGACCAGTCCCTGCCGAGCCGGCCGCTCGCGGCTGCGCAGCAGGCGACGCGCGAGGCGCTGGCCAGCGGAGGTGTGTCATGACCGGGATCGAGTACACGATGCCCGTGATCTGGGCGCTGCTGATCGGCACCGCGGTCGCGCTCTACATCGTGCTCGACGGCTTCGACCTCGGGCTCGGCATTCTCTTCCCGTATTTCCGCAGCGAGTCCGATCGCGACCAGATGATGAACTCGGTGGCGCCCTTCTGGGACGGCAACGAGACGTGGCTGGTGCTGGGCGGTGGCGGCCTGTGGGTCGCATTCCCTCAGGCTTACGCAGTGATCATGCCGGCGCTCTACCTGCCGGTGATCCTGATGCTGCTGGCCCTGATCTTCCGTGGCGTGGCCTTCGAGTTCCGCTGGGTTGCCAAGCCGCGGCACCGCAAGTGGGACATCGCCTTCGCGGCGGGTTCGACGGTTGCGGCGTTGAGCCAGGGTGTCATTCTGGGCGGTCTGATCCAGGGCATCACGGTCGTCGACGGACAGTTCGCCGGTGGCGCATTCGATTGGCTCACCCCCTTCACGCTGATGTGCGGACTCGGCGTGGTCGCGGGCTACGCGCTGCTCGGCGCGACCTGGCTGATGATGAAGACCGAGGGCCCCGTCGAGGTGCGCGCGCGCCGGTTTACGCCACGGCTACTGGCGCTGCTGATGCTGTTCGTCGGAATCGTCAGCCTGTGGACGCCGCTCGCGATCGAGCGCATCGCCGAGCGCTGGTTCACGATGCCGAACGTGTTCTATTTGGCGCCGGTTCCGCTCGCGACACTGCTGCTCGCCTGGGTGTGCTGGCGCGGCACGCTGTCCGGCCGCACGGTGCAGCCGTTCCTCGCGGCGGTCGGCATTTTCATGCTCGCCTACGCCGGGCTCGTGATCTCGAATGCCCCCTGGCTGGTGCCGCCGACGCTGACAATCTGGGACACGGCCGCCTACGTCGGCTCACAGGTGTTCATGCTGATCGGCACCACCCTGCTGCTGCCGATGGTGCTCGGCTACACGGTGTTCGTGTTCTGGATCTTCCGCGGCAAGCTCAAGCCCGGCGAAGGGTATCACTAGATGGTGCCGGTGGTCGGATCCGACCACCGGCACCGGCTTTCAGTTGGCGCTGATCGTCACTTCGCCCTGCGGCAACAGGCTGGCCGCGATCTCGGCTTCCGTGAACGGGATCGAACGCATGTTCTTGTCCGAGTAGCGCTGCTGCTGGTCGTTGAAGAACGGCGAGCCGGCGTCGGACGACTGCGAGTAGCTCAACAGGCCGAAGGCCCGCGGACCGTCGTCGGTGAACTCGAGGCCGAAGTGCCAGCTGGTGCCGTAGGCGATCGGCCAACCCTCGCCGGGCGTCGTCGACAGGCCGGCCGTGCCCGGGATCGCCGCCGGATTGAGGCGCGGCAAGCGCGTGTCCTGCTGGACAGGCGAGTCGACCGTGCGCACCGCGTTGAACGCGCCGTCGATTTCGCCTTGGCCGCCGTGCCAGGGGAACGCCTGGCCAACCGTCACTGCCGTGCCGCCCGGGGGCGCGCCGCCGCTGGGCTGGAACGCCTGCACGCTGCCCAGGGTTGCCGCGTAGCCGATGCCCACCGAGTCGAGGCGATCAAGTCCGACAGCCAGTGACTGCAGCATCGGATCGCTCGCGAGGTTGGCCGGATCAGCCGCCGCCGGATCGCCCGGCGTGCCCACTGGGTCCGCCGGGTTGAACGGCGTGGTCAGGTGGCTCGCAAACTTGTTGCGATAGTCGGCGATGAACACGCGGAACACGTGCGCGCCCACGCTGTCGAGGTCGTAGACGCCGTTCCAGTTGTTCTTCAGCACGTTGCAGGCACCGTCCACGGTGCGCGAGCCACCGGTCGGCAGGTTCACCGGGTTCGAGCCGATCGCGTCGCAGCGGGCACGCAGCTCGGTCAGGAACTCCTCCGCGTACCAGGTACGGTTGTTGTGCAGCACGCGCGCAAGGTCCGCCGCGCCGAACTTGCCGTCCTGGCCCGCCGGCGCCTCGGCCGCATAGCCCGGATTGGTCGGGTTCTGCAGCATGAAGAGCCCGATGCGCGTGCGCGGGCCCTGCGCGGTCCGCTCCAGTCCGAACAGTGGCGAGAACCCCTCGAGCGGCGCCGCGGGGTTGGTCGCCCAGTAGCTGTCGTTGGAATTCTGCACGAAATCCTGGCGTGCGAGTTTCGGGTGACCCTCGAACGGCACCAAGCCGCGGCACGTGCCTTCGACCCAGTCCTCGAGCGAGCTCGAGCCGTCGAGGAGCACGAGACCGGCGCCGAACAGTGACCGGTACGCGGCGCTCAACGCCAGCTTCGTGCGCACCGACGCAACGCCAGCGACGGAGAGGTTGGGCACCGACGAGCTGTCGATGTAGTACGCGTTGCCCTCGTCGTCCGCATAAGTGGTGTTGACCCACAGCGTGCTACCGCAATTGCGGAACACGTCCTGGAACTCGTCGAGGTTGGTGGCGCGCGCCATCTGCAGCCAGGTGTCGAGCAGGTTGCGCGAATCAGCGTTGGCATCGCGGTAGCTGTAGGCGCGACCCGTGGCGCCCCAGGCCGGCAGTCCGCCCTGCGTCACCAAGTCGGCCGCGAGCATCGGGCCGTACTCCGAGTAGTAGAACGTCTTCTGCAGCGTGAGCGGCGTGGGACCGCCGGTATTGACCTGGATCTGGAACGTCTGCTGCGTGATCGGACGCTCCTGGCCGTCCTTGATGTAGGTGAGGTTGTCGCCCGCCTTGAGGCGCAGCTCGTACAGAGTGAAGCGCGCGCTGGTACTGACGGTGTGGGACCAGCCGAGGTTCTCGTTGAAGCCGATCAGCGGCGTCGGCGTGCCTGTGAGGCCTGCGCCGTGGAAATTCATGTAGCCCGGCACGGTGATCTGCGATTCGTAGAAGCGCCGCACGCCCGAGTAAGGAAAGTGCGGGTTCGCGAGCAGTGCACCCTTGCCGTTCTCGCTCAGGTCGGCGCCGATGCCCCAGGCATTGCTTGCGAGTCCAATATCGGCGTAGTCGCGCCTCTCGGCGGCAGCCGCGCGCGCGAAGGTCGCCGTCTCGCGCAGCTGTTGCAGCTTCTGCGTGTTCGCCGCAGTGGCAGCGACCGGAACCGGGTTCGGATCCACACCCGGCGGCACGGCGACGAACATCGCGCCCGTCGCGAAGGCGTCACCGCTCGCGAACCCGGCGACGATGCGGTAATGCGCCAACAGGTCTTCCTCGCTGATCGGCACGACCCAGGGGCCATTGCGACACTCGGCCGGGAAGGCGGCTGGATTCGTCTCGTTGACGTACTTGTTGTAACCGGCGACGAACCCACGCAGCATCGCGCGGCTCTCGGCGCTCAGCGTGGCCAGCTCAGCCGCGGCGCCGCTCTGGATGCCCTGCGCCTTGTAGCTGAAGTCGTTGATGATGTGGATGCTGCCGGGGCCGGGCCCGAAATACTTCGCGCGTTCGCTGCGCGCCTTGACGAACGCGTCCGCGAGCAGGCAGATGTTGTCCTGGGCTTGCACGTAGCCCGAGCCGAACGTCGCCGACTCGAGATTGTCCGCCTTGATGTGCGGCACGCCGCTCGCGGTGCGGCGGATCGTCGCGACCGGGCCGGTCGCAGGGGCGTTGATGAAGTC